>Ga0180433_10000359_pt1 | contig 77927 bp, 72 predicted proteins | sample SS_ome_8_FD_132980 | JGI IMG/M metagenome (GOLD analysis project Ga0180433, IMG submission 132980) | Hypersaline lake sediment archaeal communities from the Salton Sea, California, USA - SS_1_D_1 metaG | ecosystem: Environmental > Aquatic > Non-marine Saline and Alkaline > Hypersaline >...
ATCGAGCTTTCCTGAATCCTCATCAGCAGGAGTTTCAGTAGCAAGTGTTGCAGCTGATTCATCGAGCTTTCCTGAATCCTCATCAGCAGGAGTTTCAGTAGCAAGTGTTGCAGCTGATTCATCGAGCTTTCCTGAATCCTCATCAGCAGGAGTTTCAGTAGCAAGTGCTTCAGCTGATTCATCGAGCTTTCCTGAATCCTCATCAGCAGGAGTTTCAGTAGCAAGTGTTTCAGCTGATTCATCGAGCTTTCCTGAATCCTCATCATCAGGAGTTTCAGTAGCAAGTGTTTCAGCTGATCCATCGAGCTTTCCTGAATCCTCATCATCAGGAGTTTCAGTAGCAAGTGTTTCAGCTGATCCATCGAGCTTTCCTGAATCCTTATCAGCTGGAGCTTTTTCTTCACGAGACCTTAGTCCTGCAGCAGCGATTTTAGCAGCGCTTGGTTTGGCTGGCACAGGAGGAGGATCTCCTGAAGCTCCTTCTTTACGAGGCTTTGGATCTGAAGCAGTATTTTCAGCAGAGGGTGGTTTAGAAGGTCGTCTCTTTCGGGGGCTTGAGTGTCTATTAGCATCGCTTCTTTCAGGCTTTTCTGAAGTTTTTGTAACTGCAGGTTGCACTGCTGGGGGTGGAGTTATATGAGTGAGGGGAAGAGAGCTTAGTCTCATTATAGTTTGGGGAAGGCCTAGGGTCACGCGTTTTTCAGAGAGGGTAAACAGTTCTCTTACCGTTTCGAAGAAGATGGCGCCTCCTAGTGTGACAATGATGAGTGCGATCCCGAGGAGTCCACGGCTGATTCTCTCCGTTGTGGAAAGGGCTTGGACTCGTTGGGTTATGAGGATATAGGTTTTTCCTTCGTTCTTGACCTTGGTTCCCTTTTCTGGGAAGTCCTTGACTTCTTCCCAGTCACTGTAAGCATCGAGATCAGTCCGGCTTTGAATGTATTCTATCTGATTTGTCATGGGTAATACTGATAGCACAAAATCATTTTAGAGCCAACGTTTGTCACAAGGGTCGAAAAAAAAGCTTCAATCAGGAGATAATCGGGATTCTTTTAAAATTTTTCTTACAGGGGAGTATTTATGAAGACGATGGTGAAGCAGAAATCGGATGAGAAGCAAGGATTGACAGGTGAGGTGAAGGAGGCGCTCAAGAAGACTGCTTTAACGATCCGAGGCCTTGCGATGGATGCGACGCAGAAGGCCAACTCCGGCCACCCAGGCCTTCCTTTAGGTTGTGCGGAGATCGCCGCTTACCTTTGGGGAGTGTTTCTCCATTACAACCCTGAAGATCCGAAATGGATTGCACGAGATCGCTTCATTCTTTCTGCGGGCCATGGATGTCTTTTGCAGTACAGTGCACTCCACCTTTCTGGTTATCCCCTCACTTTAGAAGATATCAAACAGTTCCGTCAGCTGGACTCAAAAACTCCCGGACATCCTGAACGTGACGAAGCCATTGGGATTGAGACAACGACCGGTCCTCTTGGGCAAGGGCTCGGCAACGCTGTTGGAGAGGCTCTTGGCTTCAAGCTCCTTCAAGAGAAGTTTGGCGGTGATCTTTTCAATAATAAGGTCGTTTGTCTTGCAGGTGATGGATGCATCATGGAAGGTGTGACATCGGAAGCGTCGTCGCTTGCAGGCCACCTGCAGCTCGATAATTTGATCATCCTTTACGATGCGAACAACATCTGCTTAGATGGCCCACTTTCTGAGTGCTGCTCGGAAAACACGATCGAGCGTTATAAAGCTTACGGGTTCGAAGTGCATGAGGTCGATGGGTATGACTTTGATGCGCTCCATACCCTTTTCACAAACCTACGTGAAAAGCAAGATAAGCCAGTTTTAATTCTCTGTCATACGATCATCGGTAAAGGAGCTCCTACAAAAGAGGGAACTCATAAAGCCCACGGATCTCCTTTAGGGGAGGAAGAGGTTGCAAAGACAAAAGCGGCCCTCGGTCTTCCTGAAGAGACCTTTTTCGTTCCTTCGTCGGTGCGTGACTACTTTGAGAACCACAAAAAACTCTGCAAAGCCGTTCAGCAAGATTGGGAGGCGCGTTTTGAGAGCTGGTCGAAAGAGCATGCTGACTTGCGCAAAGAGTTTGATCTGATGCATGAGCGAAAAATTCCTGAAGATTTAGAAGCAAAGTTAACACAGTTTGAAATGAAAGCTCCACAGGCAGGTAGAGCCTCTTCTCATGAGGTCATCAACTTCCTTGTTGACAAGCTACCGTTCCTCTATGGAGGATCGGCCGATCTCTCCGGTTCGGATAAAACGATGATGAAAAACTATCCCATCGTTCGACCAGGGATTTTTTCAGGACGCAACATTAAATTTGGAGTGCGTGAATTTGGAATGGCGACGATGGCTGTCGGAATGGAACAGACCGATATGATGATTCCCTTTATCGGGACCTTCTTGACCTTTACTGATTACATGAGGAATGCGATCCGCCTCAGTGCGCTTCAACACTCACACGTGATCTTTCAGATGACCCATGACTCGATCTTCCTTGGAGAAGATGGCCCGACACACCAGCCGGTAGAGCACTATGCCGCCCTCCGTGCCATTCCCAACCTCCACTTCATCCGCCCTGCAGGGAACCACGAAGTGAAGATGGCGTGGCTTGCAGCCCTTTACTACAAAGGGCCGACGGTCTTTGCTCTTTCTCGTCAAAATGTGGCAGAAATTCCTGAGACCCATGTTCCCTACAACGAAGGAATGGGGAAGGGAGCGTATGTGGTGAAGGAGGTCAATGGAGATCCTGACTACACGCTCGTCGCGACCGGTTCGGAGCTGCCACTTGCTCTCGATGTGGCAAAAGCCCTTGATCAAAAGGGCCACTCTGCTCGTGTGGTTTCGATGCCTTGCCAGGAGCTCTTTGATGCGCAGGATGCGCGCTACAAGGAGTCGCTCTTTGGACCTAAATCAGGAAAGTGTGTCTCAATCGAAGCAGGGGTGAGCCAAGGTTGGCACCGCTACATTGGCCGCGACGGCGTCTCCATCGCTGTTGATACTTTTGGAGCTTCAGCTCCAGCAAGCCAACTTGGAGTGAAGTATGGCTTCACTGTCGAACAAATTCTTGAGCGGATTGTTTAATGGAATCAAGATATTTGGCGGCACTTTCGGGAAGAAACGAAGGTGCCCCCCCTCTTTGGATCATGCGTCAAGCAGGGCGTTACCTTCCTGAGTACCGTGAGCTGCGGAAAAAGCACCGTTTTGAAACGATGATGGAGACCCCGGAGCTGGCCTATCAGGTCACGAAGATGCCGCTTGAGCGTTTCGATCTCGATGCAGCGATCCTTTTTTCAGACATTCTTCCTGTTTGCCGAACCGTCGGGGGAAAAGTCGCGTTTGTGGAGGGGAAAGGTCCTGTTGTAGACTTTAACTTTGAAAAGTTTGCTGTCGAGTGCGGTGTGGAGTCCCTCCAGTTTGTTGAGAAGGCGATCCGTCTTCTGAAGCCCGATCTTTCCGTTCCCCTGATTGGTTTTGCTGGTGGACCCTTCACGGTTGCGAGCTATCTCATTGAAGGGGGAGGCGTGGGCGATTTAAAAAAGGTGAAGCGTGCGATAGCTGAACGACGAGAAGAGCTGCATCGTCTGCTTTCCCTTCTAACCGATCAGACGATCGACTATCTGCTCATGCAGGTGGAAGCAGGGGTGGATGCGATTCAACTCTTTGACACTTGGGCGGGGATGCTCGATCCCTGTGCGTTTCAAGAGTTTGTTTTGCCTTACAACCAAAAGATTTTTGCTGCGCTTTCAGGAAAGGTGCCGACGATTTTCTTTGGCCGAGGACTTGGAAGTCACCTCCATCTCTTGAAAGAGATCGGCGCGACAGGGATCGGTGTCGATCAGACTGTGGACCTCTCCTATGCACGCGCGTTTCTTGGAAATGAGGTCGTGCTGCAGGGGAACTTGGACCCAGGGTTTCTGTATGGTTCCAAAGACTCTGTTGTGGAGCAGGTGAAGAAAGTTCTAGAGAAGATGAAGGGGGATCCTGCCTATATCTTTAACTTTGGGTATGGCATTCTTCCGGATGTGCGGCCTGAAGTGGTCGAATGGATTGTCGAAACCGTGAAACAGAAGGTGACTGTATGAAAAAAGAAGCTCTGGCCTATTTAAAACCTTTTCGAGAAAAGATCATCCATGCCTTTGAAGAGCTAGAAGGAGAAGAGAGCTTTGCTCGGACTCCTTGGACGTATCGGAGTGGAGAAGGGGGAGGAGAGATGGCGGTCCTCCGCGGCAAGGTCTTTGAGAAGGCAGCTGTCAACTTTTCTGAGGTGAGTGGTGAGGTTTTTCCAGGATCAGATGGAAAGGGTCCCTTTTATGCGACGGGAGTGAGCCTGATCACGCACATGGCCAACCCGCATGCTCCGACGGTCCACATGAACCTGCGCTATATCGAAACACCAGAGAAGAGCTGGTTGGCTGGAGGGTATGACTTGACGCCGATGGGCTTTTTCTACGATGAAGACACCGCACATTTCTTAAAGACAGCAGAAGAGGCTCTCGCGCCTTTTGGTCTTTACGAGGATTTCCACCAGCAAGCAAAAGAGTATTTTTATCTACCTCACCGTAAGAAGGAGAGGGGAATCGGCGGCGTTTTCTTCGATCATTACAATACGGGTCAGCCGGATGAGGATTTGAAGGTTTGGAAAGCGGTTGGAGAAAGTTTTTTGCCCGCCATTATTCCGCTCTATCAGCGGCGTATTGACCAAGATTTCTCAGAGGAGGAGCGAGCAATGCAACTGCGTTTACGCGGCCATTATGCTGAGTTCAACCTCCACTACGATCGAGGAACTAAGTTTGGCTTTCTTTCGGGTGGGAATCCAGAAGCCATTCTCTGTTCTTTACCCCCAGTTGCAACATGGTGATGCGGGTTGCCGTCCTCGGTGGAGGGATTGCTGGACTTTCAGCTGCCTATTTTTTAGAAAAACGTTACGGCGACTTTATTCAAGTCCACCTCTATGAAAAGAAAGAAGAGGTGGGAGGCTGGGTTCAAACAGAGCAGCTGGGCCCGCATCTTCTTGAACATGGAGCACGGTCGCTGCGTCCCGGACCTCGAGCCCCTCTGCTCTTCCCCTTGATGCGTGAGTTGGAACTCACAGGCGCCATCGAACTTCCGGCGCCCGAGGCAAGCCAGCGCTACCTTTACCGTGAAGGTCAGTTGCAAAAGGTTCCCAACTCGATCCGTGAATACCTCTTTTCTCCTCTTTTTCGGAAAACGGCCTTTTCTCTTCTAACAGAATGGAGCCGAAGAAAAGGGGAGCGCGATGATGAGACGATCGCCGCTTTTTTCCGCCGTCGTTTGGGGGATTTTATCACAGACGAACTGGTTGACTCTCTCGTGACGGGGATCTTTGCTGGAGATATTGAAGAGCTCTCTGTGAAGAGCTGTTTTCCCATGCTCTATCAAATGGAGAAAGAGAAAGGCTCTTTCACCCGCACGCTCCTCTCCCAAAAACGGGTCTCTCCTCCAGAAGGAACACCTGAATGGCAGAAAGCTCCCTTCTTCACCTTCAAGGGAGGGATGCGTCGCCTACCAGAGGCCTTTAAAGCGGCGCTGCGTTGTCCGATTTTTTACGGGGAGAGCGCTGTACGTCTCCAATTTCAAGAGAACTTAGCGGTCGTGACGACTGATAAACGTGAGGAGCGTTACCACTTGGTGATCTCTGCTCTGCCCGCTCCACTTCTCAGTGCCCTTCTTCCTGGAAAGCATGAAGCGATTAAAAAAACGTTGGCCGCAACATCTTATAATTCGATCGCGACAGCGCACCTCATCTACGACCGTCCGGTCCTAAAATTTCCGGGCTTTGGACACCTTGTTCCGAAAAATGCGGACCCGCGCGTTTTAGGAATTGTCTATGACTCTTCCGCATTTGGAAAAGAATCTCTCGGCACCAAACTCAGCGTGATGATGGGAGGAAGTCGCTATCCGGAGGTGGTATCGACTTCGGAGCAAGCCTTGCTCCAAACAGCAAAAGAGGCCGTAGAGAAGATGCTCCGAATCTCAGCGGTTCCCGCTTACCAAAAGCTCCTTCTTGCGGAGCAGGCCATCCCTCAGTATACCTTAGGCCACGAGAAACGCCTCCAATTTCTCTTAGACACCCTTCCTAAAGAGATCCCTCAGCTCGCCCTCGCTGGAAGCTCTTACTATGGTGTCTCTGTCCCTGAAATCATCGCCTCTTCTCACCTCCTTGTCTCTTCGCTGACCGCGACTGTCACAAAAGTATAAGTTTGGCACGTTTTTTGGATAAGACCTTCAATACGGAGGTTTTATGTTTGGAGATATCAGAGGGGCTCCTCTTGAGCAGAAACGAGAAATCATCAGTGGCATCGCTCGGCTGTGCGAAGAAACGAGCGATGAGGATCTTTCGATGAGGTGTCGTGTCAATAAGGCTGCCTTAAATGTCCTTCGCGATCTTGAGCTTGAGACAGGAGATGAAGAGCGGCTCCAATTGATCACAGTGTGTGAGCAGCAGTACTCAATAGATAGAGAGAGGCTCATTCAAGCCTTTATTGAGCGAGCCGAGAATGAGTGTGGGATTGTGGTTTATCCTGCGAACTTTGAAGGGGATACTTTTTCGCTGCAATTAGATGATCACTACGCTCTTTTCGATGATGAGACATTAGAGAACTATTTAAATGCACTTTTTGAGCTCTCTTTTTTAGAAGAGATTGATCTTTCACGTTGCTCCCTTCCCTCTATTCCTCCGTCTGTAGGGAAACTTGTGAATCTCAGGAAGCTTGTGCTGTCTCATAACGCTCTTACAAGACTTCCTCAAGAGATACAAGAGTGTGAGAAACTGGAACATCTTGACCTGAGAGGCAATCCGATAGATGAATCTTTGGAGGCAATTCCCGCTTTGCCTGTTTCTTGTGATGTCTATACTGACGAAATATCTCCCTCTTCCAAAGAAGAAGATCTAATCGAACAAAGGATCGATGCATTTTTAAAAGATATGGAGGAGCTTGGCGTTGATCCATCGTTAATTTTTTGTTTCGAAGAGCGAACTTTTTTCTGTACATCTGGCATGCCAGGTTACTTCTCAATAAAAGATCTCGACGACGAGAAAAAAGTGGCTTTTTTAAAAGCCCTATTTGAGCTGGACTTTTTAGATCAAGTCCACCTTTGCGATTTGGATCTTCCCTCTATTCCAGAGAATGTGAATCAATTACAAGCTTTAAGTCATTTATCGATTATAGGAAACCCTCGCTTAAAAGAAGTTCCGCCGAGGCTTGGAGAGTTGCCTCAACTTGAAGAAGTTGAACTTTTGAGGAATGAAATTGAGGAAATTCCCTCCTCTTTATCTGAAGTGAAGGTGTCTTTGTTTCCCACATGGAGTGAAGCTCAGCAGATGCATCTGTTTATCCGTGAGGTAAAGAGACTGGGAATTTCAGATGTCAGCATGAATAACTTTCGAGGAAAGAGTTTTGTATATCAGCATGGCATGGGAGTCGATGGAGAGACTAGACTCTCTAAATTGAGTGTAGATCAACAGCGAATCTTTTTTCAGCTTCTTGCTCAGCTTACTTTTTTAGAAGAGGTGAACCTTTCGGGAAACTCTTTGCAGGAGTTTCCTTCTGAACTCTATCAGCTCGAGAAACTTAGAAGATTAGATCTAAGTGGAAATCCATTGGTTAAGCACTGTTCTGCTGAACTTGCACGTTCTTCGAATCTAGAGGTTCTCAATTTGTGCGGGACAGGAATTCAAGAGGTTCCTGAGCATGTTCTTCAGATTAGAAATTTGCAAGAGCTCGATCTCTCTGGAAATGGGCTCGTAGAGGTGCCTGATTCTGTGAAGGGTATTCCCCGCGTAAAAATCGACGCAACACCTGAAGAGCGGAAGCGTCTCTTTATTCTCCGTATGTCCGCTTTAGGTGTTTCTGGACTCTCTTTGACGAGTTTCGAGGAAAACGGTTTTGTATATGATCCATCTACCATGCAGGTTCCTGAAGAGGTGAAGCTGCAGTTTTTAGAAGCTCTATTCGAAATGGATTTTTTAGAGAAGGTTAGTCTCCAAAGATTGGGAGTGAGTGAGATTCCCTCTTCTATTGGAAAGATGACTCAGTTAACATCTCTGGACTTGAGTGGAAATCCGCTTTCAGATCTTCCTATTGAGCTAGGAGGATTGCTTGAGTTGGATGAATTGAATCTCGCTGACTGTCGATTTGAGTCAGTTCCACAGGCTGTGTTGAACTTAAACCAACTCTCTGCAATAGCGCTTGATGACAATCAGCTTCAACGCTTTCCTGAGGAATTGTCCATACTTAGGAATCTTCGAGTCTTAGTTTTGAACGGAAATCCTGTCGGTACAGTTCCTGGATCTATCTCAGATTTCTCTAGTTTGGAGGTGCTTTATTTAAATAATATGGGTCTAAAGACTCTCCCTGCATCGATAGGGAGATTAGAAGGTCTAACTCAACTTCGTCTGAGCGGCAATGAGCTTTCTGAGCTACCTGAAGATTTCGAGAGATTGCACCGCCTCCAAGATCTTTCTTTAGGAGGTAATCAGTTCTCTGAGGTTCCTGCCTCTGTTTGCAAGTTATCAAACTTGCAATCTCTAAACCTTGATGCAAATGCGATTGTGAAGGTTCCTCCTGAATTTTCAGGTCTCACCTCTTTGCAGTGGCTTGACTTGAGTTTAAATAGGCTTCAGGAGCTCCCAGAAGAGATTCTAGATCTGAAGAACTTGAGGAGTTTAGGTCTTATAGGAAATCAGATTTCAGTCATACCAGAAAGGATCGCAGATCTCACTGACTTGCAATTACTGGTTCTGAATTCTAATCCGATTGAATCCTTGCCAGAGTCGATTGGACGGCTTGAGCACTTGACGCATTTCCAGATGGGGCATTGTCGTTTGAGTGCATTGCCGAGTTCACTAGGGAGACTTAAAGAGCTACAGGATATGAACTTTGCTTACAACAGAATTCGAGGAGTTCCTGAGAGCTTTAGAGAGCTAGCCTCTACAGAGCCACAAGTTTTAGACCTATCTGGAAACCCCATCTATGGCTATGAAGAGGGCGAGGGAGAATTGGGAGTAGAAGAGTTGTATTATCTATTTGAAGGGAGTTTACATTTAGAGACGCCTGTGGAAGACTTGGTAGAGGTCACAAGGGATGAAGTCGATGTCGCGATGGATCAAGAGCCACTGCGTGTGAACCGCGAGGTACTACAAAGGCTGATGCCTCCTGAGATTCCAGACCAAGGAGTCAACTGTGCGGAGATGTTGATCCTCTTTGATCAGATCTTTCAAGAGTTGAATTTGACGGATCCTACCCATGCTGCTTACTTCTCAAGAGAGATGGTGGATATTGTTGAGAACGAGGATCATCCGGTCGATCTTGAGGCGTTAGAAGCAATGGACAATCAAGAGTTTATCTGGAGCTACCTTGTTCCGCGTCTTTCCGGATATGTGAGGACCCTCTATCAAGAGCCCCTTGAGGAGGGGGATGTTCGGCCTCTCATGATGCTGCATGATGCCCACTTTCCAGAAGGAAGGAAAGCCCTTGCCTATATCCTGCAGCAGATGGCCAGTGCGGATCCAGAAATGAAGGCACTCAGGATGACGCAGCTGGTCAATGGCCTACTCTATTGCCATACTGGGCAAACCGAGGCGCTCAATGCTCTGGCCTACTCCGCAATGGGTGTTGAACAGACAGCAGATGTGCGTGCGGTGATACAACGAGAGATCGCCTCTCGTAAAAACCAAGCCTTTAGTCAAGCCATACTTCAGTATGGGTGGGCCATTCCTCATAATCCCCACTTGATTTCAGTCTACCGTAGCGCTTTGGCTGACACACTGGGGCTCAGCCAAGCGGTCGGTGGGTATGTCGATACCATCGGACACGCAGGTCTCGATCCCTTTCAAGGAAATGTCGATGGTGCCTACTGCCTCTATTATAGGCACGTCCACCCTCAAGCGATTTCTGCCTGGATTCAAGAGAAGTGCCAGTCGGCCGAAGATCTTGAGTTAGATCGAGACTTAGCGCGAGTGCAGAAGATCCGTAACAAGATGACACAAACATCGGGTGATTATTCTGGACGGATCCAAGAAGCCCGTGAAGAATTAGTGAGCTGCACAGATGTCCAGAGAAAGATGCGCCTGCAACTCACGATCCGTTCGCTGGAAAAGGCTCAGGCGCAGCAGCAGGTGAGTGCTTCAGAGCGTGAAGAGTTTAGGACGCTATGCGAAAAGTATGATGCCACGCCCGATTCGATTGTTCAAAAGCTTCGAAAACAATCCAAAGAGAATCACGAAGCACGTCCGATCACGGCGGGTGACGTCACAAGCTACCTGATCTCTGAAAAGCTCGTTCCTGAAGCAGGAGGGGATTGGTGGAAGGCCTACTTCACCGAAGACCCACTGGTTGAGCCAGATGCGGTCATGACCAAAGAGGGAGTCACTCGACTTCTTGTTCAAATGGGAATTCTCATCGACGAAAGGGAAGCCTAACTCTACCCACTTAACTCTACCCGTGAGATGAGATTGTTCATAACTTTCTTATGTTAAGATAGTATTGTTTCGTTTGCGACAAAAAGGGGCAGGGGATAAGATGAGGCTACATTTCATTTTTTCTCTATCCATAGGACGTTAAGATGTTTGATAAGTTCACCAACCGCGCAAAACAAGTCATCAAGCTCGCGAAGAAAGAAGCGCAGCGCATGAATCACAACTACCTCGGAACGGAGCACATCCTTTTAGGATTGTTGAAGCTCGGTCAAGGGGTGGCTGTCAACGTCCTAAGAAACCTCAATATTGATTTTGAAACCGTCCGTGCAGAAGTCGAGAAGATTGTCGGCTTCGGTCCGGAGATTCAGGTCTATGGGGATCCTGCCCTCACCGGTAAAGTGAAAAAGGTCTTCGAGTACGCGAATGAAGAAGCGGCCAACCTCAGCCACAACTATGTAGGAACAGAGCATCTCCTGCTCGGCCTTCTAAAGCAGACCGACGGTGTCGCAGCTCAAGTTTTAGAGAATCTCAATGTCAACTTAAAGGAAGTCCGCAAAGAGGTCTTAAAAGAGCTAGAGACCTTCAACCTTCAGCTTCCTCCTTCTGGAGCTCCACCTGTGGGTGCAGGGCCGATGAAGAGTTCAGGCCAGGAGAAAGCAGGTGGGGGAGTTCTGACCGATAAGCTGCCAGCTTTAAAGGCCTATGGATATGACCTCACAGAGCGCTGCCGCGATGGAAAAATGGATCCCATCATTGGAAGACAGGAAGAGATCGAACGTCTGATTTTGATCCTCTGTCGAAGACGCAAGAACAACCCGGTTCTCATTGGAGAGGCCGGTGTGGGTAAATCTGCGATTGTAGAGGGCCTTGCTCAGGCAATCGTCCGCAACGAAGTTCCCGACATCCTACGCAAAAAACATCTGATCACACTTGACCTTCCTCTGATGATTGCAGGGACGAAATACCGTGGTCAATTTGAAGAGCGGATCAAAGCCGTGATGGATGAGATCCGCAAGAGCGGGAATATCATCCTCTTTATCGATGAACTCCATACGATTGTCGGTGCTGGAGCGGCTGAAGGAGCGATTGATGCTTCGAACATCCTAAAGCCCGCGTTGTCACGTGGTGAGATCCAGTGTATTGGAGCGACCACGGGGGATGAGTACCGAAAACACATTGAAAAAGATGCCGCTCTTGAAAGGCGCTTCCAACAGATCGTGGTTCCACCGAATAGTGTTGAAGAGACCATCACCATTCTCGATGGACTCAAAGACCAGTATGAGGAGCACCACCACTGCACCTACACGCCTGAATCACTCGAAGCCGCTGCACGTCTTTCTGATCGCTACATTTCTGGCCGTTTCCTACCCGATAAAGCGATTGACTTGATCGACGAAGCGGGAGCGAAGTCACGCATTTCTGTCATGGACCAACCCGATGAGCTGACAAAGCTCGACTCTTCGATTGAAGAGACACGTGTGGCCAAAGAAGAGGCGATCAGCCAGCAAGAGTATGAGAAGGCTGCGAAGCTCCGTGACCAAGAGAAAAACCTCCGCGATGAGCTCGAAACGCTACGCACCGAGTGGGAGAACAGCAAAGAAGAGCGGCAGGTCGTTGTGACTGACGATGAAGTGGCTGCTGTCGTTGCTAAACAGACTCGTATTCCGATCCACCGCCTCACTGAAGGGGAAACCCAAAAAGTGCTTTCGATGGAGACGGACCTGAAGAAAGAGATTGTCGGACAGGGCGACGCCCTCGACATCGTTTGCCGCTCGATCCGCCGCAGCCGCGCTGGGATCAAAGATCCGAATCGCCCGATTGGAGCGTTCCTCTTCCTGGGACCCACAGGAGTGGGAAAAACGCTTCTTGCACGTCTCCTTGCGAAGCATATGTTTGGAGGAGAAGATGCCCTGATCCAAATGGACATGTCGGAGTACATGGAGAAACACGCCGTCTCCCGGATGACCGGCTCGCCTCCAGGGTACGTGGGACATGAAGAGGGTGGTCAGCTCACAGAGCGTGTCCGCATGCGCCCCTACTCAGTCGTTCTGTTTGATGAGATTGAGAAGGCTCATGGCGATATGATGAACATCCTCCTTCAGATTTTAGAAGAGGGACGTCTCACCGATTCCACAGGCCTTCAGGTTGATTTCCGTAACACGATCATCATTCTCACCTCAAATATCGGTGCGGACCTCATCAAGAAGCAGACAGAAATCGGATTTGGTGCGAGTGCAGACCACCTCGACGATGAGACAATTAAAGAGAAGATCACCTCAGAAGTGCATAAGAAGCTCAAACCTGAGTTCATTAACCGTCTCGATGGCTTGGTGATCTTCCACCAGCTCAAGAAAGAGCACCTCAAAGGCGTACTTGATATCGAGATCAAGAAAGTGATCGACCGCTTGAAAGTCCGTGAGGTGGGTCTCGACCTTGATGAGAAGGCAGAAAACTTCCTCATCGAAAAGGGATTCCAACCAGAAATGGGGGCACGGCCTCTACGCCGTCGCATCGAAGAGTTCTTGGTCGATCCTCTGACCGATGAACTCCTCCGTCTTCCTGAAGAGCCACGCCACTACCTTGTCACGACCGACAAGGAGGATGGCAAGCTGATCTTCGAAGAGAAGGAGATTCCCAAGAAGCCCAAGCCAAAGAAGAAAAAGGCACCGAAAAAAGAAGAGGCGACTCCCTAGGATTAATCTCCTGTATATGCGAGACACCGCTCTAATGCCTCTGTCATGCAATCGTAGACCGTCCCGCTTGACTTAGCACGTTCTCCAAAAGTGTCATCGATGATTTTTCTGGCAGTTTCTCTTGTGATGTTTGGTTGTAACTCCATGGCTGCCTGGATGAGTGCCTCTTTGTACTTGGGAATGACTCTCTTTTCCTCGACTTTAGAGAACTGAGGAAAGTAGATACTGAGTCGAATAGCGATGGTGTTCGGTGAGGGGTAGTCTGTACGTCCTGGAGAAGAGTTGAGGAACTCATCGGCAACGAGTGCTATCACTGTTTCATTTGTTAGCTGTGGCATTAACTCTTGCACTTGGGGCATCAACTCGCGAATACGAGCAAGATTATCGGGGTTTACCAGAGATTGGTACTCTCGTTCTTTCTCAAAACTTTCTAACTCATCGACTCCCATCGGATGTGCAAAGTCTTGACATCCAAGAAAAGCGTCTTCTATAAAATCTCTGACGGTGAGGTTGCTGGCATATTGATAGGCACTGACTAACTCTCCTAAAATAATTGTAACATCGTCATCTTCGAGAGTAGGAAATTGGTCAAGGATTTGACTCCGAAGAGATGCGAGCATCGCATCCTTATCTTCTGGATCCATTTGCTGGTAATTTTGATCGAGTATAAATCTTTCTAAAGTGTCCTCAATAAAGTGTTCGACGGTGATCAAGGGATCACTAAGGTAGGATGTGGCGGTCTCTTCAATGATGTCGTTGATGGTCTCCATGTCCAAGCCAGGGTAATGGATCAGGGCTGCTCCTCGAAGGGTTTGAACTAAGGCTTCCATTTTATCTAAATCGCTTGCAACAGAATTAAAGGTATCTACACTATCAATCTGGTTATCAGGAGCTACCGATGAATTGTACACAGACATCACTTCATCCTCTATGTGTTGATCGGGACGAAGAGTTTGGAGTTTTTCTTGATACCACTCTTTCGGTTGGGTGTTGGGATCAGCGGAGACCTCTACTTTGGGCTGTGGTGGGGTAAAGAGGCCCCAAGATTCATGCTCCTCCAGAACTTCTCTCGGCTGGAAGACACCTCTAGCGATCGACTTGACGCCGATAGCAGTCTTCTCTGCACTGCTCACAATGTGGAAAGTGGCTTCCCCTAGATCGTGATTTCGACTAAAGGGTGAGGCTACGAGTGCTCTAAGAGACCTCCCTGCAGAAGCAAAAGCCTTTCCAAGATCTACAAAACCGGCATGGACAGCCAATAAACGATCTTTGGTCGTCGGTTTTTCCTGCTTTTCCCTTCTCGTGTGGAGCACTTTTAGAGGATTGGTAAAATTTTCTAAACGCATGGGAACCTCCCATTTAAATTATTTTTCTTTGGGTCGGTAAAGACGGGTGAAAAAATCTTTAGTAAAATCATGAATGTTTTGGGTTGCCGGTTTTTGGTCGATGGCGATCTTCAGCTCTTCTATCCATTTCTCAGGTTCAATATTGGGAACGGCGCGTATTTGTTGGATAAAAATGGGTTGAAGGCTTGAGAGATCTAGGTGTGATTCAGAGGCTAGCCATTCTTCGAGTCTATTTTTGCTAATTGGACCCTCCTCGATTGTCTCAACAGCGCCTGCGATCAATAAGATGGATCCTTGACTTTTGTACGTTCCCTCACTAGCGATTTCTTTGGCTAAAGCTATATTTCGTTCAACTTGGGCTTTTTGTCTTTCACTGCTACTTGCAGCACTTGTTGTCGTGGCTTTAGCGGTAGAAAGACCCTGGTCGAGTGATTCTTCGATTGGACGAACTGCTTCGCCGACCGTTTCTTCTGTTTGACCTTTTTTACGGCACGCTTCTAATGTCTTTTCAATGAATTCGAATACGGTAGATTCCTGGCCTTGACTCATCACCTCTTTCATAATGTCTCGGACATCACTTTCTTCTAGGGAGGGAGTGTGGAATAAGGCAGCGGCAACAAGCGAATTGACTAATGCCTCCTGTGCATTAATAGTATAGAATTGTTGAAAATACTTTAATCGAGTGGTTCCGCTAATAGTGTCATGTGTTTGAGTTTGTGCTAGAGTGACGACTTCTGTGGCTGTATCAATAATGTTTGGGTATTTCCTTGCATCATCATCGATTTTAGTGCTGTGGGTGCTTCTTAAGGTAGCGTACCAGTTGCCCATCTCTTCAGAAGATTCAGGGAGGGGACGGCTTTCGATTCCTTGGAAAAGACCTCTCTTTTCATGTTCTTCAAGAACGGCTCTAGGTTGGAAAAAACCTTTTGCGATCGATTTGACTCCCACTGCTGTCTTTTCTGCGCCCTCTAATAAGTGGGTAGAAGCTTCTGCGATATCGTGATCTCTTGATTGAAAGATAGTGCCTACGAGGGCTTTCAGGGATTTACCTCCTGATGCTAAACCCTTGGCGAGGTCAACGAAGCCTGCTTGAACCCCTAGAAAGCGGTCTTTTAGTGAAGTCTCTCCCTGTTCACTACGTCGTTCAAATAGAACTTTCAAAGGGTTTGTGAAATTTTCTAAACGCATAAATTCCCCTGATGTTTAATAACGGTATTTTTCTGCGCGGTTGAGAAGATCGACGATGTAAGAATAGAAGCTCAAACCTTCGGTGGCTGCTGAAGAGGAGGAGTGTTTCGAAAACCAGGTCTCGTCTAGGCCATATTTTTCATGGATGAGTTGCTTTAGCCTTTCTTCAATCTTTTCTTTAAGGGGGTGAAGTGCATGTTCAGGATCCTCTACTGCCTCTCTAAAAAGGTCTTTTTGATCGAGAATCTCTCTTACGAGATCACTGTCTCTTTCCCAATTGACTTCATAGATTGCTTCGTAGACAGAGGTGTAGAGATCAACAGCAGTGGTGTTCTTCATCCAAGTCTCTTCTTGAATCTTATTGACCAGAATCTCTCTATCGGTCCGCTCTTCTTGAGAGGGAGCTGAACTTGTCTTTTCTTCCCTTATCGGGCCTTCGCTCTTTTGGGAGACGAGCTGACGACACCTTTCAAAAGTTTCGTCAATGTATGCACCGACGGTGAATCTCAGATCGGTTTTATGTTGATTGGCAACTTCCCATTGGATCCGATCGACTTCATCGGCATTGAGCGTGGGAAAGTGATAGAGGCCTGCATTAATGAGAATCTCTTCTAATTCTTCTACATCTTCGAATGGATTAGTAGTGATGGAATAGAGCGAAGTGGATTTCTGGACGTCACCAGAGTTGTAGATGTGGATGACGTTTTGTGCCCAATCGGAAGTGTCTACAAGGGATTCCAGTTGCTTACTGTAATACTCTCCCCCTAACATAAAACTTGTCTCTTCATTAAGGTGGGAATCAGTCTCAGGTCTGAATAAACCGCGGTCTTGATGCTCCTTAACTAAGGTCCGAGGGTTGAAGAAGCCGATCGTGAGCGAAGCGATGCCCATCGCAGTGTTCATTGCACTGTTGCCGATGTGCCGTTTTGCTTGAGCGTAGCTGTGCCCCTCCACACGAAAAGTAGAGGCTATAAAGGACCCAAGTGATTTGCCTCCTGAAGCCAGTCCTTTTACTAGGTCGACAAAGCCTGTCTGAACCCCAAGAAACCGGTCTTTTAGAGTCGTCTGTTCTTGGCCCTGTTCTCGTTCCGAAAGAACCTGAAGGGGGTTTGTGAAGTTCTCAAGTCGCATAGATCCCTCCTCGCGTTTTACTTAAAAATTAAGCAAAAGGCGTGCCAGGGAGGCATCTATTTTAGGAATTTATAGGCTTAGGAGGGGCGGATGGCAGACTCCCAGGAGCGGATCGCGTTGAGGACGTCGTTTTTTGAGGGAGAGGTGCGGATGAAATTCATCAGCTCTTTGTTTTGAGCGAGGTGGGCGATTTTCGCGAGGAGGTTCAGGTGCCGGCGGTCGTCGCAGGCAAAGAGAAAGAAGACGACGTTGACGGGTTCTCCGTCGAGAGAGTTCCAGTCGATAGGCTCCTTTGGAAAGACAATCGAAACGGCATCGTAGGTGGAGTCGATGGTGATTTCCCGGGTATGGGGAACGGCAATGCCTCCGCCGAGCGCGGTAGACATGAGCGTTTCGCGCTCTTTGATCAGTTCTGCCATCGCACTGGCGTCGAAGCCGAGGTCTTCGGCCAGCCAACGACAGACGGTGTCGATGACCTCTTCCTTCTGGGTGCCGGGACAGTGGTGGCGGATGCCGCCTTTGTGCACAGCGCGGTAGAGGCTATACTGTTTGATCCCTCCGCGGGGTTCGATGGCGATTTGGGGTTCGTCGCTGTTTTCTCTTTTGGTTTCGATCAGCCAGTCTTGGATGTCCTCACGGCTGAAACGCCACTCTTCACCGAGTTTGTAGGCGGGAATTTTAGAGCCGTCAAGCCATCGGTAGATGGTAGACTCTGACACATGGAGTAGGTCGGCAACATCTTTGACTTTTAGATCCATCGAATTCTCCTTCGGTGATGAGTTAAAACCCTTTAAAAAGTTTGTAAGCCTCTTCTGGTGTCTTGGTGGTAAGTAGTGTTTTTCTCAAGTCGTCGTGTTTGACTGCTTGTGTTAGGGCAGAGAGGATTTGTAAATATTCCGTTTGCTTATCGTCCGGGCCGGCGATGAGGAAAACGAGGCGGACCGGGCTTCCGTCAAGCGCGTTCCACTCGACACCTGTTTTAAGGATGCCCAGTGCAATGAAGAAAGAGTCATAGCCGGGGAGCTTTGCATGGGGGATCGCGACACCCATGCCGATTCCAGTGGTGACGATTTTTTCCCGCTCAATGATCGCATCGAAAAGGCTCTTGGAATCGGAAATCACATTGAGGTCAGACATCTTGTCAACGAGCGCGGTGATGACATCGTCTCTAGAACTGGCTTCTAGAAATTGGATATAATCGGGGTCGAGGTATTCTGATATACGGACCATGTTTTTCCCGTTAATGGACGCCGGTGTGTCCAAAGCCTCCCGCACTGCGGGCGGTTTCGTTCAGCGTCTTTGTCAATTTAAATGCTGCTTTATCCACCTTCGCCACGATGAGTTGTGCAATGCGCATACCCGGTGTCACGATGAAGGGTTCTTTTCCGTGGTTGATGAGGATCACTCCTACCTCACCGCGGTAATCGGAGTCGATCGTTCCCGGGCTGTTGGGAACGGAGATTCCGTGTTTAAGTGCCAGGCCTGAGCGAGGGCGTACTTGGATCTCATAACCAGGGGGGATTTCCATTTTCAGTCCGGTGGGGACCAATTTTGTTTCGCCTGCCTGGATCACTAGGGGCTCTTCGAGGTGAGCGCGGACGTCGGCACCAGCAGCTTCTTCAGACGCATAGCTGGGTAACGTGGCACCCTCTTCTGCAGTCACGGCAACTTCAACTTCTTCTGACATTTAGACTCTTATGATTGTAAGGTTGTCTCTAACTCATTCTGAGTGGGGAGACCGCTTTTCGTTTTGTCTGTCTTTTTTGTTTCTTTCGAACGTACGAGATAAGTGAGAAAATTTGCAACTTTATTTTTTAAATCGTGTCTTTTGACGATGCAGTCGATCATTCCGTGCTCGAGAAGGAACTCCGCTTTTTGGGCTCCTTCAGGGAGTTTCTGCTTGATCACCTGCTCAATCACTCGTGGTCCGGCAAAGCAGATGAGGGCTCCCGGTTCTGCGATGATGAGGTCCCCGAGGGTGGCAAAAGAGGCTGTCACTCCTCCCGCAGTAGGGTCTGCGAGGATGGAAATGAAGGGGAGGCGGGCGTTGTCCAGCCGGGTGAGAGCGGCAGAGGTTTTTGCCATCTGCATGAGAGAGTGGATGGATTCCTGCATCCTGGCTCCGCCAGAGATGCTGACAGTGACAAGAGGGAGTCTCTCTTCAACAGCGTGTTCAATCAAGCGAGTGAGCTTTTCCCCGACGACAGAACCCATCGAACCGCCCATAAACTCAAAATTCATGGCACCAATGGCCACCTCTTGGTCATGGATTTTTGCGGTTCCAGTCACGATCGCTTCTGTGGATCCGCTCTTCTCTTTAGCGGCCTGAATCCGAGAGGTATAGGTTTTCTCATCGGTAAATTTCAGCGGGTCGCTCGTTTCGATCTCTGCGAAGAGCTCGCTAAAAGTCCCTTCGTCGGTGAGAAGGGCGATCCGGGCTTTTGCTGATATGCGGTAGTGGTGGTTACACTTTGGACAGCAGTGGAGGTTTTTCTCAATCTCACCCTCGTGGATCAGCTCATGGCAATGGCTACACTTTAGCCATCCGCTATAGCTATCCTTCTTCTGGGTTTCAACTTTGATCTTTGGCTTGTCTCTTTTAAAGAATCGCATCCTTTAGATTTTAAATCAGAAGGAATAGTGGATGCAAGTAAAATAGATAATATTAAGAATAAGAGGGTTAGCGACATAACCCTCTTATTATGAAAAAATTTTTTTGATACCAAATTGCCAAAAAGAGAGGATCAGATATGAGATACTCCGATGAAGTCAAAAACGACTACTCTTTCAGGGCCTCTTTTAACATTGCAACAAATTCGGGATCCTTAAGAAGGCCTGGATGTTCAGGAGTTCCTTTCATAACATTTTTGAAAACACTTCTGAGCCTCTTGTCACTCAGAAGATTGGTTGCTATGTCAGCAGAGATTGCTTCAACGGCTTCTTGATTATCAGCAATTTTCGCAAAAGCGGCTTCAAAGAGCTTTTGGATGTCCTCGAGGTCCCTGTTGAGGTCTACCCTTACCTGATGTTGAGCTTCCCATACCTCGCGAACCATGACCTTCCTCTCTCTCTCAAATGCACCTTCTACCTCTTTATTGCTGCTGCTTCCCCAAAGCATATCGAAAAAGTTATCGTTTATTTTTATCTCTTTTCGTTTCCATGAAACACCCTTCTTCTTTTGAGTGGGCTTTGGGAGTGCGACCCCAAAGCGGTAATGTTTATTTGCTTGTGCAAGTGCTCGAGCTGAAACCTTGTGAGCATCCTTAGGAAACTTTTGTCCCGTTGTGTTTTCAAAACCTGGGTTACTTTTACGCCAATTTGCATAGTGAGTCGTCGCGTGGGCCGCAGTTAACATTGTGAATCTCCTTCTATTATGGGTGATTGATAAAGTCTAGCAAACGTCAGTCGTTATATAGGCGAGGTTTGAGCCATTCTTACCATGACTTCTAGCATATCCTTCAAGTCAGATGCTTTTTCGGAAATGATTTTGGGGTGGTATCTTAGCCACTCTTCTATCAATCGTTTTCTTATGAATAAGAGTTCTAGAAGGTCTGCTGGGAATTTCATTCTTCTTCCTTCGAATTTTTCATCGGAGAACTCTTCAGGTTCCGGGAGAGGGAAGGGGGGGATTGAAAACTTCACGTCTTTAAATTTCCGATCAACGGTTGCATACCAGATGCCATTCCCCCCTCTTTCGAAAGTCCAATTGAACTCAGGATGGGCTGCTTTAAAGAATCTTTGGAACTGAGATTTTGTCCCTATCCTGTAAGCGAATTCATAGCCTAAATGTGCTGCAGAAAAGCCTTCAAAATGTTTGAGAAATATCGCCCTGGAAAAATTCGAAGCAAAATAGGGGTTAGTGTGGAGCACTCCAGTATAGCAGCCAGTTTCACTATCTTTTTTTGATAATTGATGACGCACTTTATTCCATTTCTCAACAGCTTTTTTGTAATCATTTTTAGTTGTTGCTTTCTTCGGTACCAAGAGCGTGAGCAGTGAAGGAATGACTCCTTCACCACATGAAAGAGCAATCTGGGCGATACAGAGATCCACAAGACTTATCATTTTTTCTAAGGGTTCTCTTCCTCTGGCGTTTTGTGTCTCACCGGATAAATCATCAAGAGAGATAATTCGAGTGCCAGTAGAATCGATTAATGGGAAGAGACGGTGGACTTGGACAAGCATTTTGGCATATCTGAGGACAGCCCCTGGAGATAAGGGAGTTTTCATGCCCCTTTCGGTAACTCCTTTTAAGGTAAACATTTTTGCAGCTTCATTGAGGCTTTCATCAGCGACCAGATCCCTGTAGGTGTCCTCTTTTGCAGTTAAGCTGAGGAGTTCTCTTGCTGGATGTGCTAAAGAGAGTCGTGAAGCGTGATTTAGCCTTTTTCCCGAGAGTGCAAAATATACCTCTCTCAAAGGAGTGTACACTCTATCAATATAGTGGGTATTAAACCGAGCTTCATCTGGATGAGCTTCTTCAATTTTCTTAGTGGAACTGGTGTAGGATTCCATTCGAAAAAGTGAGCTAATTTCCGACAAGGATTTTGGTCCAAGAGCAGAATCAAGACCAGATACTGTATCGCTGAATAGCCTTCCACAATCAAATCTAAAGTTTTCTAAACCTTTTTCGGAGTGAAAAGCTCCATTGAAGTAACCATATCGAGCAGGATTTCGTGAATTTTCTAGGATATCTTGGAGTGCTATACCATGAGAAACTTCTTTACCAAGGATTTCTATGGCAATCGCTCGACAATATAGAATGTCACGTTGCATCACATCCAGTTTCATCATTTGAAGTTCATGAGTTTTTACTACTAGAGCTCCAACTTGTTGGACGGAGTCAAGGATGTCAGCTTGATTGTTGACGATTGTTTTTAAGTTGGATTCAATTTCTTCTAGCTGTTCCTTGATATCTTCGAGCTCGTCAAATACTCCATTAAAGGCCTTCATGATCTTTTTATGCCTTTGCAGAGCGAGGCCTATACCTCCCGTTCCCATAATAGCGGCTAGTAAGCTGACGGCACTTTGGGCTCCAAGCACTGGGTTGCTTGAAAGGATGGCGGTTGTAATCCCACCGATCCCTAAGACACCGTTAAAAACTCGAGATTCATTTTCATCAAGTGTGATAAGACCTTCTTTTCTCAGCTCTTTGAGGGTTGTTGCAAAGAAGCTATACAAACCCACAAATTGTGTTGTGTAATGCGTGGCGTTTTTATCCGATTCTTTTTGTTCTCCGAGTACTTCTAATTTCTCTTTTCGTGTTTTGGGGGTTAAATTAGGAAAGTATTTAAATCTCTTCCCATCCTCAGTTTTTGTTGATAATGCACTTCTGTAGTCGTCAGGTGTCATCTTGCCATTGGTAAAGTCCATAAAAAAATGAATATCGCTTTGGAGTTGAGCTCTTTCCTCTTTGGTTAGATTGTCTCTTTTGGATTGCGCTTCTATTTCGGTACGCATTTCCACCACTCCATCATACATGTTTTGAACCATGTCTGCTGTTGCCTGGATGTCGTGGCCGGCTTTTTCCATTCCATCAATAAGGTCATTGAATGTCCGATTGAATATTTTAACACTAGAAGCGGTTGTTGCTCGTGCATTGAGTTCTTCTAAACGCTCTCTTTCCTTTCCATGGCCTACAACTAGGGCTGTTTTGAAATATTCTCTAGCGATCGTTTTTCTTTCATCAGGCATTCCTGACAAAATTGCTTTGTTTGCGAGAAGATCGTTCAACAGATCATCCCAAGCAGCTCCTGTTAGATCACTCGTGATCCTTTCTAACCAATGGTCCAAACGATTTGGTGGCGAGTCTAATTTTTGAAATTCAAAGGACAGCAGGTCCATTATTGCTTTTTCTTGGGTTGTTTCATATTTCTTGATCACGATATCTAGTAACGTGTCAAGACCGGCTGTAACGGCAAGAAATTCAGTAGCATCAACGGGTCGGGTGTGTCTCAGCTCAGGAAGAGATGTGCCGGTTGTTAAAACTGTGCAAACCAGACGTTTGTTGAATTTCGGTAAGGAGGTCCCCATTTGAAATTCATTGACTCTCGTCTTGAAAAGATTTCCGATCCTAACGACCTGATCATGGATTGCAGCAGGGGATTGTTCTTCAAGGTTGGCGGTGTAAACTCGAAAGCGTTCGGGTTCACTGCGGTAAAGAGTATTCAGCTGGTATTGTTGGGTGCTAGAGAGGCGGTCATGATCGCCAAAACGAATAAATGATTGAAGTGCATCCATCGGATTCTCTCAATTTTTTAAAAAGTTGAAGCTTTTTTAGGTGGAAGTAGTTGATCAGGCCTGACTTTATGTCAGGTTAAAAAATTATTGTCAAACTTCAAAATGGAGAAAGAGATGGTGACTCAAGCCGTTTCTTCTTGTGAAGATCGAGGAGTCTTAATTTTTTAAGATGAGTGGATTAGATCTTTTGGAAAGAGACTTTTGTAAAGAATAAAGAAAAAACGAGTCTTCCACATGGTTTCATTTGTGAAAGACTCACTTTAATAGGAGGTTATTTGCTCGCTGCTGCGAAACGCTCTTCGACGTTGCTCCAGTTCACAATCTGCCAGATCGCTTCGAGGTATTTGGGACGCGCGTTTTTATAGTCGAGGTAGTAGGCGTGCTCCCAGACGTCGATTCCAAGAAGGGGGACGAGGCCTTTGGTACTTAGGGGATCTTGGTTAACGCAAGAGGCGTACTCGAGGCACCCCTTCTCCTTATTAAACCCAAGCCAACCCCATCCAGATCCTTGGATGACGGCCGTTTTGGCATTAAAGCTTGCGATAAAGTTGTCGAGGGAGCCGAAGTCACGGTTGATCGCTTCAGCTAGAGCTCCTTTAGGGGCACCACCACCACCGTCGCCTTTTGGTGCGAGGTTGGTCCAGAAGATGGAGTGGTTGACGTGCCCACCCCCATTGAACTTGATCGCTTGCTGGAGAGCAATCGACTGTGCAAGGTCAGCGCTAGCCGCTTTTTCTAAAGCTGCATTGAGATTGTTGATGTAGGCTTGGTGGTGTTTGTTGTAGTGAAGGTCCATGATTCCTTCTGAGATCACGGGTTCCAGAGCGTTGAGGGGGTAGTTGAGCTCAGGTAGTGTGTATTTTTGTTGCTGTTGTGTCGTCAAGGTTGCCTCCTTTTTTAGGCCTTTTTGTAAGGCATCTGCGCGTATTTTTCAAGCTGCTTCTCGGTGATCGGGCCGATAGATTGATACTCAAGTTGAGGGGGGATCTTTTGGTATGCTTTGAAAAAGGAATCGACTGTGCTGGGGCTAGTGAAAAAGACTGTGTCCAACTCTTCGAGTCGAGGAAGGGGAGATGGTGGAGTGAGATGGGTGTCGTAGAGGGGGGCTGCAAAGTGCGGAAGGGAGGCACTTTTTAAGAAATCCAAAATGAGGGGACGCGCCCTTGCAGAGTGGGGATAGATATAGAAGGCTCCATCCACTTTTTTGATCAGTTCGACAACTCCTTCGGCTTGCGATGGGGTGGCGACTTCGATATCGGAAAAGCCGAAGTCGGCGGCGGTCTTGGCGGTCGACTCTCCGACTGTCAAGAGGGTGAGGTCTCTTCTTTGAACATGCGGAAGAAAGAGTTTAGCGGCAGAGGGACTGGTGAGCACGAGGTGGGAACCCCTCTTTGCCGCTTCGACGAGTTGTGGGAGCGTCTCCAATAGGTGGAGGGAAATGAAAGGGGCGTGGATGTAGCTCGGGTCGGGGCAGTTTAAGCCGGTGTAGAGCACACGCTTCTTTGGTTGATGCACTCGAAGAGGTCCTCCATTTTGGAATGATTTTCATGGGCGAGCACGGCCAAGCATCCTTGGAGTGGAGTCGTTTCTCCTGGAAGGTAGAGGCGGTTCAGGTGAGTGAGTGAGAGACGAATGAGTGCTGCCTCTGCGATGACGACGCCGTCCACCTCTCCCTTTTCTACGAGAGCGAGCCTCTCTTGGATGGTCCCGCGTACATCTGTAAAGTTGACCTCATACCCGAGGGCACGTACATTCTTTTCTCGGTTTTCAGACGAGGTGGCGATCACCATTCCATGGGCCATCTCTTTTTGCAGGACGAGAGCATCTCGGGGGTCAATAGAGTGGGTGAGTGCGACGATTTTGAGCCCTTGCGGGAGAGGGTCAGGGAGGTCTTTAGCAGAGTGGATAGCGATGTCGATTTCGCCCTCTAGGAGAGCTTCATCGAGTTCCCGGGTGAAAAAATCATCCTTACTCATCGGTCGAAGAGAACTCACTTTGTCGAGATCGCCTGGGGTTTGAAAAATGGTTTTTTCAAAAGCGGTGTCAGGATGAAAGCGAGAGAGAGCAGCAAAAATCTCATCGACTTGCAGGAGGGCTAGTTTGGAAGGGCGTGAACCAACACGAATCATAGATCACAGGATACCGTGTGTCAGAGGGCAATTACAAGGTTTCACTTGAATAAAGCCCACTAATCTGCGATTATAACTTGGATTTTTCATGAAAGCTCGTGAAAATGGGACAAAATGCTCGGCAGATTCGGCAAAACTGCCTAGATGGGAAGGGGCTGGCACCCTTTCCGAGAGGAAGATCTGTCGAAGATGACGAAAAGCATTTTGTGACAGTTTTGTGAGGTTTCATGACATATCCAGGTAGCCTTTTTAAGAGATAGGAGATGGTATGTCTGATAAACTTAAACTACTGAATGATGACAACTTTGCTAGCGAAATTTCTTCGGGCCTCTTTTTGGTCGACTTCTATGCAGATTGGTGTGGTCCTTGCCGAATGATGACACCTGTGATCGAGGAGTTTGCCGAAAAAAAGACAGGTGAGGTTTCTGTGGTCAAGATCGATATCGACGCTTCCCCAGCAGTCACACAAAAATATCAGGTCACTTCGATCCCCACCCTGGTGCTTTTCAAAGATGGTGAGCCGATCGGGACGTATGTAGGTCTCAAAGACTACTCTCAGCTGGACCAGCTGGTGAGCGAAAGCTTAGCAAACGTTTAATATCTTTACTCTTGCAATGCTTAACACCTCTTTTCGAGCTCTTCCTATCGGGAGAGCTCTTCGTTTATGGTCCCACTCTTGAATGAGTCCTGTCCTGTGATGCTCAATTTTTTTATGAGAAATTTATTGAATCTTCATAGGATCTTAATAATCGAATTTTAGACTTTGTGGCATCAAACCTACTTACCCGGTGGGGGAGTCCACTTAAGTTGTAGGCATGCTTACCGGGTTTTTTATCTGTTATATTCTAGTTTTCTTAATACTTCATATAGTGCAATACCGACAGACGTTGCCAAGTTTAGGCAACGTTTGTCCTTTAGCATCGGCAGTGTCACACATTTTTCTGGATGAGCATTGAGGAGCTCTGGAGGAAGGCCTTTGGTTTCAGACCCGAAGATCAATTGTGAGTTGGCAGGAATCTCCGTTTCCCAATGGCTTTTTGTCGCTTTGCTACTGAAGAAGAAAAATGGGCGTTGTTCTTCTTCTAAGTAGAGAGGAAGGTCTTGAATCGTTTTGAAGGGAACCCCTTCCCAGTAGTCGAGGCCAGCCCGCTTCAACATCCGGTCGGAGATCGAGAACCCAAGTGGTTCGACCAAAGTTAGGCTGGTGCCTGTGACGGAGCAAGTGCGGGTCACATTTCCCGTATTCTGAGGGATTTCCGGTTCAAAAAGAATGACTTCGAGTTGGTGTGGCTTGATCATACTTGGCTTATAATCAGTGATTTCCTTATTTTATGGCAATTGCTGTGGTCATTTTTGCACAGGTAGATACAATGAGGAAAAGAGGAGCTTTTTCTCATGTCAAAAAAATCTGGTAAGAAGACCCATACAGAGAAGAAAAAAGAGAAGGTCAAAACCGATCCGACCGGCGGAATGATGGACATGCTCGGTTCATTCATGTCGGGTGTCGAGGGTCTCGGAGAGAAGAAGCGAGCTGAAGCAAAGGTCCAAGAGGAGCCGGGTAAGATTGTTGTGAGTACGAGCATCTTTGGTCCAGGGATCAAAGACCTGTCTTCCCTCAAAAACCTCAAAAGCCTCAATTTAGAGTCTTGCCAAGGCCTTTCCGATCCAGATATGCAGGGTCTTGGAGAAATGACTGAGCTCGAGGTGCTCAACCTTTCAGGGTCGGGAATCACTGGAGAGTGTTTTAAGTTCTGTTCAGATCTTAAAAAGCTCAAAGAGCTTTATCTTTTGAAGTGTCCGAATTTGAAAGACAAGGAGCTCCGTGAGCTAGGCCATCTCGAGTCTCTTGAAATTTTAAAGATCAGTGGAGCGAAGATTGATGGAGACTGCTTCAAGGGTTGGGAGAATCTCAAGAACTTAAAAATCTTAGTCGTTCAAGGCTGCCATCTCCTTGCAGACCGCAATCTAAAATACCTCCAAGGTCTTGAGTCTCTCGAATATCTAGAACTGTCTGGCTTTATGCCTACACTTTAGACATCGATTTCCAGAGAGAGTTCTCTTAAAAGCTCGCTAGGTACTGCGGAGGGGCTGTCGCTCATGAGATCGGTTGCTTTCTGAGTTTTCGGGAAGGCCACCACGTCACGGATGTTCTCCGTTCTCGTCAAGATCATGATGAGGCGATCGAACCCGAGTGCCGCACCGATATGAGGTGGGGTACCGTAAGAGAGGGCTTCGATAAAGAAGCCAAATCGCTCCTTCACCTCTTCTTCAGAAATTTTTAGTGTTTTGAAGATCTGTGCCTGTAAATCCCCGTTGTGGATCCTTTGCGATCCTGAGGCGACCTCGTAGCCATTGATCACAAGATCGTAGCTGAGGGAGCGGACTTGAAGAGGATCGCTTTCGATGAGGTCGAGGTCATCGTAGTGAGGGGAGGTGAAGGGGTGGTGCTCGGTGGTGAGGCAGTTCTCTTCGTCATCCCATTTGAAAAGAGGAAACTCTGTCACCCACAGGAAGCTCAGCGCATCGGGGTCGATGAGGTTGCGGTCTTTTGCGAGTTTGCGACGGAGGTGGTCGAGGGATTGGTTCACACGTTTCGGTTCGTCCGCGACCATGAAGAGGAGATCTCCCTTTTCCATTTCAAATCGCTCAATCAGCGCCTTTTGTTCATTTTCTGGAAAGAATTTGACGATACTAGAAGAGAGGCCCTCTTCTTGGTATTTCATCCAGGCTAGGCCTTTGACTCCGAGCTGGCCGACGTAGGCGGTGTATTCATCAATGCCTTTGCGGGAGATGTCAGCGCCTCCTTTTACGCAGATTCCTTTGATGGAGCCGCCGCTTTCTAGGACGTTGAGGAAGACAGAAAAGCTAGAGTTTTTTGCGATGTCATCGATGCGCTTGAGAGGCATTCCAAAGCGCAGATCGGGTTTATCTGTCCCATAGTTCTCCAGGCACCACTCGAATGTCTCTTGGCGGAAGGTTTTGGGGATCTCCTGGCTGGAGAAGTCTTTGAAAATTTCATGGCAGAGGTTTTCGATGATGGGAAAGAGATCCTCTACCGTACAGAAGCTCATCTCCATGTCTACTTGCGTGAACTCAGGCTGTCTGTCGGCTCGTAAATCTTCATCACGAAGGCAAGGAGCAATTTGGAAGTAGCGGTCCATTCCTGCAACCATCAAGATCTGCTTGAAGATCTGTGGAGATTGGGGAAGGGCATAGAAGGTCCCTGGGTGGATTCTTGAGGGGACAAGGTAGTCCCTAGATCCTTCGGGTGTGGATTTGCCGAGAAGCGGGGTGGTGATCTCGATAAAGTTCTCTTTGTCGAGAGCTTCACGGATACGCATCATCGCTTTGTGGCGCTCGACAAGCTTCTCAGGAATCCCTGGGCGGCGGAGGTCGAGGTAGCGGTACTTGAGGCGGAGCTCTTCGTTGACCTGGATGTGCTCATCGGCGATGGAAAAGGGAGGGGTTTTTGCTTTGGAGAGAACTTCGATGTGCTCGACGTAGACCTCAATCTCTCCGGTTTTCAAGTTGGGGTTCGCCATGCCTTCAGTACGCGCAGAGACCTTTCCTTCGATCGTAATGACATCTTCGCTACGAAGGGACTCGGCAATTTCATGAGCACGCTTTTCTTTAGTGGGGTCGAAGACGACTTGGCTGAGTCCAAAGCGGTCGCGGAGGTCAATGAAGATCAGCCCACCGTGGTCACGGCGTCTGTGGACCCATCCTGACAAGGTCACTTCACGACCCACGTCTTTTAGGGAGAGCTCAGAGTTGTTTACTGTTCGTCTAAAGGAGAGTGTTTTTGTTTTCATTCAGTATCTTCTAGTAGCGATCGCATCTTTTCAAGGCGGTCTTGGAATTTGTTAGTTAAGGATTTCGTTTCGGAGACAGACTCTTGCACTTTTTCAATCAAGATTGATCCATCGCCTTCCCCTTTGTAGGGACGGTCCATCTCACCCCACATTTGCATGAAGGGTTCGCTCTTGTCTGAAATTTGGAGAACACTTGCAAGGGCTTCTAGGTTGACTTCTGTCACCTTTCCGCTCTCCATCTCTTTCAGCTCTACCACACACTTGTCGAGTTCGTTGTCACCGAGCACGACGACGAATTTCGCGCCAATGTCATTGGCGTAGTTCATTGCTTTACCTAGCTTGCGGCCTGTGAGGTCCATTTGAGCAGAGACGCCTACAGCACGGATATTATGGATGATTTCAAATCCACGGGTGACTGCCTTTTCTCCCATAGGAATGAGGAAGAGAGTCGGGCGCTTTTTCTCCGGAATGGTCGCATTTTGTTTGATCATTGCTTGAATGATGCGCTCGATTCCGGCACCAAAGCCGACTGAAGCGAGGTTGGGTCCGCCAAGATCTTTGAGAAGTCCATCAAAACGTCCACCGCCGCCGAGACTGTTCTGCGCACCGAGGTCATCAGTGACCACTTCAAAAACGGTCTCACAGTAGTAGTCAAGACCGCGCACAAGAAGAGGGTCAAGAACAAAAGGAACACCCACTTTTTTCAAGAGCGTTTGGACTCTTTCAAAGAAGTAGTAGCTCTCATCGCTTAAGAAGTCAAACATCGACGGAGCGTTTTGGACGAGTTCGATGTCTTTTTCGTTTTTTGAGTCGAGAATGCGTAGCGGGTTGTCTTTGAAACGGCGCTGGCTGTCCTCCGATAGGCTGGAGAGGTGGGGTTCAAGGTAACTTTTCAAAGCATCCCGGTATAGGTTGCGGCTCTCTTGGTCGCCGATACTGTTGAGGCGGACCGTCATGTTCGAGAGGCCAAGGTTAGAGAGGGAGCTGTAAAGGAGATCGATCACTTCAGCGTCTTGTTCGGCAGTTCGGGTTCCCACGACCTCCACACCAAACTGGTGGTGCTGGCGGTACCGTCCAGCTTGCGGACGGTCGTAGCGGAACATAGGGGCGAGGTAGAAGAGCTTGTGGAATGATCCTTGGTTCTCAAGGCTGTTTTCGATAAAGGCGCGCATGATCGGAGCCGTCCCCTCGGGGCGCAGTGCCATATCGCGGTCTCCTTTGTCTTTGAAGTGGTACATCTCTTTTGAGACAACATCTGAGTCTTCGCCAGAGGAGCGTACGAAGAGCTTACTGCGCTCAAAAATGGGGGTGCGGATCTCTTGGTAGCCATAGGTCTCTGCGTGTTCACGCAGTCTTGACTCAACATAAGCCCAAAGGTGAGCTGTACGCCAAGGGTCATTGGGAGAGTCAGGGACAATGTCAAAAAGTCCTGTTGGGGCCTTATACTTGCTCATAAGAGAATCCTTTTTGAAATATAAATATCCAAAGCAGTTTACCAGAGAAGGGCTATTGTGTCACTGGTGAGCTCTTCTTTTTTGAACGTAGTAGAGCATGGAGACCGAGGGAGTCGAGCGCTTGGCGGAATTCTTCCTTTGAAAGGCGGTGGGTGTTGACCACATACTGTTCATAGAGGGTGCTGAGGTGTTTGACGATGTTCTTTTGCTCTGCGAGATCGGTCGCTAGGAACTCGGAATAGGTCTCTTGAAATTGATCAGTGAACGTGTAGAGGGGAGCCTGCACCTGCTCACCAAGAAGCTCTTTTAACTTTTTATCGAGAGGGGCTAAGCCTTTTGACCTCTCATGCATGGCCTCGATGACAGGATCGAAGAGGCGTGCTTTTTCAGGGGGAAGGCCTGTCTGATTCTGGTCGACTTTCTGAGGGCGCATCTCTCGGAAGTCCTGGTGGAGTTTCAGGAGCTGGGCGCGGTTGTTAGAGTCGGGAGAGAGGTAGCCTACAATCCACTCCCTCTTGGGGTCCATCTCGAATAGTTTATATTGAAGGTCAGAGGCTTCACTGACTCCTCCCACGCTGTAGAGAACGAGATCCTGTTCTGAAGCCTCTCCGATGCGGTCGAGGGTTGATTTCACCCCGCCTTCTGTTTCAAAATCTTTGACCAGGAGCGCACTCAGTTTGTAGTAGCGAGGGGCGTTGTAGAGTTTATTGATCGCTGCTGGCTTGAGTTTGAAGAGTTCCCTAGGGGGAGCAAAACGGTTGGAGGGGTCCTGTCCCGCAAGCCGAAGGAGAGAAATCGGTTGTGCTCTGTAGATTTCCCGTTTAATCGAGAGGCTCACTTCGTCAGTGAGCTCATTTTCGGCATGGAGCAAGCGGTTGATTGGTTGGATATCATTGATCCGGCGGATGACCATATCGTCCGAGTCTAAAATCAAATAGCTCTCTTGGGCCTTCCAAGTCATGAGCCCGGGGGTAGGCTGAGCGATCAGGATGAAGTGGCTTCCGGTCTCATTCGTATAGAGACGCATCAGATAGGGGGTGTCTTCAAATCTACCGCTCTGGTCCACATCGAAGTAGGTCTTCGTCGACATCGGTAAGATTTGATCCAGAATCACTTGGATGAAGTGGGGGTCTGACCAATTTTGGTGACTGGGAGTCAGATGGCTCATCTTGGCGTAGAAGAGAGCAGCGGCGTTGTCTGCTAATCCTCTTGCTGCAGTGAGCTCGTACTGCCCCTGTTTTTTCGACTCTCGATGTTTATAGATGAATGCACTTCCGATAAAAAAGGAGAGAGCGAGGAGGGTTAAACTCGCCCAGAAGAGAGTACGCCGTTTTCTTTTGGGAGAGTCTGTACTCGGAGGAGTGGAGCTCTCTGGAGAGGGAGGTTCGAAAAGGGACGGTTCTTCAGGGGGAATGGAGGGAGGAGGTTCTGGTTTCTTTTTCAGAACAAAAGACTCTTGGACGAGGTCGTCTACATATTCAATAGAGAGAAGAACGTCTTTGATTTTAAGAGTGCTTCCCTTTCCAATCAGCCGCTTTCCAAAAGGGAGGTTGTTGCAGAGTGTGGAGGGGTCTTGGGATTGGTTGAAGGCAAAATAGTTTCCTTCTTCCTCTTCTATTAGAAGGTGTTCTGGCTCTAGATCTTTGATTTCAAGAGAGATGTCTGCTTGACTTTCAGCTCCACCGACAGTGATTTGCCGCTTTGTGAAGGAGTACTTCTTTTTCTGTGAACCGTGCTCAACGGTAATGACAATCATAACGGTTTGACATGATGACGAATTTTCTTTTCCTTTTCAAGAGGGTATGCATAATTTTAAATTAAGGTTTATACAATAGATTTTTAAGGAGTTTTAAATGGAATATATCAACAACTTCAGGGGAAATCACCCTGATGCAACACCTTTTTCAGGAATTGCTCTCGACAAACTGGCTCGCTCTCCGTATCTATATACTTCGGTTTTTCAAGAAACTGAAGTTAAGACGTTTAGTGATGCTATAGACACCATCACTAGCTTAAAACCAGAGCGAGTCAACACATGGGCAGACGTTGCTAAAACGAGCTTGCTGGCAGTGGGACGTTTGGTGGCTTCTCTCTTTGCGCTCACGATTGCTGCTCCATTTGGAACTGTTTTCCATCTTGGATACGCTGTCTATCTCGCTGTTCAGAACCTTATCCTCCATAAAGATGAGGCTGACATCCAGTGGAAAGACCGGGCTGTAGAACACTTGCAAGCTTCTGCAAAGGATTTTCAAGCTGCAGTGACTCTCCTCTTCCTGACTCAGACGTGGTGTCTTGCTCTGTTCAACCCATTTGCAATTGCTTTTGCAGCGACCCCCTTTAGAACGGCAAGCTATTTCTTAGAAGACTTAACACGAGAGGAGGGCTCGGAACGAAAGATGTGTCCTTCACGAACGTCTACACAGTTGTATGGGGATTTGTTGACCAAGTTTGGACTCCGTGTGACCGAACCTGAGAAGGATGTTCCAGTTTCTGCCTTGTTGAGACTTCAAGGCGAAGTCCATGAAAAGGCCTGTGCTGCGGGCGTTTAATTCTATTTTGATCTTCCCCTTAATAGTCTAACTCATTGACCCTTAAGGGGATTTTCTGTTTTAGGGTGGAGGGACGTAGTCCTTTATATTTAAGGGCTTAGGATGTATGATGAGGCTAGCTTGGCCATTTTCTGAGATATTCAGGCTAGGACATAAAAATAGTAATCATTCTTTGACCCTGGGAAATCATGCAGACCGACCTGACCCTCGAAGCGTCCGCAAAAGAGACTGAGCTCGATCAAAAATACCGCTACTGGCGTATCCGTATCTTCTATTCTATGTTTGTCGGATATGCGTTCTACTACCTTTCAAGAAAAAGCTTAACAACAGTCATGCCAGTGCTCATCGCTGACCTGGGGATGAGCAAGGCCTCTCTAGGATTCCTAGGAACGGCTTTCTCTCTGACCTACGGTCTCAGTAAATTTGTGAGCGGCATCATGTCTGACCGATCAAACCCGCGCTACTTTATGGCTTTTGGGCTGATGATCACCGGGTTTGCAAATATCTTTTTTGGTTTTTCCTCGACAGTCTCTGCCTTTGCTCTTTTCTGGGGGATCAATGGGTGGTTTCAGGGGTTCGGTTGGCCTCCCTGTGCGAAGCTGCTGACACACTGGTATGCGCAAAGCGAGCGCGGTGCGTGGTGGTCGACCTTTAACGTCTCTCATAATGTGGGTGCTTTCGCGACCCCTTACATCGTGACAGTCGTCGTTTGGTACTTAGGTTGGCGTTATGCCATGTATGTTCCTGGCTTGCTTTGTATTATGATGTCTTTTGTCCTCTTGAACCGACTCCGTAGTACGCCTGAAAGCATGGACCTCCCTTCTGTTGAGAATTGGATCAGCGAAGAGTCGAAACCTGAGGATACAGAAGTCGATGAAGACCGCAAGTTGTCGACGAAAGAGCTCCTTTTCAACATAGTCCTGAAGAACCCCTATGTCTGGCTCCTGGCCTTCTCCTACTTTTTTGTCTACTTTGTGCGGACGGCGGTAGGGGAGTGGACAGCACTTTATCTTATTGAGTCTAAGTCTTATACCCTAATGGGTGCGAACTCTTGCGTCTCCTTGTTTGAGGTGGGTGGATTTGTAGGATGCCTAGCTGCAGGTTGGGCTTCTGACAAGCTCTTCCGCGCCGAACGGGGGCCGATTCTTGTGCTATTTAGCATCGGCATGTTGCTCTCCTCGGTGGGTTTCTATATGAACCCTGAAGGCTTCTGGCTCGGCGATTGTATTGCCATGTTTGCGATGGGCTTTTTTGTCTTTGGTCCCCAGATGATGATTGGAATGGCGGCAGCTGAGTACACGCACATCAACGCTGCAGCGACAGCCACTGGCTTTGTGGGCTGGTTTGCCTATGCGGGTGCTGCAATCGCAGGCTATCCTTTAGGCCGCATCGCTGAAGACTATGGATGGATCGGTTATAACATCTCTATGGGGGCATGTTGCTTAGTTGCCCTGCTTCTCATGGTCCCTCTCTGGCGTGTGAAATCAAGAGATGTCCGAGAAAAATTGTTGAAGTAGACAACAGCCCTTTTCTTTGTTATCCTGGGCCACCTTATGGCCTCTTTTGTTCACCTACATCTCCACTCCCAGTTTTCTATCTTGGATGCGCTTTGCAGCGTCGATCGGATTGCACAAAAGAGTGTTGAATGTGGGATGCCGGCTGTGGCTCTCACCGACCATGGAAACATGTACGGTGCGGTGGAGTTTTACAAAGCGTGTCGCAAAGAGGGGGTCAAACCTATTATTGGGTGTGAGGTGTATCTCGCACCTGACGGCCGCTTTGAAAGAAGCCGAAATCAGTATGGGAAGACGGCCTACCACCTCACGCTTCTCGCAAAGAATCAGACCGGTTACCACAATCTCTGCAAGCTCACCTCAGCGGGCTTTTTGGAAGGATTCTATTATAATCCTAGAATCGATCACGAGCTGTTAAAGAAACATTCTGAGGGGCTGATTTGTCTTTCAGGCTGCATGACTTCAGAGATCTCACAAACGATCCTTCACGAGAAGAAAGAGGTGGTCCGTGATAAGATCTTGATGTATCAGGACCTCTTTAAGGAGGATTTCTTTCTCGAAATCCAACGCCATGAGATGTCCCAGGACGCGATTGCGCTCGACGGGATGGACAAAGAGGGTTGGCTTCTCAACCAACACCGTGACTTCATCGAAAAACAGAAAAAGATCGAAGAGACGCTCGTTCACTTCTCAAAAGAACTTTCTATTCCTTTAGTAGCAACAAACGACGTTCACTACATTGACCGCGAAGACTGGAGAAGCCACGAAATTTTGATCAACGTCCAGTCAGGGGATACTACGGAGATTTGGGAGTATGACTCACTTGGAAACCCAAAAGAGCGTAAACCCAATCCAAAGCGACGCACCTACGCAGGAAATGAAGTTTACTTCAAAACGCCTGAGCAGATGCGAGAGCTTTTCCAGGACCTTCCAGAAGCGTGTGATACCACCCTTGAAATTGCTGAACGTTGCAATGTGGAACTCGACTTTGAAACGAAGCACTATCCCACCTACACACCTCCTGACATTGAAGGGAAAGAAGTCAGTAAACAAGAGCGTAAAACTTCTGTAGAAAAGTTCCTCCGTAAGCTCTGTGAAGAGGGGATTCCCCGTCGCTATACGCCTGAAAGACTCGCTAAAGTTCAAGAGATCTACCCTGACCGCGATCCGATGGAACTGATCCACGAGCGTCTTGAGACGGAGCTCTCTGTCATCGTTCCGAAGGAGATGGCAGATTATCTCTTGATCGTTTGGGACTTTATCGATTGGGCAAAAAAACAGGATATTCCCGTCGGGCCTGGACGAGGGTCTGGAGCAGGATCGATTGTTCTTTATCTCATTGGAATCACCGACATTGAGCCCCTGCGCTTCCACCTCTTCTTTGAGCGTTTCATCAACCCTGAGCGTCTCTCCTACCCTGATATCGATGTCGATATCTGCATGTCTCGGCGGCAGGAGGTGATCAACTACACCCTTGAAAAGTACGGAAAAGAGAACGTCGCGCAGATCATCACCTTCGGTACGATGAAGGCAAAGATGACGATCAAGGATGTGGGGCGTGTTCTCAATATCTCCCTTGCAAAAGTCAACAAGTTGGCAAAATTGGTTCCTGAAGAGTTGGATATCACTCTCGAGTCAGCACTTGCCAAAGATGCTGAGCTCCGTGCTTTTGTCGAAAGTGATGAGGAAGCGGGACGCATCATTGAACTGGGAAAAAAACTCGAAGGCTGTATCCGAAACACGGGTATCCACGCAGCGGGGATCGTTGTCTCCTCTGAGCCGCTCGTTGAACACATTCCTATCTGTAACTCCAAAGACTCAGACCTTCCCGCCACGCAATTCTCGATGAAGCCTGTCGAGCAAGTTGGGATGCTCAAGATTGACTTCCTTGGATTGAAGACACTGACTTCGATCGAACTGGCTTTTAAAGATGTTTGTGAAGGGCACGGTGTCTCCCTCGACTGGCGCGATCTTCCACTTACTGATCAAAAGACGTTTGATCTCTTGAACCAAGGGAAGACGATGGGTGTCTTCCAGCTCGAGTCGGGAGGGATGCAAGATCTGGCTCGCTCACTTCACCTCGACCGTTTTGAAGAGATCATTGCGGTCGGTGCGCTCTACCGTCCCGGTCCGATGGATATGATTCCTTCGTTTATTGCGAGAAAGCATGGACGCGAAGCCATTGAAAACGATCACCCGTGGATGAAAGAGATCCTCGAAGAGACTTACGGAATCATGGTTTACCAAGAGCAGGTAATGCAAATTGCGGTGCGTCTGGCAAAGTACTCTCTTGGAGAGGGGGATGTCTTACGCCGCGCGATGGGTAAAAAAGACCATAAGCAGATGGAGCGGGAACGTGAGAAGTTCATTAGCGGTTGTCTAGAGAACGGAATCGATAACTCCTTGGCACGTCAGATTTTTGACAAGATGGAGAAGTTTGCCTCCTACGGCTTCAACAAATCTCACGCGGCCGCTTATGGCTACCTTTCTTATGTCACGGCTTACCTAAAGGCAAACTACCCTAAAGAGTGGCTCGCTGCACTCATGACCTGCGACCAATTTGATATCTCAAAAGTCTCGAAATTCATTCGAGAGTGTAAGGCAAGTGGGATCGAAGTTCTTTCTCCAGATGTCAATGAGTCGAAGGGATCTTTTACAGCGACGGATGAAGGAATCCGTTTTTCTCTAAGCGCCATTCGCGGTGTCGGGGAGGGAGTCGTTGAGGAGATTGTCAAATGTCGGGAGAAGGAGGGAAAGTATAAAAGCCTCTACCACTTTGTCAAATGCATCGATACCAAAAAAGTCGGAAAGAAAATCATTGAAGCTTTGGTGGATGCTGGTGCGTTCGATTTTACAAAGTGGACGCGAGACCAGCTGAAAACAGCGATAGAACCGATCTACGACACCGTCAGTAAAAAGCAAAAAGATGAAAATCTCGGGTACATGTCTCTCTTTGATCAAATGGGAGATGAGAATGAAAAGCGCTTTGAAGCGCCTCCGCAAGTTTTGGAACCGCGCTCGAAAAAAGATCTTCTGTTGAAAGAAAAAGAGCTTCTGGGCTTCTTCCTAACAGGCCATCCGATGGATGGATATAAAGAGCTCTTGAACCGCCTCTCTTGTGTGGCGCTTCGGAAAGTCGAGGAGATGGACCACCAGTCGGTCTTCCGTTCTGCGCTCTTGATTGAAACGGTGGTGACGCGGATTGCACAGAAATCGCAGCGTAAATTTGCGATCCTGACTGTCAGCGATGGGATTGTCAGTTATGAACTTCCCGTTTGGCCTGATCTCTACGAGCAGAAAGGATACTTACTCAATGAAAACCAGCTGTTATACGCGGTGCTCATCGTGGAGAAAGATACGGGGGATGTCAAACTCAGCTGCCGCTGGTTTGATGATCTGACAGCTGCAAGTGAAGAGATGATTGCTGAGTGCGATGAGGTCTTTGATAAGTCAAAAAGCTATATCGCTCGGCAGAATATGATCAAAGAGAAGGGGAAAGGGAAAAAGATGGAGACGAAGAAAGAAGAGAAGAAAGTCGAGCTTGTTCTCCAAGTAGACCTTGGAAAGATCCAGATGACAGATGTCATGAAGCTCAAAAAGCAGTTCCGTAAAAACGGAGGCTCTAGTCCGGTCAAAATTGAGTTTCAATCTCAAGGAAAAGTCTATAGCAACCTTTCGATTCCTGAGAGATGGGGTGTGGAGCTGACAGACTCTTTCCTTAAAGAATTAAAGAAAGAGCCTGCTCTGATCAGCGCAGAGGAGCGTGCGTTTTAAACTCCCAAAAAGCACTGAAATAGCTTCATGAAGTTCGGGATTGCCCAATACTCTTGAGTTGCATGGGCAGGCGCGCCTTTTTCAGGAACGGTGAAGTAGTTAATCACCAGCTGAACGATAACAGCACTAATAATGTTCACTTTTACAGGAAGAAGAGCAGTCGCCGCACAAGCTGCACCCGTGATCGCTACAGCGTGTTTTGCTGTGAGCTTCAGGACACTATAAACGCGGCCTTCACCTTCTTCTGTTGCGAAATATTTCTCAAAAAGAGGATTGAGAAGGGCGTCGATCGCGACCGCAAGAGCGGCAACACCAGAGGCTGCAACCGCTGCAGCTGGGGCTCCTGTGATCAAAACGACAACGATGCCAGAGATCACAGCACTTCGAAACATTGCTTTCCCTGTATTCGGGGGGATTTGATCTAAGTGATCTTGGATATCTACTTTAAGCCTTTCAACTAAACTACCGGGTCTTTCTGCCATTTTAACTTTCTCCGTATCTTAAATTATTAAATACTAAACTAAAATGATATCATAATTATGGTTAATTAAGTAAGTGTAATTAATATTTGATTTTTTAAAATAATTATATAGGTTCAAGTCTCTTTTGTGAGTGCGGAGCTGGATGGATGGAACCTATCTGACGATCGAAATTTACGATGAAATCATGACAACGTTTCCTTGCTATTGAGAATCTTCACGAAGTCGTGAAAGGAGGCCTCAACTCGAGGGTCACGCGCAAAAAGTCTCTCGCCAAGATATAAACGATTATTTTGAGTCAAAGTCTTCGATCAATGCAAGAAGCTCTGCTTGAACCGAGCTAGCACTGTCTAAACAACTTTGATAAGGCTTTAGCTTCTCGACGGTCTCTTCTCCAATATTTTGCGTCTTAGCGACAGATAAGACTTTACTGAAGAGCTCTTCATCTCTTGTCACTACCGCCCATCGAAGTGCGTCAGAGATCAAGTCCTCGCCACCCTCTGCTAGTTTTTGTAACAGAAGCTCTTTGCAGCCACTTCCTACAAAAAACTCACCAATTCTAAGCGACTCTCGATTCCCAAAAATGACATCTCTGAGATCTCCGACCACTCCAAAGCCAAAGTGATCTTGGGGAATCGGGTCATAGAAGAATCCAGGAAGTTCGATCCAATCGCAACGCAGCTTTTTCGGTAATTCCTTTACTGCATCGAGTAAGCGAGTACGATTTTTATCAGATAACGGGTATCTAACATAGAAGTTCAGGACTTGAGTCAAATCTCTTCGGCCTTTTACCCATTCGAGAGAGGTGGGGAATTCCCTCTCTAGGCGGGCAAGGTGATTCAGTAGATCTGGAAAGCTTCGAGCACGTTCTGCAATTTGACGTAGTGATACGGTATACTCAACACGACAAATCGACCAAGGGGTTCCATAGCATTTAGAAATCACCGGGAATAGAGCCCTTAAATGAGCGTCGAACCAAGAGACGTCTTCTGGCATTGTTGTTGTTTCAGAATCAATTTCATGTAACCAACGATCCAAGGTGTGGCCATCGATAAATCGAGGTAAGTCATCACGAGCAAATGTAGTAGCGATAAAGCCCGCGACCTCCATATCAAGTGGTTTTCTATCTTTAGCACCCTTCAACAATCCATCAAGCATCCCTCTGATGACTGCACCCAAACAATCCTTGTTTTTTATGCTAAGAAGGCTTGCCATCATTCTACCATTTAGCCGATAAACAAGAAATCTTCCCATTGAACGTAAAACGCTTAAAAGACGTTCGAAGGGATCAGGTGCGTATGGCCATGAGTGATCGTGAACAAGCTTCATAGCATTTGGATCAACTCCATTGATATATTCCACAACCCTAGAAAGTCCACCTTCACGATAGAGCCGTTTGAGGTGCTTTCTGTAGTTAAGGCAATCTTTTTTGGTAGGAAAGCTCAGCAACACGCCCTCCTTCCATGGCTCAGTTTTTAAATGGTAACAGCCGCAATTGAAGAAAACTTTACGACGCGTGTTTAGGTCAAGCCTACGCAATTTCACGGGAACACTACTAAAAGTATCAAGCCTAACATAGACATGATCAGGATCGTACTCTTGACCATCGGGAAGAGTTAGACAAAATTTCGGTTTCGTCACGACCTTGATTTCTGAGACATCGTCTTGAATTTCACTATGAATTTTGAACAACATTTTCGATTCAATAACACCTGCAATTGCATACTGAGGCTCGCTATTAAACGATTCAGCGATGACATCTACTGAGTCTGGTCCGAGGTAAATAACTTGGAAGAGAAGCTTCAGCCGATCCAAGGGACCCCAATTCACACCATCTTGCCTTATATTTCCTATGAAGGCCCCTATTTTCGATTCAGCAACCAACGATTCGGTTGAGGGCCTTTCGGAATCATGGATGACATTCAGTGCCACTTCACCGCCGACAAAAAGGAGGGTAGCCCTGCCCACAGCTTCTAAGATGTCCCCTCCATCCGCATCATAGCTTTCTTCCTTAATCGGCAAAGAAACGGGGAGAAGGCTAGCCTTCCCATTCAGTATTTTGAACGCAGTCGTGATGCCCGCACTAAACTCTTCCACATCAAAATGGATTGTTCTTGGTGTGTGTTTAGTAGCTTCTGGAGGGTATTTGGTAGTCTCTGCTGTATATCTTGATAAAACGTAAACAAAGTCGCGAACGAGGCAACCATACCGTTTGATCAACTCCTCACTTTCAATCCCGATAGAAAATCGGATCGATTCGACAACTCCACTCATGTTGGAGAACGAAAATCCAAAGCTTTGACGGCCGGTAATCGGTAGGCCGCATATTTCAGCTAGTTCCAAAAGAACCTGTCTGAGTTTCGATACTCGAAGTTCACGAAGAGGTTCAGTTAGAGGTGGTAGGCCAAGCATGTCAAGCAAAGGTCTAAAGTTCAACGCAACATAAACGGTCTCTTCGTCACCACTGGGTGTGATTTTGACCGCAGAAAATCCTCTTTTGGTTTGAAAAGTTTCATCAGCCCAGACCTCTTTGGATACTGAGCCGAGTTCCTTGAGTAGATAGTCATACATCCAATCTGTATTTTTTCGAACGCGCCTAATGTACTCGGTTGTGATATCCTGAAATTCGGTTGCTAGCATGGCATAAAAGGCCGCCTTGGAAGATATAGGAGCTGGAAAATTGGGCGCTTGCTCCTCGTTTAGTCCTAAGTAATAACAGAGCCCTCCAGAGAAGTTGTCGGCTCCAAGCTGAAATAGCTTGGCGAGACTTTGGAAAATATAAACTTCCAAGCGACCATTTGTAATAAAGGGAGTCAACTTCAGGAAAGTTCCTTCAATATCCTCATCTGAAAGATGGTTGAGGGTCGCATCGAGTATCAGCACCATTTCCTTTGAAGGATTCCCCTTAAGCTGCCGTTGAACCCAACCGGCAACGTCATTTTGATACAACCTGTCTCTAGCCGCATTGTTGGGGTGGATATCGGCAATCAAAACGTCAGGCATGTCATTGATGTCTTTCAGGCGGTCAGCTTGCTGAGAGATTAGCTGACCCTCGTCGGCCATCTTCTTTATTAAGTTAAGTGTTTCATGATAGTGTTGGCTAATACAGGCGATGTTCAATGAACCACGCCTTTGAAAGAGGTGTTGAAAGACATGAAATGCAGAGGTCATCGCATAAGGAAAAAGCCCCACAGATGAGTAGATACCGCTGAGCGCTATATGGCGATCTTGAAAGCTCACAAGCAATCGACGCTCGTCAAGATCAACAAATCGCTCAGGAAAGGCCTGCAGACAAAACATCACAATCTCACACAGATTTTGATAGGCTTTAGTCCATTGGACAGCACCATCTTCCTTGGTCATCCATGGGCTGACCTGTGAAGATAAAAGTGGAGCAGCGAACTCAATCAGCTTGTGCCGAGCGAAAAAGCGTTCGTGCCAGCGAACGATAGCTCGTCGAAAAAACTCTGATGTCGGATCTTCAAGCGTACAGTCACTCAGCTCGTTAATTAACACGTTCCAATCTGTGAGCCCATCAGAGGTGATAGAACCTGAGTAGTCTATTCCTAGTTCTGCAAGAGCCTTTGGGTACTCCTCCTCACCCTTTAATTGATCTGTCAGGTACTCATTGAGCGCTAACCGATCAGGAAAAGCTCCTGCTTCATGAAGTGTGCTAAAGGTGTGAGGTCCGAACAATTGTTCGTTTTCAATCGAACAGGGCCGAAGCGTCAGACGGTCAACGTGAGGGCTCCCCCAGATAGCACCCCACATCAAAGAACAATCCCCAGCCCCCCTAAGTAGAAACAAAAAGCTCAGTTTGCTTAAGTTCCTCTTGATCCGCCCAAGCTTTATTTCCTTGGGCAATCTAAGCTCATTACAGACAGCACTCAGCTTACGCTTTACAACCTCATGGGCTTGGTTATGGAGATCCGATTGGTCAATTTCGACAAGCACAACCCGCGGAGAATCGTCTTCCAAGTCCCAGTTCCAATCCTCACACAACGATTGGAGTGTATCGATCTGCACTGAAGGAAAAAAAGCTTTTAACACCGGCACTGTCATGGATGTCGCGAATCCAAAGGAGTCCTTGGACAGCCCTTGCTTAAAAAACGTCTTTTTAAATGCCTTGAGCACGACCTTTTGAATCCAAGGTGCTGCAAGTTCATAACTACGATGATACTCAGTACGAAAATACCCTGGGAACTCCTGTGGAGCTACTACTGGATGAGGATATGCTAAGCGATCGCATTCGTGAATTGTGAAATCAGCATTGTAATGCTGATAATGCAACAAGTAGGCAAGACATGCTTTCCGCTGCGTATGAGTTTCCGCCCTGCTGAAGAGATCTCCTATCACTGAGAGCAGAAGGTCATGATTGGTTCTGATAGAGGATTCTGAAGTAGGAGACGCGACTGTAGGAGGGACAACCACTTGCTCAAGTTTTACTAGAGCTGATTCCGCTAGCACAACTTTAACCTTAGGCTCATTGCCAGGAGGAAGCCACTTTACCTTCTTTTTGCCGATATAAGGAACACGCCCCTGTTCGAGCATCGACGAAACGAAATCCTTAGCTGAAATAAGAGAATGAGGCTGAAGCCACTGTATTCTTTGACTCAAAGAACCAGTGGATGAATGGGGATTACAGCTTACCTGGACGTTTCCCTCATCTGTATCAATAAAATCTATGGTGTAAAGTGGTGTCACTACAGTTTCAAAAACATGTCCCGTCCGTTCGATAGCTTCCCTCCCAAGAAAATACTCATTAGTTGTCATGTTACATTAATATAACAATTGAATAGATGAAACAGATTTATTCAAATGAGAAATAGAATGCTCAGAAAAGGGGAGAATGATGACGGATGTGTATAAAATTTTGGTTATATCTGTGTATTAAATTATTTAACTTTTAAACTAAAAAATGTGTTATGTAGAATCGGTCTCCTTGACTTGAAGTGGACTAGAGAGGTAATCTAGGTAGCATGAAAAATCGATGGTTCTTCCTACTTAGTTGTTTTGGCTTGCTGGTTGTGACTCAACCGGTTGCAGCAGATATCACCTTTTATAATGGCGCGGTCGTGGATGCAGAGACAGTGCCGACAATGCCAGTGGAGAAACACTTTCAGGCAGCTTGTGAAGCGTATGAAAACGAGGCTTGGAAAGAGGCGATCCGTGAGTTTTATATCGTCTGCTTGCACTTTCCTAAAACCAACTATGCAAAAGAGGCCTATTTTCTACTCGGCGTCTGCTACTACAACTATGGAGAATATGAGTATGCAAGCAACGCCTTCTCTAGCTATTTGAAGTACCATAACAACCCAGACCACATCGACGAGACCATTGGGTACAAGTTTGCGATTGCAGAAAAGTTCCGCGGGGGAGCCAAGCGGAGGATTTTTGGTTCGAAACTGCTTCCTGCCTGGATGGATGGAACCTATCTTGCGATCGAAATTTACGATGAAATCATGACAGCGTTTCCTTGTCATGAACTCGCTGCACAGTCTCTTTTCTCAAAAGGAGCTACACACCTCGCTGCGGGAAAGTTTTCTGAGGCGATTGAAAGCTACCAAACGTTGATTCGACGCTTTCCACGACATGAGCTGGCTCCAGAGAGCTACGTCATGATCAGCCGTGTCTATCACTCGCAGCTGCAGAAGGAGTTCCAAAACTCTGACATCCTGTCGCTCGCTGAGCTGAACTTGAAGAAGTTTCGCTATGACTTCCCCACTCATGAGCTTTTAGAAGAGGCTTCTCTCAATCTAGATCGAGTGAAGGAGGAGTATGCACGCGGGCTTTATGAGACGGGTCGTTTTTACGAGCGGATCAGCAAAAGTGAAGCCTCCATTCTCTATTATCAAATTGCTGTTGATCAGTTTCCAGAAACCAACTCTTCGCAAAAATGCCGGGAGCGTTTAGCTTCTCTATCTCATGAACACTCTTAACCGGGATCTTTCGTGAGAAAATTCGTTCTGCTCTCTCTCCTCTTGACTCTATCCTCATGTGGTTATCGGATGGGGTTTGGTCCGATTCCGAATTGTTATGAGACGATAAGTGTTCCTTTTATTGAGGGGGATCAAACGGGTTCGTTAACTGCGGCCATCGTCGAAGAGATCTCCACCTCAGGAGCCTTCACCTACTGTCCCTGCTCTGCGGACTTAACCTTGAATATCATTCTGCTTGAAATCAAGGATAAGAATATCGGCTTCCGATATGACCGTGGAGAGAACAATGAAATTCAAGAGACGATTGTGCCTGCGGAGACGCGGCTCACTGCGATTGCTAAAGTCACCCTGGTGGACAACCGCTCTTGTGAGATCGTAAGCGGGCCCGATATCATCAAAGCGAAAGCAGAGTTTGACCACGAATTTAACTCGAGCCGCGATGCCGTGAACGTCTTTTCACTGGGACAGGTGACGGAGATTGAAGAGGCGAAAGTGGCAGCCAAGAGACCTCTAGACCGCGCTCTTGCAAAAAAGATTGTTGATTATCTTATCAGCGCCTGGTAAGAGTGAAGTTGAATCTTCACGCTAGCCTGGGGCGGTATGGAAGTCGATCAAAGAGTTACAAAGCGCTTTTTTGCTGATCTGGAAGAGCTGTATAACATGCTCGACTTCATCCGTGACTTCTCTCGACGGGTCTTTTCCGATGTAGAAAGCTGTACGAAGATCGAGCTTGCCTCGGAGGAGGTGCTGGTCAATATTATCGAGTATGCCTATCCCAATAAAAAAGGGGAGGTGATGATCGAACTGGAAGGGAAGCGTGGTGAGATGCAAGTCATCTTCAAAGATCAAGGACCCCCCTTTGATCCGACAAAACCGAAGCCAAAGAAACATCCCTATAGTGTGGGTGGACGAGGACTCTCTCTGATTGAGGGGGCTGTGAATTTCGTTTCCTACGAAAGGAAGGGGGGGGTGAACATTCTTTTATTGATGAAGAAGGTTGCTAAATAGCTTCTTTGTACTCTTTGAGAACGAGTTCGGTCTCCTCGATTTCATTCAAGAGCTTATCCAGAACACACATGATGATGCGAGAGCTATTGTAGACACCGGAGGTGGTGAAGCTGAGCTCGAACTCCGGATACTCTTGGTTGAGTGCGATGATGATGCGAGTTTTGCTGTTCAAGAAGCTCTTTTCGGGAATGATCCAGACGACAAACTGGTGATTAATCAGAGTGATTTTATCTTCTGACTCCACGACGGAGAACAGCTGGGTGAATTCGGGTTCCCCATGATTGTAGTAATGGCAGCAGAGGAGGTCGAGCTCGCCGAGTAGGGTTAGGTTGACAGAGAGCTCAGACTCCATCGAGGCTTTTTCGTTAAGAATTCGAAAACCCTCTAGCCACTGATCTAAAAAATCGATGTCTTTCATAGGTAAAATTTATGCAAGAAGGGTGCCAGGAGGGGAGTTAAAGCAAAAAAAATATTATTAAAATGCTGTATATTAACTATTTGTGTAAAAAAAGTTTCCTCTTTTGATTTTTCTCCCTTGTCAGTAGAATGAGGGAAATTTGACCATAGCCTCGATATTTCATGAAATATCGAGGTTTGAACTGTAGGACTTAAGATGTATAGATTCGCCCTATCCCTTCTAACTAGTGCTTTTTTGTTCAGTAGCGCCCACCTCTACTCCCAAGCGCTGATGGAATCCCTTTCAAAGAGCCAATCCACCCCACAAATTGTCGTTCAAAACCGTGTGCTTGCTAAAGTCAACGACAAGCCTATCACGGTCCTGGATGTGGTCAAGAAGATGGATGTGGTGTTTTACAAGCAGTATCCACAGTATGCGAATGCTCCTGAAGCACGGTATCAGTTCTATCTAGCTAGTTGGAAAAGTGTCTTGAACGAGCTAGTGGACAAAGAGCTCTTTCTCTCTGATGCTGAAGAGGTTCAAATGACCATCTCTGACTCAGACGCACGTAAAGAACTTGAAGATATGTTCGGTCCGAATGTTGTGGTGAACCTTGATGGGGCAGGGCTCACGTTTGATGAGGCGAAGAAGATGGTTCAAGATGAGATCATCATTCGCAGGATGGTCTACCTCCGTGTGCACTCCAAAGTTCTCAATACAGTGACCCCTCAAGAACTCCGTCGCGCCTATGACGAGTATGCGAAAGGGTATGAAAAAGATGACACTTTCCGCTACAACGTCATCACCATCAAGTCTCCCAGTCGCCGCCGCCTTGAGACTTTTGTGAACAACAGCACAGAGTTTTTGAAAGAGAATTCAGTTTCCTTAGAAGATCTGCCGATGGCGATCAAATCAGTTCCCGGTTACGACGTTTTCACGACGGTGCGTGTTTCGGATACCTTCGACCAGAGTGGTAAAGATGTATCTGACCGCTACAGTGCCCTTCTTTCAAAAATCGAAGGGAGTGGTTACTCAGAGCCTCTTTGGCAAAAGCGTGAGTCGAACGACCAAAACGCGAGTGTGAAACTTCTCTATTTGCAAGAGGTTGTAAAGGATGATGTTCCACCTTTCTATGAAGTGGCTCCTAAGTTGAAGAATGATTTGATGGCAGAGCTCTCGGAAGGGGAGATGAAAGAATACAAAGAGCGTCTCTACAAGCAGTATCCGGTGACCATTATGGAAAACCTGATCAAGAGTAACTTCAATCCCTTTCAACTTGAAGTGGATGGAAGACGTATTCATCTCAGTGAGCCTACGACTTAAGTAGCGATGCACAGAATTTCAGACCTCATGGATTTTTTGAAGAGGACGGGCTCCCAGCCTAAAAAAAGCCTCTCTCAAAATTTCCTTGTCGACCAAAACATCCTAGATAAAATCGCAAAACTCGCGGAGGATTCTGACGCAGATCTCTTCTTAGAGATTGGTCCTGGTCCCGGTGCGCTCACTGAAAAACTTTTAGCGACAGGCAAACAAGTGATTGCTGTTGAACTGGACCGTATTTTTGCTAAAGAGCTGCAACGTCTTGATCCAAGTGGTGGTCAACTGACTGTGGTTGAAGGCGATGTTTTAGAAGTGGACCTGGATTCACTTCTCAAACCCTTGCTTTCCCCGGGTAAAAAGGCGGCTGTTGTCGCGAACCTTCCGTATCAAATCACCTCAAGGATTTTGACAGAGTTTGCTCGGAAATATGAGCTCTTTTCTGATCTGATTGTCATGATTCAAAAAGAGGTTGCTGAGCGGATCAAAGCCTCACCAGGAGGTAAAATCTACGGCTCGCTAACGGTCTACCTGAACTTTTTTAGTCAGGTAGTCAACGACTTTACCGTCTCAAGGAACTGCTTCTATCCCAAACCCAATGTCGATTCAAGTGTCATTCAACTGAAGTTGCATCCTCCTCCTGAAGTCAGTGATGAAGAGGGTTTTTTTCGGATGTCAAGACAGGCTTTCCAACAGCGTCGCAAGACACTTCGAAAAAGCCTTAGTGAACTTTACGAAAAAGAGCGTGTCGCTCGGGCGTTGAATGAACTTGGGTTCGGAGAGGATAGTCGGCCTGAATCCCTGTCACTTCAGGAGTTGATTCTTCTCTTTGAGAAGATCAAGTAGCAGAGAAGGATTCCTGCAAGAAGTAGAGCTAGCAACAAGTACTCTGTCAGGGGAGCCTGGAGAAGGAGTAGTTGCTGAATTCTTTTGATGCCAGAGTGTTTCAACGCTTTCTTCGCATAGAGAGGAATTTCTTGAAGAGGAGCTCCATCCGCATTGAGTAGAGTGATCGACGCGACTTTTTGATGTTTTTGAATCGGAATCTGTAAATCTTTTTCCCAAGTGAGCTGAGCTTCAATTTTTGGCTCCTCGCCTTGGTAGTACTCCACTTGATAGGCGTTCTTTGAATAAGTTTTGAGAGGTTTGCTGCTTCCCTCAAGTGTGAGAGTGTAGGGTTGTGGTCCGCTGTTGATGAGCATTGCGGTCAATTGAGGTTGGTTGAAAGCGAGCTCAAAGAGTTTTGCTGCATCTTTAAAATTGTCTTTTCTCTCTTTTGTTCCCATTAGAACGACAATGAGCGTGCGTCCCTGGTCAGTCGCAGCAGCAACGAAGGTCTGTTTGGCGCGCGAGCCGTGCCCTGTTTTGACGCCGATCGCTTTATCGTAGTAGTAGGGAGAACTCTTCCGTAGCAATTTATTGCTTTGAACGAGCGTCATCCCTTTTTGAAACTTGGTTTCAGGGCGGGGAAAAGATGTCGTTGAGACAATCTTTCGGAAGTTGGGATTTTTGAGCGCCTCTTTGGTTAAAAGGGCCATGTCATACGCGGTGGTGAGGTGCTCGGGATGGTGGTGCCCATGGGCTGAGTTGAAGTAGGTGTTGCTGCAACCGATTTCCTGTAGCCGTTCGTTGACCTTGTCCATAAATTGAGGGATGGATCCATCACAAACATATTCAGCGATCACGTTGGCAGCATCGTTTCCAGAGCAGAGCATGAGTCCGTAGAGGAGGGTTTCAAAAGTGAGCTCTTCTCCGGCCTTGATGCCGATATGGGTTCCACCAACTTCAATCCAGTGAGTCGGGACGGTGAAATTCGACTTTTCACGGTGTGCTGTCGAGATCGATCCGATGGCATTTCGAGATGCAGCAACGGGCGTTTGGAGAGTGTTGCCCTTCTCCTCAAGTGCAACAAAGGCGGTCGCAATTTTGGTGATACTTGCGGGTGCGCGCTGCTTGTGGGGATTTTTTTCGTAGAGGATAGCGCCGGTGTCTGCATTCATTAGAATGGCAGTGTCAGCATGGACTCGGGTTTCGAGCTTTGCCTCAAGGGAGAGGGTGAGAAGAAGAGGAATGATGCAGGAGAGCACTTTCATTTGGGATGATTCTAACTGCGGGATCGATAAAAAACCACTCCAAAAAATCCATCCATCCCGCCGGGGGTGGGGAGAGTTTTGAAGGGCTCCTTCTCGACTGTCAAACCATGGGCTTTCTGAAAAAAGTCCATCTGCTGCTCATTCTCCTGCTTTAGTAGGCTGCAAGTTGCGTAGACGATTCTTCCTGTGGGTTTTAGGTAGGTCAGCGCTTCGGCAAAGATCTCTCTTTGCTCTTCGACGAGGCGATCGACCATCTCTGGGGTGAATTTCCACTTCATATCTGGGTTGCGGCGGTAGGTTCCGGTTCCTGTGCAGGGAGCATCGACTAAAACCCAATCCATCTGTTTTTTCAATCGTTTGAGCTGAGGATGTCCTGGGAGGAGACTTTGCGCTGTTTGAATGGTCGCTCGATGGAGACGCTTCTTGGCCTGGACATGGGCACTTTTTCGGATATCGTGGAGGTAAATCTGCCCAGAACGCTCCATGGCAGGGGCGAAGGCGAGTGTTTTTCCTCCTGAGCCCGAACAGTAGTCAAGGACATGCTCTCCTGGAGCGGTCTCCACGAGCGCTGCAACAAGCTGGCTTGCTTCATCCTGCACCTCAAAAAGGCCTTCGGTGAACTCGGGGAGCGTGAAAAAATTGCATTTTTGATGAACTTGGATCCCGACAGGGCTCCTCTCGGTCTTTGAGACGGAAAGTCCGCGAACCTCCAGTTTCTTCAGTAGCTCATCCCTTGTGGTGAGAAGCGTGTTGGCACGGAGTGTTGTCGGCGCTCGCTGGTTATTCGTGAGGGCGATCTCTTCTGCCTTTTCTTGACCGTATTGATCTACCAAGATTTCAAAAAGTGTTTTTGGGCAGCTGCAAAGCAGGTGAGGGGGGAGGTCAAAGTGCTCTTTGGGGTGATCCAGCTTTGAGGAGACCTCTAGGAGCGTCTCTACACGGCCCTCCCAGGTTAAAGGGCGTGGGGTGAGAGCGTCGATGAGTCCCTTCCAACGGATCAGTTGGTAGGCGTTTTCAGCAACAAAGGCACGGTCTTTCGATCCCAAGGATTTGTGGGACCGAAAGTAAAAATTTAAATGCGCATCGAAAGCAACAGGTTTTGCTTCATAGGCTTTTAAAACAGAAACTAAGTGGTTTATACGAAATCTTTTTGCTTGCATTCCCTTTTACTCACAAAAAGTTTACAATAGATTGCGCGAAATTATCAATGATTCAACGGAGAAACATATGACATCATTTTATCCTATTATTCAGTTAATTGGCCGTGTGCTGATGAGCTTGATTTTCTTCTATGCTGCGTACTCAAAAGTGAATCACTGGGATGGGACACTGGCAGAGATTGCTGGGAAGGGGATTCCCCAGGGGCCCATTCTCCTCTTTTTGATCTGTCTTGTCGAATTTCTCGGAGCCCTCTGCTTGGTGATTGGATACAAAACAAGGCTTGCTTCCTACTTTCTCTTCGGTGCGATGATTGTGACTATCTACCTCTTTAACGATTTCTGGAATCTTTCAGGCTCGCAAAAAGACTTGCAGTTCGCTCTTTTTCTAAAAAACCTCGCAATCATGGGTGGTCTATGCTTAGTGGCTGTGGCTGGAGCTGGATCCCTCTCTATCGATAAGAAATAAGTCTTTTGAAAAAGTTTTTACTCTTCCTATGTTCATGGCTGATCGTTTCTCTCGGTCAGCCCTCCTTTTCATACTGGTTCTCGATCGGAGCGGCTTGTGTCGGCTTTGCTTTGTTCTTTCATCTTCTCTCTCAAGAAGATAACTCCAAAAGGCGCTTCTATTTGGGGTGGGGGTGGTACACCCTCGTGCAGATGGTTTGGCTCACCTGGAGTTGGGGACACCCCTATTCCTATATCTATATTCTTTATGTCTTAGCCTCTCTGTTTTTAGGGTTGCAGTTCGGAATTCTTGCCCTTTTTGTGACTGAAAAACGGATCCGGCAATTTTCGGGAATATTGATGCTCAGCGCTCTTTGGACGCTGATTGAATACTCGAGGCTTTATCTCTTCTCGGGACACCCTTGGCACCCGATAGGTCTTGCACTAAGCGCAAACCTCTACTCGAGGCAGTTTGCCGCTCTTTTAGGAACGTATGGTTTGACCTTCTGGGTGATGCTGACAAACCTTTTCTTTGCCCGAGCCCTGCAGACACGCATCTGGAGCCCTCGTGGTTTAGCATTTGCCGTTGTCGCGGCCACCCCTTACCTTTTTGGATGGGCGGTCGTCTCTCATCACCATGCACTAGTGGATGATTCAGAGACCCTCCGTGTGGCTCTTGTGCAGACGGTCTTCCCGATAGAGGAGACGTTGCCCTTTGAAGCGCGAGGAGACTATCTGGCTTATATCTTGGAGGAGTGGAGGACAATCCTGACTTTAACCCAACCTCTAGGAGATGATCAGGTGGATCTGATCGTTCTACCAGAGCTGGTCGTTCCTGCAGGAACCTACTATCTGATTTTTGACCTCAAAGAGGTCAAACAGCTCTTTGTCGAGGTGTTTGGACCCGAGGCGGCGATGAAAATGGCTCCTCTTGAGCAGCACCTGGCCTCCCGTGAAGCTTCAGGGCAAGTTTTGGTGAACAATGCCTACATGCTCCAGAGCCTTGCCAACGTCACAGGTAGCGATGTAATCGCTGGTTTGGAGGATTATGAATGGGGTTCGGGCGGGGAGCATTTGGCTTACACGGCTGCATATCTTTTTTCGAAAGAGGGAGAACTTCCAAAGCGTTATGAGAAACGCATCTTGGTTCCGATGGGGGAGTATATTCCCTTCTCTTTCTTGAGAACCCTAGCTGCCAGCTACGGTATCAGTGGCTCTTTTACGGCTGGGGAGAGCGCTAAAGTCTTTGACATTGATAAGGCTTCGGTCGGCTTTTCGATTTGTTATGAAGAGCTTTTTGGCGGTTTGATGAAAGAGAACAAGGACGAAGGGGCCACACTCCTTGTGAATTTGACGAGCGATATCTGGTATGAGGGGTATGGCCTCCCCCGCGTTCACCTAGAGCATGCACGCCTTCGGCCTGTAGAAATGGGTCTTCCTTTGATCCGCTCCTGTAATACGGGTGTCACCTGTGTCATCGACTCTCTAGGCCGTGATGTTGCCCGCCATGGAGAGACTCCTCAAGAAGAGGAGAAGGAGCCTGGCCTCTTGGTGGCCAATGTCCCGCTCCACACGTATTCAACGCCTTACCTTTTTTGGGGAGATCGGGGGATTTTGCTCCTCTCCATCCTTTTCTTAGTTCCTCTACTGAGGCGCCCAGGTAAAGGTTAGGCTATCATCGAGGTGGATTTTAATGCGGCACTTGTCGTAAGATAGCGTTCTTAAAATGAAGGATTTACTGTGATTGTTGCCCGTGAGAGGCCTCAAAAAACTCTAAAAAAGCCTGCCCAGTTTTCTGGAATTGGACTCCACTCAGGTCAGCCTGTTGAGATGCGTTTTGTTCCAAAGGAAGTCGGGTTTGGAATCCAGTTTTGTCGGACAGATCTTCCCGAGCGCCCTCTGGTCCCTGCCAAGCTAGAAAATGTCATTGATACAACGAGAAGTACGACGATCGGAGTTGAAGGGGCTCACGTTCAGACCGTGGAGCACGTCCTCTCTGCTCTGAAGGCATATGAGATCGACAATTTGATGATTGAGGTTTCAGATAAAGAGCCTCCTATTGCGAGCGGTGGTTCAGACCTTTTTGTTGAGATGATCGAAAAGAGTGGTATTGAAGAGCAGGCTGGCACGGTTCCTGTACTCCACTTAGAAAAACCCATTTTCTGGTCGAACGAAAATTCCCACCTCGTTGCCCTTCCTTACAAAGGCCTTCGTCTTAGCTACACGCTCGACTATCCGAATGCCAAAGCTTTGCAAAACCAATTTTACTCGGTCTATCTCACCCCCGAGAGTTTCAAAAGAGAGATCGCCCCCTGCCGGACCTTCTCTTGCTATGAGGAGGTGGAGTTTTTGATCGACCAAGGATTGATCAAAGGGGGGAGCTTGGACAACACGGTGATTGTCAAAGGAGAGCAGGTCTTTAGTAAAGAAGGACTTCACATGCCAGAAGAGATGGCAGCACACAAAATATTAGATTTAATTGGAGATCTATCCCTTTCAGGGTTATCTTTAGAAGCGCATTTGATCGGGTACCGCAGCGGTCATGATGCGAATGTGACTTTTGCGAAAGAGATTTTAAAGGCTGCGGAGATGGAGTTAAGTAAATGATGACGACTGAAGAGACAAAAATGCCAAGCCAACTAGATCTGACGGAGATTGTCAAGGTCCTTCCACATCGTTACCCTTTTCTGCTAGTGGACCGTATCACTGAGGTCAATTTAGAAGAGAAGTATATTGTCGGTAAGAAAAACCTCACGATCAATGAGGCGTTCTTTCAGGGGCACTTTCCAGGAAATCCCATCATGCCAGGTGTTCTGATTGTTGAAGCACTCGCTCAGACAGGGGGCGTTTACGTCCATCTACAAGGGTATAAAAAGTTAGCGGTCCTTCTCAATATCAGCAACGCGAAGTTTCGCAACCCTGTTTACCCTGGTGACACCCTGACGCTACGAGTCGAGGAAAAACTCCTAACGAACAAAGGAGGGAAGTTCCAAGCCTTTGCCTATGTTGGAGAGAAGCTCGCCACTCAGGCTGAAGTGGGCTTTGTCTTCGTTGATCAAGAAAGCGTCAAAGTAAAAACAGATTCATAAGAAAAGGCGAAATCCGATGAGTAACCAAAACATCCATCCCTCCGCAATGATCGAAGAAGGAGCAGAAATTGGCGACAATGTCACCATTGAGCCCTATGCGGTGATCAAGAAGAATGTCAAGCTGAAGGATAATGTCGTCGTCAAGTCACACGCCTATATTGAAGGCCACACGACGATTGGGAAAGGAACAGTCATTTACCCTAGTGCCAGTATCGGATGTCAAGCGCAAGCCCTCAACTATAGAGGGGAGAGAACCTTTATTGAGATTGGAGAGAATTGTCAAATCCGTGAGTTTGTGACTATTAACTCCTCACTCGGTGAAGACACGTTTGTCCGTATCGGCGACAACTGTATGATTATGGCGTATTGTCATATCGCCCATAACAGCTTGATTGGAAAGAATGTGATCATGAGTAACAACGCAGCGATTGCGGGGCATGTGACCATTGGAGATCACGCGATCATCGGTGGGAAGACGCCGATTCACCAATATGTCCGTGTGGGTAAATATGCGATGGTCGGAGGTTTCTCTCGTGTGGGACAGGATATCCCTCCCTATACGATTGGTGGGGGAATCCCGTATAAGTTTGGGGGACTCAACCTTGTTGGATTGAAGCGGCATGGCTTTCCTATCGAAACACGCCGTCAACTAGCCAAGGCCTTCCGCTTTGTTTACCGCTCGAAGATGTGTCTTGAGGATGCTCTGATTTGTATCGAGCAAGAGCTAGAGCCTCTTCCAGAGATTAAAGTTTGGCTCGATTTCTGCCGCACTTCTAGACGTGGAATTATCGGACTTGGTGGCATCACAGGGAAATTTGAAGTCAGTGAAGATACCCTGTGTCTTGAAGAGGACCTCGAAGAGGTTCAGGAGCTGACTGACAGTGTCGTATCGTAACCGCGTCATCTTTTTCGGAACCCCTGAATTTGCAAAGCACTCGCTTTCCAAAATGGTCGAGGCAGGTGTCAACGTTGTCGCCGTCGTGACAAGGACCGATAAACCGCGTGGACGCTCAAAGGCACCCCAACCCTCCCCAGTGAAAGAGTACGCTCTAGAACACCTTTCTGAGATTCCTCTTTACCAACCTGAAAAAGCTTCTGATCCTGCCTTTGTAGAAACGCTTGCTGCGCTCAGTCCCGATCTTTTTGTGGTGGTGGCTTACGGTGAAATCTTGAGCGTTGACCTTCTTAACACGGCGCGTCTCGCTGCGATCAATGTCCATGCTAGCCTCCTTCCGAAATGGAGGGGAGCAGCTCCCATAGAACGCTCTCTTCTTGCAGGCGATGAAAAAACAGGCGTGACTATCATGCACATGGTCAAAAAAATGGACGCGGGCGACATGATCCGACAGAAGAGTTTAGCGATTGGGACTGAGATGAACTCAGGTGAACTACGTGAGCGCCTTCAAGAGGTCGGAGCGGATGCCTTGATAGAGGTGGTCAAGGAGTACGAGACAACGACCCCTAAATCGACTCCCCAAGATGAAACGCTGGTGACCTACGCTCCAAAGATCGAACTTGAAGATGCTGAGGTCGACTGGTCTCGTCCTGCGAGAGAGTTGCAGCTGCTGATCCGTGCGATGACGCCTGTGCCTGGAGCATGGTGCTGGGTCGAACACAAGGGTCAAAAAAAGAGGCTTAAAATTCTCAAAAGCAGCTCCGTCTTTGGATATAGTGGTCTGCCCGGCACCTTTTTAGAGTATGGGAAAGGGGGGATTATTGTCTCAGCAGGTGAGGAGGCTCTCAGACTCCAAGTCCTTAAACTTGAAGGAAAAAAGGAAATGAGTGCTGAGGAGTTTACGCGCGGAATCCCGCAGGATCAATTTAAGCTTTTTCTTTAGTCGTGTTCGAGCGTAAAATAGACTTGATATGAACGTAGCAACTACACCCATCCATCCCACTTTTCCAAAAAGTTGGGCTCCTGTCGAAGCAGGAATGACCTTTCCTGATATCCCCAAAGTGGTGGGTCTCGCTGTCCGGGTTTTTCCTTTCCTCCGTCAGGTGGCTGTCTTGATGATTGGTTTTGGAACGCTCTTTCAAGGAATCCGTTTTTACAAAGAGTCTGGAGCAAACAAAACCTCTTTTGTTTTTTGGCAGGTCCTTTATGGAGCGGGCCTTTTCATATCGGGGATCTTAGGGGTCACAGCAGAATTCAACTATCTGGTGGATAATGAGGTGAGCTCTCTCTACAAGAAATGCAGTTGGACTGCCAATATCACCTTTATTTTTGCCTGTCTCTCAGGTCTTCGCCTTAACCATGAGAAGTACAAGGAGGGGCTTGAGCTCTCCAAGAGTGAACACACTGCTGACCATGAGCGAGGTGTCCGGATGCTCTATTCTGCTGTAACGGGTGTCTTAGCTTGTCTAAGCTACTTGATCTCGACTCTCTTTTTCCTCTTCGAGGTGATGACAGGATGGGCGATTCTCCTCTGTGTGATCGGCTGCGCCTTCTCTACCTTTCAAGTCATTTACGAGTACTTTTTCATCTAAAATATGATCCTTTCAGTTGAAGAGCTTGACCGTACGATTGAGTACACCTATTTCAGCAGAGCTGCTGCTGTTGGGTCAGTGGGGTACGCTGCGTTCTATCCCACTCCGCTTGCAGTGATCACGGCAATCGCACTGAGCACACTTGCTCTTGCTGAACAATTCGCCAAGCTCACAGACCCAAAGTCGATGACCCAGTACGTGGTGACGAAGCTCGCTGCAACGATAGGCTTAGCATTGATTTCAGCCGTCGTTTTTCAGCTGCTCTTCAGCCTTCCCGTCACTGCAGCCTCGGTCTGTGTCCACGCTGCTTGGATTATTCTGCCCTCTTTGGTCATCACAGGCCTGCAATCTATGTTGCTTTCTCACTTTTTCTGTGAAGTGACAATGACCTCTGCAAAATTTATCGAGCTGATGCAAAGTGGTCAGCCTTTGGGCTATCAAAAAATCACCGTTATAGGAGATGTTACACTTGATAAAATTGACCATTTAAAGGAACTGCCGGATCATCTAACTATCCGGGGTAACCTGAAAATCGAGCAGTGTTATCACTTGGCCTCACTAGGTAACTCTCTCACGGTCGAAGGAAATCTTGACTGCCATTGTAGTATGTCCAGTGTCACGGTTGGGAATCACCTTCGAGTGACAGGAGAAGTGGACTTTGGAAACACCTGCCTTACTGCTATTGGAGATCATTGTTCAATGGGAGGAGGGTTTATGGGTACTTCAGTTGGATTAGCAACGATTGGAATTTGCTTTAAAGTGGGGGGGAGGTTGATCCTGTCGTCACGACGACTCACTTCCATTGGGGATGGCCTCTCTGTAGGAGGAAGTGTCCATATTGACCACTGTTCAAAGCTGACCTCGCTCCCAAAGGAGATGTCTGCGGAGGGCTTATACGTGACCAGTTGCAAAAATCTTGTTTCGCTACCAGAGGGAATGCGTATTGCCTTAGATCTGGTTATTTCCGGATGTCCTTATCTCACCACTGTACCTAACAGGGCTTTGATCGGAAGAAATATTGAATTTTCTTCGTGTATGAGGTTAACGGAGTTACCCGCGTGGGTTACAGGACTCGGAGCCACCTCAGACAAGAGGGTGCGAAAAGTCCACCTAGGTCTTAAAAACCTTTCGATACCAACCCTTCGTCGTCTCATCGGAGGATGGGCAGAAGGTGTAGAGGTGACGTGGCCTGGAGATTTGGCTTATGAATGTTTTCCAAAAGCAGAACAAGTCCCTGAGGATGTTGATTGGCGGTGTCCGATATCGTTTATAGACTTTCTAACTGATCTAGATAGAGAAACTCATCAGCCTGTCCTTTATGAAGGTAGGATCTATAATTTCTCGGATTTTATAGAGTATTACAACGACAAAGGAATCAGTCCGTTCTCACGTCAGCCGGTTGTTATCAAAAAGCTCAGAAGAGTGGACCTGCCGCAGAGAGTGGTGACCCGTGCGTAAAATTCTAATTTTAAGTTGCCTCTTGAGGTTTGTGCACTGCCGAGTCATTGCGTAAATCGCAAATTTGTGCTAATATTCCTTAGTAAAATTTACTAAGTAAGGTATTTGTTCTTATGACAACTGTAGAAAGCGCAACCGGACTATTCGGGGTTCCAAATAAGTATTATGAAGCTGCGGAGAACACAGTTAACTCCTGTCATGGCCGTCAGCAGCTCCTTCTTGCAGTTGCCCAGGCCATTCCACTCCTTCCTTTTAATACGATTGCCAGAGACTGCGAGTTTTATACTGAACTAGACTTTGTTGTGGATGCTATCCCGAACACCATCAGTAGCTTCCTATCGATGGAGCTCTTTTCTTCTATCCGCCGTATGGAGCTCTTCAAAACGTTGAGTATCACTTCTGGCCTGGTTTTAGATGGTTTAGTGGTCGTGGGTGCTCTTGCGCAGTGGGGACTCATTGAGTTGGGTTCGCTTGCGGCCTCTATGGGTTCTTTCCAGGTCTTCGGCGTGAGTCCATTTGCTACCGTGGTCCAATTTTCTCTACTCCAAGTGACTGTGACTGCCTTTGCTGTCTTTTTGCTCTTTAAATTGGTCGAGACGGCCTTTGCTTACAAAAAAAGTGTAGCAGAAAATGATGCATTAAAATCGAAAGAGCATACAATAGGCGTTGTTGCACTGACCACAAAGATTGCTCAGCAGGTCTTTTTCTTGGCTGGGGGAGCTGCAACGAGCATGGCTGTTTATGCTGTCTTCGGTGTGGTGGCTGCGAGCTTTAGTGTCTTGAGGCAATATGTGCATGAGCTTGGGGATTTAGAGCTAAAAAAATAGGGACGGGATCTATTGGTCACACACGGAGAACGGGTTAAACAGACTGGAGGGGAATTTGCGGGCTATGTCTTGTCAAAGGCAGGTCTTTTTACCCCAAAAATGCCGGATTCTCTTAAAGACGGTGTTGATATCGGGTTCTTCTTCCTTCGGACCGTCACCTATGTGATCGATGACTACACCCCTACAGTAGCACTTGCCCTTGCAGCTCTAGAGCTAGTTAAAGATGGCTTCTCAATCCAAAAAGCAACCACTCATCTACTTCGTGTAAAAAGTGAGTTTACAAACGCAAGCCTTTCTCAAAGAGTAGCTTATGTATTTTTCTTTGTCGGGGACGTTTGTAAAATTGCAAAAATTACCCTTCTCTTATTTTCAGCTCCCTTGACCTCCATCGTCGCCGCAACAACAGGGCACGTCATCGTCTTTGGTGCTCTAGCAAGCCCATTAGGGCTCGTGGGGGTGATCGCGATTGGTGTGGGGCTCTTTATCCCCTTTGCCAAAGAGGTCGTGCTCTGGCAGTACGAAGAAACAGCTGCTAAAACTGGTCAGGTCCAAGTCTTTCAACCTCCTGAAGACAAAATCGATTGAAGCAGGAGAAGACACTGCTAGGAAGGGAGCGCCTCGTTGCTCTCACTTTTAGTCTCTTCATTGTCTTTGTTACTCTTTATACTTTATTTTTTTCTGGTGGGGAATCTTCACAGCCACTCCAGACTGTCCTTGTTAAAGCTGTTGGGGATATCGAACAGCAGGGTGTCTTTGAACTTCCTAGGGGAGCTCGAGTTCAGGATCTATTAGAGATCGTCAAGCCATTTGATGGGGCTAAGCCTCGTCGATTGAAAGGAGAGAGCCGCCTCAAACAGGGTCAGCTAGTGGAGATTGTAAGACCTAAAGTAAAAATTCAATTTGTCGGTGCCCTGACTCGCCCTGTCACTCTTCAGGTGGTCAAAGGGGCAACCGTCGGTGAGGTGATTTTCGACCTGCCCTTGACACCAGAGGCGGATGTCGAGCGGGTCAAGGATAAGAAACTCACCCGAAATGGCCAGAAAGTCAACATTCCTCGTTGCTATTAAATCCCTTGTTTGTTATTTTTTTCGTACTTCAATCGGTGGGTTCGCCCTGCACATGAATAAGTGCGTTAGCTGAGTGAGAGGTTGTTCTCTGATAACACTCAAGCGGCTAGGGAGGCGGCCTTATAGAAATATATGAGAATTGCAAGGATCTGTTCCATGCCCTATAATGGAACGGCGTTTGAATAGGAAACTCTGAATTAGAGGGTCCAAAAAGGACAAAATATGACACGAAAACTTATGGGTAGAAAGCGGGGAATGGTCCAGCTCTTTGACGAGCAAGGTAACCTCGTTGTCGGAACCGTCATCGAAGCAGAACCAAACGTCATTACACAATTACGTACCAAGGAAAAGGATGGGTATAATGCCGTCCAGCTTGGTTTTGAAAAGATTGTGACTAAGGATCCTAGAACCATCGAGAAGCGCGTCAAGAAGCCCGTTCTCGGCCACTACAAGAAGGCTGGGGTAGAGCCTCGCCGTTTCTTAACTGAGTGCAGACGAGAAAACTTGGACGGACTCGAAGTCGGACAAGAGCTCGGCGTAGATCAGTTCTCAAGTGAAGAGTTTGTGGATGTTTCAGCCACTTCTATCGGTAAAGGTTACCAAGGGGTGATGAAACTGCACGGCTTCTCTGGGGGTCCTGCGGCACACGGTTCTGGATTCCACCGTCACGCCGGTTCAACTGGAATGAGATCGACACCCGGTCGATGCCTTCCTGGTGGCAAGCGAGCTAGCCAAATGGGAAATGAGAAAAAGACTGTGCAGAACTTGCAAGTGGTGATGATCAATGCTGATGACAATATCATTGTTCTCAGTGGATCTGTCCCTGGCCCGAAGAATGGTCTAGTGACTTTAAGCGATGCAAAGAAGAAACCATCGAAGAAATAAGAGAGGATAGACTGTGGCGACTTTAAAAAAATACAATCTTGCAGGCAAGGAAGTCGGTTCTGTGAAGGTCGATGAGCGCTTTGAGAAATCAGAAGCCAATAGTCAGATGGTGAAAGACTACATCGTTGCACTACGAGCCAATGCTAGACAGTGGTCAGCAAATACAAAAGGCCGCTCTGAAGTGAAGCACACGACAAAGAAGCCGAGACCTCAGAAGGGAACAGGAAACGCGCGTCAAGGTTCGACCGTCACTCCTCAGTACCGCGGTGGAGGAATCGTTTTTGGGCCGAAGCCTAAGTTCGACCAACACGTGAAAATCAACAAGAAAGAGCGTCAGGCAGCTATCCGCTTCCTCATCGGCGAAAAGATCCGCACGAACCAACTGGTCGTGATCGAAGATATTGAAATGAAAGAGCCTAAGACAAAGACCGTTGCAGACTTCTTGAGTGCAGTGAATCTGGGTCGACGTACGCTCTTCATCTCTGAAAGCTCAGTAGAAACAGTGGAAACTGAAGGGAAAAAGGTAGATGTTTCTGTCTCTACAGACAAGCACGTTCCTTTTTCACGTAGTATCCGAAACATCCCCTTCACCGAGATGCGTGTCGCTCCCAACTTTAGCGGTTATGACGTGGCTCTCGCTGGTGGAGTGGTTGTTACGGAAGGTGCCCTGAAACAGATGACGGAGTGGTTACTCTAATAAAGGACAAATTATGAAATTTTCTGACCCACACAAAATTGTTAAGAGACGCCACATTACTGAGAAGGCTACCACTCTTGAGAATCTAAAGAATGCGGAAAGCAATCCTAGTCTCAGAAGGTGCCTCAATCCGAAATACGTTTTCATTGTGGACCCAAAGGCTAACAAGCAACAGATTAAAGAAGCTGTTGAAGAGATTTACAGAGAAAAGAATGTCAAAGTGAGAGCTGTAAATACCGTGAACGTAAAGTCCAAGCCCACCCGTCGTGTTCGCTCTAGAGGAAAGACCCACGGAAAGAAGTCTGCCTTTAAAAAAGCGATCGTGACACTCGAACCGAAAGATACTTTGGAATAAAGAAGGGACCTAGATAGATGTTAAAGAAATTTAAACCAAATACTCCAGGTACACGGCAGCTGATCCTTCCTGCGAACGAAAAGCTGACGACAGGTGGAAAAACAGGTCGAAAAAAGACCAAGCCAACAAAGTCTCTACTCTCTCCAAAGAGAAGGACCAACGGGCGTGACAATCAAGGGCATATCACTTGCCGTCACCGCGGTGGGGGACACAAGAGACGCTACCGTAAAATCGACTTCAAAAGACAGAAGTTTGATATCCCTGCGAAAGTTGCTTCTATTGAATATGATCCTAACCGTTCAAGCTATATCGCACTTTTGAACTACGCTGACGGTGAAAAGAGATACATCATCGCACCTCACGGTCTCAAGGTTGGAGACAAAGTGCAAACCAGCGATAAGCCTCCTTACTCTGTAGGGTGCTGCATGAAATTGAAAGACATGCCTCTCGGGTCTGTCGTTCATAACATTGAACTCTATCCGGGACGCGGCGGTGCACTTGTCCGCTCTGCTGGACTCTCTGCGCAGCTTATGGCGAGAAGCGATGGAAATGCAACCATTCGTATGCCCTCTGGTGAGATCCGCCTCGTGAACGAAAATTGCTATGCGACTTTCGGAGCGGTTTCTAACCCAGAGCACAACCTCCGTGTTGAGGGTAAAGCGGGTCGTAACCGTTGGAAAGGGATTCGCCCCACAGTACGTGGAGTTGTGATGAACCCTGTTGACCACCCACACGGTGGTGGTGAAGGAAAAAGTAAAGGGAATATCCCCCAGACACCATGGGCGGTGTATGGCGGCGTGAAGACTCGATCTAAGAAGAAGTCGAGTAAGCACATTGTTAAATCGAGAAAGAAAAAATAAAGGAATGATGAATGGCTAGATCGTTAAAAAAAGGTCCTTTTGTTGACCATCACCTCATGGATAAGGTGAAAAAAGCCAAAGAGTCAGGTGCTCAAGCTAGCATCAAGACCTGGTCGAGACGTTCAATGATCCTTCCTGATTTTGTCGGTCTCACGTTCGACGTCCACAATGGACACAAATTCATGTCTGTGTACGTCTCAGAAAATATGGTAGGCCACCGTCTGGGTGAATTTGCTCCCACACGTGTGTTTAAAGGACACCCGAAAAAATAGGTAGATCATGGCAAACGCTAGAGCAACAACAAAATACATGCGCATCCCTCCTAGAAAGGCAAGGCTTGCTGCTGGCTTAATCCGCGGACTGACCGTTGAGCAAGCAAATCTCCAGCTGCTCCATAGTCAACTGAAGGGTGGAAAAATTTTAAAGAAAACTCTCGATAGTGCAGTTGCCAACGCGGAGAACAATATGGGTCTTCGTCGCGATAACTTGAAAATCGTCGAAGTTTTTGTAAACGAAGGTCCAACTCTTAAGAGAGCAAAGCCTAAGAATAAGGGGGGAAGTCACCCGATTATGAAACGAACATCGCATTTTACCGTAGTGGTAGGGGAGTAGAGGAGTTGTAATGGGCCAAAAGACGAATCCAACAGGCTTTCGATTAAAACTAACAAAGAAGTGGCTATCAAAGTGGTTTGCCAACAAGAAAGAGTTTGGTAACTACATCAAAGAAGACCACAAAATTCGAAAGTTCCTTCTCGCTCTTCCTGCGTGTCAGGGAGCCTCTAAGATCAAAATCCGCAGAATGGCGGACAAGATCGAGGTGACGATTGCAACCTCAAGACCTGGTCTTGTGATTGGTAAGAAAGGAAGTGAGATCGAAGCTCTTAAAGCGAAACTCACGAAGATGACTGGAAAAGAGGTCTTCGTAGAAGTTGAAGAGATCAAGCGCCCTGACCTCGATGCACAGGTCGTCGCTGATGGAATTGCGAAACAGCTCGAGCGACGTGTCTCCTTCAGAAGAGCGCTGAAGAAAGCGATCCAATCTTCTAAAGATGCTGGTGCGCTTGGAATTAAAGTGATGGCCTCCGGAAGACTCGGTGGTGCTGAGATTGCTCGCTCAGAGCAGTACAAAACGGGAAGTATCCCACTTCATACCCTAAGAGCAGATATCGACTACGCAACTAGCCGTGCGGAGACGACTTACGGAACGATCGGCGTGAAAGTTTGGATCAACCGAGTAGAAATGAACACGAAGAAAGAGGCGGTGTAGAAAATGCCTTTAATGCCTAAAAAGACAAAATTTAGAAAGCAACAGAAGGGTCACTTCAGCGGACTCGCTCAATCTAGCAATACGGTCCATTTCGGAGAATTTGGAATCCAAACTCTCGAAAGAGGCTGGATCACTGACCGTCAGATTGAGGCAGCTCGTGTCGCGATTAACCGTTACTTTCAGCGTAAAGGAAAAGTTTGGATTCGAATTTTCCCCGATAAACCTATCACAAAAAAGCCAGCTGAAACTCGTATGGGTAAAGGTAAAGCTGGGGTGGACCACTACGTAGCGAGTGTGAAGCCAGGGAGAATTCTTTTTGAAGTGGCTAACGTTAGCCGCGAAGAGGCTCAAGATGCACTTCGCCGTGCAGCGGCAAAATTGGGACTTAGAACCCGTTTTGTTGAGCGTTTAGAACAAGTATAAGGTGTAAGACAATGTTGAAAGCAAAAGATTTGAGAGATCTCTCCCTTGAAGAACTTGAACTCCAAGTTAGAGAAGCCATCCGAGCCCAGTTTGATATGCTCAATCAGTCGAGAATTGAGAAGCTCGAAAAGCCGCACCTTCTCAGAGAAAAGAGAAGAGACATTGCACGCCTGCATACGGTGATTCGAGAAAAACAAGTTTTAGAGACGAAGTAAGGTTTTATGGAAAAGAGAAATCTACGAAAAGAAAAAGAAGGTCGCGTTGTTTCCAACAAGATGGACAAGACGGTCAAGGTTGAAGTGAGTCGAACCATGCCTCACCCCCGCTACGGTAAGGTGATTCAAAGGAAGACAAGCTACTACGCTCACACCGATAAGCCCCTAAACGTGGGCGATAAAGTAAAAATTATGGAAACACGCCCACTCTCAAAGCTCAAGCGCTGGCGAGTGGTTTTTGACTAATTGATCCGGGATAGAAGGGTATTATGATTCAACAAGAAACAGAGCTAGAAGTTGCAGATAATTCTGGAGCTAAAAAAGTTAAGTGTTTTAAAGTATTAGGCGGCTCTAAGCGACGTTATGCTGGAGTTGGAGATATCGTTGTCTGCTCTGTAAGAGAAGCGATCCCTGAAGCCAGTGTGAAGAAAGGGGATATTGTCAAAGCCGTCATCGTCCGCTCTAAGAAGTACATTAAGCGAAAAGATGGATCCAAGCTCCGATTTGACACAAACAGCTGTGTCATTATCGATGACAAAGGAAACCCAAAGGGAACACGTATTTTCGGACCCGTGGCAAGAGAAGTCCGTGATAAAGGTTATTTGAAAATTTCATCGCTTGCCCCAGAGGTGATTTAATCAAAGGGTTAAAGGATTAAGAAAATGAAGCAAGCAACTAAAAAAATTAAAAGTAAGATTCGTCAAGGAGACAAGGTCGTTGTGATCGCAGGGAACTGCAAAGGTCAAACGGGTGAAGTGATTTTACGTTCGAAAGATACAGTCGTGGTGAAGGGCATCAACTTGAGAAAGAAACACGTGAAGCCGACCCAAGAGAGCCCGAAGGGTAGCATCATCGATATCGAAAAGCCGATCCACATCTCCAACATCGCTGTATGCGGTGATGATGACAAGCCACTAAAACTAAAAGTTACCATGAAAGACGGTGAGAAGAACCTCTGCTTTAAGAAAGATGGGAAAGTCCACCGTAACCTGAAAAAGCAGGGATAAGAAGCAATGTCCAGACTAAAGGAAAGATACGAAAAAGAAGTCAAACCAGCCCTACTAAAGAAGTTTGGCTATAAGAACCCAATGATGATCCCTCGTGTTGAGAAGATCGTCGTTAACATGGGTATCGCAGAGATAGCTAAAGACAAAAACTCTCTGCAGGACTGCCTGAATGAGTTTGCGCTCATCACCGGTCAGCGCCCCATCGTCACCAGAGCGAAGAAGTCCATCTCGAACTTTAAGCTCCGTCAAGGCATGCCGATTGGAGCGAAAGTCACTATCCGTGGCGAAAGACTTTACGACTTCATGGATCGTTTCTTCCATCTCGTTTGCCCCCGTATTCGTGACTTTAGAGGTCTAAAGCCTGGAGGGGACAAGCACGGAAACTGTAACGTGGGTCTTGAAGACCACACCATCTTCTTGGAGCTAAACCTGGATAAGGTGAAGACTTCAAAAGGAATGAACCTGACATTTGTGACGACTGCCGAGAAAGATGAAGAGTGTATCGAACTTCTCCGTCTACTTGGAATGCCTTTTAAAGACCAAGAAGTCGTTGTAGCAAACTAATTTCGGTAAGAGGAGATAAGAAAAAATGAATATTAGCGATCCAGTGGCTGACTTTTTGACAAGGATCCGCAACGCTCTTAAAGCGGAACATCGCTACGTCGATATCCCTTGGAGCAAGCTGAAGCAAAATATTGCCGAAATTCTGAAGAGTCAAGGTTTCGTTCAAGGCGTTATTGTGAAGCAAGAGAGCGGGAAGGGAACGATGAGAGTCTTCCTCAAGTACAGCAAGAACCGCAAGCCTGCACTTCTAGGTTTGAAGCGCTACTCAAGACCTGGACTACGTCGATATGTCAACCACAAAGAGATTCCACACTTCTTTGGTGGTCTTGGAGTGCCAATTCTATCCACATCACAAGGTGTGATTACAGGAAAAGATGCGTTTGAACGTAAAGTGGGCGGCGAGCTGCTCTGTTTAGTTTGGTAAGTTTGGAGAAATAGACAATGTCAAGAAAAGGAAAATTACCCATCTCCCTACCAAAGGGTGTCGAAGTAAAGCAAGAGGGGATCGTTCTCTCTGTAAAAGGGCCAAAAGGAACTCTTACACAGAAAGTCCTTCCAATGATCTCTATCGACGTCAAGGGCGAGGAAGTTGTCGTGGGTCTTAAAAAAGACGAAAAAGAGAACGCGAAGTACCACGGCCTCTACCGTACACTCGTCTCAAACATGGTGGAAGGAACGACAAAAGGTTTTGAGAAGAGCCTGGAAATGATCGGGGTCGGTTACCGTGCTGCTGTGCAGGGGAACATGCTTGATCTACAGGTTGGATTTTCACACCCGACAAAACTTCCAATCCCTGAGGGACTCAAAGTTGAAGTTCAAAAGAACACCACGATCGTGATTAGCGGTTGTGACAAAGCTCTCGTAGGACAGTTTGCTGCGGACATCCGTTCAGTGCGTCCTCCTGAGCCCTACCAAGGTAAAGGTATTCGCTACAAAGGCGAGTACGTGCGTAAAAAAGCAGGTAAAGCTGCTGCGAAGTCGAAATAGGTGGTAAAAAATGCATAGTGAATTAACTGAAAGCCTTCGTAAGAAGAAAAAGCGTGCACAAAGAGTCCGGAAGCATCTTCGCGGCTCGGCTGCAAAGCCACGTCTTTCTGTTGTGAAGTCGAATAAACACATTCGTGCTCAACTGATTGACGACCAAAAAGGTGTGACGCTCACTTCTGCATCGACGCTATCTAAGTCTTTACAAGGTACTGAGTTTAACAAGAAGAACAAAGCAAGTGCTCGCAAAATTGGTGAGCTGATTGCTGAAGCTGCTAAAAAGCAAAACATTAAAGAGGTTGTCTTTGATCGAGGACCTTTCAAATACCACGGCATCCTAGCAGAACTTGCTGGTGCAGCTCGTGAAAACGGATTACAGTTCTAGAGGTTTCATATAGATGGCTAAACAAAGCGAAAACGAACTAACTGAAAAAGTTCTCTTCATCAACAGAACATCTAAAGTGGTGAAAGGGGGGCGTAAATTTGGCTTCTCTGCTCTGGTTGTTGTAGGAGATGGTCAAGGAAAAGCTGGATATGGCTTTGCTAAAGCTAATGAGCTGACCGATGCGATCCGCAAGGCGGGTGAGCATGCGCGCAGCGATCTAACAGAAATCTGCATGAATGGAACCACGATTCCTTACGAGACCTTCATCAAATATGATGGAGTTGAAATCCTCTTCAAGCCCGCTCCTGAAGGGTCTGGTGTGATTGCTGGATCGATGGTGCGTTCTGTTCTTGAAGTTGCAGGAATCAAAGACGTTATGGCAAAAAACCTCGGTGGAAACAACCCCATCAACCAGGTTAAAGCTGCATTCAAAGCTCTTCGTTCGCTAAAGCCACGTGAGCTGATTATGGATTTGAGGAGTTAAGAGATGACAAAGCTTTCTGAACTAAAAAACACATCCCGAAAAAAGAAGAGAACAAAACTTCTCGGTCGTGGTCCTGGATCCGGTCTTGGAAAGACTTCTGGACGTGGGTTCAAAGGTCAAGGTGCACGTTCAGGTGCGAAAAGACGCTGGACTTATGAGGGGGGACAGTTCCGTCTCTTTATGAAGCTTCCTCACCGTGGATTCTCAAACGCTCAGTTCACGACGACTTACCACCCCATCAACCTTTACCAGGTTGACAAGGCTTTTAATGACGGAGAGGTTGTGAACTTTGAGACTCTCAAGTCGAAAGGTCTTGTGAGCGGGAGAAAAGGCATAGTCAAACTTCTAGGAGAAGGTGAGCTTTCAAAGAAAGTCTCCTTCGAAGTCCACGCAGCTTCAAAGTCAGCGCGTGAAAAGGTCGAAAAAGCAAATTTATCCCTCACCCTTTTGGACAAATAGATGTTTTCTGAAATCCGAAGAATTTTCCAAGTCCCCGAGCTCAAAGCGAAAATTGTTTTCACACTCTTGATGCTAGTTGTTTGTAGGATTGGAGGATTTATCCCGGTTCCTGGAATCAACGGTGAAATCGCTCTCAGTTACTTCCAGAGCGTTGCTGGTGGTAGCCAAAACCTCTTCCAGATGGTCAACATCTTCTCTGGAGGAGCTTTTGCGCAGATGACAGTGACGGCTCTTGGGGTCGTTCCTTACATCTCTGCATCGATCATCATGCAGCTCCTCGTTGCATTAATGCCTGGACTTCAGCGTGAGATGCGCGAGAACCAAGAGCTTGGTCGAAGAAAAGTCGGACGTTATACACGTTACTTTACCGTTGGTCTTGCTGTCCTTCAATCAGCGATCTTCGCGAAGTATGCCATCCAGATGAACTTTGCTAGACCTGGAATTGTGGCACCTGAGCTTCTCAGTATCACTCTCTTTGGAATTCCAGTCCTTTTCTACGCCATTGTCATCTGCACAATGACAACAGGAACCATCTTCCTGATGTGGGTGGGTGAACAGATTACCGAGTATGGCATTGGAAATGGAATCAGTTTGATCATTACCATAGGTATCCTCTCTCAGCTTCCTGCTGCGATGGGACTGATTTTCCAACAACTGAACCTTGATTCCCAAGATCCGGGGCAAATGTCCTTTGCGAGTGTCGCCCTGATGTTAATGGTCTTTGTGGTGGTGACAGTTGCGACAATTTTGATCATTCAAGGCCATCGCCGCATCCCTGTACAACACGCTAGACGTGTCGTGGGACGTAAAGAGATCCAAGGGGGATCTTCGTATGTTCCTCTGAAGGTGAACTACGCTGGGGTGATTCCTGTGATCTTCGCCTCTTCTCTACTGATGTTTCCTGCGACGATCTTGAAGTTTCTAGGTGGAGGAAGCTGGTTGGGTCAATTTGCGAACTACCTCACGATGGGGACGACAACCTACCTCATCATTTTTAGTGCCCTGATCATCTTTTTTACCTATTTCTGGACTGCGACCCAGTTCCATCCCGACCAAATTGCTTCTGATATGAAGAAAAATGGGGCATTTATCCCTGGGATCCGCCAAGGACGTCCAACACAGGAGTACCTTGAGTCCACGATGAACCGCATTACGCTCATTGGAGCGGTATTCCTCGCTTTGATTGCGATCCTTCCCAACATCATTGGAAGGCTCCTCACCATCCCTCAGTCGATCAGCTACTTCTTTGGAGGTACAGCCCTTCTGATTTTGGTGGGTGTCGTCCTCGATACGATGAAACAGATTGAGTCTCATCTCCTTATGAAGAGATACGACGGATTCATGAAAAAGGGAAAAATGAGGGGAAGAGCAGGCTAAAAAGCCTTTTAAAATGGAACTAAATTGGTTCCTTTGCTATTATTTTTGTAATTTTTACGAAGAAAGCTCAACAGAGCGCTTTGTTAAGTAAAGACAGGAGACAAACATGCCGAGAGTGGTCGGTATCGATATACCAGACAATAAGCGACTAGAGATCAGTCTCACATACATCTATGGACTCGGTCGGAAGCTAGCGATGGAAGTCATCGAGAAGCTGAAGCTTGATCCAGGGATGAAAGCCAGAGAGCTGACCCAGGACGACATCGCCAGAATCAACAGCCTTCTACAGAGTGACTACATCGTGGAAGGGGATAAGAGAAGAGAAGTCCAAGGGAATATCAAGCGCTTGATCTCCATCCACTCGTACAGAGGTCTGAGACACCGTTTGGGACTGCCTGTCCGTGGCCAGCGTACTAGCACGAACGCTAGAACACGAAAAGGCCGTAAGAAAACCGTTGCTAATAAGAAGAAATAGGGAGTTTTAACTTGGCTACAAAACAGAGTACATCTCACTCTTCAGCGAAAAGACCAACGAAGAAGAAAAAACAGCTTAGCGTTCCAGCTGGAGTGGTCCATGTTAAAGCAACCTTTAACAACACCATTGTGACGATCACCGACTTAGGTGGACGCGTGGTTTCTTGGGCCTCTACGGGCCGTGTGAACTTCCATCACTCAAAAAAATCCTCAGCCTATGCAGGGACGGTTGCAGCGCAAGCAGCAGCAAGAGATGCGATGGCGCTCGGGATGAAAGAAGCGAAAGTGAGAATCAACGGACCTGGTGCTGGACGTGAGTCTGCTGTCCGTGGTCTACAAAGCGCTGGTTTGATGGTAACTGAAATTGAAGATATCACTCCTGTTCCGCACAACGGCTGTAAGCCGAGAAAGCGTAGAAGAGTCTAAGAAACAATTTATTAGAGTTAGGAGCCTAGAATGACGGTAAAATATGGCAAGTTTGAGATGCCAACAAAAATTTTGGTGAAAGAGCAATCGAAACCAAATCATGCCCAGTTTACAGCTGAGCCTTTTGAAAGAGGGTTCGGACACACCATTGGCAACTCTATGCGTCGTATGCTTCTCAACTCACTTGAAGCTCCTGCGATTGTTTCTGTACGCATTGAGGGAGTTTCTCACGAGTTCATGGCGATCGAAGGCGTGATCGAGGATATGACAAACATTATCCTGAACCTCAAAGGAGCTCTTCTTAGAAAGCTTCCAACCGAAGAGGAGTCTCATGCGCGTGATGCACGCGTTCTCACTTCAGTTGTCGAAGTCACTCAAGACGATCTCGATGCAGGGGGAGGATCACACGTTGTCACTCTTGGCCAAATTATCACTGTCGGAAATTACGAGGTGATGAACCCTGATCATAAGATTTTCACGGCAACGGCACCGATGAGCAAGCAGATTGACCTCCGTGTCATGATTGGCCGTGGCTATGTTCCTTCTGAAAGAATTGAGCTTAAGGATAAAGTCGTCGACGAAATTCTGATCGACGCTGCTTTCTCTCCTGTGAAGCTTGTGAACTACTTCGTTGAGAATACCCGTGTCGGACAAGATACCGATTTCGACCGCCTCGTTCTTGAAGTTCAAACTGACGGAAGAATCACACCAGAAGAGGCGATCTCCTTTGCTTCTCAAATCGGACTGAAGCACTTCGACGTCTTCAACAAAGTCAAAACACACTCTGTTGTTTTTGATGAGGGACTCGAAGAGGAGAGTGAAGAAGATGATGATCTGATGGATAAGCTTTGCCTCCGTATTGACGAGATTGAACTCTCTGTCCGTTCGACAAATTGCTTGAGCGGTGCACAGATTGAGACAATCGGAGAACTGGTTCTCATCCCAGAGAGACGTATGCTAGAGTTCAAAAACTTCGGGAAGAAGTCTTTGAACGAAATCAAGCAGAAGCTCGTGGATATGAACCTCTCGCTCGGAATGGACCTACATAAAATGGGAGTCAACTCAGACAACGTCAAAGAGAAGATCCGAGAGCATAACGAAAAGAAAAAAAGTAAAAAAGAAGCTGTCTTTAACGAGGAATAATTTCAATGAGACACCGTAAAAAAACAGAAAAGCTAGGAAGAACTTCCTCACACAGACGTTGCATGTTTGCTAACATGCTCAAGTCTTTGATCTACCATGGCCGTATCAATACGACGGTAACAAAGGCTAAAGCTCTCCGCTCTTATGCAGACAAAATGATCACCCTCGCAAAGAAGGGGACTCTTGCTAGCCGCCGTCAAGCGATCGGTGAGCTGATGATCACTTACAATAGCCTAACTCCTAAAGAGGCCAGACGTGCTAAAGCGGGCGATACCTCTGCTTACAACGTTGACCGTCAAGTGATTGGAATCCTCTTCGATGACCTTGCTCCACGCTTCAAAGAGCGTCAGGGTGGCTACACTCGTATTGTCAAGGATTCTCGTCGCGCTGGTGACAATGCACAGACCTGTGTAATTGAGTATCTAGCTGATTAACAGCGACATAAGTTGATTTTTCTCTAGGGCCCCTCGGGCCCTATTTTTCTTTACAAACAACCCGCTCACAGATAAAATTAAGGGAAAATAGATCTTTTTTTTCCGAATTCCGGAAAAGAGATCTATCTCTGGAAAAAGTCGATGTCAACAAAGATTGCTATTAATGGATTTGGGCGTATAGGACGCCTCGTTTTTCGAATTGCTATGGAATGCGATGACATTGAAGTAGTGGCAATCAACGACCTCGTTCCAGCTGATAACTTAGCTTACCTACTTAAATATGATTCCGTCCACGGTGCCTTGGATTCTGAAGTCAGAGTCGAGGGAAACTCACTGATTGTGAAGGGAAAGAAGACGGTGGTCCTTGCAGACAAAGATCCAGCAAGCCTCCCTTGGAAAGACCTTCATGTTGATTATGTGGTGGATTCAACCGGATTATTTACCTCTCCTGAAGGGGCTGGCAAACACCTAGCAGCCGGCGCCAAAAGAGTGGTAATTTCCGCACCCGCTAAGGGTGACATACCGACATTTGTGGTGGGAGTGAACCATCATAAGTACAACCCTGAAAAAGATGTCATTGTATCCAATGCTTCATGTACAACGAACTGTCTAGCCCCCCTCACCAAAGTACTACTTGATCATTTCGGGATCGAAGAGGGTTTGATGACAACCGTGCATGCAGCGACTGCCTCCCAGCCAACGGTCGATGGACCCTCTAAAAAAGATTGGCGGGGAGGTCGAGCAGCAGGTCAAAATATCATTCCCGCTTCAACTGGTGCGGCAAAAGCTGTATCACTCTGTTTGCCTGAAGTAAAAGGTAAACTTACTGGGATGGCACTCCGAGTTCCGACCCTTGATGTATCGGTCGTCGATCTCACTGTGCGCCTATCGAAGCCGACCTCTTTTGAGGAGCTCTTAGCAACAATGAAAAGAGCTTCAGAAAATGAGATGAAGGGAATTCTTGAGTATTCTGATGAGCAGCTAGTCTCTTCTGACTTTATCGGTAACCGTTCTTCCTGCATCTTTGATGCGGGGGCAGGAATGGCTCTGAATGATCAGTTCTTTAAACTGATCGCTTGGTACGATAATGAGATGGGATATGCTGCCCGTATCATTGACCTTCTCCGCATCATGGCATCCAGGGAAACCAGCAGTGTAGCTGCTGGGTAAAGGCCTTATCACTTGATAAGGTCAAACTGGACAAACATTTGAACAATGGAATGATGCCGTGGACTTTACACGAGAACCTGTTATAGAAACTATCATCACCCCTAGAGAAGGGTGCAAGCTCGTTGTGCGTAGTAGCAAAGGAGCTGGCCAAGAAGAGTACTTCGTGGATGCTGTGGAAGTGGTCTCTTTTGGAGATGCTTTCTTCTTCCGCTCTCTAGAAAAACCTAAAAGCTTCCTCCTTCCTGTCGTCGACTATGAAGTCCTCGAAGTGCGTGAAGCTCGCATGGTTTTAAAAGCCGTTGGAATGGACCGCTCGATCAAGATTGGATCCAAAGAATCTGACGACAAGAAAGAAGGAAAACGCGCCGAAAAAACGGAAAAGAAACGCGAGCGTAAACGCCACCTCCGTAAAAAGAAGGGCGAGTCTAAAGAGGCGAAAGAGAAAGAATCAAAAGATGAGAAAGAACCTAAAGAGGGAAAAGAGCCCAAAGAGGGGAAAGAGTCCAAGGAGCGTAAAGAACCGAAGGTCAAGCTTCCCAAACCACAGGAAGATATTGCAGACATCGATTCTCCTGCTGAGAAGAGAGAGTCTGCCTCTAATATCATCCGCTCTCTCTTGAGCCCTCCTCCTCTGATCTCAGAGACGATCGGTCAGTACCGAGAAACATATAAGGAAGCTTTCTTTGATACCGAAGAAGAGGGAGCGTCCGCTGAAGCAACAAAAGAAGAGAAGCCGGCAGAGTCGCCAGCAAAGAAAGAAGCTTCACCAGAGCCGGAATCGGAGCCAACTGCAGCTCCTGAGCTTCCTGAAAAAGCCTCTGAGCGGAGTCCAGAAGAACTCTGGAACTTTTCTCAAGAAGAAGTCTAAATAGAGATGAATGGGCCCTCTCAGGGCCCAACTGCACAAATCAGATCTTCCAGACGATGAGCTCCATCTTTGAGACCTCGCCGCTAGACTCCTGGAGAGTGTTCCGTTAACTGTGTAAAAGCGGTTCGGACATCCAAATCTAAAGGATCTCCCTATATAATTCCAAACTGAGAAATTGTCTCCTTCCAGCCATTGACCGACATGGTCGATTTCTCAAAGAGATTTTCTAGAGTCAAGTAGAGCAACTTCATCAGCGACTTATCTGAGGAGAAAACCGCTTTGTTCTTCGTCACTTTTAGGAACCGTCGGTGTAGGGCCTCCGCGGCGTTTGTCGTGTAGATGATCTTTCGAATCTCTTCAGGAAAAAGTCAGAATACCACGGTTAACCAAGGGTTTGTTATACTTTGACCAGTCGCGACTCACGACTCATGGGGTTCTCTCCTTTTTTTGTAAAAAAGAGTTTACCCCATGCTTTTTATCTTTACTAAATCATTTTTCTCTTCTAATCCCTCTTTCCTGGTGAATTAGGTAACAAATCTAAAACTTATTGAAAATGGAGCCGTTTTGAAAATTTCTATTTACAACTACTTTCCTATGAATTATAAAAAGAAATATGATCTTTTTTAAATTTAAAAACTGAAATTTTGGATAAAATTTTTGATACCAGATAGTTTTTCGTCAACATTAGATTCTATTAGTTTTGAGCCGATGTTAAAGGCTGTCACTCTTGTGCCTTGCGGCCACACCTTAAATGAAGACACAGTCATTTCGATATTAGCTAACAATAGGCTGTGTCCTTTCGACAGGACTGAAATCAGAGAATATGTTCCTAACTACTCAGTAAGAAATCTTGTTGAAGCTGCAGTCATCAAGATGAATGCAGAAGAATTCATAAGCGAACTCGAGTGCGGCAAAGATTATCTGTATGAGAAGATTTGTGTAGAGGGTAACCTAAATCTTGAAAGTTGTAGGTTCCCGATTTCGTTTCCTAAAACTCTGAAAGTTAAAGGTGACTTCACCGTCAAGAATTGTGCTGATTTAATTTGTTTACCAGAAAATCTAACTGTGGGAGGGGACCTTAGTCTCATAGGTTGTCGAAGCTTAAATTCGCTTCCTAAAAAACTGAAATTTGATGGAGAGTTGAATCTAGCAAACTGTACAAGCTTAGCTTCTCTTCCCGAAAGCTTAAAAATAAATAGGAATTTGAATCTTGAAGGATGTACAGGTTTAACCTACTTGCCTGAAAGCCTTATGGTTGGAGGGAACCTCAACCTTCAGGGGTGTACAAGCCTAACCTCTTTTCCAGAAAGTGTGCTTGTGAGAAAGAGCCTGAACCTCGCAAATTGCACGGGTTTAACCTCAACACCAAAAAACTTAAATGTAAGAGGTAATCTAAATCTGTCGGGTTGCATTAGTCTAACGTCTCTTTCACCTAATCTTTGTGTAGAGGGTTATCTCAACCTCGAGGGATGTACAAACTTAGCTACTCTTCCAGAAAACTTGACCGTAGGAGATGAGCTAAATCTCGCTGGCTGTTCATCTCTCAATCGTCTTCCTACAACGCTTAGTGTCGGAGCACTCGAGCTTAGGGGATGTTCAGCTTTACGCTCAATTGGCAAAAATCTGAAAGTAAGAGAGAATTTAATACTTCAAAATTTTACAGGTCTAGTCTCTATCGGCAAAAATTTAGTTGTCGGAGGAGATTTAGATCTAAGCGGATGTGTTGGCATAACACATATTGAAAAAGGCTTGGCAGTTGAAGGAAGCTTAAGTCTTCAGGACTGCATTGGCTTAGCCAATCTTCCTGAAAAAATGAGCGTTAGAGGGGATCTAAACCTTTCAGGTTGTGATGGTCTAACGTCTCTTTCATCAAATCTTTGTGTAGAGGGTGGAGTAAACCTCACCGGGTGTACAAAATTAGCTACTCTTCCAGAAAACTTGTCCGTAGGGAACAGTCTCTGTCTTGTTGACTGTACATCTCTCGTTCGCCTTCCCGATAAGCTTTCTGTAGGAAAAATCGAGCTCAAAGGATGTTCGGCTTTACACTCCATTGGTAATGATTTGATTATTAGAGAAAGTCTTCAACTTCAAAATTCGAGCGGCTTAACTTCCATTGGCAAAAATCTGAGCGTATTTGGAGATTTAGATTTAGAAGGATGTGTTAATCTAACCTCTATTGGTAGTGGTCTGAATGTAAAAAGAAACTTACGTCTGGAGCACTGTATTGGTTTAACCTCTCTTCCTGAAAACCTGATTGTCGGAGGGAATTTAAATTTAAGAGATTGCGAGGAGCTAAGCTGTTTTCCAAAAGATTTTTCTGGGGGAGGAGATATCGATCTTACGGGTTGCCGAGGATTAACCTCTCTTCCAAAAAAACTGGTTGTCAAAAGAGATCTACATTTGACAGAGTGTGAACTGTTAAATTCTTTGCCCGAATATTTGAGTGTAGAAGGAGATCTGGATCTTACGGGTTGCAGAGGATTAACCTCTCTTCCAAAAATACTCATTGTTAGCGGAGATCTGAATCTCAAAGATTGCGATCGCCTAATTCTTGATAGTGAAAACCTTATTAGGGTAGGGAAAAATTTGAACGTCTTCTTCTGCAAAAGTCTAGCCTCTTTTCCAAAAAAACTGCTTGTCGGAAGAGATCTTAACGTTAAAGGCTGCGACCGACTAACCTTTGCTGATGAAATTTTTTATATAGGAAACGACCTAAACGTCACTTCATGCAAGCTGGTCTCTTCTTTGCCTAAAGGTTTGGATGTGGGAGGGGATCTAAAAGTCTCTAGTTGCGGAACCCTAACTTCTCTTCCAGAAAAATTAAGCGTCAAAGGGAATTTATACCTTGATGACTTCACATGCTTAACCTCGATTGGTAAATTTTTGAGTGTAGGGGGAGATCTAGATCTTAGCTATACAAAATTAACTTCTCTTCCAGAAATCTTAAATATCGGAGGAAAACTGTCTCTTGCTGGCTGTGAAAATTTAGTTTCAACGGGTGAAGTGAGAGTTGGAGGTGACCTAAACCTGCAGTCTTGCACAGGCCTTACTCGACTTCCTAAAAGTATGAGCGTAGGGGGCAATTTGAATCTCAATGGATGTACAGGTTTAAACTCACTTTCTCAAAGTCTCACTGTCGGTAAAGAGCTTTCTCTCGAAAACTGTACATCTTTAATATCGATTTCTAATTTAAGAGTAGGAGGGAGTCTAGACCTTACAGGTTGCAAAAAGTTAAAATCTATTAGAAATATTTTAGCGGTAGGGAAAGATTTTAACCTCGCTGGTTGTAAAAAGCTAACCGAACTTCCAAGAAGACTTAGTGTTGGAGGTAACTTCAATCTTGAGGATTGTAAAAAGCTAACCGAACTTCCAAGAAGACTTAGTGTTGGAGGTAACTTC
>Ga0180433_10000360_pt1 | contig 77821 bp, 56 predicted proteins | sample SS_ome_8_FD_132980 | JGI IMG/M metagenome (GOLD analysis project Ga0180433, IMG submission 132980) | Hypersaline lake sediment archaeal communities from the Salton Sea, California, USA - SS_1_D_1 metaG | ecosystem: Environmental > Aquatic > Non-marine Saline and Alkaline > Hypersaline >...
AGTTTTTGCAATAGTATTTTTCATTGCAGGAGTATTTCTCACAAAATGGAAGGAAGATTAAATTTTTGGCCATTCAAAATGAGTATTTTTAAAAAAGTCAAACTCCATGTTTTTCCAATCATTATAATCAATTTTTCCGTTGTTTCCATCTGAAAAATCAAGAATTGAATAGGTGTATCTATAATTCATCAAACTTTTGTAGTTTCTACATTCATAGAATTCTTTGTATCTGGGATTGCTTGCTGCATGGTTGTCATTTCCAATAAAGTCATCTACAAATAATCCCATAGTATGACCAAGCTCATGCATGCTTCCATGTGTAATAAGTTTACCACGATTTATATATGATTGACTTTCTGATAGTTCATCTGCAGATATACAGAAACCATTTAGATGACCCCAACCCACAAAAGCAAAACCATTTCCTGGTCCTCTGTCACAAATTAAGCCATAATGGAAAATATTTTTTCTTGGGTTGTTTAAATCGTTGTGTAAAAAATAGTCCCAATATAGATCAGTTAAATCATCGAAATTAAAGTTTGTTATATATGGAATTACTTCTCCTCCACCAAGTGTTCCTTGATCAACATGAAGAATGATTTCATGCTCTTCGAACCTATCTTTCATTTCTTCTATATATTCTTCTACTAAAGTGTTTTTTGAATCAGGTGTTTTTGATTCTGTGTAATCTATTTCTAAAAATATGTCTTTTTTCTTTGGATTAGCTCCCCATTCGTAAGCATAGCATTCCTCAAAATTATTAAGAGCATCCCCATCTTCATCAAGGTTTTCATGATCATCCCACAGGTTTATATCATATCCAAATTCTTTTTCCCACCAGTCTGGAAGGCCATCACTATCTGTATCATTTTCAGTAAATTTTATCTGGTCATCTTCATATCCATTTACAATTGTTTTTAAAAATCTATCTTTTACATTCCAATCAGATCCAGCATTTTGATACGAACTTGTACTCCATGGGAGGTATATTATTCTCCTGAATTTTAATCTTGGAATATCGATTAATCTAAAACCATAGTTAAAAAGAGGGCCAAAGATGCTTCCCCACCAATTATTTTTTGCAGTGCAAAGTGATTTTTCTACATAAACTGATTCGATTAAATTATCAAAAAGATTTGTTTTTTTAACTTCACACTTGCTATCAATCAAATATATTCCATGTCTAAAATTGTTAATTAAATTACAATTTGAAATTTTAACTTTCTCTGATTTTTCTTTGACCCATATTCCAAAATGGGTGATATTTTCAATATTGGAGTTTTTGATATTGATTAGTTCAGAGTTTACAATTTTCAATCCGAATCCATTATGTAAAATGTTACAGTTATCAATTAAAAAATCATGTGAGTTATATATTGCAACTCCTCCTCCGTTATCGTTGTTATCACATATTGCGCAATTTATTAGGTCTACATTTTTACTTGAGTTTAAAAAAAGCCCCGTTCCGATTTCATGTATATAGCAACTTCCTATTTTGATTTTGTTTGAATTTTTAGAATTCACCCCAATTGAGCTATGGCAAAACTCACTGTTTTTTATCTCCACTTCCTCGCATGATTTTATATAAATTCCTTCTCCATTAAGATACATTATACATTTATCAATAACATTCTGGTCTGCATCTCTAAAAAATATACCCGTTCTCGTTCTTTTTATTATACAATTTAAGATTTTGTTTTCACTTGATTTTACTATTATTCCTGAATCTCCTTCAAATCCGCCAGTATTTCTAATGGTAAAACTTTCTATTTTTACATTATTTTCATCTATTTTTATTGCATATTCTTTGTATTGTCCATCAATAATAGTATTTTTTGTGTTTTCACCTGTAAGGTTTATTTTTTTATCTATGGCTATGTTCTCGTAATAAATTCCATTTTTTACAAAAACGGTATCTCCATCTTTTGCATTAGAAACCCCATCAGAAATATTTTGATATGGATAAAGTCCTGTCCCATCCCAAGGTCCATTAGTATTACTTTTATCAACAAAAATAATTTCTGCATCGATCTTAAAAGGCAAATCTAAATCTTTTTTTGCTGAATCTAAAAATAACGCTTTGCTGTTTACCGTAATTGAAAATAACATTATTACAAAAAATACTGCAATTATCTTTTTCAAACAATGTCTCCCTTGTTAAATCCAAGAACCAATAATATAAGAGATTTATACAATTTTACTCGTTTCTTTGCATATTTTTATGTTAAAAATATTAGAAATAAAAAAAGAAAAATTTTATTGTTCGCCAGATAAACTTTTTGTACCTATCAACGTTTTTGTATCTACAACTCCCTTTAAAGAGCGTATCTTTTTTATTACTATTTCACCTATTTCGTCTATATCCGTGGCGTTAATTTTTATAAGTATATCATATTCCCCAAATAACGGATGTATTTCTGTCACTTGTTCTATATTTTTTAAGGAAGTATATACTGCCTTTTCATTTAGTGGGCTTATTGTCAATAATGCAAATCCGATTGCCATGAGAATGTAAATGAATGTTGGTTGTATTATAGTTTTTGATTTTTGAGTTAAATGGAAAAATAATAAATATTACTAATGCATTATGTTAACAATTAACAGGAGGTATTATTTTGAAAGAAAAAAACAAATCAACAATAACTAGTGTTGCAGAAAAAGAACTAGATTTATTATCAAGACATCTTGAAGTATTACAAACAGTTAAAGATAATGGGCCAATAGGGATAATACGTCTTTCACAGATGACCGGTCAACCGCAACATACAATAAGATATTCTCTTAGAACTCTTGAAAAAGATGGAATAATTGAACCTTCTCCAAATGGTGCCATAGTGACTGATAGAGTGCATGAAACACTTGGAACTCTTGAATCAACTCTAGAGGATTTCTCAAATAAGGTCGATACTTTAAAAAAGAAATTAAAGTAAATATTTTATTTTTCTAAATAATTTTCTTACATTATTTGTTAAACAAATATTATAAACTATTATTAGTATACTATAATAAAAACAGTGGCAAAAAGGAGAGATAATGAAATATGAGAATCTATAAAACATTCATTGTAGCCTTTGTACTTTTGATGTCGATACTTTTAGCAACAACAATATCTGCAGAAAAAATATTGACAATTCCAGATGATCTTAATGATGTATTAGATAAAGATGCAGAAACTGTCTCTTATCCAAACTTGGATATTAAAGAGATATCAGTTGATAGAGAGGGCAATCAGATAGAGCTAAGTTTAGAATTAATTTCTGGTGGAAAAATACTAGAGTCAGGATTTATCGTTGCTTATTCTATATATCTTACTACAAACAAAAACATGTATGAGGCGATGTATTCTTATTCTGAAGCTGATCTTGAGGATCTTGGTTTAGGTGGGGATGGAGTAATTATAACAGCATATCCCATTGATGCGTCTTTAGAGGATGGAGTTGATGTTAACGTAAAGTCGTATTCAGGAATTGGAACAAACGAATTGAAAATAGTATTCGATCTTTTAAGTGGCAACGAGAAATGCATAAGTATTGACGCAATCTCAATGTATATGAGTGATTTAGCTGGCTCAAGTACTTATATTGATGAGCTTGTTGTCGATTCTTCTGATTTTCCTTCAATAGATGCAGGTGGCACATATTATGCAGATGCAAAAGAAAAAGTTACTTTTGAGGGAACAATTGATGAAGGAAATCCAGACGATTACAACTGGCTTTGGACAATACATGATACAAGTGTTACAAAAGAAGGTAGCACCGCTCAGCATACTTTTTTAATTCCGGGTACTTACACAGGAACCCTTTTTGTATATGATAACCAAGGTAGATATGCAGAAGAAGATTTTACAGTAGAGGTAAGTGGGACTTCCAGTAATGGTGATAATAACGGTGATAACAATGAACCTGGCTTTGAGACAATAGTGATGCTTGCTGCAATTGCAATAGCGTTAATAATTATTAGAAAAAGAAGATAACTTTTTTTGTTTTAGTTATCTTTTTATTTTGTTATACTATGACAGTATGAGACTACTAGAGGAGAACTATTTATGGCCACTAAAAAAAATGAAGATAAAAAAGAAAGTAAATATGCGTATAATAAAAAAACTGCGTACGAAATTTTTAATAAAGCTCAAATTAAGAAAGCATTTAGTTTTTGTAATGATTATAAAAAATTTTTAGATTCTTCTAAAACTGAAAGAGAAGCAATTGAAACAATTATCAAGACTGCAAAAAATACAGGGAATAAAACTATTGTCAATCGTGGTAAATCAGCAGCAATATTAGTAAAGGGAAAAAAATCAATAAAAGAGGGTCTTAAGATAGTTATTTCACATATTGATTCTCCTCGACTAGATATAAAACAAATCCCTCTTTATGAGGAATCAAGCAGTAACGTTGCCCTGATGGAAACTCATTATTATGGTGGAATTAAAAAATTTCATTGGGTTGTAATACCCCTTTCACTTCATGGTGTAGTATATACAAAAGATGGTAAAAAAATAGATTTTAATATTGGTGAAAAAGAAGAAGATCCTGTATTTTCTGTACCTGATTTGTTACCTCATCTCTCACATGAAGTCCAAGACAACAAAAAAATTGATAAGGCCATATCTGGCGAGAGTTTAGACATACTTGTTGGAAACAAGCCTCAAGACGGGTCTTTTAATGATAAAATTAAAACTGCGATAATTGAAAAACTTCATAGTGATTATGGTATAATCGAAGAAGATTTCATATCTGCAGAGCTTGAAGCAGTACCTGCTTTCAAAGCAAGAGATATCGGTTTTGACCGTTCTCTTATTGGAGCTTATGGTCAAGATGACAGGGTATGTGCTTATACTGCATTAAAGGCAATAACTGATCTTAAAAATCCTAATTATTCTGTTATTTCATTATTTGTTGATAAAGAGGAAATTGGAAGCGAAGGAAACACTGCTGCGCAAGTTACAACATTTCTTAGAAGTATAATAAAAGATTTTGACCCAAAAGTAGATGTTGATTCTTTAATGCTTAAATCAAAGGTGATTTCAGCTGATGTAAATGCTGCTGTGACACCAAACTATACAGATGTTTTTGAACTTAAAAACGCATCAACTCTTGGCCATGGAGTTGTAATGAGTAAATTTACAGGTCATGGTGGAAAATACTCTGCAAATGATGCAACAGCAGAATTTGTATCAGAGATTAGAATGCTACTCAATAAAGAGAAAATACCATGGCAAACTGCAGAGCTTGGAAAAGTCGATAAGGGTGGTGGTGGAACCGTTGCAAAATATTTTTCAAGACTTGGAATGGAAGTAATAGATTTAGGACCTGCTGTTATGAGTATGCATTCCCCTTATGAAGTCACAAGTAAAGTAGATGTTTATGCTACTTACTTAGCATATCTTTCATTTATGAATTCATAAAAATCTTTGCTTTACTTGATCTATCATATTCTTGATACTATTTCCATTACAATACTCTGGATTACATTTTTTATCTATCTTTGTTGAAACTGGAAAACCAGCGAGACGCATCACAGGTCTTGTTGATTTTTTACCATGCTTCCACCGGGAATAAAACCAGTGCCCGAAGAAAAACATTGGGCCAACTATTTTTTTCATATCTGGTGCCCAAAAATCAATATTATTTTTCCAACATTTTGATAAAACTTCCCATTGAAGCTCTGTTAAATTATCAAGTTTTGTTCTCCTTGAATTACCTAAAATCGCTTCTTTTAATGGGATAAATAAAACTGGTGTGTAAAACATTTTAGCATTTTGTGAACGCAAGTCATCTATTAGATTAATTGTTGCTATAACATCCTCTTCAGTTTCTTCAGGTTGACCAGTCATAATAGTGCATAGTGGCCACCAATCATGATCATTTAATTTTCCTATTGCCTTACATACAATCTCTGGCCAGTTATCAACACTATATGGCAGTGCTTTTCCTTTCATGTATTTTTTCATGAGTCTTACACTACCTGTTTCTATACCCATTTCAACTGATACAAATGGCTTTTTATAACTGTTGTTTTCACTTGGCTTCCACTTTGTTTTTTCTATTAGAATCGGGGTTAATTCATCTAAGAGTTTATTGTCATACAAAACTGGTGCAAATGATCCATGTGAAAGAAGGATGTTTTCTACACCAGGGTAATCTGCAATTGTTTTGTATAGTTTGACAACTTCAGGAGTATTTGGGATAAAATTCTTTTTACATTTATATAAAAAAATATCTTCTGTAACTGTAAAAATTGATTTTGATCCACCTTTTATATTTACTTCCACTTCCTTCATTATATGATCTATTGGAAAACTATGTCGAATTCTCATAGTAGGGCTACAAAATGCACATCCCCTGCCGCATCCTCGCATTATTTCTACCATACCATAGCTTGCAGCATTTTTAATAAGTGGTATATTTGTCCTGTCTGTTTTTTGCGCTTCAAAATACTTTGGCAAATCTTTTCCTTCTATTATTTTTCTGAATATGTTTACTAGATCTCTTTCTCCTTCTCCCTGGAAGATTATATCAATACCTAAGAAATCTTGCATTTGTGCTTCTGCAATCTGCCATGATCCTTGGCCACCGACAACAACTTTAGGATTATATTTCTTTATAGATGGATGTGTTACTAATTTTTCAAATTCAAATGCATTAAGTGATTCTCCTCCAAAACCAATAAGTGAGTTATATGTTGTTGAAACATACGCAAGACCCATGGGGTCCATAGTTGATATTCCAACAATTTTTGTGTTTTTACCTATAAATTTATTAAGATTTTTGTAATGAGTACAAACAACATTTTCACTTCCAAACTCATCAATAAGCATTGATTCTACTTTTCTAAGACCATATATTGTTCTTTTTGCAGTTCCATCGTTGTTTGTTGGTAAATTTTTAATATGTTCCTTTAGAGCAAAGCCTGAAAATTTCTTTGGAAATGTACATATAAACGCGGCAAAAGGATTGTTGTCATATTCATTTGCCTCCGCTCGAGATGCAGCAAGGACTATTGGAACACCATCCATCTCTCCTTCCATAGCTATCAGATGCCCTTTTTAGAAAGTAATATTTTTTTAAAAACAGGATCTTTTATTGTATCCTGTATTCTATTTAGAAAATCATTCCATGATAGTGTATTCCAGGACCATTTGATCATATCTTTTTTATGGAGTGCTAGTATTTTTAAAAATATCTGCCAATTGTATCCTTCTTTTTTTAGATGTTTGCCCCATCCTGCTTCTTTCCATAAATAACTTGGTAGTTTGTTTCCAAGCCATATTGTCAATGATTCAATCTTTATTCCAAGCGATATTCTTTTTTCTCCTATCTGTTCTTTTAAACCCTTTGGCTCTGGTGGTATTTCTAGTTTCATATATAACCCCCATGTACTATGTATATGGCATATAAAAAGAATTTAATAATGTTTTTGATAAACTAAAAATTTACTTTTACTATTTATTTAAGAAGTTTCAATTTTAAAAACTACAAAAATTTTATATTTAGATGATATATTATTTATTATAAGACCTAATTTTTGAGGGAGGAACTAGATAAAATGGATAGGAAAATAATTGGTGTTTTAGTATGTATGCTGTTAATTGCAACTGCATTTCCTGCTTTTGGAATTGTAGAAAAAAACGAAAAAAGTGAATCGTCTTTTATAATTATTGAAAAACCAGCTGTTTCAGCATCAATGGGTGATGCAATAGATCAACAACAAACAACATACACAAGTTCTGAAAGAATTCAACTTTTATCTGGTGGACTTGCTCAATCATTTAGACCAGCTGCTTCTCCGCTAACTAAGGTAGCAATCTTATTGACAAAAACTTCTGGCACCCCTGAGTTTGCTAATTATTATATTGAAATTAGACCGGATATTCATAACCCAACATATTACAGAAGAATTAGTATCCCTGGGTCTGAATTTACACCTTATACATTATTTTGGCTCATCTATGATCTCTCGGATTTATCTGTTACTGCTGGTACTAATTATTGGATTGTTTGTTATGCAGATACTCCAACAATATATTCAACGCAAGTTAAATGGTGTTATGGGGGCCCAGGTGACCCCTATCCAAATGGTAATTCTATGATAAATGGAATGATTGGATGGAGCCCATACGATCTGTGGGGTGATTTTTGTTTTATATCATTTAAACCAGGGGGATCTTCAAATAACCCACCTAATACGCCAAGTACACCATCTGGGCCAATTTCAGGTACGGTTGGAACGTCGTATTCATATTCAACATCAACAATTGATCCTGATGGAGATGATGTAAGTTATGGATGGGACTGGGATGGTGATGGTATAACAGATGAATATAGTGGGTTACTTTCATCTGGGGCAACATGTACAATGACACACATATGGGATTATACTGGAACATATAATGTAAAAGTAAAAGCTAAAGATGAACATAATTCTCTTAGTGGTTTTTCACCTGCTCTAACAGTTACAATATCTGCTGCAAACAGTCCTCCAAATCAACCGGATAGGCCTTCTGGTGACACGACAGGAAAAGCTGGTATATCATACATATATTCAACATCAGTAACTGATCCTGAGGGTGATCAAGTTTATTATCAATGGGACTGGGGAGATGAAATTAGCAGTTGGGATGGACCTTATAATTCTGGAGATATAGTTACAGCTTCGCATATATGGGATAATGATGGTACATACCCAGTAAAAGTAAAAGCCAAAGATACAAGTGATGCTGAAAGCATATGGTCAGAACCATTGACTGTAAGCATGCCAAAAGTTAAAGCATTTAAAGATATATTTTTCGGCTTCCTACATCAATATCCACGCATATTTGAATTTATTCAACGGGTTTTAAAACTATAAAAAACACTCATTGGCACAAACAGAACCCCAAAGCCCGGTTCTGTTGAACTGAGGCGTGTTTATTTAGTAGTGTTGAAATCATAGTGGTGTAATGAACTTTGTAAATATGGATAAAATTAAGACAGATCTGATGGATTAGAAGAATTTAATATGAGATGAACTACAGGTTATGGGTTGTTTTTTACACTTGAATTTTATAGATATCATAATATCTTTATTAAAAATAATATTTACTATCCAAGATAATTTCCTATTTTTTCCCAATCCTTTTCTACTTGTCTTGCCCAAAAACCACGTTCTTGCTTAACCTTTTCTATTTTACTTCGGTTAGCACAATCTCGTGATGGATGCTGCATAGGAAATAATCTAATATTGTTATAGAGTGGAATTCCAATGTCTGAAATAACTATTAACTTATTAAGAATATTATTTGTCATAGTAAAATCTGATGAGTCAATTGATTGTTCAAAATTAAAATTTAATAATTCAATTTTTTTAGCCCATCCATTTTTCTTTAATTCGTTATAATACATATTAAGAACAATCTCTGTTGAACATCTGCTGAGAGTTACAACAGCTCCGTACAATTTTTCTTCATCTCGGGGAAATATTATTTCTATTGTATCCTTTAAAAATTCAGAACAATTATTAAAACATTCTCTAGGGGCTGTCTTATCATGGGGCCAAGGTTCATTTGTTTCTATCTTTTTATTTTTTAAACATAAAACTGCTTGAGTCATAAAGATTTCATTATTGTTACATGTTGATCTTGGTAAACTCATCTTTTTTTCTTTAAATATACTATCATTAACATATTTGACAATTTTTTTGTTTGTTTGATCTGTTCTACAAATATTTTTTTCATAAAATTTTTTATTTCTATCTAAATACTCTATGGACATCCAATCATTTCCAACAATCAATACATTTGAATCAAGATTGCCCTGCCAACATGACCATGGACCAATATGTTCTATATCGTATCTGTTATTTTTGTTTAGAATAGGAATATTTGAAATATTAACCATACTTGCAATAATGTTGTTATTACATTTTATACAATTTTTTCTCTTATTAACTAAGTCCATATATCTTTTTTGTTTTGTTTTATTAGTTGTCATATTTTACTCCAATTCAATAATATTTTCATAAGAATAAATTTTTTAATTATTTTTAATAATTCTATTTGAGTTTTTTTAATTTATGATAAATCAACAATATATAAAATAGTTATTTATGAATACATAGGCAGCCTGTCTTGATAAAAATAATTATCAATTTTTTTCTGATGTTTAATTAATTTATTCAGATTTCCGTTCAAATTTTTTACAATTGTATAGAAATTCTTCTTAGAAATCCTAAATTCAGCAATGCCCTTACAATAAATTATCTCATCTTCGATATCAATGCCATCAGGTTTGTAATAATAAAATAATAGCTTAATCTCCTCTTCATCTGCTTTTATTAAAACTCCATCTATAGCTTGGACTATAGCATCATCAATCTCAAGTTCAAGATCAAAATCAGGATCTATTTCAGGTTCTTCAGGTTGTATCGATAACTTCTTTCTAAGCTGATTAAGACCAAGCTGTTTATTTAAATCTGATTTTTTAATCATTTTTTATCTTCTCCATTTCAATTCCTTTTTTTATTACATTTACAGCATAACCAATCAAATCTCGGAATACATATCCTAATATCACACCTAAAATTAATTCAATCATTTATTTTCCTCCAAGCCCCATATTTTTCGTTCATAATAATTTAGTAATGTAAATCAATATATAAACATTTCTACAAAAATATATACATTGTATATCAAAATATAATAATTACAAAAAAAAGTAGATAAATTTATTAACAAGTAAACAATAACCATTTAGGTAATGGGAAAATATGGCAAAAGTGTTAATAGCAACGCTTTACCATCCAAACCCTGTACTATCAGCAGCAAACAGATTAGGACCAGACCGACTAATATTACTAATCGATAATAAACCTGATAAAGAACAAGAAAAATCATTAAAACTAATACAAGAATCACTTGGAAGAGTAGTAGATGTAAAAGTAATCAAAACAGAAGTATATGAGATAGTAAAGGTGGCGGAAAAAGGCGTTGAAATAATAGATATGCAACCAAAAGATGATGAAATATTTATAAATGTCACATCGGGTAGAAAAACAAAGGCATTAGGACTTCTTTTTGCAGCGTATGCTCGCTGCAATAAGGTAAAAAAAATAGCTTATAATCCTGAAGAAGATATGCCCTCAGTGGTATGGCTACCTAAACTTGCTTTTAAATTAACTGAAAGTCAGAAAAAGGTCCTTGAGACTCTTGCAGAAAAAGATTATTCAAAAATTTCACTTACAGACCTTGCAGATAAAATTGGTATATCAAGAGCAATGCTTTATAGAAATATCGATGAGTTACGAGACCTGGGTTACGTGTCTACAGAAGATAGATTAGAATTAACTGATGCAGGAAGAATTGCAAAATTATAATTATATTACTATCTTCGATATTTTTTGGATTTTAATAGACCTTTTGGCCCGGGCAATCTTTCTTTAACTTTCGGCACCATTGTTCTAGTAATTTTTATATTTTTTTCTTTTGCTTTTTCTTTAAATGATTTTGATATTTCAGCATTTTTAGGATAAACTAATATACCTTCATTAGCATAGAAAGGATGCTGTTTATATTTTTGAACCTGGTTAATATGTCTAGGTGAAGCTCTCGTTGTCCATTTTGATTCAACTATTATTCTTTTTTTAGGGTCCTTATTATGATAGCCCCAGCCATCTGGTCTCTTACCAGTTGATTTTGAAGGTTTATTCCAATACATAGTATAATCTTTAACATAATTTGTATTTTTTGAACGTTCTTCATGCTCTCTCCAGCGAGTCATTCTTTTTTTTATTAATAATCCTCCTTTGATAATTCTAATAGGTTAATTTCTCTTATAATTTTCTATTTTATTGTATATCATAAATAAATTAATAAATATTAGTAAAATAGTAATTTCGATATAAATTCAATAAGTCTAGCAGGTTTGGCCTTTTTTACATTAGTGACAAAATATTTTGTATATTCTTTTTTTTATATACGTAATAGAATCATTGATAATACCAAACATTAATTTTTTTCTTATATTATTTTAATTATATTTTCTTAGTTTTTTCTTTAACAGATTTCACAAGCAAATTTTCCCATTTGTGATCACCTAACTCCAAATCAATACTGGCATATTTTGCAGGTGTCTTGCCGTAAAGACTTTCATGTGATTTTATAAAATTGTAATATAACTTATGACCTTGGACAAAGGGCGAGTATTCATCTTTTAATCCTCTTTGTGTCTTGTTTCTCTCACGAATAGTGCCTTGAAGACGTTCGACTAAATTGTTATCAAAGAATTCTTCACCATTTTTTCTACCCCGAATTCCAACATTTCCAATATGTGTTGTCTTGTTTCTATAAGAAAAAAATTCTTCCTTTATTGCTTTATTATATGATTTCAAACCATCAGTAATAACAAACATTGGCCGTTTATTGTGACTTCTTTTCTTAGCGGTTCTTAATGCTTTGCTTGCATCTGCTATTTTCCGTTCTTTGCTAATTACAGAAGCAAGATGAAATCTTGTAGCATCATCGATTACATTCCAAAGATAGAACCAGTCACCATTAATACTTATCATCATTTCATCTACATTCCATGTTTCAGATAGGGTTGGTTTGAATTGACGTACATATTCGTCCATAATAATGACATATTTTTTTATCCAGTAAAAAACAGTGGTAAAATGGATGTCCAAATCGTAAAATTGTTTGAGATGATTGCTAATCTTTCTAAGAGATATCCCTTTAAAATACAAATCTAAAGTTACACATATTACTTTTGGATCTACTTTAATTCTTTCGAAGTATACATTATCTACAAATCGCTTTTTACAATCTTTACATAAGTAAATTTGTTTTCCATTCTTTTTGCCATATTTTATGTATTCTTCACTACCGCAATGTGTACAACAAAAAGGCTTATCACTAACTTCTTTAATTTCCTCATCGGGGTTTGATACCATGTTTATCAAGCTCCAGGCTGCCAAAATGTTACCGCATTTTGGTGGCCAATTTCAAACTAATTTAGTTGAATTTTACTAAAATTATAATATCATAATTATAATGTATTTTCTCCTTATAAAACTTGTGATAGGGTGGCTGAAAGTACTCGTTTTTTTCTGTGAATATGTCTAAAAAACCACGCCTTTTTCAACACACCAAAATAAACACGCCTAGATTATACAGAACCCAAAGCCCCTGCAAAGCCAGTCAGACCTGACTTTTATATCTTATAATGTAAGAAATATTTATATATAAGATGTTTATTGACATTTAAAAGTATATCGCAAAGTATAAAAACCTTTTTGGGAGGAATAATTTCGTGATTAATAGTCCATCAAGAAAGAAAAAAGAAAAACCAAGTATTGAAGAAATAACTCGTTGTCCTACTTGTGGTAGCACTCATCTTACAAAAGACTATTCTCGTGCTGAGCTTGTATGTGAGGATTGTGGTCTTGTAATAGATGAAGATTTCATAGATCATGGACCTGAATGGCGTGCATTTGACTCTGAGCAGCGTGAAAAACGAGCTCGTGTAGGTGCTCCTATGACTTATACAATTCATGATAAAGGTCTTTCTACCATGATTGGTTGGAAAAATCGTGACTCATATGGAAAGAGCATACCAACAAGAAATCGCGCTCAACTATATCGACTTAGAAAATGGCAGAGGAGAATAAGAATATCGGATGCAACAGAAAGAAACCTTGCTTTCGCTCTTTCAGAACTAGACCGCATGGCATCAGGAATGGGCTTACCAAGAAACGTTAGAGAAACTGCTGCTATGATTTATCGTAAAGCAGTTCTTAAAAATCTTATTCGTGGAAGAAGTATAGAAGGTGTTTCAGCAGCAGCATTATATGCAGCATGTAGCCAATGTAACGTTCCAAGAACTCTTGATGAAATAGCAAATGCATCTAGAGTATCTAGAAAAGAAATTGGACGTACATATAGATTTATTGCACGTGAACTGGGATTAAAACTTATGCCAACGTCACCACAGGATTATATATCTCGTTTTTGCAGTATGTTAAAGCTCACTGGAGATGTACAATCAAAGGCAATAGAGATTCTAAAAGATGCAGCAGATAAGGAACTTACAAGCGGAAGAGGTCCAACTGGAGTTGCTGCAGCAAGCATATACATCGCATCAATTCTTTGTGGAGAAAGAAGAACACAAAGAGAAGTTGCAGATGTCGCAGGTGTTACTGAAGTTACAATCCGTAATCGTTACAAAGAACTTGCTGAAAGATTAGACATTGATATTATTCTCTAATCTTTTCTTTTTTATTTTTTTATGACACGATGGTACTCTGAAAAAAAACGTGAGCATTATTATAAACAAGCAAAAAAAGATGGCTATCGAGCACGATCAGCATATAAACTAAAACAAATCCAAAAAAAGTTTAGTTTGATAAATAAAGATGATTTTATACTTGATTTAGGTTGTGCGCCAGGCGGATGGAGTCAAGTAGCAAATGAGATTGTTGGAAAGAACGGTAAAATTGTTGGTGTAGATCTTTTGGCTTCTAAGAAAATGGATGGTATTACTTTTATAAAAGGCGATATGACAAAGGATGATACAATTGATGAGATACAAAATATAATAGATGAAGTTGATGTTGTTATATCTGATATGTCGCCGGATATATCTGGAAATTATGATATGGATCAGGCACGTAGTATATATTTATGTAGTAAAGCACTTGAGACAGCAGAAATTTTTTTAAAATCAAAAGGACATTTTGTGTGTAAAGCGTTTGAAGGAAAAGACTTTAATGATTTTTTTAATGATTTAAAATCAAAGTTTAAAATTGTTAAAAGATTCAGCCCTAAAGCATCGCGAAAAAGCAGTAGTGAAATATACATAATAGCAAAATGCTTTCAAAAACAATATAAAACAAAAACACATTAACATATGTTAATAACACTTAAAAATCGACAATATTAGTAAAAATCACCGAAACCTATATGTATCATTGACTACAAATATTATAGATAGTATTAAATAATAGGTTTGGATTAAAAACTCATCCTAACCTTAAATTTTTAAATTAGGAGGAGGCTTGAAGTATGAAGAAAAATGCAAATAATTTAGAGAATTTTTTCGATTCTTCCTACATCGATGTAGAAAACAAGATTACTACTTTAATTCAGGATGATAAAATCAAATCGATACTTCAAGGTGGTAAACGCCTCCGTTCAGTATTAGGTCATTTAGCATTTAAGGCTTGCACAAAAGGAAAAGAAGATGAAGGGCATTATGAAAAAATGCTTGAAGGTGCAGTAAGTATTGAACTTGCCCATGGGGCATCTCTTGTTCATGATGATATAATAGATAAGGATGCTGAACGAAGAGGAAAACCTGCATTTCATATAACAGAAGGTATTGGCCATGCTCTTTTAATAGGTCATAAAATGCTTACCACAGGTTTTGATATAGCTCTATCACATGGACAAGAAGTGGCAAAATTATATGTTGATTCTTGGAATGAAGTGGTAAATGGCGAAATAGATGAAGTAACTTTCAATAAAACCGACTCAAATCAAAAAATATCAAAAGACGAATTATTTGACTCTTATAATAAGATAATCGACTTAAAAACAGCTGCTCTTTTCGCATCTGCCTGCAAGGCAGGTGTGCTTGAAGCAAATATGAGTGGCGACATACTAAAAGTATTTGGAAATTATGGAAGAGAAATTGGTCTTGCCTATCAACTTGCAGATGATTTAGTAGATCTTGTGCAAGGTGAAGTTCTTGATAGTGTTATACTTCCATTATTGAATCAAATTGAAGCAAAAAAATCAAAAATAAGTTTTCTTAAAAAAAGAGAAATCAAAAAAATATTTGAAAAAAATAAGGATAAAATACAAAAATTCTATTTTGAAGAAATCAAAAGACATATCAAAAATGCCGAGGAACTAAGCAAATCAAAAGAAATACCTGACTCAGAGTATAAGATTCTATTAAACCAAGCACCATCCTATATAATCAATAGGATGCTTAATGATATAAATATTTCAATATAAACTAAAATCTTTTTTAAAATTATATTTGTTATGGAAAGTATAATTTATTTTTTGGTCTAGTTAGGAAAAATATTATCCCTAAATCAACTACAAAAGTAATTATTGTTGTAACAAGACCCAATACTGAAAATTCACTAAGATATGTTAGTACATTTATTATAAATGATGCTAACATCAACCCAAAAATTGCAAGAAAGATTGTTGAAAGAATCAAACTTGTAGTCCAAACCCACTTGTCTGGTTTTAAAGTACCATATGCAATAATAATAAATATTGATGAAAATACAAGCCAGACAATAGCTGACATAGTATATCCAAAATGAATCTGGGGTACTATAGTATCAATGTAAGGGGCATCTGGGTATGTCCAGTTAGGCATGTTTAATAAAACACCAAGAGAATATCCACCCCATACTAAGAACATAACACTTAATAAAACCCAAAGTAACATTAATACGATTATTTGTTTAGGTCTTTGTATTAAACTTTCTTCCATTGTACAATTTAATAGTAAATGATTGTTTATAATTTTTATTGTTTTAGATAAACTAGCTTCAATCTTTTATTTAAAAACATTTTTAATCTGTAGATAAAAATTAAAAACAACATTAAAAAACTTATAAAAAACATATAAAAACCAATACCTGGCCCCCAATTACTATCAATAAATGTACAGTCGTTATTTGTTGGAAAATTAACACAAATCTCTCCAGATCCAGTAAGTCCACCTACAAAAGTCTGAGAAAAGTTTGACATAGAAAATAAAAACAAAGATATCGATGAAATAAATAAAAATAAACTTAAAACAAAAAATAATGATTCTATTTTTTTATAACGTATTTTTTCAAATATGACATTTAAAAACAGAGATAAAAGTCCTAGATAAATCAATATTAAACTTATGTCAATTGCAAAATCAAAAGCCTCATCAATAGATGAAAATTCACCATAAAATATTTCATCAGAACTTGTAAAAGTAACCATTTCTGACGGAGTCAAATACATGTTAGATGATATTTCACTTTCTCCATCTGAGTTTGTACTGCTAAGTGACCACCATGGTAGTATTACACTAGAAATTGCTATGAAAATAATTAAGACTTTTACAAAAAAACAAAAATCTCTTTTTTTGTAGTTATACAAACCAATTAAAAAAACTATTAAAAAGGAAGAAAGTAAAACAATAAATTGAAAATCTGATTCTTTATTTGTTATAATGGATACTTTTTTTTCTGATAAGAAGTCTATATCTTTTTTTGCAATTAACATATCATCTGAATATATTTTTAGTTCATATTCTCCAGGTGGAATGATAAAAAAACTCTCTCCGTTTCCATCTGTTTCCTTTATCTCTTCTTTAGAGTCCCTGGAAAGTATCAATTTTACATTTGATAAAGGATAACCGTGTAAATCATATATTTTTGATGATAAATTAAACAAAGTTTGAAAAACGAATGTTAAATCATTGTTTTCATATGGGATATCTACACTTTTTTCTTCTATAAATGTTTTATAACCTATCTTTAGAACATAAGATCCTACAAATAAATCTTTAAATAGATATTCTTGAGGATTTATCTCTTGTCCATATAAAATAACTTTTTCGTTGAAATCGTTACTTTCAATAGTTACATCTAAGGTTGCTTCTGATATAAGATCCCACCTATCAAGAATTTTTACCTTTAAATCATAAAAATCTAATTGCAATGTTTTATTTTGAGATATTCCAACTTGTTTTTCAATTCTGAAATTTCCGTATTTTATATAAAGTGTATAATCTGAAGGAAATATTTTTTCAAAAATAAAATTAGTATTTGAATTTTTTATAGGATCAATCCTTGTTTCTTCTTTCATATCCTGGCTTTTTAAATATAATTCAGGTTTGAAATAAGATGAAAAACTGTCATTATTTCGAAGTCTTACTTCTAAATTGTATAAATTTATTTCCACATCTTTTTCGTATGGAATTAAGCTTCTTATGTCGCCTAATTTAACTTGTTCCTCTTCAATTAAAAATCCATCATATAAAATTTCGGCATTATAGTTATCTTCTAATAAACAAGGTAGGCCAATTATTGTTTTTTCATTTGCATCGCTTTTTTTGCTTTCAATTATTACTCCATCTTCTTTGACTCTTACTTCAACATTTTCTACTGCATTGTTGTTTTGATCTATAAAAGAATATAGAATATTACCTTGTTTTCTGCATTCTAGGAAAAAGGATTCATCTTTAGTAAGATCAACTATTTTATACCCAATAAATTCTCTGTTATTTTTTTCGATTACATTGTTTGCAAAGATTTTTACTAAGTATTTTCCTTTTTCTAAATTCTTAAAAATTGCTTTACTAAAAAAAGATGTGTTTTCCAAGTCTAATAAAAAATCTTCATTTAGTTTTACCCAACCAACTCTACTGACGGCTATTAATTTATTTTCATTGTACAACTCAGCAGAAATATATGGTCTTTTTAAGAGAACAAGGGATAAATATATCTTTGAATAAACTGAACTAGGTATAACTGGATATACTTTGAGAGAATAACTTGGCTTGTTGTTTTCACCATCTTCATGATTGTTTTTATATTCTGTCTGATACTTAATCAAAGTTTGATACATGGCAGATTCTTCTTCAACTTCTTTATATCCTCCATTTTCGGTGGAAAAAAAGTTTGCATTATATTCAATAATTAAATTCCTAGGTATGTCATCATCAAAATTATTGTCATGCTCAAACCTGTTTCTCATAAGATAAATATTAGCAAATTTGACATTTAGATTTGGTAGATTGGGGTGATTTGATTCAAGTAAACTAATTTCTATCCCATTGTATTCGTTTGAGCCTGATTTTACAACTTGATTTGTATCAAAAATTAAACCTTGTGCGTTTCCTTTTTCTCCATGATCTACAGATATCCAAGCAAAATCGCCTATATCATAATCATCTTCAGCTGATATCATCTCATGCCAATCGATGTTTTCAGGGTTTGTATCAAGATCATATGTTATAACTCGATCTTTTTCACTATAGAAATGAATATAAGGCGGAATTTCCCCTGAGTTTAGCTCATCTATTGGACTATTGATATCAACTTTGTTTATTAAACCAAAAGCAATTGGGATTTCATCTCCTTCTGGTAATTCATCTATTATTTCATGTTTGGCATGTACATAAATTCTTTTATGCTCGGTTGGACAGTAATAGTATTTATAGGTATTGGTAGACCTTATTTCACCATTTTCTGATTCACTTACAATAATAGATTGAACCATTAGGTTACCATCTACTAATATGTCTTTTGAAGCAAGTTTTTGACTGGTAGAAAGAAAGGTTTGTTCGTCACCTTTATTTACCCATATATTAAAATTAAAATATGCTACATGTTCAGAGTTTTTTGGATAAAAAAATTCTGTACTTTCTTTAAATTTTGTTACTTGCTGAGATATTGGTATGTTCAAGGCATTTCCCTTTTGAACAACTGCATATTGGATATAATCCTCTTGGGTTATTTTATAGTACCATGATTCAAAATAAACCCCTCTAATAGGCTCATATCTGTAATATGAATCTTCAATATCTACATAATCTTTATAGCCTGGGTTACTTTTTTCTTCGTCATCATAATATATGTAATACTTTTCACTTCCATCTGCTTCTTCTGGTATTAAAAAAACAAGATTACAGCTACTAATAAAATTGTCTTTTGAAAAATTCAAGTCATATATTTGCGATTCAAGCTCTACAAAACTTCCACCTTTTTGAAAAACCGCTCTTACAGAATTTTCATCTTCGTTTTTCGCCCAACACGAGTTTTCAAAATCTATATGGATATCTATTGGTTGGAATTTTGCCTGTTCTTTACTTGTATCTATAGGAATTAATAGTTCATTATAAAAAGAATAATCATAATTCCATTTGGGTTCTATGTTTTCTGAGGAAATATTTGAATTTAACATTGTAAAGGATAGACTAATGATTATGAGAATTGACATTATCCTTTTTTTTTGTAGAATTTAAAAACCCCCTAATACTAAATCCTTTACCGGTAAAAATACTATTATAAATTAAAGATATATAAATATATTGATAAAAAGCCTATTTTTTATTTCTTTTTATATAAACGTAAATCATTATACCAATAATTGCTACAATAATTACTGCAAGCAAACCATAGAGAACATTTGTTACAAAAACATTAAGAATGGCATTTGCAAAATATGCAATTAATAAACACCCACTCACTGCCCCAATTGATATTGCAAAAAAAGTGTTTAATGGTTTCATTCCGATTAATCTTCCAACAATTGATCCAACAAGCCCCCCAGATCCTTGAAATGGTACCATGACAAATAAAATAATTCCAATAAAACGGAGTGGTTTGATCCAATTATATTTATTAGAACTGTTTTTTCCTATGTTTTCGACTTTTTCCATAAAACTACCTACAAGAGGAACTTTTTTTGCAAGATCATAATTCCATACAAGAAACAATGCAACAATTATATCTACAAAAGCAATAGATAAAGCAATTACTAAAGGATGGATTCCTGCGACAACTCCTGTTGGTATTACAGATTCTTTACCAAGTGGCGGGAAAAAGTAAGCAGTAATAAGAGAAAAATATTTTAGCCTTAAACTTTCATCCATAAAAAAACCTACAGTACCAATTGCAATTAGACCAATTATAATTGGTGTGATGAATTTTAAAAAACCCATTAAGTACTTTGAATCAATTTTTAAACTCATAATTTTAAACCCTTAATAATTTTTTTGTATAATTACTATTTCTTTTAAATCAATTTTTTACAATTACTGCTGCATGATCTTTTTCAAAAGGAGATAGATCAACTATATCAAGAATTTTCAAACCTGATTCTCTAAGTTCTAGACTAACTTTTTCATATACCTCTTTTGGTTTCATTGACACATCTATACTTCTTGCTTTTACCATTATTATGGCTTTATTATCTTTTTTTAAATATCTTTCGATGTTTTCTATAAAGATGTTTGATTGGTTTCTTTGGGATATATCTTGGTATAAAAAATCTACATTTGGAACAATTGTTTGATATCTATCTGGATGAAATGCATCTTCTAAAATCGGTACAACATTTTTCCTTTTTTTACATAATTCTAATAATTTTTTCATTGAAACAGCAGAGTTTTCTATAGCATATATTGTTCCATTTACTAAGATATCTGATATATGGCTAACGGTAGTACCTGTTGCAGCTCCAAGATATAAAATATTAAAATCTGGTTTGATCTCTATATTTATCTTTTTTAAAAGTAATGCAGATAACTTACTACGATATGGATTCCACGATCGAAACTCTTTATCTTTTATTTTTACTAACTTTTCATTATATATCTTTTTGTTTTTGCAATTACTTGGGTTTATTGTAAACAGTTGATTTCTATCTTTATAAATCCCTTTTATTTTTGTCTCTCTCATTTTTATTGATAATAGGTATAACTTTTTATTAATTTTTGTCGAAATGTTTTACTACATCAATTTGTATTCACGGTGGGGTTTTTAGTATATGGCTTTAAAATCACCATTATATGATATACATAAAAAACTAGGGGCAAAATTTACCGAATTTGCAGGCTTTGAAATGCCACTTCAATTCTCATCTATTAATGAAGAACATATTAATGTAAGAAAAAATGCAGGTCTTTTTGATGTTTCGCATATGGGAAATGTATGGATAAATGGTAAAGATGCAGATAAACTATTAACACTTACAACAATGGAAGATGCATCTAAAGTTGGAATTGGACGAAGCCAGTATACAGCCATTCTTCGTGAAAATGGTACAATAATTGATGATACTATTTTTATGCATATAGATGACCGATTCATGCTCATTCCAAATGCAGGACAATCAGAACTTGTTGCTAATTGGCTAAACACTCAAGCAGAAAAACATGATCTTGATGCTGAAGCAGAAAATGTTTCACAAGATTTTGCAATAATTGCTATACAAGGCCCTAAATCAAGAGATATTATCCAAAAATTTACAAATGAAGATTTGAGTAAAATTGGTTTTTTTGGATGTAAAAACATAAAGTTTGCTGGAAGTGATTTAATACTTTCTTTTACAGGTTATACTGGAGAACTTGGATATGAACTTCAAATCGATGATTTTAACGAAGCCAAAAAAATATTTGAAAAGATCCTTGAAGTTGGAGAAGATTTTGGAATAAAACCAGTTGGTCTTGGAGCTCGTGATACACTTCGTATGGAGAAATTCTTTCTTCTTGCTGGAAATGAGTTTCAAGGAGGTAGAACTCCTCTTGAAGCAAATATTTCTTTTTTCCTTAATTGGGATCATGACTTTATCGGTAAAAAAGCACTTCAAGAACAAAAAGAAAATGGAAGTTATGAACGTTTAACAGCTTTGTTATGCGAGGAAAAAGGTATACCTCGTCATGGATGCACTGTTGAAAAAGAAGGTCAAAATATCGGTATTGTATCAAGTGGTACTATGTCACCATGCCTAAATAAAGGAATTGCTATGGCTTACATTAAACCAGGTTTTATAAAAATTGATAATGAAGTAGATATAATAATTAGAGAGAAAAAAGTCAAGGCTAAAATGATCAAACCTCCTTTTGTTTCAAAAGATTGGGCACAGAAAAATTAAAATCTTTTTTAAATTCGATATTAATGCCATAAATTTTATATATTAATTATTGTATACAATAAAAAAAATATATATGATGTGATGAATATGAAGAAGTTTATTTCAATAATAACAATATTATTTTTGACGCTAGGAACACTAAATATCAGTAGTTCTATGGCAAATAGAAATACAGATAATAATTCTTTAAAAGTTCAGATGTACAACAATCTTGAATGTTTTTCAAATGAAGTTGTTGTTGAATTTAATGAGGAATTTGACATTGAAAAATGTGAGAGTTACAAAGATTACAAGATAAAAGATAAGATAATATCTTTAAATGCTGCTCTTTTAGAATTAAAGAAACCTGATAGCCTAAAAAATGTAATTGAAGAATTAAGTAAAGATCCTTTGGTTAAAAGCGTCGAACCTAACTATGTCTTTAAGATATCTTACATCCCAAACGATCCAGATTTTGACATGCAATGGGGTTTGAAGAGTATTAAATGCCCTGAAGCATGGGATACAGATACTGGTAGTAAAAGTGTTACAGTGGCTGTTGTAGATACTGGAATAGATTATACCCATCCAGACTTAGCTGCAAACTGTGTTCCTGGAGCAAGTTTTGTACTTAATAATGATGATCCTTTAGATGATAATGGACATGGGACTCACTGTGCTGGAATCATTGGTGCTGTGATGAATAATGGCAAAGGTATAACTGGAGTAGCAAATGTTAGCTTAATGCCAGTAAAAGTTATGTCTGCAAAAGGTGCAGGTAATCTTTTTAGTGTGGCTAGTGGGATTATTTATGCAGCAGATAATGAAGCAGATGTTATTAGTTTGAGTCTTGGTGTTCCTGCAGATATATCTGTTCTTAGCAGTGCAGTTGATGAAGCAGTAGATAATGATTGTTTTATTGTTGCAGCGGCGGGAAATGAAAATGTTAGTACAAAATTTTATCCAGCAGCATATGCTGAGGTAATATCTGTAGCTGCAATTGATTCTGAAAACAATAAAGCATTTTTTTCAAATTTTGGTGATTGGATAGATGTTGCAGCACCTGGTGTTGATATATTCTCAACAATGCCTACTTATCCTTGCGAGTTAACAAAAGAAGAATATGGATTCAATCAATCTTATGATTCACTTAGTGGTACATCAATGGCTTGTCCGCATGTTGCAGGTGTTGCAGCACTTGCAAAATCAATGCATCCTGATTGGGATAGAACTAGAATAAGAAATGAAATTGAACTTAGAGCAGATGATTTGGGAAATAAATCTCATTTTGGTCAAGGAAGAGTAGATGCAACTCTTAAAACAGATGATAACGAAACTTTATTTTATGTAAATGTTACAATTGATGAAATTTCAAAACTTGATAATCTCGATTGGGATGAACCAATTGATGATGGAAAACCAGAATGGTTCTATGAAATAACAGTTAAGTCAGTCTCAAATGAGTATTATAAATTTAATTATGATACATATAGTGAACTAGTATCTTTTGATAACTTATCTTTTTATAAACCAGTATTTAACTCAAGAAATACTTGGAATGTTGATAAAACACACTCATTTTTAGTAGATGAAACCGAGGTAGAAATAAAAATAAAGGTTTTAGAATACGATGAAACAATAATTGATATCCCTGGAATTTCAATACCAGGTTTTACTCATCATGATGTAGCAGACATTAGCGATAAAGAAAACCCAATGGGTGATGGTCCATTTTGGAACTCCGAAGGAAGAGTATTTTCTGTCACTTATGACTTACTAAATGACAAAATAATAAATGAGTCTTCTGATGGATATAGAAAAAATGATGAATATTATGTAACTCAAGGTGATGATGACGGCAGTACCGATGAAGAAAGTTTTCCAAATAGCTATAAACAGGATGATGCAAAATTACAATTCAAGTTATCAAGTAGCTATTTACCACCAGTAGCTGACGCTGGAGGACCATATTATATAAATTTAGGTGAATCCGTAGATTTTAAAGGTAATGTTTCTCATGGTATAGCGCCATATACATGGGAATGGGATTTTGGTGATGGAATTACTGCTAGTGAACAAAATCCAGTTCATACGTACAATCAATTAGATAATTATACAGCAACACTCAAAGTTACAGATCATTTTGGTTTTTCAAGTACTAATCAAACAATGGTTTATATTCAAAATATAGCTCCAGAAAAACCTGTGATAAGTGGTCCTACAGAATTTGGGAAAAATAAAGAACAGACATATACTTTTTCAATTTCAGATACAAACGGAGATGATATGCTTATCTATGTTGACTGGGGAGATGACCAAATTGAAAATTGGATTGGACCTTATCAAAGTGGTGATGTTAATCTTACTCATGAATGGTCTGAAAAAGGACCTTATACAATAAGAGCAAAAACAAGGGATGTTCATGGACTAGAAAGTGAGGAAGTTACATATGATATCACAGTTAAACTCAGTAAAAATAAATTTGCAAATCCATTAATATATGAAATATTGAAAGGATTAGAAGAAAAAACACTATTTGTAAAATTCTTACAGCAATTGCTCCAAATCCTTTCATAATTTTTTTATCTTTACAAAATATTTATAACGGATTTGAAAATACTGAAAATTGATAAATATGGGTAATGAAGTAAGAGATGATTTGAAATATACAGATACACATGAATGGCTTAAACTTGAAGGAGACAAGGTAAAAGTTGGAATTACAGATCACGCACAAGACGAATTAACAGATATTGTTTTTGTAGAACTCCCTGAAGTTGGTAAAGAAGTAATTAAAGGCGTGGAACTCTGCGTTGTTGAGTCAGTAAAATCCGTATCTGAAATTTATTCACCTGTTTCTGGAAAAATTATAAAAGTAAATACTGATCTCGAGGACTCACCAGAAACTATTAATGAGAGTCCATATGATGAAGGTTGGCTTGTGGAAATTGAAGTTTCTGATAAATCAGAAATTGATGGCTTATTGAGTTCAGAGGATTACAAAAAAAATATTTGAGCTTTATAGAATAACAATAATTTTTTCTTTTTTAAAGTTTGAAGTTGTTACATAACATTTAAATAGTATTAAATATAGTAAATAATATATAAATAATTGTGATAAAAATGAAACAAAAATTCATGGTGTTATTTGTAATTATATTGTTATTATTTTCAAATGTTACATTACTATCGGGAAAAAGTACTAATAAAACAGGTATTTCAACTTTTTTAGATTTTAAGGATAATCCTACATTATTATCATCAAATGGTGAATCTTTATACACACCTGGAGAATTGATTATAAAATTCAAAGAATCAATTCAACCTGATTTTATTAGGTCCGATTATAAAATATCCTCTGTTAAAAAACTAATAAAAGATAGTTCGTGTACAATTTTTTCTGATATTTATGTTCTTTATTTTGAAGATAAAGAATTGGATATGTATCATGTTGCTGAACAAATTATGGATTATTCTATTGTTGAATATGCTGAACCAAACTATATTTTTAAATTTTGTAACGAACCAGATGATCCTTATTATGAACAAAATTATCAATGGGCATTAAATCAAAATAATGACTGTGATATTGATGCTCCTCAAGCATGGGATATTACGACAGGTAGATCAGATTTAACTATAGCTGTTTTAGATACTGGCGTTGATTATAATCATCCAGATTTGATTGATAATATTTGGCATAACAATGGTGAGATTCAAGGTAATGGAATTGATGATGACAATAATGGGTATATAGATGATTACAATGGTTTTGATTTTTATGAAAGTGTTGATGAAAATGGAGATGGGGATTATGATGATGAAGAGGATATACTTGATTATGATCCAATGGATAATTATGGTCATGGTACGCATTGTGCAGGGATAATTGCCGCTGTAGGAAATAACCAGATCGGGATTTCAGGTGTTTGTTGGAATAGCAAAATAATGCCTGTAAGAGTTGGATCTCCAGAAGGGATTAATTTATCCAGTGTAGCAGAAGGAATATATTATGCAAAGGATAATGGTGCAAAAATCATTAGCATGAGTTTCTCAGGGGCTCATTCAGAATTAATTGAAGATGTAATTAGTTCTTATTCAAACGAAATTTTATTTGTAGCAGCAGCGGGAAACTATAACTCAGACATAAAATCTTATCCCGCAGCACTTGAAGACGTTATTGCGGTAGCATCAACAGATAGTAATGATAACAAAATGCACATGTCAAATTTTGGAGATTGGGTTGATTTAGCAGCACCTGGTGTAAATATTCTTTCATTGAGAGCAAATGGAACAGATATGTATGAGGATGGATCACATATTTTTGATAAGAATGATAAATATTATTATGCGTCAGGAACAAGTATGGCCTGTCCTTATGTTGCAGGTGTGGCAGGGTTATTATACTCAAAAAATGAAAATATAAATCCTGATAAAGCAATGGATATTTTATGTCACTCTGTTGATAGAATTAATCCTGATTTAAATATTGGAAGAGGAAGAGTAAATGCTTTTAAGGCATTAAAAAGAGGAACTAATGATATATCTGCTTTGATAAAAAATCCTAGCCATGGAGAACAATTAAGTGGAAGTGTAAATATCATTGGAGATGCTTTTGGTTCAGGTTTTGAGAAATATTATTTAGAATTTGCATCAGGAACGCGTTATGAATCAGCTTCTTGGATTGAAATAGTTGAATCAACTGAACCAGTTAATAATGATTTATTGGGCTCTTTAGATGTTACTGGACTAAGTGATGGATTCTATTCTGTTAGATTGATTGTTGAATCTAATGATGGTATATATGAAGATTTAATCTGGATATTAATTAATTCAGGTCAAAATACAGTTTTTGTTGATATCCTAAATACTAATGGGCCCTGGGATGGAACAGAGCAACATCCATTTAAGTCTATTCAAGAAGGTATTGATTTTGCAGGTGAAGCTGATACCGTTTTTGTTAAATCAGGAACTTATCAGGAAACTGTAACAATTGACAAAAAAATAAATTTGATAGGTGAAGATAAAAATAAAACAATAATAGATGGAATTGGAGAGACTTATTGTATACAACTAGATCAAATAAATGGTGTTGAAATAATACAATTTACTATAAAAAATGCAAGTTGGGGAATATCTTTGCGTTACTCATCTGAAAATACAATTAAAGAAAATTTAATTACTGAAAACGTTTTAGGAGTAATTCATAGCCGAGATAATTCAATAAATAATTTATTTTATCATAACAACTTTTTCAACAATGATGATAATGCTTATAGTCCTGGTGATAATTTTTGGTATAACTCTGAAATAAATGAAGGAAATTACTGGGATGATTACATAGGATGGTATAAGAATAGATATGATGAAGATCCTGTAGATGAAAACAAAGACGGAATTTGGGATGTACCATATGATATTCCTGGTGGAGATTGTCAAGATAGATATCCTTGGGTAAATCAAAATGGAGAAATTAAGTCAAAACATGTTTCTAAAACACCTTTTACTAATTTATACGATTTTTCAAAAATCTTACAATTTTTTTACAAATTAATCGAATCTTTATTGTAAAATTTTACTTCAATGAAAATTTGTTTTTTTATAGGAGTAATTACAGGGTCAATTTTTTTCCGAAACTTTCTTATATTGTTTAATATATTCAAACTTTAGGCGGAGAGATGGGATTGCAAGTTAGTTCAATTTAATTTTTAAAGCGGTGTTTAACACCTCCGCCGCCTCCCCCATTAATTAATTCTAGTAATCACTATATTTAATAACAATTATTTGATTTACAGGGATTGATTCTATATGAAACTACTGTTGATTCATAGTGACTTTATTGAATATGAAGTAAAAGATAAAGCAATTAAAAATCCTGAGGATACCGATAAGAAAAAAGATCGCTTTGATGAAGCATTAACATCTTTCACTGCTGTTGAAAAAATAGACGAAAAATCACCTAAAAAAGCAGTAAAACAAGCAGTTGATGAGATAGTAAAAACAGCTGAGCAACTCAAAGTAAAAAATATTATGCTTTATCCTTATGCTCATCTATCATCTAATCTTGCAAATCCAAAAAAAGCTCAAGAAATTTTAATTGAAATCGAGTATGAACTTAATCAAAAGAATTTTAATGTAAAACGTTCACCATTTGGATGGTACAAATCATTTAAAATTTCATGTAAAGGTCATCCATTATCTGAACTTTCTAGAGAAATTATCCCTGGTGGAGAAGAATCAGAGTCACTTAAAAAAGAAAGAAAGTTAAGTTCCTATTGGCACATTCTTTCAGAAGATGGACAACTTCATGATATTGGAAAATTTAATTTCAAAGGACATGAAAATCTAAAGAAATTTTCTTTTTATGAAAAAGAAAAATCAAGAGCAATAAAAGGTGAACCTGCTCATGTGCAACTCATGCAAAAGCTAGAAATTGCAGATTATGAGCCTGCATCTGATGGCGGGAACATGAGGTATTATCCAAAAGGAAGGTTTATAAAAAAATTAATTGAAGATTATGTCACAGGTAGAGTCATTGATTATGGAGGACTTGAAGTTGAAACACCAATAATGTATGATATGGATCATCCAACTTTATCAAAATATCTTCAAAGATTCCCGGCAAGACAATATCAGATAGAATCTGATAAAAGAAATTTTTTCCTAAGATTTGCAGCTTGTTTTGGTCAATTTTTGATGGCACATGACGCAACAATAAGTTATAAAGACTTACCACTCAAGATTTATGAACTAACTAGATATTCTTTTAGAAGAGAGCAATCTGGCGAGCTTACTGGGCTAAGAAGACTTCGTGCTTTTACAATGCCTGATGTTCATGCGATGGCTTCAGATATGGATATGGCTATGGATGAATTTAAAGTTAGATTTGATTTGTGTCTATCTGTTTTAGAAAAAATAGGAATAGATAATTCAGATATAGAAATGGCACTTAGAACAACTAAAGATTTTTATGAAAAAAACAAAGAGTTTATCATTGATTTAGTTAAAAAGCTTGGAAAACCTATACTTCTTGAGATGTGGGATGAAAGAATATTTTACTTTATTTTAAAATTTGAATTTAACTTTGTTGACAAATCAGATAAAGCATCAGCTTTAAGCACCGATCAAATTGATATCGAAAATGGTGAAAGATACGATATTAATTTCACTGATAAAGATGGAAAACAGAGGCATCCCTTGATCCTTCATTGCAGTCCTTCAGGTGCTATTGAAAGAGTTATTTATGCACTTTTAGAAAAAGAAGCAATTAAAATGGATAAAGGTCAAAAACCAATGCTTCCACTTTGGCTTTCACCCACACAAATTCGTTTGATCCCTGTTGGTGATGAGTTTAAATCTGATTGTGAAAAACTAGTTGAAAAATTAAATAATTTATCTGAATATCATTTTATCCGCTCAGATATAGATGATCGTGAAGAAAGTGTTGGCAAAAAGATTCGTGATGCAGAAAAAGAATGGATACCTATGATAATTGTATATGGTGAGCAAGAAAAACAAAATAAGAAATTCAAGCCAAGATTTAGAACTAAAGAACTTGGAGATGATAATAAAGAATATACTATTGAAGAGATACATAAATTGATACTTGAAAAAATAAAAGATTACCCGCAACAAAAATTACCGTTATCTCTTTATCTTTCAAAAAGGCCGAAATTTAAGGGTTAAACTATTTTTTACCAACAAACTAAAAAAGATTTAAATATTACCTTGAATTGCGGGGAAGGTAATATTTATGATAAAACAAAGCCAAATCCAAAAACTAGTTTCTTCTTATGATACAAGTGATATTACAATAGGTGTTTTGGGTGGGCATTCTGGTCTTGATGTTTGTCGCGGTGCAAAAAAGCATGGATTCAAGACTATTGCGGTATGCCAAAAAGGAAGAGAAAAGACATATACAAAATACTACAAAACTCGAAAAGACGGAAGAGGATGCATAGACAAAACAATTGTACTTGATAAATTTTCAGATATCACTAAAAAAGAAGTTCAAGAAAAACTTCTCAAGGAAAACACTATATTTATTCATAACAGATATTTCTGGGTTTATTTTGATTTTTCTGATATTGAAAATAATTTCAAAGTTCCAATTTATGGTACACGTGGAATGGTAAAACTTGAGGAACGCGATGTATCTAAGAATCAATATTATCTTTTAGATAAAGCAGGTATTCGTTATCCTAAAATATACAAATCACCAAAGGATATCGATAAACTTGTTATTGTTAAGGTAAACGAAGCAATCCGTGGATATGAACGCGCTTTTTTCTATGCTACAAGCTTTAATGATTTTAAGAAAAAATCTGAAGAGATGCTTAATAAAAAACTTATTACAAAAAAGTCACTTGATAAAGCAGTAATAGAGGAATACATTGTAGGTGCTCAAGTAAACTTCAATTATTTTTATAGTGTTATTGATGATGAACTAGAGATTATGGGAACAGATACTAGACGTCAAACTAATTTAGATGGTCTCATTAGACTTCCAGCAGATGAACAACTTGAAGTTTTGAAATATCTAAAACCAAAAATGATTGAGACAGGACACATCGCAGCAACGACAAAAGAAAGCATTATCGAAAAGATTTTTGATCTCGGGGAAAAGTTTGTAAGGACAACTAAAAAAGAGGTCCCACCAGGAATAATCGGTCCATTTGCACTTCAAGGTGCTATTGCAGCAGATAAAGGACGCGAAGAGATGGTGGTATTCGATGTATCAATGCGTATACCAGGAAGCCCCTTAACTCGTTTTACGCCACATTCAGGTTATCTTTATCACGATAGTATAAGTTATGGTGAAAGAATTGCTATGGAGATTAAAAAGGCGATAAAAACAAATAGATTAAAAGAAATTGTTACTTAATTATTTTAGCAGGTATTCCACCATATATTTTATCTTTTTTTAGAACCTGTCCTTTCCTTACTACTGCGCCTGTTGCAATTTTCACATTATCTTCTATTATTGCCCCCGGCATAATAATTGCACCCGCTCCTATTACAACATTATTTCCAACTTTTACATTTTTCATAGTAATAGTTCCTTTTTCATAGTCATGAATATGGCCATAAATTACAGAAAAAAGACCCATAGTGCAATTTTTTCCAATTTCAGTAAGACAAGGGTCCATAATAGTTCCACCAACAAGGCTGTTTTTCCCTATTTTCATTCCAATTAATCTATAATATGTATCTTTCATTCTACCCATAGAAAAGATTTCAAGCAATTTTCTCATAGGGGTATATAAAACACATACAATAACCCATTTGAAGCTTTCTTTATTTTTATAATTGTATTGATAAACACCTGGTTTATACTTTAAATTGAAAATATGGATAAATAATCCAGAAATAAGCAGTTGGAAAAATAAAACTAAAAATATTCCAATATAAATCAAAAAGGGAATCAAAAAAAGATGCCAAATTTTTGTAAAAGATATAAATAAAAATATGGATTTAACATAAAAAACAAAGGGAAAAAAACCCAAAGAAAAAACAATAAATGTTATAATTGAGATTAATATTGAGCCAACTATTTTACCTGATGATTTTTTATTTTTAGCCATGAAAACCTCCTATAATTTTATTTTTTTGTATTCTTCATTTGCTAATTTTACATAGTTGTAATATTTTTCTAAATTATTTTTGTTTAGATAATTTATTGCTTTTTTTTGAAAACTTACAGCATTTTTTAAAAATATCTGATTTTTACAACTTAAATCCATTCCTATAAATTTTTGATATTTATGAAAAGTAGTTTTGGTATAATTGAAGTAATTATCTGATAGATTTTTTGAAGCAATTTTTTTTCCTTCTGTAAACATTTGAGATTTACTTCCTTCTTTGCAATCTATATAATATGGTTTAACATTTTCATTATTTATCCATATCCATCTTTCTTCTCCTTTCATAAACGGGAGGATATAATCTTTTTTTGTATCGTTTTCATCCTCTGGGTGACATATGCGATTGATAACCTGTCTTTTGCTTTCATACGGTGTCTCGCCTTTAGTTGTATCAAGTAGCACCCAACCATACTCTGGAACATAGTATTCGATCATATAATGCATCTGAGTCCAGAACCTCTGATCGTTATTTACAAGTAAAACTCTAGTAGGTATGTTTTGATTTCTAAGAAGGGCACACGCCAAATGAGATCTACCTACATTTTCTCCGTTAATAAAAAGAGTAGTTACAGCGTCTTGTGAGAAAAAAAGACCTGTTTTCAACTCCAATAAAAACAATAGAAACCTATGATTTTTTATATAAAAAGAAACTCGATCTGCATAACTTATTAGATCTTTATAAAATAATTTCATTTGTCTGGATTTTAATTTGATAAAGATGTTATCTTTTTGGACTACATCTGTTTTTGAAAGCCATTTCTTTGTATTATCTGGTAAATTTTCTTTTTCTGGAAACTCTTTTGTTTCTGGTAAATCTTCAAATTTATTATTTTCAACTAAAACCCATATAGTAAAATGAATAAGTTTTTCTTCATCTTTCTCTATTTTTTTCACTGTAAAATTCACAAATTTATTAGGCTCTAGGCTATCGTTTTCTATTTTGTATTTGATTATATCCTCTGTTGTATCATTGTATATTTCTAGTAATATTGGTACTTGATAATTATAGATTGGTGGAAAAGCATACCTGACGTTAAAAATATCTGTGTTTTTCCCCCCTAGAAGATAAAGATAGTGTTCAACTCTTAATAAAAAGATTTCAGGTTTTTCATTTATTACGGAATCCTTTTTATTTGATACAATCCCGCTTGTGTTTTCTAAAAAGCAAGCTGGTGTTATTAATAAGAATATAACAATAATCAATGACAGATTCTTTGGCATAATAAACGCCTTTTTAATTATTTAGATGGTAAATTATATATATTCTTATTTAAAAATCTTCTGCTAGTCGATTTTTTTGGCTGTTAATATAAACTTCCAATCTTTTTTATTGCCTCTTTTTGTAAGAACCTTGTAGCCTGTTTTTTCCATTAATCTTATAGCATTATCGATAGTATAAGCGATTTTGTATACATCAGTAAAATACCTAACCGTTTTAAGATCGGATGTTTTTAAAGTCCAGTTTATTTTTGAAATGAATAGTTTCAAACGTGGGAAATCTTTATTTAAAATCTCCATTACAATTCTTCCATTTGGCTTTAGCACCCTATGTATTTCACTCATGCTTATTAATGGATTTTTCCAATAAGAAAGACTAAAACGACTAACTACAATATCAGCACAACTATCTTTAATAGGGATACTTTCAGATGAAGCAAAAATTGTTTCTAAATTCGCATTTTTTCTCGCAAGTTCTATCATATAATCTGATGTATCAATTCCAATTATTTTTGCTTCAGGAATCAATCTATTGATCTCTCTAGCTAAAAGACCCGGTCCTATTCCTATTTCAACTATAGTAGGTGTTTTGATGCCTTTGTTTATATTTTTTTTAACAATTTTTGCAAGATTGTTATAGCGAAATCTATTTTTTTCCATGTATTTTTCATAGCGTTTGCATGTTTCTTTGTCTAGTGTAATATTTTCTTCTAGTTTTTTTGTTTCATAAAAAGTTACAACAGATCCAATCATACTAGGAGTGACCCATATAACTACATACCAAAATAGTGATAGGCTAATGATTTGCTCTGTTGAAATAGTAGAATCATAAAAAGTAAACATTGTAATAAGTGCCACTTCTCTTGTTCCAAGACCATATATTGAAATAGGTACCGATGCAATAACATCGCTTACAGCAATTATTATGATGAAATAAAAAATAGGAATTTCTATCAAAAATAGTTTAGCGATAAAAAATAAAAGGATGTATTTCAAAAACCAGTTAAAAAGTGAAATAAAAAATGGAAGTAGAACATCTTTAAATCTTGGGAGGTCTTCATAAAAGCTATCAATTGAATTTTCTAATCTGTCCTTTACTTTTGAAAATATATTTGATTTTAATAGATGGGAAAATAGATTTTTTGATCTCTCTTTTTTAAAAAAGAATATATAAAACAAAAAAACTACAAATAAAACAACTATTATTATAAAAAATAGATAAGGATAAATGCTACTAAGAATAATTGCACCGATTGATCCAAAAACAAGCATTGCAGTAAACTCTACTGTGTTAAATATTATGATATTTGAAAGGCACTTTGGAAGAGGAACGCTACTCTCATCAGATAAATATAAAGATTTTGCATAGGCGCCAAAACCACCTGGAGTTATAAAACCATAAAAATATCCAATAAAAAAATTTTTTAGAGAATACCAAAAGCTAACCTTAATTTTCTGTTTTTTTAGAAGAATTTGCCATTCAATATTTGCAATTAAAACTAATGGAACTAATGCAAAAAATGAAAGAAATGAATAAATCGGTTCAATTTTTTGGAAGATTTCTAAAATTTGATTAAAATCTAGCCTAATCAATATTATGATAAAGATTGTGATGCCAATTAGAGGTAATAATTTCTTGATTTTCATTTTTAGATTATACAAAATAAATCATCTACATTAAAAACTTCTTAAAATTATTTATTAACTATTTTTTCAAAAAATAAAACGACTCCCATGAAGAAGTTGGAAATGGATTGTTTTCCATTTTTTTAGTTATCTTTACATCTTCATATTTTTCTGCTATTTTTAAAATAATTTTACTTATTTCGCCTTGTTCTCTGACAATAATCCTGGTATTTGATTTTGCGTTTTCAAAAATATTTTTTAATATTTTTGATTTTGGTATGGAACAACCTGAAACAATTATAGTATCAAATTTATCAACAGAAAAGTCTATTCCATCTCCTTTTTTTATTGAAACTCTTTCTTTAAGGTTTTTTATATCAATTATTTTTTTTGCTTTTTTTACAGCATTTTCATTTTTATCGATTGCTACTATTTTACAATTTTTTATTTTAGAAAAAGATATCGCTGAAATTGGATATGGCCCGCATCCTATATGTAAAATATTTTTTGAACTTTTTAAATTAAATTCTTTAATCTCGTTTTCATATTCTTTTGAAATTGACTTTTCATAGATTCTTCCTATCCTTTTACTCATGAAAGATAATTCATCAACAGCTTTCCAAAAAATATTTGATTTTTTTATTTTATATCTTTCTTTTAGAGAATAATCATTTTTCAAACGAATATTTTTTTTCATTTTATATATTCCAATATTAGATGTTAATATGCTTTTTACAATTTATTATTCTTTTTTCTGTGATAATCATGTCAACTGGCATATCGTTTTCTTTTGTAGGGATTTTTTTTACAATTTGTAATTCAAAAGATAGGCCGATTGATTTTGCTTTTGTTTTTTCAAGCAACCTATCATAATATCCTTTCCCATGACCAAGTCTATTTCCTTTTTCATCAAATGCTACACCTGGAACTATTATCAGATCTATTTTTTCCTCTGATATTTCTTTTATACAACTTTTTTTTGGTTCTAAAATACCATATGCTCCTAATTCTAGATTATTCCATGCGTTTATTTTTGATAAAATTAAAGTAAAGTCTCTTTTATTACTGATTGGAACTACTATTTTTTTGTTTTTTAATGCTTCTCTTATCATATCATGCGTAAAAACTTCAAAATTATATGAAATATAAAAAAGAACAATCTTTGCATCCGTGTAATCTTTAAGTTCAAACAATCTTTTTTTTATTTCTAAACTTTTTTTTCTGTTTTCTTCCTTACTTAATTTTTTTCTTTTTTGTTTTATTTCTTTTCTTAATTTTTCTTTCATTATGTTAAGTCAACATGTTAAATATGCATATCTAATTTCTTTTTTATAAAAAAAACGTAGATTCTAGTATTTTATTCTTTAATTAAGCTTAGTTGTCTTTTTTATAGATTTAATATTTTTATAGAAAAATTTATATATAAATAGTGATAATATATATAGTAAACGAAAAAATGGTGTGATAAAAATGAAAATAAATAAAATATTATCAATTTTAGTGATGATGCTATTAACCACAACTGTGTTAGTTAGCTATCCAACTGTTTTAGCAGATTCCTTGGATCAATACAACCATGATATTATCGGCTTTGTATCCATGGGTGATGATTCGTGGTACGCTCAATCATTTAAACCAACTTTAGGTGTTCTCACAAAAGTAAAAATACTTATTGCTCTACATCCGGATGTGGATACGGATGATCATGAGGCATATTGTTATATACGTAGTTCTCTAAATGGAAATAATCTAAAAACATCTTCTGTTAACGTGGGTTCTATACCTATACTAGAATATGATCCCCCTTCTGAATATACTATCTTTGATTTTCCTGATTTAACTGTTACACCAAACAATGACTATTGGATAGTATTACATACCTCAATACCTGATCTCTATGATGCATTAAAAGTATATGTACATACCGAACCTGAAGATACATATCCTAATGGTGAAGGAATGTATTCATATGATGCAGGTGATTCATGGGAGCCACTTGGGGATGATTCAGACGTATGGGATTTATGTTTTGAAACTTATGGTGATACAAGTGGTGGTGATAATCCACCTAATTGTCCCTATGATGAAAGTGCAATGGTAAATGGTAATTCTGTAACTTTAGAATGTACAGTTTCTGACCCTGATGGCGGTTATCTTAATGATGTTATCTTCTATAATGGTGCAGGTAAAAATAATCAAATTAGGCATTGGAGTATTATAAATGCGGAAACTGAAAGTGGAACGACTTTTAGTTATACTTGGTCTGATTTGGAATATGATACAACATATGAATGGCATTGTCTTGCTTTTGATGGAACATATGAAACAGATAGTGAATCTTCAGATTGTGATGGTGAACTTTGGAGTTTTACAACAGAGTCTGAACCTGAAGAACCAAATGATCCTCCAGATACACCTAATAACCCCAATCCAGAAGACGAAGCAGAAAATGTTGATATTAATTTTAGAGTTTGGCCTGACCCAACTGAAGAATATGGATGGGATTGTAGATTTGAACTTGCAGATGATCTAAGTTGGGACGGTGGCGATTCTGATAGCGATACAGTAACATATTATTTATATTTAGATAAAGGTCCTAATAACTATGATATTTTCCCTATTCAAGTTGGAGAGTATCCTTCTTCAACTGGCACAATAACTTATGACACTGATGATCCTATTGCTAAAGATAATCCTTATTTTTTTGATTGGGATACAACTTATTATTGGCAAGTTAAAGCTGTTGACGGTGATGGTGAAGAAACAAAAGGCCCAGAATGGTCTTTTACAACAGAAGAATATGTAGAACCTCCTCAACCAGAAGATGTAACTTTTACCCCAAATGATTTTAATGTTTTAGAAATGGTTAATCGATATGGTGAATATCTTCCTGCTATAAATTTCCGTATTCCTATAGATTGGAATTGGGAAATGACAAACTGGGGAGAAAACATTCCTGATGATATATCTTCTAATGCTATCTCTACTGGATATGGGGCCAAATTTACTCCCTCTGATAAGGCTCATGTAGCATTAAAGGCGGATTATGATTGGGGAAGGCTTGGCGAGTGGATAGAAGATCAAATTCCTATTATTGAAGACCTTAGTTGGCCTATACCTGTTGAATTTTATAATGAACAACTAATGGGATTTTATTATAAAGTACCAGAAATAGAAGAAACAGAGGGTGATGATAATATACATGCTGCATCTGTTAGTATTAAGGGTAGTTTCCACGGTGAACAATCTATTTTTAACTGTGGAGGTACTAGAAGTTACTTAGGAATTGTTGTCGATGATGCAGTTAATCAAAATACAGGTATTTATCCACAAACTCTAGTAACACAATGTAAGACTGTAAGACGCCATGACTCTGGTTCATTTAATATAATTGAACTTTTTGATTATTTTGATGTCTCTTTTGATGTAGAAAACCAAACTTTTTCTGAAGATATAAATCACAATACTGATTCATTTGAGTTCACACAGTTTGAAGAAGGAGAAGAATATATAATATGGGTTGTCACTGGAGCTTCAATAATCACTGTTGGCGGATCAATAACTGTACCAATATTAGATTATGAAATTGGTTTAAATGCAGGATATGGTGATTGCGAATCTTTCTTTGACTTGGATGAAATAAAAATCACATATCATAATCCACCAAAAGCGACTAATTCAACTCAATATCGCCCTAAATTAGAAACCCTTACTTGTGATAAAGATATTTTAATACAAGGAGAAGAAGCTTCTTTTACAGCTCTTGGAACTGATGCAAATGATGATAGGGTAAGATATCAGTTTGATTGGGGTGATGGAACACATAGTGAATGGACTACTTTTGTTAATAATGGGACTTCTCAAACCATAAAACACTCATGGAGCGATACAGGAACCTATTGCGTAAGGGCACTTGTTATGGATGATTCGACTTATTTTGATGAAGACGGTATAGAACAATATCATATGGTAACTAGTGAAATATATGAATCAGAGCCTCTAAGAGTAACAGTTAATGCACCAGATGGGTCTATTTCGTTAAGTTCTCCATCTGGAGGATTTGAATGGAAAAAAGGCTTGTCTTATGATATCAACTGGAATTTCAATGGAGAAAATGGAGATAAAGCAATTATTAAACTATATAACAATGATAGTAGCTACACTTATGATATTGCAAAAGATATTGTATCAGCAGGTCATTATTCTTGGTCAATTCCATCTGAAAAAGAGAAAGTTGAAAGTGGCCAACCTCTTGATATTCCACCAGGTAGCAACTATGTTATCGGAATTTTTACTTCTGCAGGTTATGACTTCAGCTCTCCTTTTTCAATAGTTGCACCTGATGCTACTGTAGCTAATGATGATGATGTAACAATAGATGAAGATAATTCTATAACAATTGATGTTCTTAGCAATGATGATTTTGATCACGATTGGGTTGTATCAATCATCGATGTTTCGACACCAAACCATGGAACATGCCAAATCACTAATGGTGAAATTAAATATACACCTGATGAAAATTATCATGGTGATGACTCATTTACTTATGAAATAGACGTTGATCCACCAGCGTCAGAACAACAACCTATCGGTATTTATGATGGTTCTGCTGTTGTTTTTATTGAAATTCTATCTGTTAATGACGATCCTATTGCAAACGATGATCGTTCCGATGTTGATGAAGGTTTTTCAGATTTCATAGATGTTCTTGATAACGATGCAGATCCTGCTGATGGGGATGTTATTTTATTAGAATCTTTTGATTCTACATCAGTTAAAGGTGGAACTCTTACATGCGATAATTGTGGCACACCTAATGACAAAAGTGATGATTTAATATTCTATGAACCACCTCATTCTAATTTCTGTGGTTATGACTCTTTTACATATACTATATCTGATGGTAATGGTGGTACTGCTAGTGCAGAAGTTAGTATTACTGTTAATAATATTGATAATGATCCGCCGATCCTTATAAGTATATCTGGTCCTACGGATGTAAAAGGTGGAGAAGAGCATACTTATGTTTTTGAAGCATATGATTATGATGTTGATGATCCAAAGGGCGGGGATAGAGTAAAACTTTGGATTGATTGGAATGAGTATGACTGGGATATAAATAGTGACGATAAACCTGAAGAAAAACATAATGAAATTCCAGATGGTGAGATTAGCGTATCTCATACTTGGGAATATCATCTACTAAAACAAGAGAGACGCATAAAAGCAAGAGTAACAGATAGTCATGGCGATGATGTAAGTGATTGGCAGTATCTAGATATTGGTGTTTCGAAAAAATCCAAATCATCAGAAGAAAATGAAGAATCAGAAGACGAAGATGAAAAAGTAAAAAGTCATCCTCTATCAAAGATAATGACTTTGATAAATGGACGTCTACAATCTTTATTGCAAGATATATTATCAGTGAAAAAATTACAAACAAAAAATCTACAAACCGGTTTTACACAACTCCAACTTCTTATTTACTATATACTATCAATTCAATAAACCAGTAAATCAGTATTAATGGGGATAATTAATCCCCTCTATTATTTTATGTTATTTACTATATAATTACCAAATTGTACCATAAAATTTATATACTATCACATATTTTTGAAATATATAAAAATGGTGTGATAAATATGGGAAGAAAGCTAATTTGTATGCTATTAATAGTTCTATTTTTTGGTAGCATTTTTGGTAATGCAAATGCAACTATAGTTAATAATAAAAAGATAACTAACATAGCTGAAAACGATTATATCGATGTAGAATTTTTTGATACAAGAACTGAAAAATTTAATAATATAAAATTAGAAGATAACCAAGATATTGAAACTTTATCTGTTAACTATAACGAAAATATAAATATTTTAGAAAATGGACTAGCTGATATTGAAGTTTTGATGGGAACCTCTTCATATAAGTTAGCAGATCTTTACAAAAGAAGTTTAACTGATTCAGAAGATAACTCAATTATCTTAACTAGTAAAAAAGAACATTTTCAAAAATCAATTTCTATGGAACATTTTGCTTCATTAGGAGTTTCTTCTGAATTAAGTATTTCTGAAGCTAATTTTAATGAAAAACCCGGCCTATTTGAAGCTGATTTTAAAGGAAAAGGGTCTTTGCAAGTGCTTGATACAAATGAAGATGTTTGGAAAGTTGCATTTGGGCCTTCAATGAACAATGAACAATCTATAACAGAGTTTTATGGGATGATTATCGGATATGCAAAAATGCTGCTAGAATCTTTTGAAGGAGAGCAAGTATTCAAGCGTACTTGGACTACTGAAATAAATCTACCTAGCAAGGCAACACTTTTAAATCTCAATGAGCTAGATGGATTAAGTTGGAAAAGAGATTTTAGTGGTGGAACTTATGTTGCTTCATCTGTTTCTGTTTCTTCTGAGAAAACAATAATTGTTGAAGATTTACTTTTTGTTACAGAAGAAGATGGGATTAATCCATTTACTACTTTAAGTAAATATAAGAAATTTGAAATCAAATATCAATTACTTGGGGGCTCATATAATAAACCGAAATCATCAAATGAAATATTTAAGTCAGAATCTTTTACAGATCCAATGTTAACCACTTCATCTGAGTCTTTCCAAGCAGGGGACACATTTGAATATGAAAATGATTATTTTCATGCAGCCATAACTGTAAATATTGAAGGTAATGTAGAGTATCATCTCGATTTTGACAGAAGTTGGGTTAAGCCAAGTTTTACAGCATCCATAGATATAACGTCTGAATTTACAGCATCATATGCATACGATTCTGATTGGGAGTTAATTTGTTCTGAATTTCGTATTTATACGACAGTATTTTCAGTTGGACCTGTTCCAGTCGAAGTTAGTTTTCATCTATTGCCTGAATATAGATTAGAATTCGATGCAGGGGCAACTCTAACATTCAACTTTTCTGGAAATGCAAATGGTTGGATTAAAGCAGGGATTAAATATAGCTGGGAAAATGGTATTGAACCTATATGGACTCAAAGTCTTAATTCTGGATATTCTGGACCTGATTTAACCGGCGAGGCTTGGGTTCATGCTAGAGGATCATTAAGTTTTAGGTTTAATGCAAGATTCTATGAAATTGTTGGTTTTTCAGCAAGATCGGTTGTTTATGTTGATGCTATTGCGCGTTTAATATATGATGGAGGGTGGGACTTTAAATGGAGTCTTGATGTGGGCTTTGATTTATATGTTCTTGCTACTATTGGTATACCTGGAATATGGGAGCAAACTTGGGATTGGAAAATACATAATTGTACTATTGCTCACTATGGAAATGCTGATGGGGATGATGATGACCCACCAAGCACAAAAAGTATTTCTTTTGGACCATTTGTTTGGAAGACCGACCATGATCAGAATAGACAAGAACCTTGTTTTGGTAGGCATTTCTTTATATCTTTTAATGCAGAAGATAATAGTGACGGGGAGAAAATCCCATCTGGTGTTAAAAATATTGAATATAAATTTTATAATGATTATGGTGATTTTTGGAACTGTGATGGTACTTTAAATCCTTTAGAAGTTGGTTGGTTCAAAGTTTCTGATGACGTTGTGGGGCATTATGTTGACATAAATCTTAAATTCCGTAGCATTGATAATGCTAATAATAGAGAAGAGTGGTATGGAGATGAATCTGATGAACTTACTTATAACTGGTTAAACTTTGACCTAGTTGCACCTACAACCACTATGACTATAAATGGTGACAAAGAGAAAATTAGTAACAATGAATACATTATTACAAAAGATACAAGCCTTCATTTTCAAGGAAATGATGGAAATTGGAATAATGGTTGTAACATATGGCTTGAGATAAAAAAACCTGGTGAAAGTAGCCCTGTATACTATTTATATGATGATGATTTTGAGTATGATTTTTCTAGTTCTGAAATTGGAACTTATGAAATTACATATTATGGCTCAGATGCTTTGTTTAATCTAGAGGATAAACGCACAATCACTTTTCGTGTGTTAGATACTCTAGATCCTCCTAGTGTAAGCATAGATGTTCCAAAAAACAGTTTATATCTAAATGGTGTTGAATATGCAATTCAATTAAGTAAGCCTTGGATATGGGGGAAACTAACGATAGAAGGATCTGCTAGATCGGATAATGGTGTCAACTGCTTAGAAATTAGTATTGATGGATATGATAGACATCTGGAGGACAATAGTAATTGTCCCTCCACACTGAGTACTTCTTGGTTGTGGAATGATAAAACAGATTTTCGTTTTGAAGATCATACTGTTGGATTTTTAGCAACAGATAAGTTTGGTCTTGAAAATTATAGATATAAAGATGTGCTTTATTTTAATTATTTTGGGGGCCCTCCATCTGCTTCATTAACCGGTGAATTTCAAAATAACACAGGTCTTGGTGATATTTGGGGATTTTATGCATCTTTAGATTTAAATCCAGAGGAAGTTAATTTGTTAAGAGACATACAGCAAAATATATCAGAATCTCAAATTGAAGATGATTCAGTTGATATAAAGCTATTTTGTTCTTATGAATTTAATTTTGGAGACGGTGAAAGTCGAAGAGAGGAAAAAATGATGTCAGATATTAATCCTGAAAATTGCTATGTATTCCATTTATTTAGAGGGGGAAGAAATAACGAAGAAGTAACCGTTGATATTAAAACGATGATACGAATTGGAGAAGATGAATATGTAATTTTTGAAAATTCTTCTTCTTTTAACAAGGTAAAGATACGTAATAAAGAGATTAACTATAAGCCTTTACTACCTCTTTTAAAACAAAGAATTCTTAAAATATTTGAAACTTTGAAGCTGGATGAAACATTGAGAAAAGTGTTAGAGAGATTCTATTAAATATCCTCGTCATTTTTCTATATTTTTTTATTTTTACAACTTTTCACTGGGTTTTCAGCTATGATAAGAGTTGTACAAAAGATTTTATATACTATTAAACACAAAATACTATACAGAGTAAGGAAAAAAAGTTTCATATTTATCACATCCATTTCGAAATCTTTTTTATTTTTCCTTACTCATATTCTATTTATGTACTAGCTTCTTTTCTATTGACTCAAATAAATAATTCTTTATCTTTTTATATATTTTATTTTAAATAGAAAAATTTATAATAAAGATTAATTATCTATCCTAAACTCAAAAAAGGGAGGCATAAGTTATGAAAAGTAAAAAAATCGTTTTATTCACAGTTATATTTCTCTTAATATCAGGTTTTTTTGTAGATGCTTCAAATACAAGATTACAGGATAATTCTTACAAGACAAATAGTGCTGATATTTTATACTTACCAACTTGGTATAATGGAACTTTTTGGAAATACAATATGGATTTTGAATTTAAAGTAGATGAAGGAGCATTACTATCTTTTCTAGTAGACGCTGTGATAACTGATATGTATGCAACTGTAATAGATATTGATTATATTGATAATGAAAAAGTATATGTCTTATCTTTATATGGGGAAATTGTTGGTGATTTATCTTTTTCTTCATTAAATATCAATTTAATAGATTTTGATGGTGATTTTGGTGGAAAAGCATATATTTCAAATAAAACCCTTGGAATTAAAAGATTTGAATTTACCGTAGATGATGACGAATTCTTTGGAGGAGCGGGACTTGATTTTGATATGAATATGGACTTTGATCCATGTTTTGATTTCTTTTCTTTTCCAATAGATTCATCAGAAGAACCATGGGAAGTTAATATCAACAAAGCATCTTTGTATGCTCGTGCTTTTATTGACCACAATATTCCTTTTGTAGATAAGGAAATTGAATTTAACTCTTCTATTGATTTCAATGATACAATGATGATTAAAGGTGCAGAAACATCAAATGGCTATGAAAGTATTATCATTGGCGGGGATGGTACATGGGGTGATCCGTCAGAACTTTGGTATGCAAATGATGCAGGGTACCTTGTGAAAGTAATTGAAGGTCTTTCATGGGAAGATGGCTATATTGAATCAAATTTCAATCTTAATTTACTTAAGACTAACTATAGAGCAGAAAATAAACCACCAAAAAGACCAGATACGCCATATGGAACTGATTCGGGCGATGTAGGTGAGGAATACTCATATGAAACAAAAACAACTGATAGCAATGATGATGATGTTTATTATCAGTTTGATTGGGGTGATGGAACACAAACTGATTGGCTAGGCCCATATGATTCAGGTCAAATGGTAAGTGCTTCGCATGAATGGAACAATAAAGGATTTTATAGTGTTAGTGTAAAAGCAAGAGATGAAAATTTCTTAGAAAGTGTTTGGTCTGAAGCGTTATCTGTAAATATTAAGGGAGAGCCAAATATAGATGTTATAATACATAGAATCGAAAAAATTGATGAAATAGATTGGGACCCATTGTGTATCAGCCTTGAGCCAGAGTGGTTTTATGAAGTATCTGTGGAAGGATCAGTATCACCTCCTGAGAGGAATCACAATACTGATGACGGATCATATTATGGAGAATGGGAAAGTAGTAATAATTGGAATCCAGAAGAATCACATGATTTTAAGGTTATAGAAAAAAACGTAACTATTCAAATTAAATTGATGGACTATGATTCTTATGGAAACGATGATCTTGCTGATATCTCTGGATGTAATCATCCAGATACAGATGGTAAAGATGATATAGAAGATGATTCGGAACTACCCAGAGGAGCGATTTATCATGGAACATATAATGTTGTAACTGGTGATTTAAAACCAAATAACGAGGATTACAGAGAAAACGCTGATTTTGTTTATGAAGAAGGTATTTATTATTTGACATGTGGACATTATAGTCCTGATAATTCAATTAGATACGAAGATGGTATAAAAGATCCTGAAAATGATGCATTAGTCTATTTTAGAATTGAAAATGATTATTTGAAACCACGTGCAACAGCTGAAGTTAAAAGCACAAATGGTAAGATTAGACCTAAAGTTCAAACCCAATTTACCGGAAGAGTATTAGATGGAGCACCTGAATATTCTTGGAACTGGAGTTTTGGTGATGGCAGCTATTCAGATGATCAAAATCCTTTACATATCTATGACGAGACAGGATCATATACAGTAATTCTTACGGTCACCGATGGATTTGGAGAAAAATCTATATCAACAATTGAAATCGATGTTGAAAATAGTGAACCAGAACTTACAAGTGATACTGTTGAATGGACTGGAGATGGAAAAGAAGATGACATGTTTACTTTTTCTGTACATTACCTAGATTCAGATTCAGATTCACCAACTGTAAAAAACCTGATTCTTGATGGAGAAGAAAAAATGCTTATCGGAAGTGGAAGTAATTCTGATTATTCGATATGTCTTAGGGGAAGTGACATTGGTAAAGGAGAGCATACATTTCGTTTCTATTTTGAAGATGGATATGGTGGGTTTAAAGAAACAGATGACAAAGAATTTACTGTTAAAAAAACAAGATCAAAACATATTACTGAAAATATTTTACAAAAAATCATATCCCTTCTAAACCTTGATTATTTATTTGAACTTATGCAGTTGTTATTTAATTTGTAATCTGACGATTATCACAATAGATAATCATAAAAAGGATATACTATTATTGTATTTCACAAACTACAAAATTTTTTAAAAAAACGAGGAAAAAATCTTTATGTGATACAAATGTCAGGCGAGGGCATAGGTTTTGGAAAAGCTATTTTATTTAATGAACATTTTGTTGTATATGGAGTACCTGCAATAGTATCTGCGATTGGAAATTATACTGTTGCAAAGGTTGAATATATAGATACATCCGGATGGAAAATAAAGGATGAAAGAAAGGCAACTCCAAAATATAAAGATGATAAGTTAGACCAGCAAAAAGAATCAATCAATTTAATGATAAAAAAGATGGGTCTAGATTTATCACAAAAAGGTGTAGAAATAACACTTAATGGTAATTTATATGCAGCAAGTGGGATTGGAGCTAGTGCAGCCTCTTGTGTTTCAATTGCAAGAGCACTCTCGGAACATTTCAATCTGAATCTATCTGATGAAGAGATAAATGATATTGGATATGAAGGAGAAAAGGGATATCATGGAACTCCTTCTGGAATTGATAACACTGCATCTACTTTTGGTGGTCTTATCTGGTTTGAAAAAGGAGAAGCAAATGTAATTGATAGAATAGAAATACAAAATCCAATAGAAATTGTCATGGGAAACACCGGAAAAGTTGCAGATACTACAAAAGCCGTTGCAGGAGTAAAAGAAAGAAGGGAGAAAAACCCTGAGGGTTATCAAAAAATCTTTGATCGCTCAGAAAACATCGCTTATCTTGCAAAAGATGCGCTACAAGATGAAGATTATAGAGAACTTGGAAAACTTATGGATGAAAATCATAAGCTTTTACAACAAATAGAAGTGTCAAGTAGAGAACTTGATTTTCTTGTGAAACTTGCTAGAAGTCAAGGTGCACTTGGTGCAAAACTTACAGGTGGAGGTCTTGGTGGAAATATGATAGCTTTGACACCAGGTAGAGATCTTCAAGAAAAAGTTGCAACAGCAATAGAAAAAGAAGGTTTTCAAACTGTAAAAACTATAATAGGGGCATCAAGAAAGAGGTAGTTTTAAAATGAACCTTAGAACTTTTCTTAATAAGCTTGAAAAAGAAGGTAAACTTGTTAGAATAAAAAAACAAGTTTCAATAAATAAAGAAGTGGCAAATATAATCTATACTTTAAATGAAAAACCAGTTATCTTTGAAAATGTAAAAGATTACAATTTCCCAGTTTTTGCAGGTATTACATCAAATCGTGATATAATAGCAGATGGTCTTTCAACAACAAAAGAAAAACTTTTATTAAAACTAGTAAAAGCTCTACGTGATCCAAAAGAACCAAAAATTGTTAAAGATGCACCCTGCCAGGAAGTAATAGTAAAAGATGTTGATCTTAAAAAATTTCCAATACTCTTTCATTTAGATGGAGATGGTGGAAGATATGGATCTGCCACAGTTGCAACTATAAAAGATCCGGATACTGGTAGAAACGTATCATATCATAGAATAATGGAGATTGGTAAAAACAAGTTTACAGCCCGTCTTATCAAAAAAAGACAGACAAGAACAACTTATGATAAAATTGATAGTGATCTTGAAATGGCTATATGTATAGGAAATTCAGTTGCAGTGATGGTTGCTGCATCTCTTGGTCCACCATCTGGTGTGGATGAATTTGCTATAGCAAATGCACTTGATAAAACAGATTTAGTAAAATGTGTGACAAAGGATCTTGAGGTGCCTGCAGAATCAGAATTTGTAATTGAAGGAAGACTCACAAGAAACCTTGATCGCGAGGGTCCTTTTGTTGATCTCACTGAAACAAGAGACTTTGAAAGACAGGAACCTGTTTTTGTAGTTGATTGTATAACACATAGAAAAGATGCAATGTATCAGGCTCTTATCCCTGGTAGACTAGAACATAAAACCCTTATGGGTATGCCAAAAGAACCAACTATTTATAATGAAGTTTCAAAAGTTGTAGATTGTAAAAACGTATATGTTACAATGGGTGGTGGTTCATGGCTTCATGGCGTTGTACAAATTAAAAAGAAACATCCTGATGATGGTAAAAAAGCAATAGAAGCAGCTTTTAACGGTCATAAAAGTATGAAACATGTGACAATTGTAGATGATGATGTTGATATCTATGATCCTCTTGCGGTTGAATGGGCTATGGCAACTAGATTTCAGGGTGACAAAGATATGATTGTAATCCCAGATCAACCGGGAAGCTCTTTGGATCCATCTGGAAAACATGAAGAAGGTAAAAAAACCCTTACAACAAAAATCGGTTTTGATGCAACAATCCCCTCAGATGTTGACAAAAAGAAATATGAGGTTGTAAAATACAAAAAAGTTGATATTGATGATTACCTCGGGTAAAGGAAAATACAAGGTTTTTTTAGAAAAAAAAGAACTTGATGATGATTTAATTTTTATTTTAGGTGGTGGTGAAAAATCTCATATTGGTGGAGCGGTTATTTGTGAACATAGGAAAAAACCTCAAGTGCTTGTTTTAGGAAATCATTATGATCATCAAGTTTTAACGCCAATTGCCGAAAGAGCATGTGAAAAATATAATAAAACATGCATTGCTCTTGGTGGAATACATATAGATAATGCAACAAAGGAAGAAATAGATATAATTGTAAAAAACTGTAAGGAGTTATTAGAATGCATTTAACAAAAGAAGAAGAAAAAATTCTTGATGGAGAAAAAGGAGAAGTTACAGAAAGACTTTTTAGATTGCTTGTAAGACTTGGAGAAATATACGGTGCAGATAAGATGATTCCTGTAGGATCTGTACAGGTTGCAGGTGTATCATATAAATCAATTAGTGATCCAGGAACAGCATTTCTGGAAGATATGGCAAGTAAAGGTGCAAAGGTGCAGGTTTTAACTTATCTAAACCCTGCTGGAATGGATCTTGAAAATTGGAAGGAGCTGGGGTTCCCAAAGGATTTTGCAAAAAACCAGTTGAGAATCATGGATGCTTTTAAAAAAATGGGGATTGTTGTAACATCCACTTGTACACCTTATTTGGCAGGAAATCTCCCTAGATTTAGAGAACATATCGCATGGTCTGAAAGCTCAGCTGTATCTTTTTCTAATTCAGTTATTGGAGCCCGAACAAACCGTGAAGGTGGGCCTTCTGCACTCGCTGCGGCTATATGTGGAGTTACACCAAATTATGGTCTTCATCTCTGGGAAAATCGTCAACCAACAGTTAAAGTAAAGGTTGATGCTGATTTATCATATAATTCTGATTTTGGTGCTCTTGGTTGGTATATCGGTAAACAAGTAAAAAACAAAAAACCTATTTTTACGGGTATTAAAAACGCAAACACAGATCAATTAAAAGCCCTTGGTGCTGCAATGGCTGCAAGTGGAGCTGTTGCTCTTTATCATGTAAAAGATTTGACACCTGAAGCAGATTTAGTTGAAGATAAAGGACTTGAAACAATAAATTTTGGTAAAGGCGAATTAAAAGAAACTTATGATAAATTAAATACAGGTAAAAAACCCGATATTGTAATTTTTGGTTGCCCTCATGCTTCTCTTCGCGAAATTTCACAGGTAGCAGATCGGGTTAATGGAAAACACTTGAAAAAACCGGTGTGGATATGTACGTCTAGAATGGTAAAGGAAGCATCCGAACGAATGGGTTATAATGAAATTATTGCAAAGGCAGGAGGATCAGTTGTTGCAGATACCTGTATGGTTGTTTCCCCAATTGAACAGATGGGTTATAAAACCACAGGTGTAAATTCTGGTAAGGCGGCTAACTATTTACCAGGTTTTTGTAAACAAGAAGTGTGTTTTGCAAATATTGATGATCTTGTGGAGGGGCAATTATGAAAGGAAGAATGATTTCACCTGGAAAAGCAGAGGGGAAGGCCTTAGTTTCGTCTGAACCTATTGGGTTTTATGGTGGTATAGATATTAAGACAGGTATTGTTATTGAAAAAGGTCATCCTTTGGAAGGAGAAAATGTAACCAACAAAATACTTGTTTTTCCTTGCGGCAAAGGTTCAACTGTAGGCTCATATGTTATTTACGGAATTAAGAAAAACAATGTAGCACCTGCTGGAATTATTAATCAGGAAACAGAAACCATCGTTGCAACAGGTGCGATTCTTGCAGGTATCCCTTGTGTTGATAAGATTGATATTAAAAATATTAAAACAGGAGATTTACTAGTTTTAAACGCTGATGATGGAGAAGTTATTGTAAAATAACTTCTTTTTATTTATAAATTAATAGAGCTATTATCTTTGAAATAATTGGTATTAGTTTCAGTCTATGTTCTATTATATTTAATATGTTCAAACTTTTTGGCATTGTGACTTTTAACCACGTCCAATCTGTTTCTTCCTCATCTAGATCTTTTGCTTTTACTTTTACTATAAAATTTCCTTGCTCATTCCATATGTGATCAACTGTAACAACTTCGCCTGAATCATATGGTCCAAACCATTCTGTTATTTCGCCATCATTCCAGTCGATTTTAAAATATACTTGGTCTCCATCTGGATCAATTGAAGATATGTCATATTCGTATGTTTCACCCGGTTTTCCATTAGTTGGTCCTTCGATAGTTGGTTTTTCAGGCGGGTTATTTGGGAGTTCCTCATTGTTTGTTACGTCTATATTTATATTAATAGTTCCTTCTCCAGCCCATTCTGCACTAAGAGTTAAATCAAGTTCATGAACGTCTCTTTCTCCGCAATTTTCGATTATATTTTTATGATAATTTGCATCATATCCTCCACCTATCACAACATCAAGTCCACCATCATAAAAAGCAGTTGGAAGCCATTTTAGATTATAATTTCCCATTCTACTATTTGCCTGATTACTTTTATCAGTAACCATTTCAACAAAATAAAATGGGTAATCTTCTTGTTCAAAGATTCTTTCTAGAACTGAAGCCATGCCTGGGCATGCTGGGCACCATGATGCAGTACCAACTTCACAAAAAACAGTATGTGTAAACTCTTCATTTTTTACATTCGACTCAGTTTCTCCTGGTTCTACTCCTGCAGCAGCGTCTACATAATGTGCATCAAAAGGTCTTCCTAGTGGGGGATCAGCATAATTTTGATGTGCTTTGTCATTAAAAACAGACGCTATTATCATAACGTTATCTTCTTCTATATCGCCTTGCCAAGTGATTGAATTTTGATATGTGTCTAGGTAAGGTATTTCAATTGGCTCGTTAAAAGCAAAGTCAAAGAATGCATATTCATAAGGTGCTCCATTTTCCATATCCCATCTTGATTCTATTTCAACAATGTATATTCTTAGATCCCCTTCATATCTGCTTCCTATTGATTGTTTTGGTGTATCTATTTGTTTTTTTTCGTAGTTTGTTTGAATTGCAATGAAAGTTGGTGATGTTAATATTAATAGTATTGTCATTAAAACTAGTTTTTTTCCTATACTTATTTTCACGTTATCTCCACCAATTTTAACAATTGTTAATTACTTATTTCTATATAAGTGTTATGTAGTCAAACAATTAAAAATTAGATTAGTTTTTAGTGTCTCATATTCCAAATGGTACCGATACCTACGAGATCTATTTCATGGTCTACATTATTGTCTTCCCAGGTAATTTTACCCATTATATCAGACTGACCTATCTTCATACCAACTCGAGCAAAACGAGCCCATTCTTTGTTTAATGTGTTTTCTGATTTAATGTTTAAATCTAATTTGATATCATATTCTGAAATAAATACCTGAGTTAAGCTAGGATCTGCAGATATACTAATTCTTTTTGGCATTTTTAAGAATAAAAAGAGTTTATCTGAATCACTTATTTTTACTTCTATATCTTCTAGATATGTTACCGTTTCACCTTGATCTGATGTTATTATAATATTTGCAAATGGATTTACTTTATATGTTTTAGTTGATTGTAATTCTGGTGTGAAGTAATAATTGCTATAGTATATATTCCATCCATTTTCAAGTGTCATATGACAATAATCCCATCCTCTTATTAATCCAGAGGTTAGAAGTCCTGATACCCAAGTATGTTCATGATGCCCTATTCCATTTACTTCGACATCCATACCATCAATGCTTACTTTACCATTTACACTACATCCCATAAAGATATAGCTTGCAATGCTTCCTTTTGATTTGTCTATTGGTCTGTTACTATATGTCCAGAATGGGGCTGATTCGGCTTTATAGGTTAAATCCATTAGTATTTTATTATCGCCGATTTTTCCGTCTATATGTATAAACCAATTTGGTGCTCTTCCTTGTACATAAGAGTTTTCAAAAGAAACTTTAAACATCTTTTCTGATGAACTTGTCTGAAGAACGGGTTCATCAAAATAACTGTAATCTCCAAGAATAGGTCTTTCTCTTTCTTCTATACCGCCATATATTTCTCCTTCAGGGCTTTGAAGAGTTACTATTAATAAATCTGGTTTTGTGTAAAATAAATCACCTCTTGCCATATGATTAAAACTAATTGTTGCAGTCCATCCAGCAAGAGGACAATTATTGCTAAAAACAACTGAATAATACCACCATTCTCTATTTACTAAAAGCTGGCTTTTATAATGTGCTCCCTCATTTTCTGGTGAGACTGTTCTTTGTTCTGGTATTGTTAAAGATTTTGGTAATATTTCTTCTTTTGTAAAGGTCCATGAACCATAATCTATACCTGTTTTAGTATGAGTTATTGTTATTGTTCCATAACAACCTGTCAACTCATCTCCTTCCACAACTTCAGTTCCAAGTTTTGCCCTGTCACAATTTCCAATTATTTCTATATCTTCCCATCTAACAATATCTGATACATAGGTTACAATAAGTTTTTTATTTGCATCATCTTGTAAAAAATGTATTTCTGGTGGTTTAGGGGCTCTCGGGTCTTCAATAAATTTTGCTTTGAATAAAACTATTGTTGATACGATGATTAGTATCACAATGATTATGACATCGATTTTTTTGAGCTTCACTTTTTTTTCACCAGCTAATAAGCGCTTATTTTATATATACAATAAAATATTTCTTGTTATTATTATTAAATCTTCTTTTACAACCGTTATCATAATCAAAAAATATTGAATTTAACTACTTTTGATGTATATAGTCTGCGAAGTGCACACACATATACATATACACATGCGAAAAAGGCACTTAAAACCCTTGTCAATTCTATAGATTAAGGAAGATGGGAAGGGAAATGAGCCCAATTTTTCGGTTGAAAGATACCCATCCAATTACCCCTCTAATTCACCTCTTCTCCCTTTCCATTAACTTTTCTAATTGTTTTATCTTACAATACGACATTATTACACAAAAACTTTAAATAGTATTATTAACAAAGTATAACATGAAAAGGTGGTGAAAAAGAAATGAATGTTGTAAGTGAAATAAACTCCAAACAAGAATTTAACGAAATGAAATTAGTAATGGAGATATTCATTATAAGCACAAGAATCAAGCAAATTGCAGTAAATTCATAATAACAACCTTTTCTCTTAAAACACAAACTTTTTTAATAAATCATTTAGTTGTTTCATACGGTAATATTAATAACAAGTTTTTTTATTACAAAAAAATACCGGGGGGTACTAAATGGTAGAAAGGACAGATATACAAAAAATTTTTTCAGAAGAGTTAAATTGGATTAAAAATAAGGATATAAGAGAAAAAGTAGTAGATGTATGGCAAAAAGCAGCAGAAAGAGGTAAATGGAACTCTATTAACGATGCACCATTTACACTTCTAGTTGAAGACTCTGGCAGATTAACTGATCATACTAAAAGAGTTACAAATCTAGCTAAAGCTGTATTTGAAAAAAGAAAAGAAAAGATAAATTTAGATTTTTTGATTGCAGGAGCCTTACTTCATGATGTAGGTAAGTTATTGGAATATGAAAAAAAGGGTGGAAAATATGTTAAAGGTGAATATGGTAAAATTTTCCGTCATCCTGTATCTGGTGCTTTACTTGCAAAAGAACTAGGATTAACTGAGGAAATCGTTCTGATAATTTATGCTCATTCACATGAAGGAGATAATTTAAAAAGAAGCCCTGAGGCAGTAATTGTAAACCATTGTGATTTTATTGATTTTGAAATAAAGAAATCATTGGTGTAAAATTTATGAAAGAAAAAAACGCAGCAGGAAGACTTGTCGAAACTAATATTTCTGGTAAAAACTATAGGCCATTTGGTGGAGCAAAAAAGCATGGATATTGCTCTAAAGTAACATCTTTATCTGATGCTTTAAAGAAATGTGGAATAAAAGATGGTATGTGTATTTCTTTTCATCATCAGTTGCGTAATGGAGATTTTGTTTTAAACAAAACCTTAGAAACCATACGCGAACTAAATGTAAAAAACATTATGATGGCGCAAACTGCGATGTTTAATGTTCATGAGCCTATAATTGATTATATAAAAGATAGAACAGTTAATAGAATTGAAGGAAGTATCAATGGGGTGGTTGGCGACTTTATATCTCGCAATCCTCTTTCATATCCAGTTGTACTACGATCTCATGGTGGCAGGTGGGCTGCTGTAAAAACAGGTGAAGTTCATATTGATATTGCAGTAATTGCTGCATCTGCTGCAGATGAACGGGGAAATGCAACAGGTGTGACAGGTGAAAGTGCCTTTGGTCCAATTTCTTACTCACAAGTTGATGCGATGAATGCAGATAAAGTTATAATTGTAACTGATAACATTGTTGATTATCCAAACACATATCAGGAAATACAAGAGCGTTATGTTGATTATGTAGCCCAAGTTGATTGCATAGGTGATCCAAAAAACATAATGTCAGGAACCACAAAAGTAACTGAGGATCCTATGAAACTTGGGATTGCTCGTAGTTGTGTTGATCTAATGGATGCATCGGGTCTTATTAGAAATGGAATGATCTTTCAATCAGGTGCTGGGGGAATATCTCTTGCGGCGATGAAATATCTTGGTGACCTTCTTGAAGAAAAAGATATTGTTGCATCAACTGCAACAGGTGGTCTTACAAAGCTTATAGTTGATATCTATAAAGCAGGTAGAGTGAAGAACATATATTACTCACAAGTCTTTGATGATTATTCTGTAAAGTTTGTTCAAGAAACATTAGGCCTTCCTGCAGATATCGGGCACTATGCAGATCCAACTTCAAAAGGAAGAACAATTGATGGTCTTGATACAGTTGTTCTTGGTGCAACTGAAGTTGATGTTGATTTTAATGTTAATGTAAACACACATAGTGATGGTCGAATGCTTCATGGAATAGGTGGTCATCAAGATACAGCTGCAGGGTCTTCTCTGTGTATTATAACATGTCCTGTTTTTAGAAAAACTAATCCTATAGTTTTAGAAAAAGTTACAACAATTACAACACCTGGTTCAGTTGTAGATGCAATTGTGACAAATGAAGGAATCGCAATCAATCCAAATAGAAAGGATTTGATTGAAAAAGTTAAAGGTAAGATAGATATTGTAAAAATTGAGGATCTTAAAAATATGGCATATGATGCGACAGGTGGACCACAGAAACTTGAGTTTGAAGACAGAATTGTTGGAACCACTAAATGGTTTGATGGAACAGTTCTTGATACAATTTGGAAAGTAAAAGGAGTAGATTAGATATGAAATGGTCAACAAAAATAACAAAAGTTGAGCCTAATCACTTGGTAACAAAAGGTTATAGACAAGAGGATTTGATAGGAAATGTATCATATCCTTCTGTTGTATATCTTCTTTTAAAAGGAGAGTTACCTTCTAAAGAGCATGCAAAAATGATAGATGCAATTCTTACTGCATGTATTGATCATGGTGTCACACCACCAACTGCGATGGCATCAAGAGTTGTAGCATCTGGTGGAGTTCCACTTCCAACAGCGGTTGCAGCAGGAATTTTATCGATTGGCGATGCACATGGTGGTGCGATTGAAAAAGGTGCAAAGTTTTTACAAGAGGGAATAAATAGGATGAAAGATGAAAATCTTTCAATTGATGAAATTTCTAAAATCCTTGTAACTGAATCAAGAGAAAAGAAAAAAAGAATCCTTGGTTTTGGACATAGAGTTCATACAAAAGATCCTCGTACAAAAAAACTTTTCACTCTTTCAGATGAATTAAAAATTACTAGCGATCATATACTTCTTTCAAAAGCAATTGAAACAGAACTTGAAAAACAAACTGGGAAAAAACTCCCAATAAATGTAGATGGTGCAATTGCTGCTATTTCATCTGATATGGGTTTTGATTGGAGACTTGGCAAAGGATTTTTTTTACTTGGAAGAGTTGCTGGGCTTACCGCACATGTTTATGAAGAACAAACCGAATTTAAACCAATGAGAAAGATTTTTGATGTTGGTGCAGAATATGATGGAGAAAAAGAAAAAGATTTAATATAAATTTTTGAGGTGATTTATTTTTGGGAAAAACAATTATACAAAAAATTTTTGAAGCACATTCCAGCCAAACTGCAAATGTTGGAGATATAATAGATATTGATATTGATGTTAGAGCTGCTCGTGATTTTGGAGGAGCAAATGTTGTAAAAAATCTTGAGGAAAATAATTTATCTATACATGATTCGAAAAAAACGTTTTTCACATTTGACTGTAATCCTGGTGGGTGCAACCAAAAATATGCAGAAAATCAACATATCTGTAGGATTTTTGCAAGAAAAAACAACATAAAAGTTTTTGATATAAATGAAGGAATTGGCACTCATCTTGTAATTGATGAAAAAATTGTAAAACCATGTGGCACTGTTGTTTCAACAGATAGCCATGCAAATATCCTTGGTGCATATGGTTCCTTTGGTCAAGGTATGGGTGATAAGGATATATCTTATTCTTGGGCTCATGGTAAGATATGGTTTAAGGTTCCACCTTCTGTTAAAATAATTTTAAAAGGAACTCCCTCAAAGACTTCTTCACCAAAAGATGTTGTATTAAAAATGCTTCAGGATCTTGGTGCAAATGGTCTTCTTGGTTATGCTTCTGAAATTTATGGTGATTATGTTGATTCTTTATCTCTTGATGGTAAAATTACGATAGCTTCGATGGCAACAGAGATGGGTGGAATAATACTATTATTTCCAAATAAAGATGGTTTTACTGCTGATTCAGATGCAATTTATGAAAAGACAATTGAAATTGATATCGAAGGTCTAAAACCTATGATATCTCGTCCGGGTCATCCTGAAGATGTTGTTGGTGTTGAAGATATTAAAGATGTAAAGGTTGATTCTGGTTTTATTGGAAGTTGTACAAACGGTAGAATGGAAGATATGCGTGCTGCCGCAAAGATTTTAAAGAATCGTAGAGTAGCACCTGGAAGAGTTCTAAAAATTGTTCCAGCAACAGATAAAATTTGGAAAAATTGTCTTAAAGAAGGACTTATAAAAATCTTTAAAGATGCTGGAGCATTAGTTGGTTCTGCGGGATGTGCAGGGTGTGCTGCCGGTCAAATCGGTCAAACTGGTGCTGGGGAAGTGGAAGTATCATCTGGAAATAGAAACTATGTTGGAAAACAAGGTAAAGGTGATATTTATCTAGCAAGCCCTGAAACTGTTGCCGCGTCACTTGTTTCAGGTTTTATTACTACAGTTGATAATATTTCAGATGAACCAAAAGATGTTTTTGTCAAAAAAGAAAAAACTTTCGAGTCAAAAGTAAAAAAAGAAAAAGTTGATAGACCTACAAAAGTGGAAGGTAGATGCTGGGTTATTAAAAAAGATAATATTGATACAGATATGATTTTTCATAATAGATATCTTCATATCACAGAAATTTCAGAGATGGGAAAATATGCTTTTGACAATCTTTCTGGTTATGAAGATTTTTCTAAAAATGCAAAGCCTGGTGATATAGTAATTGTTGGTAAAAACTTTGGATGTGGTAGTTCACGCCAGCAGGCAGTTGATTGCTTTAAAGCACTTGGAATTTCAGTGATTATCGCCGAATCATTTGGTTCTATTTATGAAAGAAATGCGATAAATAATGCCATGCCAATAATGGTTTCCGAAGGAATTATTGATAAGATTTCTGATAAAGATATTATCTCTATTGATTTTGAAACAGGTGAAATACTTGATAAAACAAAAGATCTAAAAATTAAGATAAAACCATTTTCAAAATCCCAGCTTGAAATTTATAAGCATGGTGGACTTTTGTAATAGTTAATTTTTTCACTCTATTTATCTGGTCATTTGTACTATTTTTATGCTAATATTTATATATTATTAATTACAATATATATTGTAAGTATAAATTTGGAATGATGTGATAAAAATGAATGCAAAATTAATCTCAGCAATAATCGTAATATTGATGATTGTAGGTAGCTTTAGCGCTATTGGAAGAACTAGTAACAATAATGAAACTGAATGTAGATGTAATAACACAGAATATGTTGGTTTAACCGACTCAGACATTGCCTATCTGCAGAATTATGCTGAAGAAATGGGTTATACTTTTACTGTTGATAGAAATCCTGCAACTTACTACTCTGTAGATCAATTGTGTGGTTTTATTGGATCGGATATAATTGATGATGCACCAGATAATGGCCAATTAAAATTTAAAAGTAGTAATCTACCAGATCATTTTGATTGGAGTAAACCAGATAAAAATTATAAAAACCGTGATTGTACAACAGATATCAAAAATCAAGGTGGTTGTGGTACTTGCTGGGCTTTTGGAACTGTAGCTCCGTTAGAAAGTAAAATTTTAATAGAACAAAATCAAGAAGTTGACTTATCAGAACAATGGCTTGTTAGTTGCAATACTGCAGGTTACAGCTCTAGTTGTGACAGAGGTGGTCGTTGGGCTCATGACTGGCATGCAGGTACCCAAGGTAAATGTGGTGGAACCGGTGCAGTACTTGAAAGTCAATTTCCTTATGATAGCGGTGACGGGAGCATTCCTGATTGCAGACCTGTTGAATATCATTCTTATTTTATAACAGAAAAGGATTGGGTCGAAGGACCTCATAGCATTCCTGAGCCAATTGATATTAAACAGGCAATTTATGACCATGGTCCTGTTTCTGCATCAGTTCATGTTGACAAAGATGAAAATGGTTATAGTCTCTTTCAATCATATTCCAGTGGTATTTTTGATACAGATATTGATGGATCAACGAATCACGCTATTGTATTAGTAGGCTGGAAAGATGATTCTTCAGTATCAAGTGGTGGATACTGGATTCTTCGTAATTCTTGGGGAACAGGTTGGGGGGAAAATGGCTATATGAGAATTGCCTATGGTTGTCAACGTGTTGGCTTTTCAGCTAATTATATTGCTAGTTACATGCCTATAGGCGCTGGTAATGAAACTGTTACACTTACTATCAATGAGGTTACACATGAGGGTAATGATTATGAAAATATTGATCTAGATGGATCTGGAGGTGAATGGTGGTTTAAAGTAAAAAAATTATCTTCTGGTTGGGTAACTCAAGAGCGTTACAACCTAAAGGAGGGTGCAACTCCTGGTTTTATGCCATGGGATCTATTTGATTGGGAGGAAACGTATACATGGGCTGATATAGATCAAGGCTATATGGCTTACACTGCATCACCTGTCGTAGATGTAAGATTTGGTTTTTATGACTTTGATTCTTTGTCTAATTCTGATCATGCTGATATTTCACCAGATGAAGATGAAAGAGATTTTGTTGGAACATATAATCTTATTACTGATGAGTTGAAAAATTCTAATGGAGACACATTAGAAAAGAGCGGGGGTTTCTATATCACTAGAGCTGAATGGGATGGAAATCCTCTTGATATATGGTGTGACAATGCACAAGTTAAATTTGATATATCTGACTCATTTAATCCTAATGACCATATGCCTACATTGGATGCACCAAGTTCTTTTAGTTTTGGAAATAAAGAAGAATTCGGTTCATATTCTGATTCATTTACAATAGAAAATACACAGACCCACGAGTGGTCAGACGATTTGGATATTGAATCTATTACTATAACTTCAGGAAGTGACTGGATATCTAGTGCCAGTTCATCAAAAGATGCATTAGGTCCAGGTGAAACAGCATCAATCACAGTTGAGACAAAAAACCTACAAGGCAATGGCGATTATAGTGGTGAAATTAAGATTCAATCTAACGGCGGAACTAAATATGTTGATGTAGATTTATCAATATCAGCGAAACCTGATTTAGATTGTAGTGATATTTCTTGGTCTGTTGATGTAGGATCTGGAAGTGAAGGTGCAGCTCCAGGCGATACAGTTAGTGGTAGTTTTACTGTAAGTAACATTGGTGCCGGTAATACTAATTTAGATTGGTCTGTTGATTTAAATTCTCTTCCTAGTTTGGGAAGTAATTGGCAATTCACTCCAAATAATGGTAATGATTTGAAACCTGAAGATGGTGAAGTTACAGTTCAAGTAACTTTTACTGTAGCAGAAAGCCGTTCTGATGAGTACGAGGATTCTGTTACTGTCTTAAATGATGAAGATTCTAGTGATAGTGAAACTGCTTCTTTTGTTTTGTTTGTTAATTCACCACCGGTTATTTCTAGTACAAGTTGTGAAAGGGCTGGTTTTGGTAAATTTACATATTCGGCATCTGCAACTGATACAGATGGGGATGAAATTGTAACTTATCAATTTACTATCGATGGTAATACTATTACTGATTCTGATGGTTCGGTTACTCGTGATGTTGGTTTGTTTCCTCCATCTGCTAAGGTAAAAGCACAGGATGAACATGGTAAGTGGAGTTCCAAAGTTGATGTTAAAAGTAAGTCTAAAGTAAAATCATTTGATTTTATTAGTTTTAATCGTGATATTAATAGATTCCCTTTAATGATAGAATTATTATCTGCTATTTTTAACAGATAAATAACATTAAAATTAATAATTCAATTAAAAAAATGAAATGATGTGATAAGCAATGAAAATAAAAGCTATATACGTTGTAATTTTGCTACTTTTTTCAGTTTTTAATAGTATAGTTCTTGGTTCATACCATGTAAAAGATGAAGGAAACAATAATGTAAATTCTCTTTGTGATGTAAAAACAATCCTTGGTAATCCAACTTATGATAGTTTTGATTGGCGTGATGCCTTTATTGATGAAGAAATTGGTTTTGGGATGCCGGGTAATGGACAAGGATATGACTGGACGACAAGAATCAAAAATCAAGGATATTGTGGTTGTTGCTATGCATTTGGCACTCTTGCGGTTCTTGAGTCTGTTGCAAAAATAAAGTTAAACAGGCCAGATTTGGATGTTGATTTATCTGAGCAATTTATTGTTACTTGTGGGAAAGAATGGTCTGATAATGATGATTTTCTAGGTTGTAACGGTGTAAAAAATCAAAATGTTGTTTACGAATTTATAGAAAATGAAGGAGCCATCCCCGAATGTTTTTTTAAATATATAAGTAGAGATTCTGATTGTTATATTGGTAGATGTTCGTTTAAATATTCTGATTATGAGGATTTTACAGTTGATATATCTGAATGGGGATTTGTTGATCCCAATATTGAAGATATAAAAGAGAGATTAATTGAATATGGGCCTCTTTCTGCATCAATGGATGTTTATTCTAATCTTGAATCTTATAACGGTGGTATCTACGAACATGGTGGTCAAAGGATCGGAACTGTCACTCATACAGTAACAATAGTTGGTTATGATGATACTAATAATTGTTGGATTTGTAAAAATAGTCTTGGTACAAACTGGGGTGAAGACGGTTGGTTTAGAATTAGATATGGAGAATGTAAAATCGAAGAGAATGTAATATATGTATGTATTGGAGATTTTCCAGATGATATAATTGAATTTAATTTAGATTTTACAATGCATAGGATAAAACAAATTGATGAAATTGATCCTTTTTATATTCCTTTTGTTTATGAGGATAAGGCAGATTGGTCATATAGGGTATCTGTTTATAACGGGCTTGTCTTAGAACACAAAAGCAAAAAATACTGTGATGAAGAAGATGACCATACAGAAGATGTAACTCATACCTTTCATATACACTCTCTTACAACAACTCCAACAATTATAGTAAAATTATGGGATACAGACTCTGTTCTTAAGGATCATGATTTAGCAGATATTAGTTCTAAATCTGGAGGCGGTAGAGATAACAATATAGATGATTATAGAAAAGCTATGCTTCATTTCAAATATGATGTAATTAATGACGAAGTAATTCCAATTGATAATGTCATTGAAAGTAGCAACGGAGAATATTATACTTCAGAAGGTGATGGAAATAATCGCGCTAAAATTTGGTTTAAAATAAATAAAAACGAAGATTTTGACCCTGAAGCATCTGTTGCTGATTTATCTTGTAGTGGCAGTCTTAGTTGGTCTGATGCCCAACCTAATGGAAGTATTTTGGGTGAATTTACTGTTGAAAATATTGGTGATTCTGGTTCTAATTTGGAGTGGATGGTATCTGATTACCCTACTTGGGGAAGTTGGTCTTTTGATCCTATGGAAGATAGTTGTTTAACTCCTGAGGATGGTCCTTTCGTAGTTAATGTGAATGTTACTGCGCCTAATGACCCAGGTGCTACTTATAGTGGCGAGATTGTAATTATAAATAAATATGATGGTAGTGATTTTGGAACTATACTTGTTACATTGTCAACAGGAAATCCTCCAGAAATTCCTACTATTTTAAGAGCTCCAAATGAAGCTTATATTGGTGATAATGTAGCATTTCATGTTACCAGTTATGATGCTGATGCTGATGGTATAGATTATTATTTTGATTGGGGTGATGGTAATATCTCAGGCTGGGATAATTATTATCGGGACTCTGGTCAAGAAGTGGTTGGTACTCATATTTGGACTTGCGAAGGAACATATGAAGTAAAAATAAAAGCAAAAGATGAAAAAGGTCTTGAAAGTGGTTTTATTACAACATCAATAAACATTGTTGAGGAAAATTTCCCTCCTAATAAACCTACTATAAGTGGAGATTCTCAAGGTCAAGATGGATCATCTCATGAGTTTTGGGTTTGTGCAATAGATCCAAATGAAGATAGTGTTTCTTATTATATCGAGTGGGGTGATGGAGAAACTACTGGTTGGACTTCTTTTTATAATTCTAATCAATCTGTTTGTAAATCACATACCTTCCCTGATCTTGAATTTCTTGAAAAGAATCATCCATATTCTGTTAGGGTTAAGGCAAAGGATGAGGAAGGACTTGAAAGTGTTTGGTCTGATCCATTTCCATTTACCTTACCAAAAAATAAGTTAGGTTTTTTTACCAGGTCTTTTATCTTTGATATGCTGCATAGTTTTTTAATTCAAAATAAGAGATTTGATGCATTTTCAAAATTGTTTGATTTTCATCTTATTGATGGTTAGGATAACTGTTCCATAAACTTTATATATATATTTATAACCAAATATAAATAAAAATAAGCATGATGTGATAAAAAATGAACATAAAATTAATCTCAACAATAATAGTACTTTTAATAATTGTAGGTAGTTTTAGTACAGTTGGATCAAAAACACAAGAAAATAATTGCAATTGCAATAATCTTTCTAATACATTGAGTTCTTCTTTTGGTGATAACAATCCTACTAAATTAGGGCTTTTAAATGACACCAATTTTAATCCAAATGATTTTTTAGGCCGAGATTTTAAAGGTGAAATATCATATGATATTTTTGATTGGCGTGATGCCAGCTTAGATGATAAAGGGCATGGCGTACCTGGTGGATATGATTGGACAACAGGTGTTAGAGATCAAGGAGCTTGCGGTAGTTGTTATGCATTTGGTTCATTGGCATCATTAGAAGGTATAATAAAACTTGATTTTCGCAATCCAAATAAAGTTGTTGATCTTTCAGAACAACATATTGTTTCATGTGGAAACTCAGGTATCTATGGATGTTGTGGTGCATATTTTTCTTCTTCTCTTAGTTTTATTCAAAGTAAGGGAGTATTTTCAGAGGATTGCTTTAGTTATCAGGATGGTGGATTTTTTTATAATCATGATAATTGTAACGATCAAGATTCGGATGTGTCTTGTCTTGATTCCAATTGTACGGGTCGAATTAAAGAATATGATGTTGAAGATTGGTTTACTGTTGATGCTACCCGAGAGCAAATACAACTTGCTTTAATTCAACACGGCCCATTGGTAACAGCTATGTATGTACCAGGAGGTGAAAATTATTCTGGTTTTAGAAATTATCCAAATGGTGACAATACTGATGAAAATCATATCTATCGTCATGCTTCTTCAGAATATACTAATCATATGATTTGCATAGTTGGATTTGATGATAATCTAGGATGTTGGATCTGTAAGAACAGTTGGGGAAAAGGTTGGGGTATTACAAAAGATGGTGAACCAAATAATGGTGATGATGGCGGATGGTTTAGAATTGGATATGGTAGTTGTAATATAGAACAAAAAACTGCTTATTTTGTTTTAAAGGGAATTAAGTTATCAACAGACATACCAAAAGCAGGTATTGTTGGTGAAAAACTTTCTTTTTTTGCTGAAGCTACAAATGGTGATGAACCTTATACATATAAATGGGATTTTGATGATGACGATGAATTTGATAAAGAGGGAAATAGCGCTGAATATACATATGATAATCCCGGAGTTTATTATGTTACTATAACTGTAGAGGATAATAGGACTAATGGGGCTCGTATTGAGACTATAACAGAAGAAATTAGAATATATGAAAATCCACCAACAATTGATGTTACAATTACAAATATTACAAAAATTGATGAAATTGAAGGAGCAGTTGATATTCCTCCTGGACCTGAATGGTATTATAAGATTTATGTGAAAGATAATTCTGATGATGAATGGAAGTATAATATAAAATCTGATTCAATAAATGAAAAAAATAGTCTTATTGTTACTAGTAAAAAAGTCGATGTTAAAATTGTTCTTTTGGAAAATGATACACTCTCTAAAGATGATATTGCTGATATTAGTGCTGTTCCAGATCAAAATTATACCGAGGGAAAATATGATGATATTGAAGATTCAAATATAACTGATTTAGAAGAGTATACAGCGTATATAGTAACATATGATATTACTTCAGGTAAGAAAAGTTATACTGCAAACGGAACAGATGACGGATCATCTGGTACAGAAGGAATAAAAGATGAAAACGATGCAAAATTAGAATTTGAAATAGATAGTGATTATGTCCGTGTGGGTTCTGTAGATATTGTTAGCCCAAATCAAGAAGAAGGATACGTTATACATGATGGAGATATTGTATTAGATTTTGAGGGAGATCAACCAATTAGTTTTGAGGCCAGTGATTGTTCTGGTGGTTGTCCTGAAGTTTATTCTTATGAATGGGATTTTGATTATTGGGGTACACATGATGTTTTTAATGTTGGAGGAAAAGGAAAATCTATAGATTATAGCTTTGGAACTCCAAAGAAATGTAAAATCGGTCTTCGCGTTAATGACGGTATCACTACTACTCCTACTAATAGTATAGATATTTTGGGCTTAAGATTGTCATATAGGCCACAGGTATGGGCCAAACATGTTAGAGGAACAAAAATATCAGTTAAAGCTGAAGATGATGATAATTGGGTTAAATATGGATTTAGACAAGGTAATAGTAACGGTGAATATAAGTGGACTGATGAGCAATTTGATGGAACTCACGGATATAAAGAGTATACAGATTTTGATCTTACAGATTATGGATGCCCAAGTGGAAGAAATAGTTGGGATACAGTAGATGTAATAGCAGAAGACAAGTATGGTCTGAGAAGTGACCCTCAAGAAAATGTAAATCCTGTGAGCAAAAACAAATTTTTTGAAAAACCCTATTTTAGTCCTTGGAGTTTTTTACTAAAATATTTAACAAATTTTGATTTTGAAGATATGTCTTTACTACTTCCTCTATTTTCTAATTTTTTTAAATAATAGAAGGCAGAAATGGATATATTTATCAAAATATTTATATATAAGTAGTTACAATATATATTGTAAGTAAAATATTTGAAGTGATGTGATAAAAATGAACGGAAAGTTAATTTCAGCAATAGTTGTACTATTAATGATTATTGGAAGTTTTAGTGCAATTGGAATAATTAAAAATGATGAAAATAGTTTTGATTTGAGTTTTGCTAAATCAAAAGAATTAAATTATGATTTATGTACAAGTAGTAATGACCCTCCTGGTTATCAAACAGGTTTGTTAGGAATTTATGATGAAGATTTGTGGAATAGCCATATGGGTGCAGAAGCAATAACTGAGGCTCCAGATAGTTTTGATTGGACTAATGTTGATGGAGAAGATTGGACAACACCAATAAGAGATCAAGCTGCTTGTGGTAGTTGTTATTCATTTGGTGCGTTAGCTAGTTTAGAAGCAACATATAAAATAATAAATAACAACCCTGGTTCAAACATTGACCTTTCAGAACAGCATGTTGTTTCATGTGGTAGTGAAATATCCAATTCTGGTATTATGGGCTGTTGTGGTGCATATTTTGATTCCACATTAAAATTCATAAAAAATCATGAGGCATATAAAGAAGACTGTTTTGATTACCAGGATGACAGATTTTTTTATAATCACGATGATTGCCCTCCATATTCTGATGTATCATGTGATGATTCTAGTTGTACTGGAATATTTGTTGATGTAGTAGATTGGGTATCTGTACCTAGTAATATAGGACAAATACAAAGTGCCTTAGTTGAACACGGTCCTTTGGTAACTGACATATATGTTCCTGGTTTATCTAATGATGGAGGTTGTTTCCGTAATTATCCAAATGATAAGACCTATGTTGATGAGAACGACGTTTATTATTATGATTATAATGGATGGGGTACAAATCATATGGTTTGTCTTGTGGGATATGAAGACACACCAGATAATCCAAACTATGATGGTTATTGGATCATTAAAAACAGTTGGGATACTGATTGGGGTTTAGACGGTTACCTTAAAATTGGATATGATTGTTGTAATGTTGCAGATGAAGTTGCTTATTTTACAATTAGAGAAAGCACTCTAACTTTAGATCTTGAAATACCTGGAGCAGGTTTTACAAATGAAGATATAGAATTTAAGTGTAAACCAGAAGGTGGCAGTCCAAAATATACATATAGTTGGGATTTTAATGGTGATGGTTCGACTGATTCAACTGAGCAGAATCCAACTTTTAATTATGGCTCATCTGGTATATACACAGTTACTTTAACAGTTGAAGATAGGTTAGGAAATAGCATTACAAAAGAACAAGATATCGCAGTTTTTAATAGAGATACCGCTCCAAGAGTTAATGTTGATGTATCAAATATTATAGAAATTGATGATATTGAATGTTCTTTTTGCGGAGACCCTGAATGGGAATATGTAGTTTCTGTTAAGGGGCAATCTGGCGATTCATGGAATACAGATCTTATTGCAACAGAGAGAATGATGGATGTTAAAATCAGATTGATCGATTCAGATAGTTGGCTTGAAGGTGGTGCAGATGACTTAGCAGATATAAGTCCTGAATTCGATCCGGATTTTGGAGATGGCGGGTATACTAAAAATTATGATGATTTTGCCCTTCCATTTAAGCGACCGATGGAGGAACTAGAACAATATGCAGCTTTTATCGTAACGTATGATATGGCCTCTGGTAATACTTTAAAAAGAACTGCAGATGGAAGCGAAGATGGTTATAATGGTGATCAAAATGATGCAAGCTTAGATGTTGTAGTTGATACCGATTATGTAAGCATATCATCAGTAGATATTATTAGTCCATCTGATGGGGCTGTCTTTGAAATCAATGATGATCAACCAATCGACTTTGAAGGTAGTGCGGTTTCTGGTGGTTGTCAAGATCCTAATATGAAAAAATATATTTGGGATTTTGATGATAGCTCTGGTGAAATTAAAGGTAAGGATGTAAGCCATACTTATTCTAGTGTAGGAGAAAAAACTGTTACTTTAACTGCTACAGATAGAATTTCCAGTTCTAGTGATTCTATTTCTATAACTGTTGCTAGTAAACCTGTTGTATCTACAAATGATTGCTCTTATGATGAATCGTCGCACACTCTTACTGTTGTTTTTGAGGATGAAGATTCTGGTGATTCTTTAACTATTTATGCTGATGTCGATGGTGATGGTGTATTCCAAAGTGATGAACAAAAAAACGCTCAAAGTATTGGAAATAATAAATATAGTGCAAGTTTTACAATTCCTGTCTTAAATAGGAATGCAGATACAGTAGAAGTTAAGGCAAAAGATAGCTATGGGTTTGAAAGTTCTACGTCTGATGTAAATAATATAGAATCAGAAGAAAAAACATTAGTAAGCCCACTATCAATATTATTAGATTCCAATCTACTAATTTTACAGAGGTTAATGATACTAATAAATCTGATAAAAGGTCAAGCATTGGTTTAAAATAGAGATTATAAGTTAAAATCTGAAGTGATGTGATAAAAATGATTAAAAAAATAGGGAACATAAAAGTTGTATCATCAATAATAGTTTTATTGATGATTATAGTAAGTTTAGGCGCAGTTGTATCGATGGTTGAAAAAGTTGAATCATCTGAGACTTTTGATTATGTATCTGGTGAATTGATTGTTTGTTTTAAGGATTTTGTTGATTTAAAAGAAGGTGATAAAGATCCTGCTTTAGGTTTTAAGATTATCGAAACAATCCCTTCATTAAGTTGTGCAGTAGTTGAAATTCCAAAAAATAAAGAAGATTATTATATAAAAATATACGAAAAGGATGACAATGTTGTATATGCTGAAAAAAATGGGATTGTACAAAAATTAGAATTTCCAAACGATCCTCATTGGGAAAAACAATATGGTCCAAGAAATATTAAATGTCCCGAAGCTTGGAGCTTTATGAGTTGGAACATGGATCCAGTAATAGCAATTGTAGATACTGGTATTGAATGTAAAAATGGTAATATTCATGAAGATTTAGCACCAAATTATATTGGTGGCTATGATTTTGTAGATGATGATGAACAACCTTGGGATGGGGACAGTCATCGTCATGGTACACATTGTGCAGGTATTGCTGCTGCTGCAACGCATAACAGTATAGGTATAGCAGGTGTTACAGGTGCTAATAGTCCAAAGATAGTAGCAGTAAGAGTTTTAGGGGCTGATGGCGGAACTTTTGACGATGTTGCGCAAGGTATATTATATGCTGCTTTAGAGGGGCCAGATCATAAACCAGAAACTGGAGATGAAGCTAATGTAATTAGCATGAGTCTAGGATGCTATTATGATTCTTCCACTGTTAAATCGGCATGTAAAAAAGCATGGGAGGAGGGTGGTTCTGTATTAGTGGCTGCTGCTGGAAATGACAATAAAAATGCAAATGGCCATTATCCTTCAGCTTATCAGTGGGTAATTTCTGTTGCTGCTATTGACTCAAATAATAAAAAAGCATCATTTTCTAACTATGGAAAAGATAGCGTTGAATTATGCGCCCCCGGAGAAAGAATTTATAGTTGCAGTGAAAATAATGGATACAGATATCTTTCTGGTACTTCAATGGCTTGTCCACATGTTTCAGGTGTTGCTGCACTTGCATTTGCTAGAGATGATACAGATGATACTAATGAAAACGGTAGAATAAATGATGAAATAAGAGATAAATTATTTTCTAGTGCTGATGCAATAGAGGGTACGGGTAATTATTGGAAATATGGAAGAGTAGACGCTACTCTAGGTGGCGCTCCTCCTGTTGAAACACCCAGTATTACAGTTACAATTGATAGTGTTACAAATGAAGGAAGTGGACTTGATGATATAGATGTTTGGCCTTGGCAGGCTCCTGAATGGTCATATGAAACCAAGATTATAACAGAATCTGGGACACAAAAAGTTAAAAACCACAGATTTAAAGAAATAACTTACAGTGCTTCTAATGCTGAACAAACAGATGGTGAAAATTTAAGTGCAAAATTCTGGACAGAGGAATTTTTTGATAATGATCATGATGATGGTAGCGATGATCCAAAAGCATGGTACTTTGGAGACAGTTACATTTTTCCTGTAGAAAATGATCATGAATCAACTGCAGAGGTAAGAATAAAACTTATGGATGAAGATTATGCTGATTTTGTTCAGGATATTGCAGATATATGTGCTCGTCCTAATGATGATGGTGATTCTCCTTTGTCAGATCAAAAGGAGGGTGGAAGAGTTTTCATATTAGAATATGATTTTACTCAACATAAAATTATAGACGAAAATAGTGATATGTATAAAATAGATGGCAACGGACTTAAATATACAAGGGGAGACTGGGATGGAAGTACTGATGAGATAGTAGAGTATAAACATGATGATGCTCTTCTAAGATTTGATATAACAGATGATTATGTTGAACCAGATTCTTCTTTTAGTGTATCAGGTGACAAAATAACTAACCACCCTGTATCTTTTTCTGGAAATTCAGAAGTAGGATTTGAACCATTAACTTATTCTTGGGATTTTGGTGATCAACATACAGCTAATGGTAAAAACACAAATCATGCGTACTCTTCAGCAGGTTCTTATACTGTTAAATTAACAGTTTCAGATAGGTTTGGTGTGAGCAAAACTTCAGAACAAACTATTAATATAGTTCCAAATCAGAATCCGGGCAAACCAAGTAGTCTTTCTGGAGAAACTAGAGGTAAAGTAGGAACATCATATACCTATACATGCTCTTCTGTAACAGATCCTGATGGCGATACAGTCACCTACGTATGGAATTTTGGTGGTGATAATGAGGAAACTTCTAGTCCAAGTAATAGTCATACTTGGTCTGAAAAAGGGTCATATACCGTAAAAGTCAAAGCAAGAGATAGTTATGGTGGAGAAAGTGGGTGGACTGAACTTTCAGTTAGAATGCCTAAAACTAAATCAGCATCAGATTCACTCATTTCAGAGCTTATTTCTCGATTTCCAAAAATTCTAGAGTTTCTCTTTTCTTTAGAATTTAGGTCTTTATTTCTAAATTAATATTAAAATAAGGACTCTGTAGAATGATGTGATAAAAATGAATGCAAAAACACTAACATTAGCTATAATGCTATTGATAATATTAGGAAGCTTAGGTGTTAATGCGATACCAGATATTACAAAAAATAATGTAAAAGGAAATGCTAACGTTTCTCTTCTCTCAAATGATGGTTTTGATCTTGAGGATATATTTAGCGGAATAAGAAGAGCAGTATGTATTGGCATATCAGATTATTCTGGCTCTGGAAATGATCTTAATTATTGTGATGATGATGCTCGCGATATCGAAGAAAAATTAAGAGAAAATGGTTGGGAAACAAAATTATTAACAAACAGTGGTGCAACTGAAGAAAATATTAAAGGAGCAATAGAAAACATGGCAGATGTTACAGAAAATAAAGATGTAACAATAATCCAATTTAGTGGTCATGGTACTCTCACAGCTTTAGGAGAATCAGCGCTATGTCCATATAATCTTTGGAATAATGAAATTACTGCTTCAGAGTTGGATAGATGGGTAAGTGACATCAAAGGAACCGTAATACTTATGCTTGACAGTTGTTTTAGTGGTGGAATGGGGTTAAATAGTGAAATTCAAAATGAAACTATTTCAGAATATACCCAAAATTTTACCGATGACTTTTTTGGAGGAGACAACAATCGATATGTAATGATGGCTTGTAAAAAATATCAATCATCATACGAGATAAGAACATTAAAACACGGTCTTTTTTCTTATTATGTTATTGATTCATTAAGTGAAAAGGGAGATGCAAATAATGATAACATAGTTACTGCTGAAGAAATTTTTGATTATGTGGATACAAAAATCGATGAAAATTATCCAGATGTACCACAAGATCCAAGGGTAAACGATGGAGATCCAAATTATGACATTCCTGTTTATCTTCCTGAAGAAGATTTTGACACTGATAAAGAAGTAACATTAACTATAAAAGAAATCAAAAAGTTAGATGATATTGATTTATTTCCACCGTTTGATGATGATGGCTTGGCTGAGTGGTATTATGTATTAAACGTATTTTCAGATGAACGTGTCTATATCCTTGATAATTTTGCAAATGATGATTCTGAAGATAACTGGGCACCAAATCCTTATATTAAACAATACAAGTTTGATGTAAATGAATCAGAAATAACAATACAAATTAGATTAATGGATGAAGATTATTTCTCTCTTTTCGGTATTGAATTTGATTGGGATGATATTGCAGATATTAGTAACGAAACAAATGATGATGGAGATCCTGGAATTTTTGGTTCACAAAAACCAGGCGGAAGAGTCTTTGAATATGACTATAATCTTATTGATATAAATGAAAAGAAAACTATTGTTTCTAGAGGTGACGATGATGAAAGTGGTGAAGGTGAAGGTAGCTCAAAAGAAGATGACGCAGAAATAAAGATAACAATAGAAGATGACTACGAAATGATGACTCCTGATTTAACAACACTAGGTTCAATAACTGGTAAGGAAGTACCAAAAGGATCAGAAGATTATCACCTGGGTAGTTTTATAGTTAAAAATAGTGCCCCACTTGATGATTGGTCTGAGCTAAAACTAGAATGGGAAGTTGATGAAGATAGCCTACCTTATACAGAAGATGGTGTAACCTGGAGATTTGATCCTGAAGATGGTGAAAATTTTAACAGTTTATCTCCTCAACAAGAAAAAACTGTTAATGTATATGTCACAGTACCAAATAAAAAAGCAACTCTCAGTGATGGAGAAATAACAATTAAAAATAGTAATGATCCTAGTGATGTTGGAACAGTACCTGTGTCCTTTTCACTTGTGAAAAGTAAGGATATATCTCATATTACAAATAGATTTGAAAGATCTCTAGGTTTATTTGAGATTTTATTTAATCTATTACAAGAATCTAGATTATTTGAGTTGATAATTAACTAAAGAATTTCTTAATAATCTGTATTCTTTTTTTCCATCTATTAATCGTATTTTTAAAAAGATTATCCTAAGTAACAATCAATGGTCTATAAACTTTATATACTTTTATTTATAAAATAATATTAAAGTAAAGATTCTGAATTGGATGTGATAAAAATGAAACGAAAATTTTTTATTATATTAATTTTGATAATGTTTTTTCTCACAGGTTTTACTAGCGCTGATCAGGTTAAAAATTCTCCAAAGAATAATTTAAATAGTAGTAACAACGGAGAAAATGTAGCTATTACCATTACTGTTGATTATATCACAAATAAGCCTTCTAATGCAAGAGAATATGGTATAGAACCTCATCTTGAGGAATATGACCCAATTGATGGTTTACTTTCAGCTGATGAAAAACCTGAATGGGCTTATAAAATAAGCGTAACCCATAATGGTGGCATTCCGGAACATGATGATGGTGAAAGCATTGTAAGGACAAATGATGGAGATTATACATGGATTGTCAACGCTAGTCATACATTTACAAACTATGTACCTTCAACTTATACCAATAAATATGTTGATATTCATATCGAATTGTGGGATAATGATGATCTTATAGGTAATCATTCAACTCTAGATTTGAATGATGATAGAGCTGACTTAAACTATAATCATGGTGGAGAAGATATTAGAGTCTTTAGGATCTCTTATAACTTTGTAGATAACAAAATTTATGATATTGGATCTATTATAAACGGTAACACCCCAATTGATAAAGAAGAAGATTATAATTCAGAAGGAGATGGATGGTATGTTTGCCATGGTGAACTTGATGGATCAAATATCCCTAATGAAGGAACAGATGGTAGCAAGGAAGACGATGCTGAGATAAGGTTTAAAATTGAAGATGACTATGAAATAATGAATGTTACATTAGAAGATGATATTGAACATGAACAAAATCTAGTTATCCCTGGCACAAGTGTAACCTTTAGTGGTACAGTATCTGGTGGAAGACCACCATTTACTTACACTTTATATCCATATGGTGTTGCTGGTCCTGCTGTTCCTCCGCCGGATGGTCATGATCCAAACAGCAGAAGTATAATTTTTGATGCTTATACATATACTGGCAGTCTTTATCCTAACGGAAGATATATGCCGGCTTTACATATAATAGATAAGTATTTTGATATTTGTTTAGGAGAAGTAGATATTGTTGTTGATAATCCTCCATACAAACCAAATAAACCAAATGGCCCTACAAATCGAAAAGCTGGTGAATTATATACTTATTCTGTAACTCCAAAAAATCCGGCAGATCCAGATGGATATGCAGATTATGTGGACTATTTATTTGATTGGGGAGATGGAACAGATAGCGGATGGCAAACCGGGACATCTGCATCTCATGCTTGGAATTCACAAGGAACTTATGATATCAGGGTAAAAGCAAAAGATATACATGATATCGAAAGTGGTTGGTCAGATCCATTAGAAGTAACAATGCCAAAATCAAAACAAATTATTAATACAGAATTAGCAGATTTTTTGATGAAATCTATGTACCATCCCATGTTATATCGTATTTTTCAAATATGTGAACAATTTAAACCCTTAAAATAACCTTTTTTTATCTTTTAAAATATTTTTTCCACTTTTCATTAGTACTTCCAGTAACTATCTTATCTGTTTTAAAGACCCACACTACAATTGCAATCATAACTATTGAAAATATGCTAACATAGATTATACCACCTATAACCATCAAGTAATCTCCAAATAACAACGCACGAGGGGCCATCATTGGATGACTAAAAGGTATTCCAAATATTACCGCTTTTAATGCAAGAGGAAGTGTATCAAAATCCTTAAACATTGTTAGAAACATGGGAATTAATACAAGAACTGCGATTGGAAACGAAAGGGTCTGAGCAGATTTATAGTTTTTAGCCATTGTCCCAAGAAGCATACAAAATGCAAGAGCAGCAACTAAAGCTACAAAAACAACTATTCCAATTAAAATAAAATCTATTGATCCAAGTGATAGATTCAAACCATCTGATGAAATACTTTCTACATTAAACGTACTCATAAACGAGCTCATTCCAATCATATAAATTAATGCAAGAATAAGTCCGATTACAGCACTTGCAATAATTTTTCCTGTGACAATACTTGTTCTTTTAACAGGAAGTGTTAACAGTGTTTCAAGAGTTTTATTTTCTTTTTCCATTGCCATTGATGAGATAACTAATTGTCCAGCCATAATAATTATCATCATCATAATAATTGGAACAAGAGTTGATTGAGTAGAAAATATACCTGTAATTGCTCCAGGTGTGAGACCTGGAAAGACTTTGTCTTTAAAACTAGTTGATATTGTTTTATTTGTTGGATTTAGTGTTGTTGTAGTATTAATTGATGCGTTTTTTTCACTTATTATGCTTTGAGTTATTGTTTTATCGATACCTGCTATGATTTGCTCTAAAACGGATGAAGAGATAGAATCTAGAATTCCAGCACCTTCCATAATAAAATATACTTCAAAATCTCCTGGAACACCTGATAGTATATTTTCTGAAAAATTTTCTTTAATAATTACAAGCGCAAGGCCATCTTCTTCTTTTATCACATCAATTGCTTCTTGTTTATCAGTAACATTTTCTGATTTATAGATAACATCAGAAGTTTGTTCAAATATATTTTCTGCAAGAGTCGAATAATTACCAACATCTGCGTTAATCAAGCCAATTGTTGGTTTTTCTTCGAGTTGCTCTTCAATTCCTGTCATTGTGTTGCCCATTGTTCCAAAAATAAGTGCTATTATGATAATTGGTAAAAAAGTTGCAGGTGTAATGAGTTCTTTTAACTCTTTTTTGATAATGTTTGATAGAGCACTCATTTTTTATCTCACCACCTTAGTAAATACTTCTTCGATGTTTTTTGCTCTATATTTTTTCATCAGATCCTTTGGCCTTCCTTCTTCAACAATGACTCCTTTGTCAATCAAAGCAATTCTATCACATAAATATTCAACTTCAAGCATGTTATGAGATGATAGAAGAATAGTTGTTCCATCCCTTGTTGTGTTTTTTATTATATTTCTTATTTCTTGAGCGTTATTTACATCTAGGCCACTGGTTGGTTCATCAAGTATTGCAAGACGGGGATTGTTCATAAGGGCTCTTCCCACTAGAAGCCTTCTTTTCATACCTTTGCTGTATGTTTCTATTTTATCATTTATCCTTTCTTTTAAATCAGATATTTCTATACCTTTTTCCACAAGATCAATTGTTTTTTTAGAATCAAAAAAATTTGCAATAAACTCCAAGTATCCTCTTCCTGTAAGATTCTTATATGCACCAGCATCTTCAGGTAGATAACTAATTATTTTTCTAACTTCTTCGGGTTTTTCTTTTAGATCACTTCCCATTATCTCAACTGATCCATCAGTAATTGTGAGTAGAGTTGATAGAATTCTTAGAGCTGTAGTTTTACCTGCACCATTTGGGCCAATAAGTCCAAATATTTCACTTTTTTTAATTTCAAAACTAATTCCTTTTAATGCTTCTATTTTTCCATAGTTTTTCACAAGGTTTTTAACAATTACTGATGACATATTTCTTGAAATAGATTTTTTCCTTTTAAAGTATTTCAATAATAAATTTTTTTTATAAACTATACATAAATATTTTAATATAGTAAATACTTATTAATTTGTAAAAGGTTGGTGAGAAGCGGATATGGAGAATGAAAATAATAAAAACTCTGATTTTGAAAAAAAACATTTAAAAGTTGCTTCTTTTGTAGATAATTTAAAACCAACTGCTAAGAAAGATCAGTTAGTCAGAGATATAAATTCTCTTGATAAAGATTCAAACATTGAAGGAAGAATATACAGTTTTTCAAAAAAACCTCGAAGAAAACTTAAGTTTTTTTTGATTTTTGTTTTTATAATTGTTTTATTCCTTGTGTTTTCTTACTATTATTTTTTTATGATGGATACAAACATTGATTCAGATGGTGACGGGATAATAGATAGTAAAGATTTATTTCCAAATAAGGATGCAAAAGTAAAATTTACTTTTAAAGGTCTTGAATATTTAGATGTTGCAAATTTAACGAGTTCTAACACAATATATTATAGTGTTTTTGAAGTTTTTAATTTAAACTGGGAAACTTTTGTATATGACAAAGCTGGAGATTCAAAATCAGATTATCCCTCTTC
>Ga0180433_10000361_pt1 | contig 77779 bp, 120 predicted proteins | sample SS_ome_8_FD_132980 | JGI IMG/M metagenome (GOLD analysis project Ga0180433, IMG submission 132980) | Hypersaline lake sediment archaeal communities from the Salton Sea, California, USA - SS_1_D_1 metaG | ecosystem: Environmental > Aquatic > Non-marine Saline and Alkaline > Hypersaline >...
GAGTACGCGGACGTGGAGTTTCGGGTGTTGCAGCCCACCAAGCGCATGAACGGGTTCGACTCCCTCGACTTCTCCCCCGAGAACATCCGCAAGATGATCGACATCGGGTACAAGGAAGCCTACGAGGAGAACTTCTGACCCATGGCGATACTCCCCGTGATAGAGCCCCTTGCCGGGCCTGTGAACGGGTCTAATCGCGTTTTCGAGACGACGACGGACTACGTGCCCGACTCCGTCCGCGTCTTCAGGAACGGCCTCGTAGGGGTCGAGGAGCTCACGGACGGTTGGGTGGAGCTCCGCCCCCGGAAGATACGGATGAAGGAAGCCCCGAAGGTCGGTGACGTCCTTCAGGCGTACTACCTTCGGGCGTAGACGCTACCCCGCCTGTGAGGTAGAGTGTCTGCATGCCGCTTCCCAGGTTCGAAGTGCCTACAGGCGCCATCGACGGCGTCAACAAGGACTTCTACGTCTCCCAACCGTATCGGCCTGGGAGCGTCGCGGTGTTCCTCAACGGCCAACTCCAGACCAAGGCGCTGGATGACGGCTGGACGGAGACGGACCCGACGACGGGCTTGGTGACGCTCAACGAGGCGCCTCGAGACATCGGGACCTGCCCCGACGTCGTCCAGATCTTCTACCTCGACACTTCCCCCGCGCTTCCCGAGACGGAGATCATCCGCATCTGCGGCAAGATCACGACCGTCGAGGACCCCATGGTCGTGCCCCTGCTCGAGGTGAGCACCATCACCGGCACCGTGGAAGACGACGAGAAACTGACCGGTACGGTGGTCGACGCCTCCCTGCTCGGGACGGTGCAGGACGTCGAGAAACTGACTGGGACCATCCAAGGAGTCTGCGCATGTCCGTGAGCTTCACGCAGGCCGCCAACACGTTGACGGTCATCCGGGGCACTTCGAAGACCTACGAACTGTGTGTGGTCGACGAGGCGAACGAGCCCGTGGACCTGACGGGGGCGACCGTCTACTTCACGGTGAAGCGGTGCACCTCGGAAGAGACTGCTGTTCTTCAGAAGACCTCGGCCAACATCGCCGAGATCGAAATCGTCACGCCGAAAGGGGGCATCGCGCGCATCTACCTGACGCCTACGGACACGAAGTCCCTCGACATTCGGGAGTACGTCTTCGACGTGTGGGTTCGACTCGCGAGCGGCAAGGTGTACGCTGTCATCCCGCCCAGCACCCTGTCTGTTCAAGCCGGGGTCACGGTGTTGACGTGAGATACGACCACATGGTCGCAAACGAGGATTGATCCATGCCTGGTTTTGGTTCTGGCCCCCTAGGAGGGGAACCCGCAGGAGAGGACGCTTGGGCAAGGCGCGTTCTCTGGGACCTCATCCCCGAACTGTACAAAAACCAGGACACGGACGGTACCTTCCAGCTCTTCATCGAGGGGCTCTACCCCTCGTTCACGAGCCAACGTCGGCTCGCCAGGGACTTCGCGGAGCTCCGTGACCCCCTGCTCGTCCGGACCCGCTACAACACGTTCAGGCGCCTGAAGCTCGGCAAGGTCATCATCCCTCTCGGGGACGTCGAGCAGCAGGGCATCAACGCCACCGTGGACGCGACCTTCAAGTTCACGGCGCCGACTGCCCGCTTCCACGAGGAGGACGTCGGCAAGGAGATAACGGTCCGAGGCTCGAGCGTCACGGGCAACAACAAGACGGTGGTCATCGTCGGGGTGGACAGCCTGAACGGCGTCTTCACCTACCCCGAGCTTCAGACCGACACCGGACCTCTGCGCTGGGAGCTCCGTCCTTCGGTTACCCAGGCCGAGAACATCACGACCTTGGAAGTGCGCGCCGGGGACGTATCGAACATCGTTCCCGGTTGGCTCATCTGGGACGGCCGAGCCGACTACACGGTGGAAGCGCGCCGGCAGTTCCTTGCGTCCGGTGGCTTGGCTTTCCAGACCGAGAAGGAGGGCGTGGACGGGGACATCGACTCGAGCACGCTCCGGTTCGCGGCGAGCTCCGCAAACTTCGAACCGCAGGACGTGGGCAAGTTCCTGTCCATCTCGAGCTCCAACTACGACGACAACATCGGCAAGTTCGAGATCACCGACATCGACATGACCACGTCGCCCCCGCGCCTGACGCTCCGAGGCTTCATGGTGGCCGACTCGGAGCTCGAGTGGGCCGTGCTGCCGCACGCGGAAATCGACATCACCGGCACGGCAATCCCTGACGGCTACGTGGAGCAAGGAGGCACCGACCTCGAACTACTCGGCGGCGCCACGGGAGACGTGCGCTCCATCACCGGCTCGTTCGACCCAGACGACGTGGGCAAATTCATCACCATCCTGGGTTCGCTCAACGGGCAGGACGGCCGGTACGAGATCACGGTGGTCACCGACTCCATCAACTGCACGGTGGACGCCACCTTCGCGACGGCCGAGACGGACTTGTTCTGGGAGCTCCGGAGGACGACCCTGACCGGGGACCACGAGAAGCGGGGAGACGACCTTCAGATCGAGAAGATCAACTCGCCAGCGGTAGGCCAGACGACGCTGTACTCGCCGACCGGAGTTTTCGATCCCACGGACGTCGGGCTCACCATCAACCTGAGCAACTCCCCCATCTCGAGCAACGACGGCGACTACGTCATCGTGGACGCACTGGGCCCCGAGCGTGTCGTCCTGGGAACCGTGCTCGCGGTGGACGGTCCCATCGACTGGTACATCGAGAGTGAGGACTTCACGGTCGTCGAGGCCATCGAGGAGTCCATCCTCAAGCAGATGGCGCCCGACTTCGGCATCGAGCTCGACAATCAGGAGACGGAAGCCCGGCAGCGGAGCTGGGTTTACCACGTCAACCGGTGGCTCGACCGGAAGGGGCACGAGAAGGGCTACATCATCCTCGGCAACATCAGCGGCTTCGACGTGACGGTCTACGCCCTGTACCGCATCTCGGTTGACTACATCGGCGGGCTCCCAGCGGACTTCGTCTACGAGGTCGGCGACACGGGAGTCGGGCGCCAAGGCAACGACGGAGCTCTGACCTACGACTCGAGCGCGGGCCGAGTGAAGTTTTCCGCAGCGACGGCCGCGTTCCGAGCTGGGGACACCGGACGGACCATCCGAGCTCGCGACACGAACGACCCCTGGAACAGCAAGTTGTTCACCATCGAGAGCGTGCCCTCGGCCACCGAGGTTCTCATCCGTCCTGCCGATGGAGGGGTGACTCCGGACTACGGCATCACCGGCACGGCCGCGAACCCCCTCATCGAGTGGGACATCGTTCGTGTGTTCACGAGCCTGCCTCCCATGCAGCCTCTCTTCGACGAGTTCAACCCAGATCAACTCACGTACTACGTCCTGAACAACCCGCCGGCCGGCGACGACTTCTCCCTCGACAAGTACTGTTGGGAGGACGACTTCGCGGCCTTCGTGGACGTGACGGTCATCTCGGCGACCCAGATCGGTGGAGGGCTCCGGTACGAGATCACGGTGAGTGGTGAGGCTGACGTCGTGCTCGACCCCGCCGCCTTCGACCTGGTGACCTCGACCAACCAGAGCTTCCGGCTCGAGACGGTCCCGGTCGCGGCTGGACCCAACTTCACCTTCGAGGTCGTTGCCACGCCGAACAGCCCCCCGGCTCTCGGCGCGGGGACTCTCCAGTACGTGTGCCGGGTGCAGGAGCGGTGCGGCTTCTGCAAGGCCAGCGAAATCTTGATCCTGCTCGAGGCGGGGTCGGTCGTCACGGAAGGCGACATCGCAACCGAGCGCCTGCTCGAGCGGGTGCTCGATCGGTTGTACAACGTTCTGCCAGTTCACGTGAAGCTCATCCCCCGCTTCAGGCAGACCTTGCAGGCTTCTGCGGTCATGTCTGCCACCATCATCACGGGTCGCATCACGACGAGCCTGGTAGCGCCCTTCACCGCGTACTATGACGTGATCGAGGGCGACGCGATCGTGACGGACACGACCATTGTCGTTACCATCACGACCCCATAGGAGACGAGCATGACGGTCATTCCCGCAGTGGTAACGGACAACGGTCGGGCCAAGTTCCCGCAGATGCTTGGAGGCATCGTTGCCTTCTCGATCGCTTCCTACTTCAAGGTAGGAGTGGGAGGGTGGATCGATCCAGGCGGCGGCCCCGAGCCGCGCACTCCGGACGCGACGCTCTCCGACCTCGACATCATCGAGAACCCTGGGAACTACCCGAGCGTCCCGGCCATCCCCACCTTCCAGAAGAGCTTCACGAGTGGTGACCTCACGTTCATCTCTCCTTCGACGCTTCAATGCTCGTGCTTGCTGGACTTCGCTGAGTACAACAGCGACGGGTCAGGCAACCCCGAGATATGGGAGTTGGGGATCTTCGACGCAGCGGGTACGATGATTGCGTACGGGACTTTCCCCATGCAGACCAAGGACGTCTCCAAGCAGATCCAGAACATCGTGCAGATCACGTTCTAGGGAGAGGGCCACATGCCTACCTCGTATCTCGATTTCGTCGCCGACGCCCAATCCTCTGTGAAGATGAAGTGGAAGGAGCCCTACGTCACGGAGGGGCTCAATCGGCGCTACTCCCACGTCACCCCGAGAGGGGCGTGGAGAGGGTTCACGCTGGGCTACAGCGCGAGCAACCAGTCGGTCAAGGTCGAAGCAGACTCGGAGTCGAACGACCATCTTGCGATCTACACGACGGACACCGAGTACTCGCTGTTCGTCCGGAAGACCGGTCCTGACTTCGACCTGAACCTCGCGGCGTACGCGAACAAGACGGTGGTCATCGCCATCTACGCGACCTACGCGGTGGGTTCGACCTCGACGATGGAGCTCCGTGCCTACGAGTACTCTCCGACGAACGAGTACGACGCGGCGCCCGAGAAGGACGAGCTCGTCGTGTTGGGCATGGTCACCGTTCCGGCCGGTGCGGTGCCTACGCCGGCTACCAGCATCACTCCCGAGCTCCGGACCTACCCTTGGCAGCTCGTGGTCGACGACTCCTTCCCGTGGCCTTCTCTGCTGAAGAACGGCAGCTTCGACGATGGCCCGGTGGTGTCTGACTTCACGCATCAGGGCGGCGCCATGGACGCCAACCTGCCCTATTGGAACGAGGACCACACCCCGACTGTCGGCACGGCGAAAGCGAACGTCCAGACGGCCGACACGGCGACCGGAGAAGGCGCGGCCTACGAGCTCGTCTGCGGTTCGGCGGGCAATGTGGTCATCACCTCGTGGTACTTGCAGTACCTGATGTGGCAGGAGGTGGAGCCCGGCGAAGAGCTCGTGCTCGAGTTCTATTACAAGTCGCTGCTCACTCCCGACGCGGGCGAGGTCTGGGTCCAGATCGCCATGATTGACACCGAGGCGTCCGGTTCGACCATCTCGTATCTCACGCTCACGGCAGACCTCGACATGACTGCTTCGGCGTCGTGGGTGAAGGCGTCGTTCAAGTTCCGCGTCCCTGCCGGCCAGACCCGTATCTTCGGCGTCTACATCTCCGACGTCGACTGGAGTGGCCCCACGTCCCACGCTCTCGACTACACGTCTCCCGGCGTGGACACGGCGGTTCTCCGAATCGACGAGGTTCGTCTCAACAAGCGTGCGCCGGCCGGCAGCACCGACCCCATCGAGGAGCGACGCTTCGAAGCGTACTCGGCGCGGGCGATGTTGTGGGCGACGCTGGGCTCGAGCGGGGACAGCGACCTTCAGATCCTCGCCGAGGTCGAAGGCTACGCCGACGAGCAGGCCGACTTCGTCCCGCTCATCCGGCACCAGCATCCTGACAAGTCAGCCACGGAAACAGAACTGCCTACCTCGTGGTGGCCGCGTCTGTTCGTAGGCGACCCGAGCGACAGCGTGACTCGAGGGACGAAGTACCTCAACAAGTCGCGCATCCGGTGCATCGCCCGAGATCAGGTGGGCATGTACTACCAGCCGATCTTGGAATGGGTCGAACAGTCGAACGCTTCGACTCCCAGGTTCCAGATCATGGCGCGGTACGGACAGCGCAACCTGGTCATGGCGCACAACTGCACGTGGAACAACACGTCGGGGTTGTGGACACGGTCGGCTTCTTTCGACTCCTTCACGATGGACTTCGGTGGCAACCTCACGCACCCCGAGACGACCGAGCTCTTCATGGGCATCTGGTCGCAGCGCAAGAACACGGTGGGTGGGTCGTGGGCCGACACAGCGTGGACCGACGAGCCCTTCTTCATCCCCCTCTCCATGAACGCGAGCGGGACGAACTACAGGACTTTGATCGGTCGGATCCCCGGTGGTCTTGAGCTCGGCACGAAGTTCAAGGCTGACTATGCCACGAGTGACACGACGGCTGAAACTCCCCGCATCCTGACGCGCCGGGACGACACAGCCACGTTCACTCTCCTTTGGGAGATGCACATCGAAGGTCAGGACTACACGACACGCATCTACCAGACGCTCGGCGGCGGCATGATGACCGTGGTCGGCGCGTGGTGGGATCAGTCCACAGCTCTCTGGAACGCTGATTCCACGGGCGTGGCTGATTACGCGATGCGGACCATCTACACGAACGAACGCGTCTACATGCAGGCCAAGAGCACGAACGGGGTGGCGACTTTCGCCGACTCTGCGTGGCTCGACCCCGGAGGTGAGTGGAGGGTCAGGCCCGCCGGTACGCAGCCTTCGCTCCTCTTGGCTTCTCAGGGCACAGGTGCGGTCGGTTCTCTCCTGACCTTGTCGGGGCCGACGACGGCATCAGACGTGTCGCGGGTGGTCATCGACAAGTCGAACCCGCTGGCGGCGGCCGCCATCACGGTGAACGCGCTCTACTCCAAGAACATCCCCAAGATGTTCGCGCAGATCAGCACGGACGGCGGCGGTGGCGTCGCGATCGACGGTGGGTTCGGTATCGCGTCCGTCGCTCTCAACGGCACGGCCGACATCGACATCACCCTCACGCACGCCATGACGAGCACGAACGAGATTGCGATGGTGTGCAGCGCTGCGGGTGCGAGCTACTTCTTCCGGATCGGTACCCTGTCCTCGACCGTCATCCGGCTCACCCCTAGGACGACAGCGGACGCTGCTGTCAACCTGGCGGGCATCATTGAGAACTTTCACGTCATCGCGTTCTACCCGGCGTAGGAGAGACCATGGCTACGACATTCGAAGACTCCCATTCTTCCTACGCTCCGGAAGCGGCGTCGCACTACGAGCCTACTCTCGAGGTGGCGAGCGACAAGTTGACGATCAAGGCGTTCGACTACTACGAGAACGGCGCGCTCGAGCAGCTCGACGAAGATGTCGAGTGGGACTTCGCCGCTGTCACGGAGACGACCGACGTTCGGTTCTACCTCGTCAAGCACCGGACGACCGGAGCCGTCGAAGTGCTCATCGACACGGTGGCTCGAGACGAGACCGAGACCCCGTACGATTTCAAGGACGGCGACTGGGGTTGCTTGGCGGTCATCGGCCGATGCATCATGAAGGCGACCGACACCTCGTTCGACACGATCGACTTCGTCGTCAACCGGATCGTCATGGCTCCCAAGCCGGAAGGAAAGTGACATGGCGAAAGCACCCATCCTGGCAGCCGACGTTGAGGCCGCGAAGCAACCTCGTTCGAGAGCCGAGAAGAAGGCTCGGAAGCTGCGCAAGAAGACCCGCAAGCATCGGAACAAGGCTTTCGGGGACCTGACGGCAGAGGAGAAGGACGAGCTCCTCAAGTTCGTCGCGCTTTCTTTGGGGCTCGTGAAAGACGACCCGGAACCGTAGGAGGACAGCATGTCGGTCAGGCTTCGATACAGTGCCAAGGTTCAGATCTCCTCTCGGACCGATCCGGAGGACAAGGACTTGGGCAACCTCTCGTACGAGAACGTCACCGACTCGAACGGCGAGGGAGGTTCGCGCAAGTTCACTCTCGCGGCCGGCGACTCGGACATCGCCATCGATCTTGGCAACGTGACGACGCCGAACTTCGTGTTCATCCGTTCGTCGGCCAAGGACCCCCTCGACACGCCATCCGAGATCACGGTGAAGCGAAACACTATCGGCAATGAGGAAATCCCCATCACCCCCATCAGTGGGACCAAGACGGGGTGGCTGCTTCTGTCCACGAGCGGGCTCACGGCGCTCTTCGCGTCGAACCCCGGATCGGTGGACATGGAGCTCATCGTCGCGGTGTCGGGCGATTGAGTCTGTTGACACCGTAGTGACCGGGAAGTAGGCTCTTGGTGTAGTCTGAGAGTCGTCTCAGTAAGGAGAACATCATGCTCGCAACCGTCGAAAACACCTCGGGCCACGCGATCAACTACCTGGACACCATCACGGGCGGCGCTGGTCCGGCCACGCTTCTCGCGACCGGTGGGCAGCGCAAGTACCCGCTGCCGTACCCCTTCGGGCACATCGGCGAGCTCGCGGACACCGCCACCAAGCAGCTCCCCATGCACAACCGCGACTGGCGTCACAAGCCCGTTCCGTGGCTGCCCATGGAGCCGAGCATCGAGTGGCAGCAGCTCGTCCAGGCCGGCATCGTCACGTTGACCTTCGCCACCGAGACGGGCAACCGCGACGAGGAAGAAATCTACATCGACGCCGTCCTCTAGCCTCGTAGGAGGGGCCGGTGCCTAAGTTCGTCTTCAAGTCGTGCAGGGTGCGCGAGGACCGTGTCATCTCCGAGGGAGACGAGGCGGTCTTCGACATCCCCAGTCTGCTCAAGAAGTTCGCTCCTGAGCGGGCGCGGCGTGACCTCATCCAGCTCAGGGCTCTGCGTGTCGGCCAGTACATCGGCATCGTCAGGGGGAGCCAGAGCGGGAAACCGATCACGTTTTTCCTCTGGAACAACGACAGGACGAACCGCATCGCGTGGGTCCTCAAGAAGGACCCCACCTTCCCCGAGAGGCTCATCGAGATATATCGGGTCGAGCACGTGGACTGGGGCTCCCGAGTCGTGCTCGAGGCGCGCGGCAAGCCCCAGCCCGGAGTTCCGGAGGCGATGGCGTGATGTTCAACGGTGCAGCGGTTCGGGATCTGACCGGCACGACTGGACGCATTCTCTCGTGGGACGCGTCGAAGGTCGTCATCGGGTGGGAGGACGGTGGAAAACTCCTTCCGCGCGAAGAGGCAGTCAGCGGTCTGGACAAGCGCCTCCAACAACTCGAGATGCACACCCTCGACGCGGGGTGGGTTCCTCTCGGGCACTTCTTCTCCCAAGACCAGGTGACCCCCATGTCTACTCCCTCGACGACCATCCAACAGCTCCGCAAATTGATCGGCGAGGCAGACGAGACTCCTATCGCCGAGGCTTCGAAGCACTACCCCTTCAAGAACAAGGCCCACCTCGGCCCCGGTCCTCGCGAAGGCGAGAACGACAAGGCTAGCAAGTGGACGTGTTCCTGCTCTGGCTACAACTGCACTTGCACGAGCAAGGACGGCCAGAAGAAGAAGGTCTTCATCGATAAGGGGTACAAGAAGGCGTACAACAAGGAGTACAAGGCTTGGCGCGCCAAGCAGGGCGGTGGTTGAGGCTACTTCTCACGTGAGGTAGACTCTTCTCATGGTCAGCCTCCTCGGTCTCCAAAGCTCGCTCGTTTCGAAGATCGACGAGCGCAAGTCTTCCGCGTACATCATGGAACTGGGAGAGGATGGCACCCCCACCGGCCAGAACCTCCGCTTCCAATACTTCCCCGAGACGATCCAAGACACGAAAGCCGTCAACTGGAACCCTCGTGACATCCCAGGCGGCTCACTCCCGATCTACCAGTGGGTGAGCTCGGGAGCTCGAGCGCTTTCCTTCACGGCTTGGTTCACGACGGACATGGACCTCGCCACGGGCGGCAGCGAACTGTTCGACCGTCTCAAGCAGGCGTCGCAGGGGCACCGCAACGTGGACATCCGAGCTGCGGTGACGTGGCTCCGGGCGTTCATGCTCCCCCGCTATACGGTGGAGTCCCCCATTGGCGTGCCCGTGGCCCAAGCTCCCCGGCAGATGATGCTCATCTTCCCGAACGGAGGACTGGGAGCAGCGGGCGGTTTAGGGGCTTCCCGCAACGATCAGGTGGACGAGATCCATTGCATCATGACCCAGTGTGACATCGCCTACGAAGCGTTCTTCCCCTCGGGGCTTCCCCGCATTGCTTCGGTGTCGCTGGCTTTCGAGCAGTCCGCGCAGTACGCGGAGACCGGCTCCGTCGTCTTCCCTGAAGCCGACCAGATGAACGAGTACGTCAAGGGCGGCACGTACACCTATGGCTACAACCTCACGGTCGAGCCGGGCAAGGCCAAGACCACGGACGCCGTGGCAGCCGAGCAAGGCCAAGGCGACGACGGGCTCTAATGGCTGATCCTCTACTCAACGTGACGTCGGCCGTACGCAACTGCGTGCGTCGGAACCTGGACAAGGGCATGTCGATGGCCGATGCCACGCAGGCTTGCCGGGAGCCCCGGCAGTACACGTGGCCCGCCTTCCCCGAGAACCCGCCCTCCGTGGCGTCTTTGGCGGCTGCCGCGAGTCCTTGCCCCTCTTGCAAGGCCAAGGGCAAGAAGGGCCGTTCTGAGGGCTTGCGGGGGCTCTCCAAGCACGGCGGCGACAGTCTCGGCAGCGGTCGTGTGGTGCCCCCGAACGTCCGAGCCGTCGCACAGACGTGGGCCAAGGACTTGCTCGCGACCGGTCACGTGCCTCCCCTCGACTACGAGGAGTGGCGAGTCGCCGCCTCGAGACTAGGACTGTCGGACCGGGAGATCGGTGACGGCTGGCGCTACATCGAGAAGCTCACGGTGAGCGAGAGTTCCGAGCTCGAGAACCCCGCGCTCGAGGAGCTCCGGAAAGTGCTCGGGGAGTTTTCGGGCAAGCCCTACGGCGGCTACATGGTCATCCCTCACGAGCTCCGGGTGAAGATCAGGAACGTGGACGACGCCAGCTTCCCCTTCCGGACGAAGGCGGCCGAACGCGTCTACGCCTGCGCCATCCAGATCATCGGCGAGACGGAGCAACCCATCGAAGACATCCGGGGAGTGTTCAACCAGGCAGTCGAAGCAGCGGAAGTTTCACCCTTCGACCTGACCCCCGAGGACTACTCCCTGCTCGACCTCGCGCTCTACTGGCTCGTGACCCGCAAGGAGATCGTTCCCGAGCCGCCGAAGACCCCGAACGTGCGGGGGGTTGCCGGCATGAAGGGGACGCGGACTGTCCCCGGTTCTCCTCGAGGCGCGCCGTGAACCGTCTAGCGCGGCTCATCGAGAAGCTCCGCGAGGAAGTGCACGCGGGTTCCTCGTTCCTGCCCTTCGGAGGCTTCGGAGGCGCGCACTCGTATCCCGGTCCCGAGCCTGGTAGAGTAGGTGTGCAGATGAGGCCATTCGAGCCTCGGAAAAGGACGAGGAAGCGATGGCGAGACCCACATCGAGAGAAGATGCCAGCGAGTTGAGTCCCGAGGACGTCTCGCGCATGTTCACCGAGATGGTTTTGCTCTCGGTTCCGATGCACGCATTCAAGAAGCTGGCCGACGCGGCAGCGGCACGTGGTATGACCGTGCCTGACTTGTTGACGAAGGCAGTGGATCAGTACATCAAGAGTACCGGTCCGGAGGTGAAGTGAGATGGCGTTTCCGACTGGTTGGCCCCCACGACCGGCATCGAGCCTGCGTTCCATCCGGTTCTTCGTTCGCGGCACCAGCACGGCTGTTTTCGACGGGCATGCGTACCTGTTCGGGGACCAGGCGAGCGCGAACACCTTCAAGCCGACTCCGTACGTGAGACCCGGTAGCACCGACCCCGTGCACGACGGCACGCTCGAGGCCGGTGGTTCTCCGATGGGCGGGAGGCAGATCCCAGAGGACGCCGCACCCCGCACGCACGACGACTCACCGAACACGCAGGAAGCCTCGCCCCACCCCATGCTGTGGAGTCAGGGGATTCGGATCACCTCCGTCTCGGGCGGCGACATCGAATTCTCGTTCGACGGCACCAACGTGCACGGGCGGGTGAAGGACGGCACGACCGAGATCTACTACGATCGTCACGAAGCTGGGATTGCCGTCCGAGCTGCCGGTGGTGTCGGCACCCCCGTGTTCGAAGTCGAAGCCTGGTAGGAGGTAGCCGTGCTTCCGTTGTTGATCGAAGAGCTCCGGAGCATCGTGGACGGCAAGCCGGCCGAGATCGGCGACAAGTCCAAGCGTGCGGACGGCAAGACCTACCAGAAGGTCGCCAAGGACAAGTGGGAGCCGGTCAAGGGCGGGGGAGCGAAGCCTCCCTCCGAGCTCGACAAGAGCAAGAGCTCCAAGAAGCACAAGAGCTCCAAGGGAGGGAAGTACTTCCAGACGAAGCTCCCGATGAAAGGCGAAGCCCCGCCGAAGGTAGGGGAGTTTGCGGTGCCGCAGCCCGGCGGTCACTGGCACACTCCCAAGCCGAGGAAGAAGACGACCAAGGAGCAGCACTTCGATCGGAAGACGGGGCGGTACACCCCCGAGCGTCGCAAGCTGCACCGCAAGATCCTTTCCCAGTTCCTCGACCAGACCCAGCCGGTGCCCGAGGGCAAGCAGCCTTCGGCCGTGCTCATGATGGGAGGGCCGGCGTCAGGCAAAGGCCAGCTCACCGGGATGTTCGACCCTACCGACTTCGTCTCGGTCGACGCGGACCGGATCAAGGAACTCCTGCCCGAGTACCAGGAAGCCGTCGCGGCGGGAGACAGGGATGCCGCGTCGCTCGCCCACGAGGAGAGCGGCTACCTCGCTTCCAAACTCCGTGACCTCGCCCTCAAGCAGCGCAAGAACGTCCTGCTCGACGGGACCGGTCGCTACGCGGGCTCCTACATGCACCGGATGAGGCAGATGCAGGACCAGGGCTACCACGTCCACCTGATGATGCCCGACCTGGACGTCGACACTGCTCGAGCTCGAGCCAAGAAACGGGGCGAGGAGTCGGGACGGTGGGTGCCGGATCATGTTTTCGGCTCGGCCTACCGCGACATCCCAGGCAACTTCGAGCAGCTCGCGCACGCGGCCGACTCCGCGATGCTCTTCAACAACCGCGACAACCCCGACAAGAAGCCGAAGCTCGTCTGGTCGCGTGACGCTGTGGGCGACTACACGCACGACGAGGACTTCATGGACGACTTCCGGTCACGGCACGGAAGCGGGGGGCGCAGGAAGCAGCAGAAGAGCAGCGTCGAGTCCACCCTCGCGTGTGTCTCTTCGTTGCTCGAGGGGCCGAAGGACGCTCCGGACCTGACGGTGGACTTCAAGGAGCTCACCAAGAACATCCCGCCCGAGAGCGACGAGATGCCCAGGTCGAAGTTCACTCCGGACGAGGGGTTGATCGTCGCTGTGGACGACGACTCCGCGATGGGAGACGCTCGTGGCTGAGTTCGAAGTTGACGAAAGCTCGGCGGCTGCCATCTTGCAGGACTTCCTCGCGCAGGAAGGAGAGCAGGAAGAGGACAGCGGCGAGCTTCAGGAGAGAGTCGCCACCAAGAAGTTCACCGGGCACCTCGTGCTCAAGGGCTTTGACGACAAGACTGTCGCTTCGATCTCCGATGAGATAAAGTTTCGGGTACAGGCGGTCCGTTTCGGAGAACGTGTCCGCGTCATCATCGATATGAAGGTTTGACCGATCAAGGAGAGCAACATGGACCGTTCCACACTCGAAGAGCAAAAGCGCCTGGCAGGACTGTCGCCCCGCTACGACTTCCGCCTGGACGAGGCCGAGACGACGCATCCTGACAGCCCCGAGGACGACCAGGATCTCGCAGCCACGCCGCCCGTCACCGACGAGGACCCACCGGACACGACCGGTGCCGGCGCGTCGAAGCACTGGGACATGTACCGCAAGCACGAGCAGAGCCTCAAGGCCATGGCCGAGAAGTGCGACGAGATGCTCGGCGAGATGTCCTTCGTCAACGAGGCCGAGATGGACGGCAAGCAGAACCGCGCGCTCAAGATGGCCCGCATGGAGATGAAGAAGGCCCGCCTTCAGCAAGGCAACGCCTTCCGCGCGATGGCCGAGTTCGGCGCGACGATGCTTGGCAAGTGACCTCAGCCTTCAGGAGTCTGTCATGAATCGTCAGATGAATCAGATCCTCGTCGAAATGCGGGAGACGCTCGAGCGTGACGCAATCGTCGAGGGCAAGGGCTTGGACGACGTCAACAAGTCGATGAAGTCTCAGATGGGCAGCATGATGCCCTCGTATCTGAGGTCCAAGAAGGTAACGCCCCGCGCAGTCCTGAATGCTTCTTGGGGCGCTCTGTTGTGCGCTATGAACATCACGTTCGTGATGGGGGCGAAGTCCGTCTCTTCTGGTTTGCAAAAAGCAGCAGACTCCGCAGGGGCGGCGGTTTATGGCGTTGCGTCAAAGGGCGACTTCCCCAAGGGACACGACCCTGCTTACTTGAAATACCTGCTTGGGAGACTCACCACAGTAACCAAACAAATGGCGAAGGGTGCGAAGTCGATCGAACAGGCGGCAGGGTACTTGGCCGATTTGCTCACGACGGTGTCTGGCCTCATCAACACGGTCAAGGGCCAAGGCGCTGAGTCGAAGGCCGTCATGCAGCTAGCCGCGAAGATGGGTAGCCTTTCGAAGTAACTAGGTTTTTCAAGACGTGAGGTGATCTAGTGGATCAAGTTCAACAGACGTGGATGGAGAGAGTTCAACAGACGTGGGACGAACTGGGGCACAAGCTGCGCCCGCTACGCTTCCTGACGCTCGTTCGGACCGACCCGCACGAGAGCATCCTGCCGAGCGGCATCATCCTGCCCCCGAAGCTCGACAACTTTCATTCGGGGATGCCCCACCAACAGATCAAGACGGGCACCGTCGTCGCCGTGGGCCCGCGCACGAAGACCGTCAAGGTCGGCGACCGCGTTTGCTTCCAGCGCTTGCACTTCGCGTGGCTCCGGAAGCTCGGGTCCGACAAGACCTTCGTCGGTTGGATCAACAACAACGACATCATCGGCTTCGTGACGAACGAAGGACAACTCGTCCAGAAGGCCGACGACCAGCCTGCCGCGTCTGCGGCCCCGTAGGAGCACGTCATGGGAGCGTTGAAGGTACTGGAGGAACTGCGGGAGGTTTTCGAGCTCGAGGAAGCGGTGACGGCTACCGTCAAGAACCTCAAGCCTGACAACTTCTCGGTGAGCAAGCCGAACATCGTTGCCAGGGTCCAAGCGGGCAAGCACCTGTGGCAGATCTCGCTCTCCCCCAATGGGCTCATCTCGTCGAAACTGCTCAAGGGCGCCGTGAAGACCTCGACCGGGACCGAGTTCGCGGCCGTGAAGGCGTTCAAGCAGGCGTGGAAGAGCAGTCAGTACTACTCGATGTACCCCGACTACATGCGGGTGAAGGAAGACCTGGACGAGGCGACCGCGCAGCGCACGAAGCGTCGGAAGGCGGGCAAAGGCTCCAAGAAGACGAGCAAGACGTGCCCTGACGGCTACCATCAGGTCGACGGCAAGTGCAAGAAGGTCACCGGTACGCAGAAGTCCCGGCAGCAGCGGCTCAAGAAGAAGTGGAGCAAGAGCGGCAAGGGCAAGCGCAGCGGCAAGAAGACCAAGCGCCTGAGCAAGATGTACGGCAGCGCCAACGAGTCGCGCCCCTGCATGGATTGCCTCATCAACGCCCTGATGGAAGAGACGAACGCTCTCTGACCGATCCCTCTTGACAATCCGTCTCCACCTGTTATACTGACCCCATGAAGCGTGGATTGACGCTCACCGCGTGGCTCCGCGAGCAGAAGATCAAGTGCTCCGGGCTCCGGTGGGTGGAGCGCCGCTACGAGGTTTTCGTGCAGGAGGACGACGAATGGGTCGAGGTACCCGAAAAGGTGTGGGTGGAGCCCGAGGAGGAGGATCGGTTCAAGGCCAATCCCCGAAGGCACCTCCTACTTCCGGGAATGTGAAGCTGCCCGCGTGGGTCCATCCCCCGAACGAGACGTGGAGCGGACCGAAGGGCACCCCCGACGAACAACGCGTCATCTGCCCCGAGGCTGACTGCGGCTCGGAGATGCGGCTCCGCTTCTCCGAGAAGACCGGACGCTGGTTCTACGGGTGCAAGCGCTGGCCGAACTGCGACGGCATCATCCCCGCCAAGAAGGACGGCACTCCGGACGGTAGACCCAGCAAGAAAGAGGACCGTAGCGCCCGTCAGAGGGCCCACAGCGTCTTCGACAGGCTCTGGAAGGGGGAAGATGCCCAGATGAGCCGTGGGTCGGCTTACGAGTGGATGCAGAACCGTCTAGGGCTTACTCCGGACGAGGCCCACATCGCCCAGTTCGACGAGGCCCGGAGCGAGGAGCTCATCGCTGCCTTGCTCATCGACTTCGATTTGGAGGCTGAATGAGCTCGACGAACAGAGGTGGACAACGAAGCGAAGCGGACGCCTACAACACGCCCAAGTGGGCCGTCAGGCGCCTGCTCGAGCGGTACCCGCTAGCGCTGCCCCGTTGCCGTTGTTTGGAACCGGCAGCCGGCGAGGGACGCATCATCGAAGCGGTGAACGACAGGTACAGCGGGCTCACCTGGACGGCCGTCGAGATTCGGAAGATGTGCAAGATCAACTTGAACCTCATCCCGAACATCTCGTCGTTGTACATCCCCGAGGACTTCCTGCACTGGACTCCCGACATCGCGCTCATGCCTGGCTCCGGTTTCCGGCCCTACGACCTGTCCATCACGAACCCTCCCTTCAGCATCGCGACCGAATTCTTGCTGGCACAGCTCGAGCTCGCCGACCTCGTCGTCATGCTGCTTCGCCTGAACTACTGGGGCGCGAGGAAGCGGCACGAACTGCTTTCGAAACGAGCCCCGAACCACACCTTCATCCTCCCGAACCGACCCTCCTTCGCGAAGGGCGGCGGCACCGACAGCATCGAGTATGCTTGGATGGTTTGGGAGGCTGGCAACCCCGTCAGTCGTGGTACTGTTGAGCTACTTGATCTGACGCCTCTCGCTGAAAGGCAATTGGAGTACTGATGAAGACCTTGGACATCCTCTGCGACATGGACGGCATCCTGTGCAACCTGATCAAGCCGTGGCTCGCCTGCTACAACGCCGACTACGCGGAGTGCGACGAGGAAGAGCTCAGCATTGCTGACATCACCCAGCACGCGATGCATAAGCTCACGCCGATCGGGCGTGACATCTACAAGTACATCAACATGCCGGGGTGGTTCGAACAGCTCGAGCCGCTCGAGGGAGGCGTCGAGGGACTAGCCCAGCTTCGCGGCGACGGGCACCGCATCTTCATCCTGAGCTCCATGGGCCGCTCGAAGGAGGCCGTGAACGGCAAGATGACGTGGCTCGAGAGGCACGCTCCGTTCATCGACCACAAGCACTTGATCTTCACCCCGGCGAAGCACATGGTCAGGGGTGACGTGTTCATCGACGACTCGCCGGACAAGCTGGCCGCGTACAAGGGAGCATGGCCCGGTGCGACGACGATGGGCATCACGTGGCCGTACAACACGGAGGCTCCCATGGACGTTCGAGCAGACGACTGTCACCACCCGGCCGAAGCGTGGAGCACCATCGTGCACGCCGTGCGCGAGCTCGCGAGGCAGGCGTGAGGTCCATCGGTGAACGAGCCCTCGACGTCGCGATGAACGAGGTCGGGGTGCTCGAGGACCCGCCCGGTTCAAACTCCGGGAAGCGGGTGAAGGAGTACCTGGCACCCTGCGTACGGGGCGACCGCAACACCCTCCTGCACCTGACGGCTTCGAACTGGTGCATGGCTTTCTCGAGTTGGTGCATGCAGCAGGCCCTCTTCCCGCACGAGAAGGCACCGCACGGCTACCGAGCTGGAGTCATCGAGGCGGTCGCGGACGTCCGTGATCCGCAATCTCCCTGGTCGGGCAAGTGGCACGACGTGAAGGAAGTGCGTTCGGGAGTTTGGCGTCCCAACCCCGGAGACCTTGCGATCTACGACCGCTCCATACCCTCGAGGCCGGACACGAGCTGGTGGCGCCACGTCAATCGGGTTATCTCCTTCTCCGACGACGGGCTCTTCCGTACGGTCGGAGGCAACGAGGCGCAGCGGGTGAAGGTGGCCGAACAGACCATCGACAAGGTGAGCCTTCTTGGCTTCATCGCGTACCCCCAGCCGAAGGAGCCGGCCACCAAGGAACTGCTCACCACCGACGAGAAAGTTCAGCTAGCCCATCTCGTATACCTGACGATCGACGGCATGCTCCGCGAGTCGATTCACGGGCAGACGCTCGACGAAGAAGACGAGGACTGAACTTTTTCCTTGACAACTCGTTTCTAGCTGTTATGGTGCCAATTATGAGTTCCCGGTCCACCACCACCATCAAAACGCAGGCGCATTCAGCGTCCGCGTCGTGGTGCGTCGTGGCCCCGACGTTTATCCAGGGACGCGAAGGTAATCTGTATGCCTCCTTGGATAGCAAGCCCATGCTCGAGGAGGCCCCATAGGGCGGTAAGCGTAGAAAGACCGAGCACACGCGAGCCGCCCTGGGAGACCAGAGGCGGCTTTCGACGTTTTCGGGTTGTGAGTAGATGGCTGGGACCATCGGGTGGCTGTAAACCACTTGCCTTCGGGACAGAGGTTCGATTCCTTCACGACCCACTGGAGACAGCGATGAAGAAGAAACCGACAACCAACTCAGTGCGAGGGTCCGTGGCGCAACTGGTAGCGCAGCAGGCTTTTACCCTGACGGTTGCGGGTTCGACTCCCGCTGGACCCACTCGGGCTCATAGCTCCAAGGCGGAGCATCCGGCTCTTACCCGGCAGGGCGAGGTTCGATTCCTCGTGGGCCCACTAGGAGAGATCATGAAGGTATGCATTTGAGTCCCCTCGAGGGAGATGGAGCGTCGTCCAACGGTAGGACGCCCGGCTCTGACCCGGTCAACGAAGGTTCGAATCCTTCCGCTCCAGCCAACCGTCGCACGCGCAATGCGACACGGTCTGTGACAACCCAACGGAACCTGGACGAGCTGCTCACCAGCTCGCTGGAAAAGCTCACGTGACCAATCGACAGGGTGCGTACACGGTGCGTGATGCAGATCAGTTCGTCCTCTTCCGAGGCGCGCGTGGAGCTCGACCTGCCTCGTCGGGTTCCGCGTGCAATTGCCCGTGCAGTCCTAATGGCAGGACGCCGCTTTCGTACTGCGGAGGTAGCCGGTTCGATTCCGGTCGCGGGCTCAAGACCTCGACGGTCTGAGCGACGAGCTCGTCTACTCGAGAACATCGCTCACAGTCGCACGTCAAGGGGTGCTCACGGCGTCGCAGGATGTCTTGCAGGGTCAGTGGTCGTGTCATGTCTCCGACGCTACCAGAGCCGTCCTGGTGACCTTGCACGGCCGGCGACGATTTTCTCTTGACAATCAAACCTCAGTTGTTATGCTCCCATCTAACTAAGGGTCAGGTGGGCGGCCTTTCAAGCCGCAGGTAGGGGTTCGAATCCCCTTGGGAGCACCATGGCGAAAGACGATAGCCAGAGCACGGACAGCGGAAGCAATGGTGGGAACGGCATGACGCCCACGCAGAAGAAAGCCATGTTCGAAGCCTACGAGCAGTCCACCGAGGACTACAACGAGGCGACAGACGCAGCCGAGAAGGCCAAGAAGGCCCGCTCGGACAAGGTGAAGGAGATCGCCACGAGACTGGGCAACGGGCCCTTCAGGTGGCGCGGCCAGACCCTGACCATCACGCGTCGTGGTGGTGAAGACGGGCTCTACTTCTTCACGCAGAAGAGGGAAGCCGACGAAATCGGCTGAGGTTGTCAGAAGACAGGACACCCGAGCGTCCTAGACGCTGGGTCGGTAGCCAACGTGGAACGGCAGCGGATTGAAAATCCGCCTATGTGGGTTCGACTCCCGCCCGGCCCGCCGCGAGGCGAAGATCAGGGGTACATCGTACAACAATCACGAACCTTCCCTTGGTCGCTCTCATCCTCGCACTATGGTGGCTGTAGCCTAAAGGTAGGGCGCCTGGTTGTGGTCCAGGTACGTGCGGGTTCGAGTCCCGTCAGTCACCCTGAGATGAGGCGTTAGATAGGGGTACTTCGGTAAAAGCAACGAGTGAAAATCGTAGATTGTTGGTTCGACTCCAACCGGGCCCACCGCTGGCGCAAGCCGGCTTCTTCACGGGCCTGTAGCTAAAAAGCATGGTCCCTTGTCGCCCATCATCCTCATCTCTTTCGGGGGAGAAGCTCAACGGTCGAGCACGGAGCTGTTAACTCCGCCACTGCGGGTTCGAATCCCGTCTCCCCCTCCACGCGAGGCGTAGATCAGAGCTACTTCGTTGGTTCGAATCCAATCTCACGCGCCAAAACTGCATGAGTAGCCGAGTGGTACAGGCACCCCACGCAATGGGGAAAACGGCTTTGGTCGCCATCATCCTCGCGTTCGTTTCTTCAGCCCCACCAACGGGAGGTGGATCATGACGAGAGTACAGAACCTTTTCGGACGCACGCCGACGAGTTCGGCAGACACCAAGAACTTCCACGGGATGCCCGCATGGACGCTGCCTCTTCCGGAGCGCTTCATTCAGGTGACCCTGACCAACACGCTCGGCAACACCTTCTACCTGAAGCAGAGCGACATGCTCGAGCAGACGAAGGAAGTGCACGCCGAGATGCTCAAGGCCGACCCCGCGTTCTACGCGAAGGGGCTCGTGTTCGCCCGCAACAAGGGCTACATGCGCTCGCAGCCGGCCTACGGGCTCGCATGCCTCGCGAGGGATTCCAGGCCCGAGGCACGCCTTGCGTTCGCGCAGGCGTTCGGTGAGGTCATCCGCACGCCCAACGACCTGAACGACTTCATGACCATCCACGCGTCTCTGGCGAATGGATCGATCGGAGGCCGTAGGGTCAAGCGGGTCATCGGCGCCTGGATGACGGAGAAGCTGAGCGAGTACTGGACGATCAAGTACGGCACCGAGCGCAAGGCTGGCTCCTACACGCTTCGCGACACCATGCAGCTCGTGCACCCGAAGACGGGCGAGCCGCGCCCGCTGTTCGACTACATCATGGGTGAGTCGGAGAAGCGGAAGGTGGACATCTCGACGCTGCCTCAGATTCAGCAGTTCGAGGCCCTCAAGAAGGCCAAGACCGACGAGGAGAAGATCGCTGCCATCAAGATCGGGCGGCTCCCTCACGAGGTCGTCACCCCGTTCATCGGGAGTTCGAAGAAGCTGTGGGAGGCCCTCGTGCCGAACCTTCCGATCTTCGCACTGCTCAAGAACCTGGCGACGCTCGAGCGGCAAGGGGTCATCGAGTCGTGCAAGGAAGAGGTTCTCCGGAAGCTCACCTCGCCGCAGATCATCCAGCGGTCCAAGATCCTGCCTTTTCGGTTCATCGAAGCGGAGAAGCACGTCACCGCGACGTGGGTCAAGGACGCCCTCCGTGACGCTGTCGAGCTCGCGTTCGACAACGTGCCCGAGATCCCAGGCAAGACCGCCGTGCTGCTCGACGTCTCGCCGAGCATGCAGCCGGGCATGGGTTGGTTCCACCACACGCCCTCCCCGGCAGACGCGGCCCGAGCGCTCATCGGCCCGGCTTCCGTGCTTTCGGTCGCGGTCGCCAAGAAGGCCAAGTGCGACGTCGTCGCCTTCGACGGCTCGGCCAAGCGAATCAGCATCTCCCAGCGCGACTCCCTGCTCACGCAGGCGCAGAAGTTCTGGGGAGTCCACGTCCACCCGCGCGGCGGTACCAACCAGTCCGCTGCTCTCGACATCCTCCGTGTGGACAACGAGAAGGTGGACAACGTCGTCCTGCTGACTGACGGTGAGCAGAACATGGGTCGGCCCTTCGCGCAGGCCCTTCAGGAGTACCGCGTAGCCTTGTCCCGCAAGGCGAAGGTCTTCGTCATCGACGTCTCGCCTCATGGGCACGCGCTCATGGCGCCTGACGACAAGAACGTCTACTGCGTGTCCGGTTGGTCGGATCAGATCCTCAACTTCATCGCGCTCGCGTCGCAGGGATGGACGTCCCTGGCCGACCACGTGAAGTCGCTGGACCTCGAGACGGCGCCGAAGCCGTGACATCCTTTCCGAAACGCGACCACGTGGTCGCGTTTCACCTCCGGGGCGTTGGATAATGGTGGTCCACTCGGTTTGGGTCCGAGACAACGCAGGTTCGATTCCTGTCGCCCCGACTATGTTATCCTGTCGTCATGAACGGCAGGATGCGTCGATTGCTAGAGCAGAACACCGTCGCCGTTGTGGCGGGGGAGTTCGGAGGCGAGATCATTCCGGGCGGGGAGGCCGAGGGGCGCAAGCCCTCCGACTTCGACCCCGAGCAGCTCGCACTGGGGACAGCGACCGAGATGGAGCACACGCACGACCCTCGCATGGCGATGGAGATTGCGATGGACCACCTCGTCGAAGACCCCGAGTACTACACGAAGCTCTTGGCGATCGGTCTGTAGGCGTCCCTGTAGCACAATGGATCGTGCAGCGGCTTCCTAAGCCGACGGGTGCAGGTTCGAGTCCTGCCAGGGACACCATCCCGCATGAAGCTGCTGGGTAGGCTGTCCGACTGTCTCTCGGATGTTGACGGGTTCGATTCCCGTATGCGGGGCCATGTTCGACGAAGACCTCTTCCACTGCCCGAACTGCGATCGGCAAATCCGGATGGTGAAGCCCCCGGTGAGGAGCGAGGTCGTCGCCGAGAACGAGGCTTGGGTCTGCCGGTGGTGCGACACGTACGTGTGCATCTACTGCTACCTCGAGCACACGAAGGAGAAGCATGGGAGAGGCTCTGGGTAAGCGGGTTGGTCTCCAAAACCGACCGTCTGGGGAGTTCGATTCTCCCATCTCCTGCTAGGAGGCGACGATGCGCATGGCGTCAGAAGATCAGATCGACGACTGGATTCTTCAAGAGCTTGAGCGGTGGCCCGGCACCTTGAGCTACCACGAGCTTCAGTGGACCGTGTTTCGAACGTGGCCTCACCGAAATGCGCGCTCGAGAGAGCACACCAGGATCATTCGACGACGGCTGAAGTGGTTGAGCCTTCACGGGTTCATCTACGCCGTGGGCGGATGCTGGTACATCGTCGAATGACGGTACCGGACGGATCGGTTACCCTGTTCCGCCTGATAAGCGGAGCGTCCGAGTTCGACTCTCGGCGGTACCACCATGGGGTCGTAGTGATAATGGGAGCACACTGCCCTCGCACGGCAGTAGTAGGGGTTCGACTCCCCTCGATTCCACCACGGAGGCATAGACATGCGCATTGACATCTACGTGATCCTCGAGCCCGGCGCCGACCGGCCGTACCTCTCGACGACGCCGCCAGTCGGCTACGCCAAGACCAAGCCAGGCGCCAAGATCTTCGTCATCGAGGCCGAGCTCCCAGACTTCGTCGAAGTCGACGGCAAGGTCCAAGCCTTGACCAAGGAGATCAGCCTCGAGCAGCTCGAGGGAGGTGCTGTCAGCATCGGACAGCGCACCGTCGCCGACATCGATCCAGAGATGTCCCAGCACAACGTGGACGCCGTGAGACACGCGATGAACAAGGGGTCGTAGCTCAATTCGGGAGAGCGCTTGCCTGGCAGGCAAGGGGCTGCGGGTTCGAGTCCCGTCGATTCCACTCTGACGAGGCCGTCATGCACGGGCGTGGTGGTAGAACACCAGGTGTCCTTTCATTTCCTTGGCCGGACACGGAAGAAGGCCGTCTCGTCGGGTACTGGGGGTGTAGCTCAACGGGAGAGCACTGCGCTTGCACCGCAGGGATGAGGGTTCGACTCCCTTCACTTCCACTGATAGGATGGTGCGCATGGACGTCGTCGAAGCTGTCAAGAACGGGCTAGCCAACTTCACCTGGTCCGAGATCATCAACGAGAAGGACGGGATCAGGATGACCTTCAGCGTCTTCTCGGACGCTCTGAAGATCGTTCACGTCGAACCGGACACGGGCGAGGCCGTCCAGGTCCGCGTCATGGTCACCTCCGTCGAGGCGCAGCAGATCGCCGACCTGCTCGGCTGCATGTGCACGACGCCCCTGGTCGAAGACCTCATCGCGAGGCAGGCCGAGGTGACCATCAAGCCCATCACGCAGATCGACGGCAACATCTGCGCGGTCTCGACCGACACCCGGCACTCGGAGCTCGTCGATGCGGAGCTCGCGAAGGTCGAAAACTACGAGGACGGGATGCTCATCAACACGGTGGGCAAGAGCTGGGTCCTGGTCAACAAGCTGGCCCATCCCGAGCAGCTCAAGTTCGGTATCCACCAAGCCTACAACTACGGCTGGATCCACCCGAGCGCGGTGTACTGGTCGGTCACCATGCTCAAGTGCTGGCAGACGGTCGGCGGAGCTCACAACGACGAGCACGAGGACCCGAGCCAGACCTGCCGCCTGATGGGCAAGTGGGTCAAGGTCGAGCACCTCGAGACCGGCGAGGAGTACTACGTCGAGGTCGAGACGGCCGGTCCCGACCCGGAGCTTGGAAAACTCATCTCGCACGAGGGCACGCTCCAAGTCTTCCGCCAGCCGTCCGTGCCCGAGCCCGAGGAGAAGGTCATCGTGCTGCCCGAGGTCATCGTGTACGGCACGCCCCCGACCACTCCGACACTCCGCGAACTGAAACCCCTCAAAGTCTAGCCACTGTAGCTCCAAGGTGGAGCACGCCCCCGGTACGGGTGAGGTCCGAGTTCGATTCTCGGCAGTGGCTCCATTGCAGGCGATGTCCAAGGAGGGCAAGTAGGCTTCCAACCTACCGGGCCGGGTTCGATTCCCGGCGTCTGCTCCATGCGGGCAATGTTCCAAGGTGGGACGCCGCGTTGCCAACGCGGTCTCGGTGGGTTCGATTCCCACTGCCCGCTCTATTGAATCGAAAGTGCTTGACAAGCGCGACGACAGTTGATAAGGCTCGCTAGCATGTCCACGAGCCCGTGCGACGTGTGTGGGAAGGAAGTCCCCGTGCCGAAGGTGCAACGCCTCGGCTGGGTCGACGGGCACCTGTTCGACTTCAAGCACGGGCAGCTCATCCTGATGAAGATCAGGTGCAAGAAGCATCTGCACGAGACGGACCCCAGCTTCAAGCCTGGCGGGTTCGAATACCCGAGCACCAAGAATCTTCTGGCGCGATAGCCAACTGGGAAAGGCCCCCGTCTGCAAAACGGGTACTGCCGGGTTCGATTCCCGGTCGCGCCTCTGAGGCCCCGTTCTGCCTCGGTGGATCGAGGTGCCTCGTCTGCCACCGTAGCTCTGAGGCAGAGTGCCGGTTTTGTACTCCGGTGGTCCCGGTTCGACTCCGGGCGGTGGCTCTGCTTGACAATCACAACAGCACTGGTTATGCTCCCATCTGACTAACCGGATAGGTGGTGGCCCTCTCAAGGCCAAGGTGCGGGTTCGAGTCCCGCTGGGAGCACCGATGGAAGAAGCGGCAGACCTTCTCGCAATAGGATCTCAACTCGTGGAGCTCGGCGGCGAGCTCAAGAAGAAGAAAGCCGAGAGGGAGGAGCTCGACAAGGAAATCGCCGCGCTCGAGGAGAAGCTGCGCCCCCTCGTGGTCCAACACACGCAGCTCCTGAGCGACCTGGTCGGCACGCCTCCCCCTGCTGCCACCTCCGTGGCGGGCTCTGACCCGGTCGTGAAGGGCTCGGCGCCCATCAACGAGCAACTACGCAAGCGACTGACCGACTACCTCGCCAAGGCCGACCCAGGCATCTCCGCGTTCGAAATCGCGGAGGCCCTCAAGGTCGACCCCACACTGGTGCGGGAAGTCATGCGGGACCTAGCCAAAGGCAAGGTCTGAGTCCCCGTGCCGATGGACGGCAGTCGGTCTTCTAAACCGATCCTTGCAGGTTCGAGTCCTGCCGGGGATGCCGAGGCCCTCTAGTGAAATGGACATCACACGTGACTACGGATCACGGAATCCGGGTTCGAATCCTGGGAGGGCTGCCAATGAGAACGTCAGAACCGCACGAGCACGGCCGACCCCTGGGCGACGTCCGAGGAGTCGTCTGGGCGATGCTCCGAGGCATCTCGGATCCGAGAACATGGCGGTCGAAGTGTGCTCGCTGTGGGCGCACCGGTCAGTGGCATTGGTCGAAACGATCCGTCCTGCAATGCAGGCGGTTCAAGTCCTTCTGGTGAAATGGAGATCATGCAACCCTCCGAAGGTTGTGTTCCCGGTTCGACTCCGGGGAAGGACGCTCATAGCGGGGTGGAGGAGTCTGGTCGTCCTCGCGAGTTTCATAATCTCGAGACCGCAGGTTCAAATCCTGCTCCCGCATCCGGCAGCATCCCAAGGTGGGAGGCGCGGCTCATATCCGCGACCGCGAGGGTTCGTGTCCCTCTGCTGCCACCGACGAGGCGTAGTGCAGGGCTACTTCGCATTGCAAGCCCGAAACGGAGGTTCAAATCCTCCTCCCGCTATGAAGCGGGATCGTCTAGTGGTCAGGACGCGGTACAAGGAACCTTGTGCGTCATCATCCTCGTCGTCTGCCGGGGTCGACCAATTGGTAGGTCACCAGCCTTTGAAGCTGGCACTGTCTGGGTTCGAATCCCAGTCCCGGTTCCAAGCGAGGCGTAGATCAGGAGTTCATCGTGATTGGTTCACTGCGTGTCATCAAAACATGCCTAGCCGGTTCGAGTCCGGAAGCTCTCTTGGTCGCTATCATCCTCGCTTTCTACGGAGTGAAGGCTCAAGGTGGGCCCCCTGTTTCGGGAACAGGCGTTGGCGGGTTCGATTCCCGCTGCTCCGACTGGTATGCTCCCCTCCATGGGGAAGGGGTGCGAATGCCAAAGAGGAATTATGGCCTGCCCGCAAGCTGCTGTCGTGTTGTCCGACCTCGAGGACGCCTTCCGGAAGGCGGTGCTCACCGGGGACTGGACGGAGTTTGACTCTACCCGCGACCGGCTCGAGCAGCACTACTCCGACGAGCTCGAGCGCGTTGGGTCGTCTGGTGACGGCGCCGTCCTTACAAGGCGGGAGAGCGGGGTTCGATCCCCCGAGCGCGCACCGAAGAGGTGAAGCATGGCGTTTCTAGGTATCTCAGTCCCCCGTGAGATCCGACAGCTCCTGAGCGATGTCGAGGTTCCCGGCGACCCGGTCGGCAAGGGTTCGCACCACATCACGCTCGTGTACTTCGGCGACAAGATCCCGATCGGCGAGGTGTGCAAGGCGATCGAAGCAATAGCTCCGGTCTTCCAGAGCACGGCGCCGTTCCCGGTCGCGGTTGCCGAGGTCGACTCCTTCCCCGAGAACCCCGACTGGAAGCCTGGTCAGGTCCCGGTCATCGGCAAGGTGCGGAGCGACGAACTACACGAGCTCCGTGGCAAACTCGCCGAGGCCCTCGACGCGGCCGGCGCGGCGTTCTCCAAGAAGTTCCCCGACTACAACCCGCACGTCACGCTCTCGTACGCCCCGGTGGGAGGCGGCGAGCAACCTCCGAAGTTCGAGCTCGAGCAGCCCATCACCTGGACGGTCGCAGAAGCCGTCCTGTGGGCCGGTGACGAGGAAGACGACCGATTCGTCGTCCGCTTCGCGTTGCCGCGCTTAGGGGCCCGTTACGAGTCCGCAGAGGGCAAGCTCGAGGCGATGACGGTCGAGAAGCTCGAGGAAGACCTCGGCAAGCTGCTGCGCGCGTAGCCCAACGGCAGAGGCGACCGGCCTAAACCCGGCAAAGTGTGGGTTCGAATCCCTCCGCGTGCACCGCGTACGATTTTTCTTGACGGTTCGCGTGGGCTGAGTAGAGTCCTCCCTGTCTTTGGAAACCCCAACCCGAACAGGGTGGGTGGTTCCCGGCTCTCAAAAGGAGCAGAAGGGGCCAGGGTTCGCAGGCTTTCGGGTTTGCGGGCCAGTGACCAGGACATAGCGAGACCCTGACCCCCGAGACGGAGCCAGGGTTTTCGTGCGTCTGGGGGTGTGGTTCTGGTCGGATCAGGACGTCTTATATGCGTCTAGGCCCGGTTCGATTCCGGGCACCCCTACTTGACAATCCCTCCGGTAGCTGTTACGTTGCCGAGCATGATCATGGTGAGCCACAACGGGCACCTTCTGCTCGAGGAGCACGACTACGAACTGCTGTCGGAAGAGGATGTGCGGTTCGACTTCGAACTGCGCGGCCCGCGCAACGGCAAGTCGGGGGACATGGTCGCCATCATCGACACGGACGAGAACAAGAAGCTCGCGTTCGAAGTCCTGCGAAAGATCGAGAAGGGCGGTCGCATTCCAGACGACGCGCGGAAGGTTTTGATTCGGCGCCTCTAGCCTTCTGGGAGGGCACGTCCATGACGAGGACGCAGAGGTGGGTTCGATTCCCACGAGGCGCACCATGAGAAAAGCGTGGAACTGTACGATCTTCCCGGTTTACCAGACGGCTGTCGTGCTCAAGGGCGCAGCGCAGACCAGGTTCTACACGGATCGGGCGGTGGCCGAGAACGTCGCGATGATTCTCACGGGGATGGGAGGCGAGGTTCACATCACGGACCGCAAGGTGCTTTGCCTCGAGCTCGCCGACGACGAGGGGCTCGACCTCGTTCACTACCTGCTCGATCAGACCCAGAGCAGCAAGCCCATCAAGGTCGAGTCCTGGCAGGACGCTAACAAGTGGGCCACCAAGCGGTTGGAAGCGCTCGCGAAGCTCACGGACGAAGACAAGGCCGTGCTGGGGTTGAAATGAATCGTCTCCGACTAGTCCGGTTCCCTCGGTGGCACACCATCCAAGACAAGTCTCGGACGGTGATGCACATGAAGGAGGCTCCCGTCTCCAGCGTCTGTCCCGGCGACATCGTCTTCGCTGTCCCGGCCGGCCACGAGACCGAGACCGAGTTCATCCCCCTGCGGGTGACGGCGGTCGAGCAAGGCAACCTTCTCGTGCTGCTCACGGACGGGGAAGTCCAGAAGATGGGCTGCTCCCGAGAGGAGTTCGAGAAGAGCTGGCGGGTTGTCCACAAGGAAAGCATCGACGCCAACCCGAAGGTGCTGCGCATCGAGTTCGAGTACTGCGGCAACCCTTCACGCGAGCTCCGAGAGCAGATCGCCAAGGAGACGCTTGCCGTGCTGGAGTGCATCGAGAACACGATGCCCAGCGTCGAGCAGGAGATCACGAAGTCGCTCGCCGAGAAGATGAGCGAGGAGATAGACGCCGAGGTCATCGCGGAGCTCGACGACTTGAGAATTGCGAGATGAGCCAACGTAGCCCAACTGGCAGAGGTAGCCGTTTCAAACGCGGTCAAGTGAGGGTTCGAATCCCTCCGTTGGCACTGAGCTCAGGTGGTGGAATGGTAGACACGCCAGTCTCAGGAACTGGTGGCCCTTGTGGCTGTGCGGGTTCGAGTCCCGCTCTGAGCACCCACGCGCGGGTGGTGGAATGGTAGACACGCTTGGTTGAGGGCCAAGTGGGGCATAGTCCCTGTGAGGGTTCGACTCCCTCTCCGCGCACCATGAACAAGCTGATCGAAGTGAGGGAGAAGAGTGACGAGGTCCACGTCTACCTGGACGGGCACATCGCCGCGAAGCTCCAGAACCTGCTCTGTGCGGCACGCCCTCGAGGAAGCCAGACTGTCCTCGTGCGGACGCCTGAAGGGGTCCAGGTGAAGCTCACGGTGCACGTGACGTCGGAAGCCAAGACGATTCCTCCCGGCGAGCGTCACAAGCCCATCAGTTTGAAGTAGGCTCGGGTAGCCCAACTGGCAGCGGCAGCGGGTTTAGAACCCGTCCAGTGCGAGTTCGAATCTCGCCCCGAGCACCCATGACCACGAAGCGCGTGAAGAGGAAGAACGGATGGACCGTCGCAGACATGGAACTGCGTCGGCGCTACCTGTGCATCGTGGTGGAGACGGAGGACGAAGCAGATTTCCTGATGAGGGACTTGCTGCACCCCTACCCGTCAGATCATCGTTGGAGAGAGCGTCTGAAGGTACGGCCCGTCGTAGACGGCCGGGTCGTGTTCGAGGAGAAACATCATGAGAAAGAAGAGACGGAGGTAGGTCATGGAAGCGAGAACACTGGTGCTGACGAGCTGGTACATGCCGATCCAGATCATCCCGTGGACGGAGGCGATAACGGGCATCTACACGGGGAAGTTCGAGCAGCTCGCGGGGTATCCGGGCCAGTCGGTCCGAAGCCCAAGCGTGGAAATGGATCTTCCCGCCGTGATTCGCGTGCGCAAACCGTTCGGCGCGGCGAAGAAGGGCATCAAGTTCTCGCGGACGAACGTCGCGGCTCGTGACGGACACCGCTGCCAGTACTGCTTGAGGAAGCTGCCGCTGTCGAAGCTCACGTACGACCACGTCATCCCGAAGTGTCAGGGAGGTCTGACGACGTGGACGAACATCGTGATGGCTTGCAAGGCGTGCAACTCCAAGAAGGACGGCCGCACGCCCGACCAAGCCGGCATGACCCTGCACTGCGTACCGAGGCGCCCGAACAGTCTTCCTCTCGAGCCGCTGCGTCTGCCCGAGGCCGCGCCCGACATCTGGAAGCAATTCGTAGGGGCCTGATGCTCTCGATCGGGAGCCTCTTCTCTGGGATCGGTGGGCTCGAGCACGGTCTTGAGCTCGCCGGTCTGGGTCCTGTACTCTGGCAAGTCGAACAGAACGAGTTCTGTCGTCGGGTGCTCGAGCAGCACTGGCCGCAGGTTGACAGGAGCGTAGTCGATGTCCGAGAAGCCGAAGGGCAACCCCGACCTGACCTGCTGTGTGGGGGATTCCCTTGCCAAGACATTTCCTCCGCAGGTACACGAAGTGGCCTTGCAGGTTCTCGTAGCGGGCTTTGGTACGAGTTCTCTCGACTCGTTGAGGAACTACATCCGAGGTGGGTCGTCGTCGAAAACGTTGCGTCAGGCGGCAACAAATGGGTCGATGCCGTCCGACGAGACCTGGAACGGCTCGAGTATGCGAGCCTACCGGTCCCGATTGAAGCAAGGGATGTGGGGGCGCCACATGTTCGCGCCCGCATCTTCCTTGTCGCGGCCAACCCCCACCACATGCCCGAGCAGCTCTTCAGGCAGTGGCGCTCCACCCGACCCGAGTCAGCCTACCAGTCCGCAGCCGACTTCCATCTGGCCGACCCCCACCGTTTCCGACGCGAAATCCTCAAGACGGCAAGGCTACATGTTGAAGGGCAAACCGGGGACCACGCTGACGGACGCGCTCCATTCCCATTTCCTCCCGAGTGCGGAGATCAGGCAGCCTGGGGAGCGTACCTCAGTGACGGTGGCCCTGAACCCGGTGTTCGTCGAAGCCCTCATGGGTTTCATGCCCGGATGGACCGGGCTCGGCTTCGAGCCCTAGGCAACTCCGTCGTTCCCCAGTGCGCCGAGGTGGTCGGGCACATCATCCGCAACCTGGACCCGTGCCTTCCTCCATGCAGAGGGTAGAGATCGCCTCGTCATTTCTGCTACCGTAAGGGCGAGGTAGACGATGACTAGACAAGGACGAAAGCGTGGAGCCCCCGCTCCTGATCCGTTGTATGACCACCCGACTGCCCCGGCGGCTCCGGAGCAGGTCGCTCGAGAGGAGAAGGCGAAAACTCCCCCGACTCGAGCGACGACCGGCATCGACCTACCCGATTTCGAGGAGGTTGCTGTCGAGGACCCGGATGCAGAAGACACCGAGGCAGTCTTCCGTGAGGACGCCTTCGACGCGGCTCTGCGCATGGCGTTCATCGGCGCCGGCCAAGGCGGCGGCAGGATCACCGAGGCGTTCAAGCGACTGGGGTATGCTCGAGTCTGCGCCGTGAACACGACGAGCCAAGACCTGGTCGACCTCGACGTCCCGCACCAGCTCGTCATCGGCGACAACCGGGGCGGCGCCGGCAAGGACCCCGAGGAGGGACGTCTCGCTGCCGAGGAGAGCGCCGAGGACATCATGGACCTGCTCATGCGCTCGTGGGGCGACAAGGTCGAGCAGACTTGGATTTGCGTCGGCGCGGGCGGTGGCTCGGGGACCGGAAGCTGGCCCAAGCTGGTCGACCTGGTGCACGAGTACTGCAAGAGCACCGACATCGAGAAGCCCATCGGCAAGCGCGTCGGCGTCATCATGACGATGCCCAAGCGAAGCGAGGGAGCTCGAGTCCAGCGCAACGCTCTGGCGGCCATCAACCAGGCCGTGGAGTTTTCCAAAGAGGGGCGCATCTCGAGCCTGGTCCTGGTCGACAACGCCAAGATCCACGAGCTCTTCCCCCGGCTCCCGGTCAAGCGCTTCTGGGCTGCGGCCAACCAGAACTTCGCGGCCGTCCTGCACACCTTCAACCTGCTCGCAGCTCAGAACAGCGCCTACAACACGTTCGACCGAGCTGACTTCAGGAGCGTCCTGCGCAACGGTCTGATGATCTTCGGCATGACTCGAGTGCACCGCTGGCAGCGCACCGAGGACATCTCCCAGGCCGTTCGCAAGAACCTCGCGGGCACGCTGCTCGCCGAAGGCTTCGACCTCGCTCGAGCGGACATGGCCGGCGCCATCGTCGTCGCGCACGACTCCGTGCTCGAGGAGATTCCGATGGAGAACATCGACTACGCCTTCAACTCACTCGGGCGCACGCTCGGCAACGAGGGCATCACGCTCCACAACGGCATCTACGAAGGCAACGCGGAAGGCATCCGCGTGTTCACCATCATCAGTGGGCTCGAACCCCCGATCGAACGGCTCGAGGAGCTCGACGTGCTCTCGGCATGAGGAACCATGGACTACGCAAGCAAGATCAACGAGTGCCGCAGGATGCTTGGTGAGGGTGTGACCCCGGAAGCGAAGAAGTTCGCGGCCGACCTGACCAGCTTTCTCAAGTCGAAGGGCTTCAAGGTCAAGGGCGACATGGGCGGGGCCGTGACGGTCAAGCTCGCCGCTGCCGACAAGGACAAGCTCGAGAAGGCGCTCAAGAGCAAGTGGAGTGACTCGGGCACCCTCAGTCCGGTGGTGCGCATGGTCGGCCACTTCGCGAAGCCCACGCAGCTCGCGGGAGGTCAGATCCAGATCACCTTCAAGCCGGGCGAGCTCAACGACCTTGCTGCGAAGCTGTGACCTGCGAGCACGTCTGGGCTGAGATCACGGACTTGCCGATCGGAGAACCCAAGGGGCGCTACTGGAAGTGCTCCCGGTGCGACGTCATCGGTTACACGCGGCGCCCCAAGAGCGCCGAGAAGGCCCGTCCGGTGATTTACCGGTGCTGCCAGCTAGGCTGCACCGAAAGCGCCACCTTGCGCCGTCCTGGGCGCGGGACGAGGGGTAGACTGCTCTGGGTCTGCCCCGAGCATGGAAGATGAACCTGGCATGGAGCCGGGGCCCGGTTGGAAGCCGGTGCGTGCGACAGCATGGCGTTCGATTCGTCCATCTTCCGCCATGAAACGAAAGAAGAAGGTCAAGTTGTCTGTCGCGTTGAGCGAAGAAGCCAAGGAGCTTCTCGAGCGAGCCGCGAAGGCCAAGGGTCTGTCTCGGAGTGCCATGATGGAGCAGTCGGTGCGGTATGCGGTACCACTGCTACGTGAGTCTGGAGGGTACCGCTAAGTGGTTGGCAACCGGTTTCGAACACCGGGGCGGCCGAAAGGCTGGGCGTTCGACTCGTCTACCCTCCTCCATGGAAGCTGAAGCGGGAAGGTCTCGCCCCCGTCTGCTAAACGGGTCGCCCCCTGGGTGCCGGTTCGAATCCGGCTGCTTCCGCCAAGATCAAATTACGCGCGCCTCGTTCCGTTGGGCTTGACAATCGCCTCCCATGTGATACATTAGGGGCATGGCCGGTTGGACACAGCATTTTTTCAATAGCTTCGAGTTCCCGACTCCTCAGACCGAGGAGCCGAAAGACGAGATCGAAGCGGAAGAGCAGATGGAAGCGGAGGGTGCTGAAGACCCCTTCGTGAAGTTCAAATTTGCCATGACCGAGACTCCCGAGGAGCCTCCACCGGTCACGTACAGCACCTTCGCCGACCCCAAGTCGGTCAAGCCTGTGACGAAGCAGTCGGTCAAAGAGATGATTGACGGCATCGAGGAGTGGGTGGAGCAGCAGCAGGCCCCCCTTATCGACTTCGACAGTCTGCCGAAACCCATCATCCAGTCCCCCGACATGGCGGAGATCGCAGAGGAGATAGCCGCAGGGCTCCAAGTCCCGAAAGCGCTTCTGGAAGGGGAGCACACGACCCCGGTCGGCGTTGTCGTCATCGACCCGAAGACGGACGAGGAAGTGAACCTCACGGTCCTGAAGCAGAAGGACCCGCCTGCCGAACCCCTTCAGCTTGGTGTCGACTTCGGGCTCAATCTCGATTTCAAGGAGACAGACCCGATCGAAGTGCAGAGCGACAACCCCTTCGCGAAGATCGAAGTGACCGAGATGGAAGTGATTCCCGCTGGTATCGAACCGATCGAACAGGTTGCGACGGGGCTCGACGTTCCTCCCAAGGTAGTGAAGCTGCCCACGACCGCAGCGGACCTGTGGACCCCTGTCGTCCGGACCATCGTCATCGGCGACGTGCACGGGTGCATGCACGAGCTCGAGGAACTGCTGAAGAAGGTCAACTACACCAGCGAGGACAGGCTCGTGTTCCTGGGGGACTTGGTCGACCGTGGTCCCTGGTCTTTGGAGTGCCTGCGGCTGGCCCGCGCGCTCGGCGCCGAGTGCTGTCTCGGCAACCACGAGGAGACGCACCTTCGGTGGGCCAAGCACGAGGAAAAGAAGAACTGGATCAAGGGCTACAAGAACCCCATGGCGAACCGGGGCGAGGAGTGGATGAAGCTGCACGCCTCCATGAGCCCCAACGACATCCACTTCCTCGAAGGGATGAAGGCGTTCGTGCAGTTGGAGCCTGACTTGGTCGCGGTCCACGCGGGGTTGGAGCCCGGCGTCCTGCCGCACGAGCAGAAGGTGCGGAGCCTGACCCGCGTCAGGTGGGTCAACCAAGAGACGGGCAAGTTCGTACCCCTCGAGCACCACGACTTGAGCCAGCCGAAGAACACGGTGCGTTGGCACGACCTGTGGAGCGGACCGGACAGCGTCGTGTACGGACACGCCGTCAGGACCCTGTTCGAACCGCACATCACGATGCCGGTGCCCAACGCGGTGTGGACCTACGGGCTCGACACCGGGTGCGTGTACGGCGGCATGCTCACCGCGATGATCCTGCCTGGCAGGCACATCGTCCAGGTGCCCGCTTTCGAAGAGTACTGCAAGCCGGTGCTCGATACGTTGTGAGGAAGCAATGTTGATCCTGGTAGACTTCACCTTGTACGAGAAGAGCGGCCGGGTGCACGGCATCGCGAGCGGCTACCGTCCGGTCTGGCGCAGGGAGACGACCCACACGAGCTCGCTGCACTGCGGTGCGCTCTGGCTGCCCACGGGCTACGACCTCCCTCTGGGTTACACGTGCAGAGCAGTCCTTCAACCGCTCTGCCCCGAGTTCTGGGAGTCGGTCGTCCAAGGCGAGATGGTGCACGCCTTCGAAGGAGAGAAGTGCACCGGGCTCGCCGTCGTGCGCTCCGTGTTCGACGGTCCTGGCATCCGGACACCTCGCGACCCTGGTGCAAAGGAGTAGGCCCGAGTATCATAGGAGGCATGAACTCGGACAAAGTGCTCTCCCAAATCCGTTGGGGCGGTTACGGGAGCTACGAAGGACCGTATTTTCTAGGACGTCTCCCCTACCGCCCCCCTTCCGATCCAACCTTCTGGCAGAAGGTACTCGCCGTCGTCACCGCGACGGAAGGAGGTACCTACGACGCCGTCAACATGTACGACCGGTGCATCTTGTCGGTGGGCATCATCCAATGGTGTGAGGCTGCCAGCATCTTCGGTGTGAGCAAGATGCTCGGCGACTGCGCCAAGGGCGGTGCCGAGGAGCTCGTCAACAAGTACCTGCACGAGATGCGCGAGCCGGCCGGCATCTGCGGCATCGGGCAGTACGGCGCGAAGTGGCGCTTCTACGACGACGGCAAGCAGATCACCACCAAGGAGCAACAGCGCGCCCTGTTCCTAGGCGGTTCGACCGGCCTCAAGGGTCAGTGGACCCCCGAGCAGAAGGAGCACGCCAAGCGCGTGGCAGCCGTCATGGCGACGCTCTGGAACGAGCCCATGTTCCGGACCGTGCAGGAGAACTTCACGATCAAGCGGCTTCCCTCCTTCGCGATGCCCAAGTCTCGAGCCATCCTGTTCGACAAGGTGCCCGACGTGGACGGCGATCCCTGGGAAGGAGCTCTGCGGGCCGCCTTCATCTCCTTCGCCGCCAACCTCCCGGCCGTCGCTGACAAGCACTTCCTGATGGCGACGAACAAGGGTGGGTGGTGGAGCCTCAGTTCCCGCAACCGCTGCATCGCGGCCATCCGGCAGATGACGTTCGGGCCCGAGATCAGCATCTACCCGCATCGGTACAACAAGATCAGACCGGTGCTCGAGAAGTTGTTCAAGATCGATCTGCCCGACTTCGCTGAGGAGCTCGAGAAGTTCAAGCAGGCCAACCCGCTGGCCCTCGTCTTCCCCGACACCGAGAGCATCCAAGAGGAGCTCATCGCCCAGGGCTACGACCTGGGGCCGCACGGTGCGGACGGGCTCTACGGCAACGCCACGCGCGCCGCAGTCAAACTCTTCGAGGAGAAGCACAACCTGCTCGACGAGAACAAGCGCGGTCCGGACGGGATGCCCGACTCCGTCATGCTCGACGAGCTCGCGAGCGGAAGGACGAAGCGGCTGAAGGGGAGCTCGCCCCCAGCTCCGGTCCCGGTCGTCGAGCCACCAGAGGAGTTTTCCAAGCTACCGCTCGAGCGCCCGACCCAGCCGAGTACGCCGTCCCCTCTCGCCGACGCCCCCTCCCGACCTGACGGAGAGGGGGCACCCAAAGACGAACTGGCTGGCAAACTTGCTGAGCTCTCTTCTGAACTGGCTTCGGCGGGTGTTGTCGCGGCGCAGCTCGCCTCCAAACTCATGAGCCACGCGGGGGAGCAGGGGTTGCCTCTCAACAACGCCAACTCCGAGACGATCAAGACCGCGACGGCCGCGCTCGAGAGTGCTGCCCGAGCAGGCGTCGTGGCTCGAGACCTCTACCCGTTCACGAAGGTGCAGTGATGCAGTCGGAGGATCGGTGGCTCGAGACGACGAAACCCGGCGGTGCCTCACCGTCCGAACAGTCCGAACCTTCCCTCAATCGCCGTCAACGCCGGGCTCTGGCGGCCCGACAGCGGAAAGAGGACCGGAAGCTGAAAAAGCAGTTCGAAAGAGAAGCACGTGAACGCTTTCGTCGCGTAGCTAGCCGGGCGGATATGCCCTAAGAGTAAGAGGCGAGATGTTGTTGGCTCTAGCAGCAGATCCAGTCGTCGAACCCGTTTCGGAGGGACTAAGCAGCCTTGTCAAACAGGGCGTTTTAGGAGCGCTATGTGTGATCTTGATGGGTGCCTTGTTCATGGCGGTGCGGGCTTTGGTGAAGGCCAAGGATCAGCGTGCCGACGACATCCGCGATATGGGGACCGCCATGAAAGACCTGAACGCGGCTTCCAACACCTTGGTCATCGAGACGAACCGGACGATGGACTCGATGAGTACGAAGATGGAAGCCCACAATCGCGAGACCGAGGAGATGCGGAGGGCGATCAACGAGCTGGAGAAGCAGCAGGCCCTCTTCGTCGCAACGGCCAAGCAACAGGGGCGGGGATGAAAAAGTCATGGTGGCACTACTTCTGGCCTTTCAGGCGTGACGACACGTCGGACGAGGACGAGTTCAGGAAGCAACTGGCAACCGTCCATGTTAGAAAAGGAGACATGGAGGATGCCGCCGAGAGGTTGAGGAAAGCCCGAACGGCGATCCACCACCGTGCTCAAGAACTCACCGGAGATGTCGATGTCGAAGCCCCCGTCAAATCCGCCTAGCAGCGGCAAGTCCACGAAGTCTTCGGGAAGGTACCAGCTCGTGCTCGACGAGACGCTCTCCAGCCCGGAGGGGCGGCGTGCGGTCAAGCGCGGCCGCGACGAGCTCGAGCACTCGAAGACGAGCGTGCCTCCCGACTCCGAGGCTCCCGACTCCGACAAGGCGACACGCGAGTCAATGGCGAGCAGCTCGGACGTCGAGGACTTGAAGGAGAGCACGGGCGCCTTCGTGGCGGGGGTGGACCAGATCACGGACGTGCTGCTGCTCATCCTGGGAAAGTTCGACAAGGCCCTCTTCCGCATCCAGGCCGTTACCGTGCTCAGCGTCCTCGCCTTCCTGGGCATCATGTACGTGAGCTTCCGTGTCCAGGTGCTTTCCTACCAACAGGATGCCGACCAGAAGGAGCTCGAGGCCCTCCGCAACCGCCTCGAGAAGAAGATAGACAGGGTCGAGAAGGGTCAGAAGGAAGCAGCCGACAAGACCCCTACGATTCGCATCGTGGGCGACGAGGACGGCAACGCGAAGGTCGTCATCGAGCCCAGCGAGAGTGCGAAGGCTGCGGCTCCTCCTCCCCCTTCAACGACGGCTCGGTACACCGCGCCCGCCCCCAAGGCCACACGCGTCGAGATTCCGCTCGACCTTCCGAACGCGAAGAAGGTTCCGCCTGACGCGAAGGAAGCCGACGTCTACGCCTATTGACAATTCTTCCGAGGTTGTTATCTTGGTGGCGTAGGATGCGACCACGTGGTCGCGTATGCCATGGACAAGCAGCCTCTCCAGATGGACGAACTCGACCGGCTCGAGCAGTGGGCTCAAGCGTGGGCCGAGGAAGACGACGAGGACAACGAGCTCCCCGAGCTTCTCCTGCGGCTCTTGCAGGAGAACAAGGAACTGCGTCTGCTGCTCGTGGACAGCGAGGACAGGGTCAACATGGTCCGCAAGCTGGTCGAGGAGGCTGACAGCGCGAAGAAGGTAGTCGAGGAGCAGCGCAAGCTCATCAAGCGCGCCGAGATGCGACTGGGGTTTGCCAACCAGCGGCTCGAGGAAATCAAGACTCTGGCCTCGCGTCCGATATACTTGCCCGATGACGTACCGAAGTCTGCAAGCCAAGATCGATCAACTACGACGGGAGATAGCCCAACTCCGCAAAGATGGGGAAGCCGCCACCAAGGCGGGTGACACGCGCGGGGCCGTCCACAAGATCAAGATGATCAAGGCCCGAGAGCGAGAGTTGAAGGCGATGCAGAAGAGGTGACATGCCGCAACTGCTGAACGTGCTCCAAGACCCCGAGAAGGCCCTCAGTGAGATCTACGCGCAGAAGCTGCGCGGCGACGTGCTGCTGCACTCGGTCTCCGTCCAGCACCAGATGGAAGCGAGCGGAAGCCACACCATCGAGATCACGTCCACGTTCTCTCGGAGCGTGTCAGCATCACACTTCAGGGGGTTCGAAGCGCATACCGACCCCATGAGAATCGAGCGGGACTCGGACAAGTTCGCTGTCACCTCGCGCATCAATTCGAGTGTCTTCGAAACCGGTGACCCCGCGCATATCCTGGCGCACATCGTCGACCAGACCCTCTACGAACTGATGCAGAAGAAGGTGATCGGTCCTGCCGATTTCCACGGCGCGCCGGCCGTGCCGGCCCATCAGGACCGGGGTGCGCTTATCACGGGCAACTTGCCGAACCTGGCTGAAGCCCGAGCTGCTGAAGACCAGAAGGTGGTGGAGCGAAGGGAGCGCCGCCGTCTCGCGAGCCTTTCTCGAGCGGCCAAGTGGCAAGGCGACAAGACCCCGGAGACGGTCAGGCTCGACGAACCGGAAGCGCAGATGGACCCGGCCGAGGAAGCGCGCCGGGAGGAAGCGAAGGTCGCGAGCAAGTTGGAGCTCGAGAGGGCCGACCAGATCCAGAAGGCCGAGCAATGCATCGCTCCCTTGAGGGAGCTCACGAGGGAGATGAGTCTGGAGTGGGGCAAGGCAGCCGAGGCTGACTTCGACAATGCGCAGGCCCGAGTCGAAGCGGAGCTTCTGGGCGGTTCGGTTCCCGATGGCGCCTCTCCGTGGATCGTCGCGAAGCAGCGGGCTTTGGAGGCGCGAGCGTTGCTCGACGGGCTCATCAAACAAGCCGACGCTCGCATCCTGAACGAGAGCATCCTGATGTTCGAAGTGGACATCGACGAGGAGGACGTGCCCAAGAACGTGGGGCTCGAGCTCGACACGACGCCTGCCTTCCTCGAGGACGTGCCCAAGGAAGAGGAAGAGGACGACTCCCAACTCAACCTTGCCCAGGGGGTGGCTACCTTGATCAACACTTCCCGATGAAGTCGGGGCGAGGTATGCTGAAGTCTCGGAGGTCGAGATGAACGAGCGCATGAACGAAACCCTGATGGCAATTCGAGGGCATCTACGCGAAGACGAGAGCGCGGGCATCGGGGGTGTGACGCCTCCGGAGGACGACGACCCCGCCATCGAGACCTTGTACCCGGATGAGACGGAGCTCGACGAGAAGAAGCCCAAGCTCGGCTCCGGAGGCAGGTTCAAGAAGCTCGTCAAGAAGCTGCGGGGCCGCAAGGGCGTCAAGGACCCCGAGGCTCTCGCCGCCTACATCGGACGCGAGAAGTACGGCAAGAAGGGCTTTCAGAAGCTCTCTGCCGGTGGAAAGTGAGGGACTGATGGGAAAGTCGATTTGGTCTGACGGGAAGCTACCCCCCGACGTTTTCGAAGACTTCACGCACCTGGCAGCCGTGCCCGTGCTCGCTCCTGTGAACGAGCGCAAGACCTTCCACGCCGTCGACTTCCTGAAGAAGGCGATGAGCGTTCTCGGTGTCGAAGACGGACGCATCGAGAAGGGCTACATGGGAGGGGGCCGCGACATCGCCACGGCTTCTGTTTCGGTCAAGGGTAACCCCATCCTCACCGTGATGTGGGACACCTACGACCAAACCGGCAACGAGCTCAAGGGCATCTGGGTGCCGAAGCACGCGTACCCGAAGCTCAAGGGTTTGCTTCCCAACCACAAGAGCCGTCCCGATCAGGGAGGGTTGTTTCTGACTCCAGACGAACAAATCAGCACCAGGTAGCATGCTTCACATACCCGAGAAGATCGCGAGTGGGGAGATCATTCCGGTAGTGGCAGTATCAGGCGGCAAGGACTCGACTGCTGTCTGTCTGGCACTTCGTGATGAGGGAATAGAACACCGTCGGGTGTTCGCCGACACCGGTTGGGAACACTGGACGACCTACGAACACCTCGACATGCTCCGCGAGAAGCTGGGGCCCATCGACGTCGTCGGAGTCAACGGCGGCTTCGTGTCCCGCATGCGGTACCGCGCCGGCTTCGCCTCGAGGATGGCCCGGTGGTGCACGAGGGAGCTCAAGATCGAACCTCTGCTCAAGTACCACAACGAGATTCGAGACAACGAGGGTGACACCGTGAGTGTGGTGGGCATCCGCGCCGCCGAGTCTCCCCGCCGTGCCGAGATGAAGGAGTTCGAGGACGACGACGGCTGGGGTGGCTACGTGTGGAGACCCATCCTGCACTGGCCCGTCGAGGCCGTGCTCGCCATCCACCATCGGCACGGTGTGCCCGTCCACCCGCTGTACAAGGCAGGCATGTCGAGGGTCGGGTGCTGGCCGTGCATCTTCTCGCGCAAGGCCGAGATCCGGCGCATCGCCGAGCTGGACCCCGAGCGCATCGACTTGATCCGCAACCTCGAGAACGAACTGACGGAGCTCCGGGCGCAGCGCAACCGGGAGAAGCCTGGGAGGTACGCACACGCCACGGCGACCTTCTTCCAGAGCATCGACCGCAAGACGACCAACAACATCGACCAGGTGGTCGCCTGGTCGAAGACGAAGCGCGGTGGCAAGGAGGTCGAACTGCTCGCGCCTCCGCCGCTCGAAGGCTGCTATCGCTGGGGGATGTGCGAAGCCCCCGTCCCCGAGGAATGACCCTCTTACATCTCTGGTGATGTAGAGCCCGTTCGGCTACTATCTGTGTCGGAGGTTTCGAATGCCTTTGACCCCGAAACAGCGGTGGCCGTACCCCAAGGAAGATCAAGATCCTTGGTACGAGGCCGTCAAAGCGCTCTGGCTAGCAATCGATGCCACCGCTTTCGCCTCACGTGAAGACCTGCAATTCATCCTAGCTGGCGGTGGGACCATCTCTTGGGACGCCACCTCGAGCACATGCACGTGGACGAGCTCCATCATCATGATGGCAGCTCCCACCGGATGGCGTGAGCTCATCGCGGCCGGCAACGTCGAGATCGCGGACGGTGAGCTCGTGTACGTGGAGCTCAGCCGCGCACCGCAGAGCGAGCAGACGCTCACGATGCAAACTGCCAGCGTGCTGCCCAAGACCGACAACGTCCTGGTGCTAGCGATCCGCATCGGCACCGACCTGTACTGGCGCAACGGCACCGTGCTCGGAGACGGCGACTCGGTCGTGAACTGGAAGCCCTCGGCAGGGTTCACGGCGAACGGCGACTTGTCGGGTGACGCCTCGACCCAGACCGTAATCGGCATACAAGGCCGCACGGTGGCCGCGACGGCGCCGACGACTGGGCAGGTCTACAAGTGGTCGGGGACGCAGTGGGTGCCCAGTGCAGACTCCGCAAACACGATGCCCACGCTGGTCTTCCGGCCAGGCGGCACCGCGAGCGGGAACGTCTACGTGAGCTGGGCCAACCTGATGGCGGCGTTCAACACCATCGAGGGCCCGGTCTGGATCGACATGGACGACGTGTCGGGCACGCTCACCATCCCGACCGGCACGCACGACATGGAGGGCCGGGCAGTTTTCCGTTGCCGCAAGGACGAGGGCCGCAACACGATGTACCTCGCCTCGGGCTGCGTGCTCCAAGACCCGGCAGGGTTCGAGCACATGGTCGTCGATGCCCAGGCGGCTTCGACTGGCTACATGCAGTTCGCGGCTGGCGGTGTGGTCCACGCGTTCGACACCAACTTCACGACGAACTCGAGCGTGCGCACGCTCATCGACGCGAGCATCGGCAGCACCCTGATCCTGCACGATTCGGACATCGTCGGGTTGGGGGAAGGGGTGCCGGTCTACCAGTCGGTGGGCGCGGACGGGGTGCCGGCCTACATCTACCAGGAAGGCTACGCGGTCATCCCGACGAACGTCTTCGGCGGTTCGGGCGACATCGAGGTCTGGTTGGAAAACTCCTGGACCACGTGCAGCGCCAGTCACGCGGACCTGACCGGCTCGTTGACGATCAACTCTCCGCCGAGCTCCTCGAGCGCGGTGCAGACGACCTTCGTCTTCAAGCCGGGCGGCACGCCAGCCGACAACGTCTATGACACCTGGTCGTTGCTCATGGCCGACTTGGCAGCGGTCAACGGTCCGAAGGTCATCGAGTTCGACAGTTCCGAGGACCCGAACCTCCGGTGCGACATCCCGAGCGGCAAGCACTCGTTGGGGCTCGACACCATCCTGCGCGGCCGGTGGGGCGACTCGGGCAAGGAAGTCAAAGTCCTCATGGCAGACGGCGCCAAGTTCGAAGACGCCTCTGTCCTCGAGGGAGGGCTCGAGATCTGGAGTGCCAGCACCGACGTCGTCTTCTCGTGGACTGACAACCAGAAGCACCTCATCTTGCGCGAGACCGTGAAGCTGTACGGCGCGCAGTACGCCGGTCAGGCGGCTCCCACGTCGCCTCTCATGGACGGCTACGGCATCGTGCTCGAGATGCGGGACGACTCGTTTCTAGGGGCATCCTCGGGCGACCAGGCCATCATCAACACGGAGCTCGAGAGTACCAACACGTTGCATCTGTACGATCACGCGTGGGTGGGAGCTGCGGACGGAGGGACAGGGGACGGTTACTGCTTCACGTTCGGTGTGGACGCCTTCTTGTACGTGAACATCTACGACCAGGCGGTCTACTTCCGCGACCAAGCGATGTCGAACATCCTCACGAGTCTGTACTGCATCCGCAGGCACGTGATTGATCTGACCAAAGGTGCCGTGAGCAACCCCACTGTCACCCCGATGGCGTGCGGCGCGAACTACGTGAGCTTCGACAGCCTGCCCAAGCACCTGAACCTGACCTGCAAGTTCCGGGTGATCATCGAGACGACGAGCGGGACGGCCGGCTTCGAAGCGTACGTCGACTTGTACGACGCGCACGGCCAGCTCAACGCAGGCACCCCCCAGGTGGTTCCAGGTTCGCAGACCGACACCGGGACCGGCTCGGCTCCCACCGGGGCACCCACCCCGAACGCGTTGGTCCCCAGCTTGTACGAGGTGGACCTGACTTCGGCGATCTTGGCAGCCACGTGGGTGAGTGACATCGCCATCTTCGAAGCACGCGTCTGGATCGGCACGGCCGGCGGCGGCAACGCGGCCATCTGCAAGTCTGCGGAGTTGATCTTCGAGTGGTAAGGGGAGACGATGACCGTACCCGTACTAGAGAAGAACTGGCAGCACGTCGTCAACGTGGCGTGTGGAGGGCAGAGCACTGACGAACGGGACGCCGCCGACTACTGCATCAACGTCAAGGACGCGTTGGTCGGCTTCCCCTCCGGGCAGTGGAGCGTCGTCGCCAGTTCGGACGGTACGACCGCAGACCTGACGGACAGGTGGACCGACCCGACCACGTTGCTCTGGAACACGGACGGCAGCCCACACGCCTGGATCGTGCTCGCGAACAGTGCGACGGGCATGGAGATCTGTTTCGACTTCAACACCACGACGGCAGGAACCGCAGAGCTCCTCGTGTCTCCGTCTGACGGCTTCGACGTGAGCTCACCCGTCACCACGAACCGGCCGACCACGACCGACACGATTTCCTACACCACGACGGACGCGTTCGCGCACCTCAACGGAACGTGGTCGGGCTACGCGCACATCATGATGAGCACGGACGGCGAATGCACCAGGTTCATGCAGTGCATCTCCGGTTTGCTGTGCGGGCTCGTCATCCTCGACACGGTGAAGGACCCGTTGACTGAGTGGACGTCTGACCAGCTTGTCTGCTTCTCCTACGGGGCCAGTGGCGGCATCGACATGTACGTCCGAGCCTACGACGTGGACTCGTTCACCAAGCTCCGGTTCAACGGCAGCTACTTCCGGGCTTACCTCACCAGCGGGGGCTACGACAACCAGGCGCTCGGGGAAGTTCTGACAGTCGTGGACGGCCTCACGGGGGAGTGGCTCGTGAGTCCTGTCGGCATCGCGAGTGAGTACGGAAGCAGGCAGGGGCGCAAGGGGGCTCTGTACGACCTTTGGTTCGGGCCGAAGAGCATAAACAACTCCGGGGACTGCTTCCCGGCAGACGGTTCGAAGCAGTTCGTTCAGTTCGGCTTCATGATCTTCCCTTGGAACGGCACGACCCCGAACGGCGGGGGCACGGACAGACCTATCGGCATTGCTCCGATGACGGGTGGCGCACCAGATCGAATCCGGACCTTCTACAAGATGGCTGGGTGGAACACCGTCTTGCTTCAAACAGAGACATGGATCTCAGCGACGGTGCCCTCGACGACGCCTCCGGTAGGCCCGTGCGTCAACGTCAAGATCGCAGCGAGGTGGAATACCTGAGATGACTATTCCCGCGCTAGAGAAGAGTTGGGAGTTCAACGTCAACATCGCTTGTGGCGGTCAGTCCACGGATGAGCGGGACTGCGCGGACTACTGCATCAAGGTCAAGAACGCCCTCGTCGGGTTCGCTTCCGGGCATTGGAGGGTCAAGGCGAGCTCGGACGGAACCAACGCAGACTATGAAGATCGGTGGAACAGCCCGGCTGCTCTGCTCTGGGGGACAGGCGACCACGCTTGGATCGTGCTGAGGAACGACACGACCGGTCTGGAGATTTGCTTCGACTTCAACAACGCCAGCGCTCGGTACGCCGAGATGCACGTTTCCCCCTCTGCCGGGTTCGACGTCAGTGACCCCAGTAAGTCTGTTCGGCCGACCGCGACCGACACGATGACTTGGGACTCGTCAGACGCCTTCGGAGCGTTCAACGGTAATTGGCGCGGGCGTGCTCACGTCATGCAGAGCACGGACGGAGAGTGCGTCCGGTTCCTTCAGTGCACGAACAACAACCTCGTCGGGGTCGTCTTGTTGGAGGCTATCAAGGACCCGATGTCCACGTGGGTGACGAACCAGTTCTACTGCTTCGCCTACGGCAGTAGTCTCGGCATCGACATGTACAGCAGGGCGTACAGCGCCGAGACATATGCCCGCACACGCTACAACTCCTCGTTGGTGGGCGGCTTCCTGACCACGGAAGGGACCTCGGGCGGCCCCTTGGGGGTTCTGATGACTTCCCCAGATCCGCTCACGGGGGAGTGGTTGTTCGCCCCTGTCGGTCTTTGGATTTTGTACGGAGGCTACCAGGGTAGGAAGGGTTCCCTGTACGACCTCTGGTTCGGGCCGAAGGCCCTAAACCCGACAGGAGATGCCTTCCCGTCAAACGGCACGCGGCAGTTCGTGCAGTTCGGCTTCATGGTCTTTCCCTGGAACGGCTCAACCCCGCAGGTGTTCTGATGGCAGACGTAGACGGAGACTTGGGCGAGCGTGGGGTCTTCGGACAGACTGCTCCGATGGCAAGACCTCTCCGGGTCATCACGGACACGAGCGGCGTGCCGGATCAGCCTCGCACTTACTTCAAGATGATCGGATGGAACACGACGTGGGGCGCTCCGGAGACGTGGGTGGTGGAGGATGCTCCTTCGGACACACCTCCGGTAGGCCCGTGCGTCAACATCGAGGTATCCGCAGTCTGGGACGCGTGACATGGCAGAGCCTATACTCAAGAAGACCTGGGAGTTCCACCACACCGCCGTGAACGGTTCGGCGCAGCTCTACCTGTGGACGCTCAAGAACCAGCTCCTGAACATGACCCACGCTCCGTGGACGGTTCACGCGAGCTGCGGGTACAACGGTTCGACTTTCGACTACGCGTTGGGGGTGGACTATTGGGTTGATGTCGATGACTTGGTCGGGGGTACAGGGGACCGCTCATGGATCGTGCTGACGAACAGCGTGACAGGAGCCCAGCTTCTCATAGGTATGGGAAGCGGCTCGGAAGAGAACTGTAGCTTCTACTACTCGCCTGGGGGGCTGTACACGTCCACTGGGTTCAACGCCTCGACTTACCCGACCGCGACGGACTACATTTCCATGGGCTACCGGTACGGGTGGGGCGGCAGCGACACAGGGTGGCAGCACGTCATGCAGAGCACGGACGGTACGTGCCTTCGCATCTTCCCGACACGAGTTGATCGAGCTTACAACTACGACGGCATGCCGCACGCCACGGGGTGGATCATGTTCGACGAGGTTCAGGACGCTCCTCCGTTGTGGGAGGTGCCCCGTGCTGTCGCAGCCGCGTTCGGGAACACCTATGAGGGAAGTGACTACCTGACCTGGGGCAAGTGGGGAGCCAACACTGCTCAGATCAAAGCACGGGTGAACGGGGTACATACGTCTTTGTTTGCAGGCACACCCATCGTGAATAGCTACTTCTACGGGTACCAGATCAACAATGAAACCGACACCGACCCGATTGAGCGAGCTTGCACCGGGATGGTCCTGTTTGCTGTGGAGGTTGGGGAGGAAGGGTACCGAGGACAGTTGACAGACCTGTGGTGGGGCCAGTTGACCGGCAACAGGGGAGGTACGGTCAAACCCTACGCGACCGGGACCACGTTCGGAGCCAACGGGGACTTCATCCAGATGGGCGAGATGGTCTTCCCCTGGGATGGCTGGGCTTTGCTCGGAGACTGATCATGCCACTTCCTACCCTAGAAAAGACTTGGAGCTTCGACGTCAACAAGCCCATCTCAGACTGGGCTGGGCTGTTCTTCCAGATCAAGGACGGTCTGGTGAACTGCGGGTGGACGGTATCGAGTTCGTGCGGCAAGGGGGGTACGGGTGGTCTGATCGTAGACACGAACGACAACTGGCTCTCGGCGGCGGACATCGAGTTTGATGTCTACGGTAGCCCGCATTCGTGGATTGTTCTTCGTAGTCCAGGTGGCTTGGAGTTCTGTATGGAGAACGCCAGCACCAACATGTACTGGCAGACGTTTAGGTGTTCTCCTGACGGGTTGTACGCAACGACAGGGCTTTCCTCTGGTACGCGGCCTCCAGCGGATGACGAGATCTACGTGTCCGGTAACCCCGGAGGGGGTGGGGCTGGTTACGTACACGTCATGGCGACCGCAGACGGCTGCATGAGGTCCATTGTGTGCCGTGGCGGGTACAGCACAGGGCTTTTGCTGATCACCGCAGTGAAGGAGCCCAACCCCTCGACGTGGACGAAAAAGCTGTTCGCCTGTGCTGGCGGGGGCACCACCTCGTACACCCCTGCCGAACGGCTTGAGTACAGTGACGGGTGGGTCAACGGTACATTTCTCACTCGGTTCAGGGTGACGACCGATGACGAAGAGCTTGCTCACCAATCTGCCGTCATGACCTACGAGATGGTGGATGGGTCCCCGATCATGTACAAGAACGTCACTGGGCAGAACGTCCATGGCTTCACTCCGGTCGGGTTGTTCAAGCCCGACTTCCCCAACAAGGCGTGGCGAGGGAGGCTAGTGGACTTTTGGTGGGGGCAGACAGTCGTGAACGGGGGAGACACCTACCCCTCCGGAGGAGGCAAGGAGTTCGTGCAGTTCGGTGACATGATTTTCCCTTGGGACGGCACCTCGACGCCGCTGTTGACCTAAGATGCCCTACGCAACCAAATCCCTCAGCCTCAACGGCTCCACGAAGTACGTCAACCTCGGGAACGTTCTCGACTTCGACACTGATGACGAGAGGACCGTCGAGATTTGGTTCAAGACGACGGCCACATCTGGGTATCTGGTATCGAAGCGGGGAGGCAGCACGGCCTTTCTGGGGTGGGGGCTCTTCGTGAACGGCTCGGGGGAGCTCGAGATCGAACTGTGCAACGACTTCGCGACGACGACGCAGATCGACGTGAACACGACTTCGACCTGGAACGACGGAGACTGGCATTGCGCCGCCTTCACGTGGGACGGCAACAGTTCGCCCGGCGCCGCAGGTCTGAAGCTCTACGTGGACGGTGTCCAACAGGTCTTGAACGTGACGACCGATGGGCTCGGATCGAACGCCATCACGAACACCAGCGACTTCAACGTCGGTGGTCGTACCAGCGGCAACGTCCTGTTGGCCGGCAACGTGGCACAGCTCAAGGTCTACGACAGGGTCCTCACCGCAGCCGAACTGCTTGCTTCCTACAACGGGGGCAACCCTGTCGACCCCAGCAACCTGAGCACTGTAGACGCCCTTCTGGCGTACTTGCCCCTCGGCAACGACGACACCTACCCGACCGCCTACGAACGCGCTCTGGACCCCGTCGTGCCCATGGAAGCGGGCATCAAGAGCACCACCTACCAGGTCCCGAACGACGAGGTGGGGGTGGAGTGGGGCCGAGGCGTGGGCTTTCGGGACATGGAAGCGTTCTACCCAGGACCAGGCGGCACCTTCAGTCGCTTCTCGACGAAGTTCCGACCCTCCGCGACCTACTACCGGATGGGCAAGATCAACAAGCAGGCGATCGACGATTCGTGGAGCATCTCCTTCTGGGTCAAGTACGACGACACCAGCTCGACGTATCGACAGTTCGTGACCAAGGCGACAGACAACAACCGCAACGGCAACTATATTGTCAGGCCGCACTACTCGTCCCCAGGGCAGATCGGCGTGCTTATGCGGGGAGGCAACTTCGTTGGGTTCGTCGAGGTCTACACGACGGCGAGCTCCTTCAACGACGGAAGCTGGCACCACGTCTGCGTGACCTACAACGGCAACAAGCAGAGCACGGGCGTGCACATCTGGGTCGACAACGTGGACGAGCCGCTCACGACGGTACAGAACTCGACCCTGCTCAGTCTGCTCGACGACTCGTTCAACATCGGTGGCTACTCCGACAACGCCAACTCCATCAACGGGCAGATGGCGCAGGTCGCGATGTACGACGCGGCTCTCGACGGCACTGCGGTCGCTGCCATCTACAACAGCGCGGTCCCCAACGACCTGTCCTTGTTGGCGAGTGCCTCCGACCTGCTTTCGTGGTGGCCCATCGGCAGCGAGGACGGGGACCTGGACCGGCCCGGCACGCTCGTCAACATGGACTCGAGCAACTCGAGCTCGACGGCGCCGGGCGGTGTGCTTCCTCAGTCTTTCCAGTTCAACGGCAGCAACGAAACCATCTCGTTGGGAGACGTCTTCAACTTCGAGAGCGACCAGGCGTTTTCCTTCTCCATGCAGGTCAACACCTCGTACTCGGGAGGGACGCAGACGATCCTCTCGAAGCTGGACAGCAGCTTCCGAGGGTACACGGTCGAGATGGACTCGAGCGGCGTCATCTACGTCGAGATCGCGAGCTCGAGCTCGAACAAGATCCAGGTCTACACGACCTCGAGCGGCCACAACTCGGGCACGTGGAAGAACATCACGGTGGCCTACACGGGCTCGGGGGCGGCTTCGGGCGTCTCGCTATGGGTCGACGGATCGCTTCAGACCCTCACGACCGGCTCGGACACCCTGACCACGACCATCGTGGACACGGCCGATCTGCGGTTCGGTTCGCGGTCGACGGGAGTACAGTACTTCAACGGGTACATGACCGGGATCATGTTCTTCGCGACGGCTCTCATCGGCGCCGACGCTACAGCCATCTACAACGGCGGTACGCCGGTCGACCCCCTGACGCTCGACAAGGCCCCCTATTTGGTTGGCTACTGGCCCCTGGGATTGGGCTACTCGCCCGGCACGATGGTCGGGATGAGCGGCGCCGACATCCAAGACGACGCCCCGTACTCGAGCTCGCTCACGACGGAGAAGACGTGGGTGACGACGGCCAACTACGACGTGGGCGGGACCGGCCAGACGATGGACGCCCTTGGAAAACTCCTCATTCTCGACCTGAAGAACAAGCTGGCCGCGAACGGCTGGACCGTCATCGGCTCGAGCAACACGGTGACCTACGAGTGGCAAGGCGACACGGCTGGACCCTACGACGTGTGGAGCTCGAGCTCCGACATCATCTGGCGCGACTCGGACCTGGGCATCGGGCCCGTCTCGTGGGTCACGCTTCAAGGGCCCGTCTCACCCGAGGGGCAGTTCTGGATCACCATCGCGTGGTACGGAAGCACGCAAGAAGGCATCACGATCTACGCGTCGAACGCCAAGCCGACGCTGCCGGCCAGCCCGCTCGCCGACTTCCCCCAGCCCTCGAGCGAGCAGTGGTTCTGGATCTTCGACCGAGCGCAGTTCTTCAACTGGTACAACACGACGACCGCAGTGAGGAACTACTTCTCGGCGTGCGTGGCCGATGGGAGTTTTATCCTCGGGCGCCAGACCATGAACGAGAGCGACTGGAACTCCCTCACGATGTTCCACGTCGTCGACAGCGACTTCGCGCCGGCCGACTTCCCCATGCAGGCTGTCGGCTACGGTCTGTATTGGACCTCGTGGAGCCTGACGAGTCTCGAGAACTTCCGCTGCTACGTACCCGGCTTCCCGAACGACATCCGGGCAGTCCCGGTGGTGGGCAGGTACGCCACGAGCACCTACGCGGACAACCTGTTCACCGAGGACTCGCTCGGGGGCGACACCCCGGCGCGACCGGTCTTCCTCGTGCCGCGCAACGCCATCTCGGGCAAGCTCGCGGGCGGCCACCCGATCGTCTGCCGCGTACCCGACTTGTTCCTGAGCAACACGACCACGGCACGCGGGTCGATGGCCCCCTACGAGGTGCCCTACCTGTACACGAACGTGGAGGGGTACATGTGGTTCCCAGGTGACACGGAGCCGAGCTACTCATGAGCTGGTACCAGAACGACTACCGCAAGACCTGGAACATGGTCGATTCCGGCAGCATCATCCGCATCGGTACCAGCGGCACCGACACGGACGAGGCGACAGCTCGGGGCAAGGCCACGCTCTTCGCCATCAAGGACAAGCTCACCGAGGCAGGCACGGGCGCGTGGACGGTGCTCGCGAGCTCGGACGGCACCACGGCGAGTACGGCTGACAACTGGGCGAGCCCTGACGACCTGGTCTGGGCGGCGAACGACACCACGGCACGTTCGTGGGTTCTGCTTCAGTCTCCCACGGGCCGAGCCGGCACCTTCTACCTGCTCATCGACTACTACGGCACGAACACCCGCTACGCGCACCTCACGTTCACCAAGTCCCAGCCGAACATCTCTTCCCCGCAGATCAACGCGAGGCCCCCGGCGACGGGCGACGAGTGGCAGCACACGAACGCTGTCATCTGCGTGGGTTCGGCGAGCGACCAGTGGGTCACCTCGTTCGCGCTCGTGCGGGCGACGGACGGCAGCTTCTTCGCCTTCTCAGCGACTCCTCGAGGGCTCGCCAGTCCCACCGAGGACAACGATCAGTTTTTCCGGACGTACTACATCTTCAACGTGCTCCAGAACGCTCCCCCGTGGGACACGGTCGGAGCCGCCTCGCTCATCGTTGCCAACCAGTCAACCGAGACCTGGTACGCCACGAGCATGCCCTTCCAGAGCCTGCACTCGGACGGCACCCAGGTGAACCTGTCTCCGGTGTGGCTGAATACCTACGTTGATCCGATGCCGAATGAGATGCACACGAACCCCTGGACCGGGAACTACGTCTCGTTGCCGGTCTGGCTCGTTTGTGCCGATGGTGGGAAGGTGTGTTGGCGGGGACAGCTCGAAGACATCTTCTGGTTGCCGTCTTCCATGGCGGATGGGTTCCTCCTGTTCAAGAATGAGTTGGTGAAGGCCATCAAGGTCGGGCCGTTCAGTTGTCCGATGTTCGAAAGGTCGGGGTTGATCTGATGGCAACTGAGAAGACTTGGGTCACAGATGCGAACTGGGTTGCCTACACCGGGGGCAGTTACTTGAACTGCGGGCAGAACCTCCTGCTCAAACTCAAGAACAAGATCGTAGCTTCCGGGGGCTGGACGGTAGTTGGCAGCTCGGACGGCGTGTCCAATTACGAGTACGAGGGAGTGACCGGGGGCGGTTCGTACGGGGGAGATAGTACAGGTCCCTATGACGTGTGGGCAGACATCGGGGACGTGCGCCGCGCAGCGGACGGGTCGAGCCCCGGCTGGTGCCTCCTGAAAGGGCCTACAAGCGATGGCTGGACCATGTACCTGGTCATCGCCATGGAGGGCACGTCCGATTCCACGGACAACGGGTACCTGGCCCTAGCGGACAAGAACTGGTTGTTGCACCCAGACGGGGCAATCTTGTACCTGCCGGTCGCAGACCCGGATGCCAAGACGGTTTCGATCACACGTCGGAAGTTCTTCGGGATGTACTCCGGAACCTACACGACCAGGGCATATCTGAGCATGTGCCCAGCGGACGGGAGTTTCTTCCTGTCCCACAACCTCACCATTCGAACCTATTGGACCGGGTTCATACACGTCGCGAAGCTGGATCCGACCACGGTTCCTTCTGGTTGGCCCCCGTGGTTCATCGGGATCCACGGAGATGGCATAGCTATCTACGATAGTGCGGCGTACTGGAAGGTGTTCACGTCCGATGAGTGGTGTGATCCGAGTCTCATCGAAGTAGCCATGTGGGCCAAGCCGTATCGCTACAACAACGTGGACATCATGAACACCGATCTGAGCACGGTTGACTGTAACGGCGAGGCGGCTCTGTTTCCGTTCTTCGTCTGTGTCCCCCGCGAGATCAGCAACCTCGAATACAACTCTGCCGCCTATGGACGGGTTCAGGATGGGTGGATTGCGCCCAGGGGTTTGACCGACGAGGACACGGTCCCGAGCGCTTCGCCTGAGTACTACAAGTGTGTGTATTGGATGCTCCCAGGGGATACGACCCCGCAGGTAGGTCCGTGAGGTAACATGGCGATCCTACAGAAAGACTGGCATCAGCCCTACACCTACCAGCTACTCACGAGAGCCGGGACATCGTACGAACGTACGCGCAACATGCTTTTCTTCATCAAGCAGGGCCTACTCAGTCATCCGACATCGCCGTGGACAGTCGTCGCCAGTGGGAATGAGTCTGTGGCCTCGCTGGCAGACAACTGGAGTGCGTACACGGATGTTTTGAGGGGATACAACGACACCGACCCCGGTTCGTGGATTGTGCTCAAGTCGCCTGCGGGCTACTACCCCGAACTGTGGTTGCTGCTCGACTACACGACTCCTTCTGTGGACTACCGTTCGAGGGTCTATCTCACGACGGTCGAACCAGACATCTCCAGCTTGTCGCCCTACCGCGTGCCAGAAATCGTCGGACCTTCGTGTGGGAGGGACGAGGTACAGCTTCAGTACTCGACAGGATCCGGGCACTACAAGGATTTCATCTCGATGGTCGTGGCTGCGGACGGCAGCTTCGTCGTGACAGGTCCGAGCGACCCGTACCGCTACAGCACCCGCAACATGTGGTGGCCTGCGGAGCTCAACCTGTTCTTCTTCAACCGAATGCGGGACACGAACCCGCTCGACCCCTACGGCTTCGCGTTGGGCATGTCGAACGCCGACACCAACTGTCTCGTCAACTTCTCTGGGACCACGTGGTCGGGAGCCAACATCCACACGATCCATCCTGACGGTGAGGAAGCTCTGTGCGCGGCGGTGTGGCCCGGCACCGGAAGCGCTTCCGAGCTCCTGATGATGCGGGACGACTATTGGAAGAACTGGCGCCCGCAGGCTTGGCCCATCGAGATCCTGTCGGTCACGACGGACAAGGAGTCGAAGAAGGGCACGCTCGAGGACATGTGGTGGGGCTCGAGGTGGGCACCGTGCTGGGGCCAACCAGGCTTCGAGGGCGAGGACATGGTAGCCATGCAGAAGGGCATCCTCTGGCTACCCTGCAACGAACCGTACAGGTGGTGACATGGCGAGCTACGACTTCAACAGACCGACCTCGTTCGCAGAGGTCCAGCCCTTCGAGAAGGTGGGCACGGGCGTCGCCACACCGACCCTGAAGAAGTTTTTCTTCCAACGCGCGTGGAACACGGTGTGGGGTGCGTACGAGACGTGGATCACTGAGGCAGTCCCCGACCCGAACCCCCCGAGCGGGGACGCCATCACGGGGTTGACCACCGCAGGCTTCTGGAAGGAAGTCGTCTAGCCCTTCTTTTTCGGAGGGCAGGGCGCCGGGACCAGGCCGTTCGGCGAGTCCCGCCAGCACTCACCAGACTCGACGTCCTCGTAGGTGCCGTCAGGGTGGATCACGATGTTTTTCCAGCTCGGGCCGCACGCGACGGCGCCGACGAGTAACAAGAGCAGAACCAGCTTCTTCATGGATGCCTCCTCTCTGGTATGATACCGCACGGGCTCACTGCGGTGTTGACAATCACGTGCAACTTCATATCTTAGGCGAAGTGCTTGGAGGGTGACGAGGTGGTATCCTTGCGGTTTGGAGGTGCATCATGGGCGAAGCAATCGAAGAAGCCGTCGATACTTCTCAAGCCGCCAACGACAAGCGCAATCCAGACGCCGATAGTCTGGCGCGCCCCCGCCCTCCAGAAAGAGACAGTTCCGGTGGATACGAGGTTGCTCCTCCGACAGGCCAAGGACCGTTTATCTCGGGCCCTGCCTGAGTTGGTCGCCTACGTCGGTACCGTCGTCTTCCTCGCTGCCTGCGCCTACGGCTTGGCCCGTGCGCTGCTCGGAGGTGATCCGTGATCTTGTTCGTACGACCGCGTGAGTTCCCGCCCGAGGTCCGGTACTTCGAAGTGCCCGACCGTCTTCTCAACCACGTTGCTCCCGACCTGCTCGCCCGTCCCGTCCTGCACGCACTGGGACCTCGGGCCGAGCTCATGGGCTACGGTGCCATCCGGCCGGCTCACAGCCAGGTCGAGATCGAAGACGTGTTCACCTTCCTGTCGGGTGAGATCGTCAAGCAGCTCGACTTCGACAACCGCGACCTGCTTCGGGAGCTCGTCGAACGCTGGCCCATCGTCATGGAGACGTTCGCCCAGGAAGGCAGCCACAAGGGGCTCTCGGAGTCGATTCGATCCACGCAGGCTGTGATATAGTCGAGACATGAACAACCGCATGAACCGGATCCTTGCCGAGGTCCGCAGCACCCTCGCCGAAGATGACGCCACGCCGACCACCGAACCGGTGACCGAGGGTGTCAACGAGAAGGAGCTCGGCATGCTCAAGTACCTGTTCCAGGCCCCCGCGTACCATGGCGGTAATTGGACGAGCATGGACAGGGCCGGGCAGAAGAAAGGGGAGAAGGTCTGTCTCGAGCTCTACAAGAAGGGCTTGGTGGACATCGCCTTCAGGACGACTTCGAAGGGGAGCGACATCGCTCGAGGCGGCTGATGACTCCCTCCGAGCTTCTCTTCGCTGTCCTTCCGGTTCTCACGGATCAGGAAGCAGTCATCGTCTTCGTACCGCGTGCTCACTTCCGCGAGAACACGACCATCCTCGAGAACGTTGAGGTCGAAGTGCTCCCCGAGGGGGTCGAGCAGATCGAAGGCTGCATCTACTCGTTCTCACAGCCTTACGATCGGTTGCTCGAGCAGCTCGAAGAGCTCGGCTACGCGGAGGAAGGTGACATCACGGACCTGGCGGCTCGCAACTTCGACTTCCCGGAGAACCTTCAGGTCACGTTGCCCGAGCAGACGAAGTGGGGTCTGGACGAGACAGGACGGGTATGGTTGCCACCGGTTCGATGACGCTGCGCAAGCGCCTGCGCTTCGCTTGGACGAAGGTCAGGATCAGCTACAGGCTGTGGTGCCTGCGACGCAAGCATGCGAAGACCCAGAAGGCTTGGGCGAAGATGCCCCAGCCTCGCTACGACGACGTGTATTACGAAGGACTGCCTTTGGAGTGACGATGGGCAAGCGAGACCGGCGCCGCAAGCGCGCCAAGCAGAAAGAACGACACGAAGCAGCAGCGAAGCTCGAGCGAGCGTCACAGCAGGGGGAAACGGCGGCACGGACCGGCGTATGGAGGGCTGACCCACCCCCACAAGCGTGATAGGTTGGAAGCAGAAAGAGGTTCACGATGAACTCACGATGTCGCCGGTTGACCGTCCGGACCGAACAGCAGGAGACTCCCGCCCCCATGGAGGAAGCGGCTTCTACTGCCGACCTGAAGCTCGTCAAAAACGCGATCGAGTACATCCGCTACATGGGCGGCAGCAACTTCTTCGTCGAGAAGCCCCAGGAACTGGCGAAGTACGCGGAGCTCGCCAAGAAGGGGTACTTCCAACTGGCGGTCATCCCGACTTCCAAGGCCCACAAGGAAGTGGACGCGGCGTGGAAGGCAGGCAAGCTGTGAGTCGCCGCCAGCGTTTGATCCAAGAAGGGCGCCAGCTTACCGAGGCACGCAACCCGGCGCGCAACATGATCGGCGTGGAGGCGCAGGGCAAGGCACTGCTCGCCAAGGTCGAGCCGTTGCGCAAGGAAGTCGACGCCTTGTACGACGAGCTTCAGAAGAAGTCGAAAGCGTGGTTGCGCAAGTACGGTGACGAACGGCCCGAAGGTCTGATGCAGATCTTCCATGCCATGAGCATCCTGGGCGATGCGAAGATGCGGTACTCGCGGCTCGCTCACGAACTGCGAGACCTCGACCGGCTTCAGACAGCGTACGCACAGAAGCAGCCGAAAAACTTCCAAGACCTCGAGCTCGCCATCCGCACCCCCGACGAGCCGCCGGCCGACTAGGGCCACGTGAGCTCGTCGATGAACAGGTCGGCCTCGTCCATGAGCGCCTGAAGTTTCTCCTCGACCTGCGCCACCGTCAACGAACCGACACCCGGTACCGGCACGCTCTTGGTCGAGTCGTAGTCGGGCTTGAGCGTGCGCGTGGGGTAGCTGGCGTACGCGTCCAAGATCACTTGCTTGTAGTCCGTCCCGAACTCGACCATGCCCTCGAGCCCAGCGTTCGACGCGGTACCTCTGATGGCGTTGAAGCGGGAGGTGAAGATCGCCACGGCCGCCTGACGACCGTCATAGGAGGAGTCGAAGGGGAGCTCGAGCGCGGGGTTGACCGAGCCGACAGCTCCGGCGAGGTAGGCTTCCGCATAGTTGATCGCCTCGACTGCCTGGTCGTGCGAGACGCTGGTCTGTGTCGTCCACAAGCCGACGAGCAGACTGTACGCGGAGAAGCTCGAGGTCTTCTCGATGTCCACGGTGGTCGTGTACGCACCGTTGTAGGGCACCCCGTAGAGCTCGAGGTTGGCAATGATGATGGTCTTGACCTCGTTCTGGGCGTTCGTGACGGTCACTGCCTCGAGCGCGGTCCTTTTCGCTTCCCAGTCGAGCTTCGCCATGAGCTCAGCTTACCATGCGCGCCAAAAGAGAAGGCCCCGACTTTCGTCGAGGCCCTCTAGACGGTTGCTGCACGCAACACAGTCTGGCCCTTCCAGGGTAACCCATCTTGACAACAAGTCAACACGTGATATGTTGGGGGCATGCTCGACTTCAAAGAGGGCCAGTACGTGGTGGGTATCTGGTTCATCGCGTACGGGGACAAGGACATCCTCGCGACGCTCGCGCAGGCCGAGAAGGGCTGGGTCATGCGCTGGCGCTTCCTGTACTACGTTCCGGAGCCCGGTCAGAAGGCGCAGAGCGCGTACACGGGCGAGCTACCCGACGCGACTGAAGAAGAGGCGCTCGAGATCGCGAAGAAGAGCTTCCGCGAGATGGCGTTCGGGACAGGAGGCGAACTGCACGAGCTCCTCGTCCAGACCTCGGACATGAGCGTCATCCTCGACCGGCTCCGGAAGCAGCCATGGTGCCACACGAAGAAAATCGACGCCCTGGTCGCAAATTGAAGAAATCGACCACCTCTATGTCCCAAAAACGGCTTCTCGCCGGCAGTAGTTATCAGGAAGGCCGTCCCTTCCGGTGTAGCTACTGACAGGAGGTAGAGATGAACGGCTGCGAACACGACTGGGAATACCAAGACAAGTACACCAAGCGGAGCTCCGACGTGCGGCGGCACAGGTGCCGCAAGTGCGGGATCTGGGCGTGGCAGACGAAGCCCAACCGGTGGGACGGGTTCAAGCCCAAGCCTATCCGGCCGTACAGGGGGCCCGTGACGGAGCCGCTGTCCTCGTGGCTCAACTCCCTGTACCGGGAGCAGGAAACGTGGGCTGAGCGCCCTCCTAGCCCCGGCAACGCCCGGATCGAAGAGACACCCATGGAGCTCGCGGTCTACGACCCCGAGTATCATGACCCCGGAGAGCTATGATCCGACCGTTCTTCACGTTCTACGGGGGCAAGTGGCGAGCTGTCCCGAAGTACCCGAGCCCTCAGTACCCCACGATCGTGGAACCGTTCGCCGGCAGCGCGGGGTATGCCGTCAGGTACGCCGACCGGCAGGTCATCTTGTGCGACACCGACCCGAAGATCACGAGGGTGTGGAGCTACCTCATCCACGTGAGCCCGGAGGAACTGCTCAACCTACCCGACCTGCCCGACCACGTCCACGTGGACACGCTCCCTGTCTGCCAGGAAGCCAAGTGGTTGATCGGCTACTGGTTGAACAAGGGCTCCGCGCAGCCACGCAACTTTCCTTCCGCGTGGATGCGCTCGAGGGTGCGTCCCGGCTCCTACTGGGGCGAACGGGTGAGGAAGGTGCTGGCCGCGCAGGTGCCTCTGATCAGGCACTGGAAGGTGTACGAGTGCAGTTACGAGCAGTGCCCATACGAGGGGCCCGCGACGTGGTTCCTCGACCCGCCCTACCAGCACGCGGGCAAGCACTACCAGCACGGTTCGAAATTCATCGACTACGAAGGGTTGGGCCAGTGGGCCCGAGCTCGACAAGGTCAAGTGATCGTCTGCGAGAACGAAGGGGCGACGTGGCTCCCGTTCGAACCGCTGGGGGCAACGAAGGCCACCCCTGGTCGATTTCGGGAGGGTTACTCCAAGGAGGTGATAGCGACATGGCTCAATTCGAAATGTGGTTCGTGGTCCGGAGACTGAGGCACCAACCGACGCTTCCGTCCGGCCGGACTCCCAAGGTCAAGCTCGAGTACGAGGTCGTGGGCGCTGTCTACCAGACCAAGGTGGAGGTGGCGCCGAAGGAGCAGGACGTCCTCGACCTGTTGCTCGGCCTCGAGTACCTCGACCGGGGCTACGATGACGACGACAACCCGCTGTTCACCGTCAAGGACGTCATGCACGACGACAGCGGCAAGTTCACCGTGGACACCGGGGAGTTCTGGATCGAACTGCGTCCCGTCAAGCCGCCCCCGCTCGCGATTCCGGTAACCCACCCCTGCTAATCAACTTCAAACATTCAGGGCAAACGCACCTTTTCTCGAGCACTTGCGGGATTGAGCTTGCCAATAACTGATTTTTGCGAGACTGTGGGTTCCAGAAACAGGAAAGGCGACGTTGCCGCGTCGCCTTCCACCCCGCAAGGGGAGACATAGGAGGACCCAATGTCTGAAGAAACGGTGCCTGAGAGCACGCCCGAAGTCAATGGAAACGGCAAGTACCAAGGGGGCACGGTAGCGGACGCCATCGCGTGGTGCGACGACAAGGTCAAGAGACACGACCTGGGGAGTGAGAAGTCGCAGCATGTCCGAGCTCTCGGCTATCTCGCGGTCGGCATCCAAGACGACGAGGACCACAGCGCCGCCTGGGCACGCAAGCACCTCGCGATGCTGAAGGAGCGGTGGATTCACCGGACCAACGGGAAGGCTAAGTCCGGACGAGTCTACGAGACCAAGGCAGCCTTCGTTCTCGACAACTACATGCGCTGGCTCGAGAACCCGGCCGGCTTCGAGTTTCAGGGACTGCGCGCACCGAAGACCCCGAAGGTGCCGAAGCCGCCGAAGATGCCGAGCTCCGAGCCGGCACCAGAACCTCAAACTCCCGAAGAGGACTGCGTGAACGAGATCATTCACTGCTCTCTTCCGGACGGCACGTACGCCCAGATCGTTCTACCCGGCCACTTCAGCCGTCATACTCTCGAGCTCGAGCACGTCATTGCCATCGCTGAGTGTCTGGCGACGAATGCAGGGCTGACCCCGGAAGAGGCTGGGCATGTCGGAGCTCGCATGGCGATGAGGAGCTTCGAATACGACTACACCCGTGGGGCTCCGGAGCAGATGTTCGGAAATGGTTGACTTTGTGTTTTGCTGTTGCTAAACAGCTAAACATGAAGTTCGGAGAACGTCTTCGGGCGTTGCGTAAGCAGCGCGGGTTGGGACTCAGGGAGTTTTCGAAGAAAGCGGGGCTGAGTCCGACCTACATCTCCCGGCTCGAGAACGGCAAAGAGAACGAGCCGCGCAAGGAAAAGACACTGCTGAAGATGGCAGCCGCGCTCGAGGTGGACCCGGATTTCCTCCTCGCGTGCGTCGGGGAGGTCTCGTCCGTGGTGCGTGCCCGGATGAAGGCCAACCCCGTGCTCTTCTCGTTCGTGATCAAGATGCTCGAGGAGGGTCCGGAAGATCAGATAGAGAGGGCCACGCGGGCAGTCCGCGATGGAAAGTGGTGAAAGGAACGACCCATGTTGCAGCTCATCAACAATACGCTTTTGTTTGCCTTCCCGAACGTCCATCCGGACTGCAAGGTCGGCGTCGAGTTCATCCGCACCTTCCGCATCCCAGACGACGGCAAGACGTACCCGCTGCCGCCGAACTGCGGACGGTTCCCCCTGAAGCTGGTCGACGAGTACCAGGGGCGCGTGCATCCGGACTGGGTGAAGCGCGGGGGCATCTTCCTGCCGATGTACCAGGCCGAGGCGCTCTGGATCAACTTCAAGCCGCACCGCGTGACCCGGCGCCGGGCCGAGTACCCGTTCGCTCTCAAGATCAGCGCGGGCAAGCGCAGCGCGGTCACGGGCAAGAAGTGGGCAGCCGTCCTGAAGGAAGGGGACTACGTCATCGTCCCGAGCCAGCCCTGGCTCGACGGCTTCGTCGTGAGCGAAGGCAAGATCAAGCAGTTCATCGCGGCCCCGTTGGGCAGCGGGGTGACGGTCGAAGGCCAGCTCACGGGCGAGGAGAAGTTCGGCGGCATCCAGATCGAAGTGTTCCCGATGAAGTACGAGGAATTCGACAAGCGCTTCCCGAAGATCAAGGAACGCAAGGGCATCCTGCGCTCCCGCTCCCGGTCGCTGGGAGAAGATGACGGGTTCGTAGCTACGATGGACTGCGCGATACCCGCTAGCGCAGACGACGGCGCGCAGACGATGGACTGGATGGGTGCCGAACAGGAGACGCAGACCAAGGGTGGACTCATCTGCAACTGCGCGATACCCGAGCGTGCTGCCGGCCCTGCGGCTGCCGGGGGCGTCATCAAGCCCTGCGGCATCTCCAAGGGCATGGGCATGGCAGCGGGCGGCTCAATGCGACAAGAGGTCTACGACGACAAGTTCGGCTTCGACGTCTGGGACCGTGAGGCGGCGCCGGCCAGCGAGCGGCGCGTGTTCGTGCACCTCGCCAACTCGCAGCTCTGGCGGGCCATCACCGACGAGTCGCCTCCCTCGACTCCGGTCACGGCCGAGCAGGCGCAGCGCTACGGCTACCCGTGGTTCGACTTCTACAACGACGACTACGACGTGAGCCTGATCGGTGCGTCGAAGAAGATGAAGAAGGTCAAGAGCATGGGCGAGCTCAAGCCCGAGATGTTGCCCGAGAACCAGAGCGTGAAGGTCCCCAAGTGCAAGGTGGTGAAGGTCAACCCAGGGCAGGTCCGAAACGGCTCTTGGTAAGCCCGCACGGCTGCGGTAGACTCACCGCATGCCTTCTCCTCTAGAGCTCGCTCGCCAGCACTACCGCGATCAGGCCGAGGCCCGGCCCCGCATCAACCGACAAGATCCGCCTGACGGCATGGACATCTTCGATGCCGGCTTGGAAGGCGCCGCGAAGGAGCTCGCACAGATCAAGAAGCTCCGCTCCCAGAAGCCTCCCAGGTGGAACGACATCCGGAGGTCAGTCGCGGAGCTCGAGAACTGGGCGAACCAGATGGCCGAGGGAGCCGCACAGGAGAAATGACCATGAGCCTTCAGAACCTGATCGACGAGAGCCGCGCGCTGCTCGAGGACGAGTGGCGCGACGCGGCCGAGGTTGCCAAGCAGGCGGCTGACAAGTACTTCGCGGCCCTCCGCTCTCCCTACAAGAAGACGCGAGGCGGCGACGGGTGGACGAGCGACGTGCAGGTCGAGGTCCCCTACAAGGAAGGCGGGGGCTCCTCGCACCGGTCGGTCTGGGTGCAGTTCCGGGGCCAGCATTTCCCCAAGGGACCGCAAGCAGGCTACAACTTCTCGATCCAACTCACGGGCCCGAGCGGCGTCCACAACTGGCCGGACGAGTTCTTCCAGATCTACGGCCGCGCCGAAGAGGCCCTCGGCAAGTGGGGCAACAGCAACCTGCGTCAGTTCGGCAAGGTCACGTGGAATCCTGACGACGGCCAGGGCATGGCGGCCGTGTGGGTCATGATCGACGACAAGAAGGTGGAGCTCGCCTTCAAGAAGATTCCCGAGCTCGCGAAGAAGCTGGCCTCCTCGCTGAACTTCAAGTAGCGTCGTCTCGCTGTTCGCAGCAGCACTGGGATCGGATGGTGGCCCCCTACCATTCCGGTCCCTTTGCTTTTCACCTCCCTTGAGATCGGTGTAGACTCCAACCATGGAACTCCACGAGAAGGTGCAAGCGTGCCGTGCGATCCTCGAGGGCAAGAGCTGGCCCGCGAAGAACGTCAACTACAACATCCACAACAAGGCCCTGCGCAACGGGATGGTCATCCATCTCAAGAAGCTGGGAGCTGGTACGGCGGCGCACTACCTCGACCGCAGACAGTTCCGCAAGGCAGTCGCCGAGCTCGAGAACTTCATCGACCTGGTCGAGAAGGGTCAGATCCAAAGCGACCTGGGCGAACTGTCGAAGCTGCTCAAGGCAGTCCGTAGCGCGGTCTAGGAGGCATCATGGCGCGTCTTGCAAGACTCATCTCGGAGATGACTGCGGCCGAGGACATCAACGCTTTCAACACGAAGCTCGCCCGGCTGTTCCAGAAGCTGAAGAAGGACGCGGCTGCCAAGAGCATCGCACAGAACTACAAGGGTACCGGCTCGCAGAAGTTCCGGCGCCAGCTCTGGATCCGGTTCAAGAGCGGCGCGGTCATCGACGTCTGGCTCGAGAACAACCTCAAGCTGGGCGGGGTCGTGATGAACGGGATCGGTCACCCCATCTCGACACGGTTGGTCAAGTACGACGACAAGACCCCCGAGCAGGTCTACGCCGAAGCGAGCAGGATTCTCAACGCTTGGGCCAACGGCTGACTTGACAACGCCAAAGCACGTGATATGTTGGTCACGTGGCAGGGCTATTATCATTCCAAGACAAGCAGGTTCCCGAACGCTCCGTTGCGCTCGTGGCCTTTCCCGGCGGCTCCGTCGTCTTCGCGCGTGGTCGTCTTCTGACTGAAGAGATCAGGGAGAACGGCTACAACGCCGAGGACGTCGGGTTGCTCGGCGTCCGCGACAAGTGGAGCGACGGGCCAGCGGCAGGACTGTGGGTCTGGGAGGGTCAAGCCGAGGTCGTCAAGAGCGAGACGCAGGAAGGCGTCGAGTACGACCTTGAGTTCAACGGACAGTGGCGAGCTCCTTCCAACATCGAGTGGGCCAAGATCCAAAGGGGCCAGAACCCCTTCCCCGAGACTCCCGTCACGCTGCGTGACCGCGTGAGCACTGCCATCATGGAGTGCACGCGCTTCCACAACTTCGAGGAGTCCGATTGGCGAGGCTTGCGTGACGAGGTGCTCGAAATCATCGACGAGGAGACGAAGACGTGAGCGACGACAACACCCAAGACGACGGACCCGAAGTACCTGACATCGAGTGCGAAGCCGAGGACGTGCAGAGCGCGTCGAGCGGGCTCGTCTGCGAAGAGCTCCCCGACCCCTTCGAAGGCAAGCGGCAGGAGATCACGGAGGAGGACAGCCAAGACGTGATCAAGGGGTGGTACGAGGAAGCGAAGAAACAGACGGCCGACACCATCAGCGACTTCGTCAAGCACCTCGTGAACGACTACCAGCACGACTACGGCACCATCTGCCACGCGTGCGCGGCGGCTGCGGTAGGTGCCACGTGGGCGGTCGACCACGACAAGTTCCAAGGGGGCATCACGGGCTTCCAGGCCGGCGCCATCATGTGGGAGTACGTCAAGCACTGGCTCCACAAGGAAGGCCCCCTGCGCCTGCAAGAGATGTACAACCTGCTCTACCCCCAGTACGAGCGGCACTTCAACGCCATCCACCCCAGGACGTGGGAGGCGGTCCAGGCAGAAGCACGCAGGCGAGTCGCCGAGGTCGAAGCCGGTGACAACAAGATGTGCGAGAGCGTTTTCAAGCACATGAAGAGCATCGCGGAGGGCAACGTTCCCTTCGGGCTCAAGATAGACGAGGACTGATGCCGCGCCGGATCCACAGCGACGTCGGGAAGGTGTTCGCCTTGGCGAAGGCTGCCTGCGGTTCGATGGAAGCGGGCGAGGCCAGAGAGACACTCACGTGGTTGGAGAAGGTGAGAGCCGAAACACTCGAGCAACTTCGAGACTACCAAGAGATCGGTGACCCCGAGGCCGTGAAGCGCCTCAAGCAACTCAAGCAGATCAAAAAGATCCTACTGAAGGACTGACCATGGACGAGATGACCAAGCGCGAGGCTCTGCGCCTCATCCAGCAACTCGAGGACGGAGTCGGCAACGACGAGGACGGCGAGCAACTCGACTTGCTGAAACAGCTTCGCGAGAAGCTGGGCACGACCACGCCGAAGTTCACCGACCCGCAGACGGCTGCTACCTACATCAAGCAGTTCGCGCACGACCTGGTCGCGGCCAACCTCAACAAGGTGAACCCGGATCCCAAGACCGACCTTCAGACCATCGACTGGATCGGGACGAGCCTGCTCATGCAAGGAGCCGTCGTGCTCATGCAGGCGGGCTGTCCCCCTCAAGTCGTCATGCAACGCGTTCACGCTGCTGCCATGGAGCTCCAACAGGCACTCGGCGGCGGAGCGGCGCCTCCTCCCGCCGAACCGAAGAGCAAGCTGATCGTCTGATGGGTGACGTCTACTCCCAGCCGCGAACGCCTCAGCCTGAGCTCGAGTTCGACGCCGAGACGCAGGTCAAGGTCCAAGAGCTCATCCGACGTCACATGACCAAGGACGGCAAGGGGTTCAGTTCGTTCGACCCCGAGGCATTCCGCAAGGACTTGGTCGAGCTCATCGGACCGTGCCAGATCACGAACCTGGACTCCTTCACGGTGCGCGTTACGACCGAGACGCATTGGATGGAGATGTACTTCTGAGAGGACGAGCCGAGATGACAGCGACCCAGAAAGCAGTCGAAGCCTTCCGTCTGCTGCACGACGCGGCCAAGATGGAGGACCGTGGCGACGACAACCCCATCCACGTGAAGGTGACGAAGAACGGCATCACCGTCATCCTGCACGCCAAGGACGGCACCACGCAGGAGAACAAGTTCACGCTTCCGGAGGGCTCGCCGTGACCCAGAACCGCAAGGTCAAGAAGCTCGCCCGCGCCCTTCAACGCAGGACGGGGTGGAGCTACACTCGAGCGCTGTTCATGGTGAACAACCACACGTCTGACGAGATCGAACGAGCCGTGGCCGACCGCATGAAGCGGCTCGCCGCGTCGGGAGGGAAGCCAGAATGAAGTGCGGACACTGCCACGGAGCTGGTTGCCCCAAGTGCATGCGCACCGGTTACAACGCCAAGCTGATCGCCTCCGTCGTCGAGGAGTGGGGCCGCACGGCGAACCTGGACTACGTGCTCAAGCCTGAGATGGTGACGGACCTTCCCGTCACGGACCAACGCGCGATTGCCGACTTCGTGAAGCAGGGCATCGCATTGCATAGGACGAAAGCCAAATGACGCGTAGAAGCGAAATATCGTCGCTCGAGTGGGTCTTCCTGCTCATCACCCTCCCGTTGGCAGTTGCCTTCGGGGTGTACGGGATGCCCTACATCGTGAGCACCCTCTGGGGTTGGTTCGTGGTGCCGCTGGGCGTCCCCGCTCTCAGCGTGGCGCATGCCTTCGGACTCATACTGTTCACGACCTTGTTCCGCTTCGACCTCATCACCAAGGCGAAGGAGGACGCCGACAAGGGCACCCCCATAGGGAACTGCGTGAAGACGTGGGTCGTCTTCTTTGGCGGGGGACTGGTGCTGGGCGTGGGCTACATCGCCAAGTACTGGGTGGGGATATGACCCTCCTTCCGCAGGACCGGGCCTTCGACACGGGCGAGATTCGTTCGTGCGACGGCGTGACCATCGAGATCAAGAGTGAGGACGAGACGGAGGTGGTCGCCGAGGTGACGTACGTGAGCTCGTTCTGGATGGACCGGAGCGCCGGCTGCGTACCGTTCGAGACGGGCATGCGCCTCGTGTTCAACAAGACGACCGCCGACGACAAGTGGACCATCAAGGAACCGAAAGGGCTTCCTTGGTTCATCCTCGACCCGGCAAAGGGCACTTTTGAGCACTACCGATGATCTACATCCGCATCGAGCTCTGGCCGGCCGGCGACAGCGGCAAGGCGCGAGTCCTTCGCGAAGTCACGGTCGCCAACATGGACAGCATCCACGAACGACGCCCCGCCTACGCGGTCGAGGTCTCGCGTGACAAGGGGTTCAAGATGCGGGGTCCTGCCGACGAGAACCTGAGCTCGCTCCAAAGCAACGAGTACCGCGTGATCAAGCCCGACCCCGACAGCGTCGAGGACCACATCGTGGTCAGGCACATGCGGAGTCGAGGACTGTTCTCGCTACTGCGCCGGGTGTTCCGCGAGGTCGCCCGAGAGATTCAGGAGAAGCGATGACCCAGTACGTCAAGAACCCCGTGGGCTTCCTGCGCTCGAGCGGACTTCTGTTCGAGCTCAACCGTCGAGTGCTGCACCCGTTCGGAGTGGCGCTCGCGGTCGAGACGGACGAGGCCGACATGGAAAACTCCGTGAGCTTCACGGCGCAGCTCGTCGATGCTCGAGACGATCCGGACGGCTTTCTCTTCGCTCCGGAGACGTACGACTCGGGCTGGCTGCGCTTCCGGAGGTTCACCATGTCGCAGGCCGACCGGCTGGCGCGCAGGATCAAAACGCTGGGCTGGCTCGAGCAGAACACCAGGTTCGACGACGAGCGGGCGGAGCTCGCGGTGGAAGACACCTCGAACGGCACATGAAGCTGAGACTACGCCCCTGGTCCGTGAAGAAGGCCGTGCCTTTCGTGAGCGGCGTGCACCGTCGCCTGCCGAAGGTCCAAGGCGCCATGTGGGCCATCTCGGTGAAGCACGAGGACAAGGTCGTGGGCGTTGCCCTGGTCGGTCACCCGGCTCGAGTCTGGATGGACGACTACGCCACGCTCGCCGTGCTCCGCGTCGCCGTGCTCGAGGGCTACCCGAACGCCTGCTCCATGCTCTACGGCGCCTGCTCGAGAGCAGCGAAGGCCATGGGGTGCGAGAACCTCGTGACCTACACCCACCACGACGAACACGGTGCCAGCCTGAAGGCCAGCAACTGGGTCGACATGGGCCTGACCGGGGGCGGGGAGTGCTCGCGCCCGTCCCGAGCTCGTGAGCCGGCCGTGGACCCCTTCCCGAAGCGCAGATGGCTGGCGCCGTGGAGCAAGAAGATCAAGACGAAGGAGAAATCTGATGGACAAGATGGATGACCTCAAGGTCGAGCTCAAGGCGATGGAGCGCATCGCCAAGATCATGCACGAGCTCCCGAGCTCCGACTCGCTGATTCGGGTGCTCGAGTGGATGAAGCAAGTCGCCCGCACGGACACGCAGCCAGGGTCAGGGGAGTTTTCCACGGACCTCGGCCTCGCGGTCCGACACTGCCAGGCCGTCGTCCGAGCTGCGCTGTCTCGAGGAGATGCCGCGTGCGCTCGAGAGCACTCCCAGCTCGCGCTCTGGCTCGAGGAGCTCCGGACCATCAAGCACAAGGAGGACGCGCCGGGCCAGCTCCCGCTCCCAGGAGCCGACAAGCCGAAGCTCGCCGACCCGCTCCCACCCGTGGGCGGCGACATGCTCGGCCAGCCGGCGCCGGGGGTTTCCGGCAAGGCAGACACCGACCGACCCCCGTGGGAAGACCCGAAGACGCCTACCTCGTCCTGACGCCTTGACAATCCCTGACGTGTGTTATACGTTGGGGGCATGAAGGTCAAAGATCTCATCAAGCTGTTGGGGGAGTACGACGAGGAAGACCTGGTCGTGCTGGCAAAGGACGGAGAGGGCAACGACTTCTCGCCTCTCTCGGACTCACTCAGTTGCAAGTACAAGGCTGACTCGACCTGGTCGGGTGAGATATTCAGCGGCGACGAGGAAGACGACGCCCCGGAGGGGTCCGTGGACGCCTGCGTCCTGTGGCCGACCAACTGATGCGTATCGTCATCGAGATCATGCCCTACGAGAGGCACCGGAGGCTTCACGGGAGCGAGGTGGCCGAAGCGCTGAAGACCTTGGCGAGCGACTTCGAAGCCGAAGAGCTCATGGAGCAGCCGCTCGAAGTCGGCCAGTCGTCACTCAACCGGGACGACTACAACGAGACGACGGTCAAGTGGCGTGTCGAGGGCTGGCCCGAGAAGAGGAAGAAGAAGCCCAAGCCCTTCTCGCACTGCCCCGCGCCCGAACGATTGCCGGCCGTGAAGCACCGCACGAGCATCTGCCATGGCTGCGGCAAGGACATTGACAGCGTGGCCGACCTGACGTGGGCCAAGGAGGATGGCACGTTGTCCTTGGACGGCTACGCCTACCACAAGAGGTGCGTGAGATGAACGGAGTGCAGATCAAGTTCCACGAGAGCGTCACCAGAGAACGGCACACCAGGGAGGTCGAGCTATGGATCGCCGTGTACGCGGCTGCCGCCCGTGACCCCCTGATGCAGGACCGGGGTTGTGCGAGGAAGGCTGACGACGCTGTCCTCGAGTTCCGCAGGCGGCTCGAGGACGAAGAGAAACGGGAGCCCATGCCGCGCCCCGTTGGACCCCGCGACGTCGGCCCGTGATAGGTTGAGGTGCATGATGGAGCTAGTATCTTCTTTGCGTCTCGAGCACGGCGAACGGTACGACTATGTGCACGTCTGGAACCGGGGAGCTCGAGCGGGTGTCCTGACCGTGACCAGGGGAGACGGTGTGCACGTCGCCACGCGTCTGGCCGATGGTGTCACCCCGGTGTACCGCAAAGTCACCGGAGGCCCTCTCTGGGAGTGGCAACTCGACTCGGGACCGCCCGACCTGGATCATTGGAGTGCCCAGCTTCTGAACGACCCCGCGTGCCGCTGGAACGCCTCCGTATGGCGTCATGGGACGGTCTGGACCTTGGAGGTGTTCGACGCGAACGCGGACCAGGACGACCCCGTATTTTCGAAGGCTGCTGACAGTCTGGACGAAGCGATGGTGGGAGCCATGCGCAAGCAGAAGGAACTAGCCGATGGCAAATCCAAAGACCGAGACTGACCAAGAGAAGCTCGAGCGACTCGCCTACGAGATGCTCACCTACCTCTCACCTCAGAGCATGCAGGCTCTCGACGAGCAGATCGGCAAGTGCCAGAACGACTGCACCCACGACGGCTCCGTGAAGCCCGAGACGTGGACGCTCATCCGTGATCTGCTCGCCAAGGTGCGGGACATCAGGCTCTTGAAAGAAAAGCTCGACCGAATCACCGGACGCGCTTGACAATCCCCTTCCCTGCTATTATCTTCAGGTTATGGAATGCGACCACACGGTCGCAAACGAGGAGGGTGCCGTGGGCAGACCGCAGGTATACGAGTTGGTGGACGGAAGGCTCGTCGGACGTGACCCGACCGAGCAGGAGATGAACGACCAGGGGTGGTACCGCGAAGGCGACCCCGAGACGCTCGAGACGGCGCTGGAGACTCTTCGCAAGACGCACGCGGTGCTCGACATGGCAGCGGTGCCGAAGTTCAAAGGCAACAAGGACAAGCCCGAGCCCCTGGACGTCGTCGACCGGCTCAAGCTCGTGACGCCAACCTACATCGAGAACAAGAAAACCGTCGAAGGCTGCCACAACGCTCTGGATCGTGTCGGGGCCCCCAGGTGTACGCCTGACGAGGATCAGAAGGTTCGCAGCCTGTACCAACGTCTGTGCTGGTACATGGATCACAAGGACGACATGGGCGAGCAGGCTCGTCAGATGCACAACAAGTTCAACGAACTGGCGGTCGTGGAGACGCACCAGTCAGGCCATCCGAAGCTGAGTCTGGTCGGAAGGTTCAACGCTTTCACGGACGCGCAACGCAGCAAGCTGGCGAGTGCAGTTCACGCCGAACAGAAGCGCTTCGAGGAACTGGCCGAAATCAACAAGGAGCTCAACAACGCGCGGGTGCCCCTGACCCTGACCAGCGGGGAGTCCGATGACGCAATTGCGAGGACCGCGACCACGTTGGAACGCGTGCAAACCCTCATCGCCCGCTTCAAGCGGACGGAGCAAGCCGAGAAGCACGCGAACGGCGCCATCCACAACCTGATGGACGAGGCCAACGTGCCGACAACCGTCACGGAGCACGGCAAAGAACGGCCCGCGTCGGCGCCTGACAGGGTCAAGATCGTCCTGAGCACCTACCAGCCGTTCGAGTGCCCCAAGCACCTCGAGCAACTCGCTCCTGCCGTCATAAGGCAGCTTCTGGACTGGTTCGGTGCCGCCGACGACATGGGCCAAGACCACACGTTCACCGTGACGCTGCGGTTCAAGACCCCAACCCGCGCCGTCGTGCAACTCAAGAAGTACTCCGTCGAGGGATCGATGCTGGACGACTTCGAAGGGGACCGGCCCGACCGGTGGGTCTGGATGACCGGAAGCGGAGCAAAGGAATGAGGATGATTCTGGACTGGGAAGAAGTGCAGCAGGTCGCGCGGGAAGTCATCAAGAGACGCTACGATCTGGAGGAGGGCGACGTCGGAGGTGTCGAGGCGATTGCGACCCTGATCGACGAGAAGTGGGCCGTCAGGCTAGCTGTCGATACCACGCTGAAACCAGAACCAGGGAAGTCGGGGGGACCGTACCGATGAACTTCATCGAGCAACAACTCGAAATCGAACCACCGCCCGTGCTCGCGGAGCCGCCACCTTCCGAGCCCGAGCCCATCACGTGGGACATCGAGCAGGACGACGCGCCGAACATCATCGAAGACGTGTTGGAGGACGACCGATGAACTGGGAGCAGCTCAAGAAAACGGCAGAGGAAGTCAAGGCGCGCATGACGCACCTGACCGGCGCGGAGCTCAAGCTGGCGCAGCGGGCACAAGCCATCTCGTTCGTGTACGGCAACTGTCGGTTGAGCAACCCCGAAGTCACGCTGGAGATGTGCGAACTGCTCTACGACGAGCACGAAGCAAAGAAGCACTTCCACGACCATCTGACCATCGTCGAGAACTACCTGCGCAGGGGCACGGGCGTGCACGCCTTCCGAAGTGGCGGCGGCTTGCGTGTCGTGCGCATCGAAGGGCCCGACCGTGGTGACCTCGTGGGCTACGGCGAGCACATCCACGTCGAGGGAGCCATCCGCATCGCCGCGCAGGACGCGGTCGCCGGCAACCGTCCCTACGACGAGGTCTACGGCAAGACCGAACCGCACTACCTGACCGGAGCCGAACGTCCGTCGTCGATGCTGGACGATTGGATCCTGCGCGGGCACACGTTCGACCTGCACTACGACTCGGAAGCGGACGAGTACGTCGCCGAGTTCGAAGGCACCGAGCACGTGGACGCGCCGAAGGAGGCGAGGGAGAAGGCCAAGCGGGGCGAGACGGCGCAGTGGAGCACGCGCGGCCGCACCTACCAGACGACGGCTTGCGTCTTTCCCAACGGGGACAAGGGCACGACCAGCACGGTCATCAACCGACTGCCTCATCAGGAGCACCGCGACGACTGGATCTACACGGCCGTGCGGACCGGCAGGGCACTGAGGCTTCGCGACGCGCTCGAGGTAGGGCTCAAGGCAGAGCCGGTGGAGGCCAAATGAGAATCTACCCAGGCGATGGCAAAGAAGACAACGAGGAGCTCGCACGGCTCAACGTCGAGCCCTGGATGGTTGAACTGCTGCTGCTCAACCCCGGCTACACGTGGTGGGGACCGCACGAAGACTACATGTGGACGAAGGACAAGGGCTGGTCGTCCGCTGTCTTCTGCGACTCGTGGAAGGAGTTCAGGGGAGACGGGGACGAGAATAGCTGGACCTTGGGCGACCTGAACGAGTGCGTGAACTTCTACTTCCACCTCGACCGCAAGACCGCCAAGTGCAAAGCGTGCGACCAGTGCGGCTACAACCCCGAGACGAAGAAGATCGCCGACTCCTTCTACGGGGCTCTGTACGACAAAAGCGACAAGTGGAACGACAAGATCACACAGGACGAGGTTGACGCGCTCATCAGGGAAGGCCGGCTCGTCTCGTACACACACGAGACCAAGCCAGGCGAGGGTTGGGTACCCAAGGACCCCGTGCCGAGGGTCACCGCAGAACAGATCAACGCGGACACCAAGTCCTCGCAGGGACTGGGGCCGCACGACGGCATCAACCGGGGCATCCTGATCGAGACCCGAGCGAAGCGACTGGGCGTGTGGGGCATGTGCCCCGAGTGCGAAGGTCACGGCTACGTGTTCACCGAACCCAAGGGCTGCTTGTGCCTCACGCTGTGGTGGCTGCACCCCCGGAAGGGCTGCTCGAGGGGCATCGAAATCCGGAACATCCAACAGGCCGACCTGCAAGACATCTACGACTACTTGGCCGAAGCGGCTGATCGCAACGCCGAGAGGTTCTTGGAGGTCTGCAAGTTGCGCAGCGACATGAACGAGGAGAACGATGGGACTCAATCCTAGCTGCAACAACGTGAGCGACAGAGCACTCAAGAAGCTGCCCGTGCTGGGCGACCCTCCCTTCAAGGAGCCGCATGCGAAGGAGGCTGTCAGCGAGCTCAAGGCCCTCTTGCCGGAAGCGAAGTTCACCGGGGAGGTGAGAACGCAGAAGCACTGGAAGGAGGGCACCAAGGGGTGGAAGAACGCCCGTGTGGGCCTTTCGATGTGGTACGAGGGGGCCGAGAACGACACCGAGGAAGTGAAGGTCCGGACCGTCGAGGCCACGGCGCTCGGATGGAAGTTCAGCAGAGCCTGGTACTACTGGGTCTGCAACACGTACGAAAAGCCCATCCCCGCAGCGGCTGCCAAAGCCTTCAACGACAAGTGGGGCGACCAAGTCCGCTTCAACGGCTACGCGGGAGGCACGGACGCGGACGGACCGGGCAAGAGCTACCACGTCGACACGCTCGACGGCTTGCTCGCGCTGGTCAAGCTGATCCGAGAGCACCAATGAGCGACAAGACCCCCGTCAAGGAGGAGTGATGCCCAACCTAGGCCAGTACCACGAGATCATGGACCGCGCGTCCGTCGTGCTCGAGCTGTTCGTCTCGCAGATCGAAGAGACCGAATGCACCCGCCAGGACCCCCAACTCAAAGAGCGCGCCGAGGAACTGCGGGACCGGTTGCACGACTTCTACCAGCTCGCGGCCGAGCGACACACGGAGATGGAGAAGGAGTGCGACGGCGACGCTCCCGAGAAGGCACGCGAGCTCATCCTCGAACGGGCCTGCGAGCGGGCCATGCACGTGCTGCTTCCTCTGCCCACGACGCTGGACGAGATGCTCACCTACCCGGCAAGGGTCGCGAAAGCCATTCTCGACGGAGGCTGAGGTGCCCACGTACATACGCAAGGAACAACTCGACCCTGAATTCGTCGCCAAGGTCAACCGCGCGCACCGGGGAGCTCTGGCGGCGATGATCATCCTGCTCATTCACGCGCTCATCGATGTGAGCTACGTAATCTGGAGGCTGCTGTGACTGACGGCAAGTTCGCACCCGACCCCAACGGCTACTTCATCTTCTTCATCAAGTCCTCCGAGCGTGACGAGGCCGAGGACGCGAAGAAGCAGTACGAGAGCCCCGTGGGCATGATGTGGTACGAAGCACGTCAGGAGGCCAGCATAGCGCTCGGAGTGCCCTGCGAGGCGCTGGGGTGGGGCAAGTACAACAAGCCCCAGGAAGAGAGCGACGCCGAGGCGTACGAGCCCGAGAGCAAGCCCGAGGAGCGGCTCAAGGTCAACTCGATCGGGACCTGCCGCAAGTGTGGCTACCACGGGCCTGGACCGGAGCACCCCTGCCTCGTGGAGCCCAAGCCGGGCGAAGAGGAGCCGACCTTCTGGAAGAAGACGTGGCCCCGGAGGAAGAAGGAGACGCCGGCATCCCCGAGCTTCACCCGCGCCTCGTGGTGCACGCAGTTCTACATGATCTGCTTGACGCGGGAGGCTGCGGAACCTCCCTTCGTCTACCACGTCGAGGTCTCGAGACTCGCGCGCCAGCTCAAGTGCTTCGAAGGGCCGAACTGGCAGAAGCTCGTCAAAGAAGCGAAGGAGTGGACCCTTGCCTACCACCGGGGCGAGGAGGAAGGGGACTGGAAATGATCTCGAAGAGGTTGAGCAGCGGTAGGCTCGTCCGAGTCGCCGCCGTCATCGTGGAGCTCGAGGACAAGCATGCCACGACGAACATCGGCGAGAGCGTGTGCGACTCGGCGGGGGTGGAGTTTTCCAATTCCGGGCTGACTTTCCTCGAGACCAGCTCCTTCGCTCGAGCTCTGGCAGCTCAACTCGAGCTCACGGGAGACGAATCGCACGAGCTCGGCGCGTGGCTCAAGAGCCTGCGCTTGGAGGAGACATGACTGCTACTGGGAACCGAGTCCGAAGCATGGTCCATCCCAACTACATCTTGAGGCTCTGCGCGTACGTCGCACGCAACACCGTGGACGAGGAGGAAGACGTGGCGCTGGACCTCGTGGTCAACGCGCGCCGGCAGCTCGACCTGATGATCCGGATCCTGCGGGGAAGCGAGTGGGCGCTCGAGCGGCCCGACGACTGGCGCGTCTGCTCTTGCCCAATATGTGAAGCAGACGGCACCATCGACCAGAAGACCTACGACCGGAGCGGCGAGCACGCCGACGACTGCCCCTTCCGCCAACTGTTCGAACTGACGGCCTACCCCGAGCTCGAGCAGATCACGAAGCTGGCTGCGCACATCCGCAAGTATGACAGGGAGCACGCGAACGACGGGCCCGACAAGAAGAACCAGTGGAGGGAGACGCGCGGCCGGTTGCTCGAGCAGATCCTCGCCGCTGCCCTGGGAGAGCCGTGAGCTACCGGGAGCCCAAGATCAAGTGCAAGTACGAGGACGTCGTCGAGCAGTGGCGGGGCGGCTGCCACAACCACGCCAGGGCTAGTGGCTACTGCTATCTGCACGAGAGAATGGTACGCTCGAGGCTGAGAGCAACGTCATGCCCCCATCCCGCAAACGCCCCCCTGAAGAAGACGGCGGCTTCCTGTTCTACGTCGTCACCCTCGTCGTAGCCTTCGCGGTTTTCGCGGGCATGCTCGTGTGGGCCAGCAAGCACCTATGGAAGTGAGAACCTCATGCAGCTCGACCGACTCATCCTCGAAGCCCGCGACATCGTAGAAGACGATGCCATGACGTACCTGCGCACGAAGTCACCCATGGCGAAGATCATCGACGGCATGGCGAAGGCGATGAAGCCCGACCGCTTCGGTATGAAGGACGCCCGCGTGGTCATCGACGCCTGGTTCGAAGGCAAGGAGCCCGACCCGAAGTACGCCAAAGCCTGGAAGTACCTGCTCAGCCCCCAAGGCAAGAAGATGCTCGTCGCCGTCACGAAGGGAGTCGCGAACGCGTTGGGCAAGGGCGGGATGCGCGATATTCGCAAGGCTGTCGCGGCGTTCATGGCGTGAGGCCATAAAACCGATAAAGATCACTTGACAATCGCTGCCCATGTGATATTATATGGGCATGACGACGAAGATCAGCAAAACGAACCGCGACCGGGCCCGAGGCTGTCTGCTTGGCTTGTTCATCGGAGACAACCTTGGAGGACTGGTCGAGTTCCTCAGCGCGGAAGCCATCGCGAGCAAGCACCCCGAGGGTGTGACCGAGATGCAGACGGGCGGCGGCTGTTGGCGTATCGCGGCAGGCCAGCCGACCGACGACGGCGAGCTCGCCCTGTCGTTGGCCCACAGCATCCTGGTAAACGACGGTTACGACCCCGAGATGGCCCTCACGCTGTACGAGCAATGGCTCAACAGCCGTCCGTTCGACTGCGGCAACACCATCCGTAGCGGCATCTGCGGCAACCTTTCGTACGACAGCCAAGCCAACGGCGCCCTGATGCGGCTCGGCCCCCTGCCCGTCTTCGGTGCCTTCCTTGCCGACGACGTCGCCGACCTTGCGGCAGCAGACGCCTGCGTGACCCATCCCAACCTGGTCTGCCAGGTCGCGAACCGCGTGTTCGCGGACGGCATTGCCTACGCCATCCGTGAGGGTGTCTCGCGGGAGCTCGTCTACACGCACATGGTCGCCCACGCCCACCGGTTGCTGCACGACGATGGCATCGAGGAAGCAAAAGTGATCTTGGACGCGCTCGTGGACGGCGCGGGAGGGTGCCCGGAGGACGCGTCCCACCTGATGGGCTGGGTCCGTCACGCCGTGCAGATCGCGGCCCATGAACTGCTGCATGCCGAGGACTTCCGCAGCGGCGTCATCCATGCGGTGGCGCAGGGCGGCGACACAGACACCAACGGAGCCATCACGGGCATGCTGCTCGGCGCCTGCTTCGGCCAGAGCCAGATCCCCGGTGACTGGGTCGAGACGATCGCGAACAGCCAGAGCACCCGCGAGTCGGGGACCGCGCACCCTAGGCCCCATTGGCTCTGGTCCTGCCAAGCCATCGACCTTGCCGACCGGCTGCTTGAGCTCGGCGCCGACCTGGCGGGTGCCATGCGCTGCATCGAGACCGAGCAGAAGGAAGCCACGCCGACCCAGACCATCGTCGGCAACGGCAACATCCAAATCGGCGGGAGCGTGAAGTGAAGACGAACATCGAACTGATCGACCACAACACCCGAGAGACGCTCGAGACGCGCTGGAAGCTCGAAGTTGCGGTCGTCCCCGCCAAGGGGGACGTGTTCGAGACGAGCGAGGGCGTCTACCTCGTCATCAACCGACGATTCATCCTGGTGTGCCCGACCGAGATGCACGTGAGGCTGGGCGTGGAGAAGCTGGAGGACA
>Ga0180433_10000362_pt1 | contig 77691 bp, 68 predicted proteins | sample SS_ome_8_FD_132980 | JGI IMG/M metagenome (GOLD analysis project Ga0180433, IMG submission 132980) | Hypersaline lake sediment archaeal communities from the Salton Sea, California, USA - SS_1_D_1 metaG | ecosystem: Environmental > Aquatic > Non-marine Saline and Alkaline > Hypersaline >...
GCGGCGAAGGCGTTCATGCGGCGATGCCCTCCTCGTGGGCGCGGCGGTAGAGCGGGCAGTCGGCCCGCTCGTAGTCGGTGACCGAAACCGGCTTGGCGCTGATCCGCCGACCCAGGTCCAACGCAAGCGGGTACAAGGCGTCGAGGTTCGTCTCCAGATCCTGGCCGTAATGGATGGGGTCGGCCAGGAGGACGAGGACGTCGACGTCGCTGTCCGGCCGGGCCTGGCCGCGAGCCTCCGAGCCGTACAGGACGACGCCGCGAAGCCGGTCGCCGTGGACGGCCTGGAGGCGGCGCTTGATGTCGGCCAGCAGTGCGTCGCGGTCCATGGCAAGTCTCCGTTGGTACGCCATGACCATGCTACCGTGCGGGCGAGTGAGCATAAAGCCGAATCCGGCCGGGCCACACGTGCTTTTGGCTCGCGGGCCCGGCTTGCCGCTCGCTACCACCCGTGGTAATACCCCACGCCGAAGCGGCCTCTCGGCCAGGGGCCGTGCCAGTACGGGTCATACCACGGGTCGTAGTAGTACGGCCGATAATAGCCCGGACGGTAGTAGTACACCTCCTCGAGGCGAACGAACTTCGTCGTCACCGTGTGCTTCTTGCCGCCATAGACGTACGGCCATCGGAGGCGGAAGGAACCCAGGTTCGCCAGGTCGATTTCGGCGGGCAGGTCGAAGACGAGTTCGTAGGTGGCGTCCGCCCCGCCGGCTACGGTGATGGCGCCGGTGCGGCTGCGGCCGGCGTAGGCCTCGGCGCCGCGGACGGTGTGGCCCTCGTCGTCCAGGAGGCACATGTCGGCCGGCCGGAGCGTGAAGCCCTTCTCGCTGCCGTTCTCAATCCGTAAACGGATGTGCAGGGCGGCGAAGGCGACGCCCTTCTCGCCCGTCTCGGTCCGCCCGCGGGCCGCCAGGCGGACGGTGACGGCCGGCTTCTCGGGCGGCAGGCGGTAGGTGCGCCGGGCCACCCAGTCGGCGCCGGCGGCCTCGTGCTCGCCGGCGGGGCGGAAGTGCGTCCAGGAGACACCGCCGCACCCCCCCGCCGGGAGCATCGCCGACAGGGCCGCCGACAGAACCGCAAGGGCCGGGAAAATTCGTGCGCGGCGGGTCAAAGCCTGTCCCGAGCGAAGCCGAGGGGTACCCGCCGCGCCGGAACGCGCAGCCTTAGGGAGGCGCGGCAGGGACGGAGACCCGCCGCGCCTCCCCTTATCGTCACCGCTTGGTGGTTCAATGTGCGCTGATTCGCCGGTCATGTCGGTCCCTAACCCGATGCCCTTCTGCTCCATTGTACGCCCGCCGGCGGCCGGGCGAAAGGCCGTCGCGCGGCCGGCTGCTTCCGCATTGACCCGGTGTCGTCGCCGCGGTACGATGCACCGCAGCGGGTCGCAGGTGCGAACGCGGCGGGTCGGAGATTTACCCGCCGGAGGCGGACCCGTTGTGCGGCGGGAATCTCAAAAGGACCTGGCTGGATGAACGGCGTGGCGGCAGAGGGCGAGGCGGCGGGCCTGGTCCGCGCCGCCCGAGGCACCGCCTGGCCCCGGGCGATGGGCGCCGAGCGCCTCGGGCAGGCGGCGGCGCTGGCGGGTCTGCTGGGCCTGATGGGCCTGGGCCTGATCCTCGTGCCCTCGCCGACGGGGGCCGGCACGCACTGCCAACTCGGTCTGCCGCCGTGCGGCATGCTGGAGACGACCGGCCTGCCCTGCCCCACCTGCGGGGTGACGACGGCGTTCTGCCTGGCGGTCCGCGGTCGGCTGGCCGAGGCGCTCGCGACCCAGCCGTTCGGCCTGGCGATGTGTCTCCTGGTGGCTGGGAGCGGCCTGGGCCTGGCGGCGGCGCTCGTGACCGGGCGGAGCGTCCTGCCCGTCCTGACGCCGCTGCGGCTGGCGATGGCGGCCTTCGCGCTGATGCTGCTCCTTCTTGGGTCGTGGACGTACAAACTGGCGACGGCCTGAGGCGCGGCCGTTCGGATGGCATTTGGCGCGGCGGGCCCGCCTCCGGCGGGTAAATCTCTGCACCCGCCGCGCCGGAACCTGCCTTCTTCGAGGTGCGCGGTGGGTGCGGAGACCCACCGCACAACATGGGCGGAGACCCACCGCCCACGGCCGGACCGTCGCGTTGGTGGAATCGATGAGGCCAACCATTTCGAACCCGAATTCGCCCCCGCGTACCGGAACCGTTATGCGTGAACACAAGCGCGGCAGGTGCGGAGACCCGCCTCGCCATCGTGGGCGTGGTTTCCGCTGGGCGGCGCTGGTGCTGGGGCTCGCGCTGTCGGCGGCGTCGGCAGGATGCGAGATCCTCGGCCAGATGATTGCCGTCGGCATTGCCCCCCGCCATCCCAAGAAGCAGGTCGAGGCCGAGTACGACCTGGAGGCCGAGCGCCTCCTCATCGTCCCGTACGCCGGCAACGACGTGCTGTTCGAGTATCCGACGGTCCCGCTGGAGGTCAGCCGCGACCTCGTCCACGAACTGGTGGGCCACCTGAAGAAACGCGTCCAGACCGTCGTCCATCCGGTGCGGGTGGCGCGATGGCAGGAATCGAACCTGGAGTGGCCGAACATGTCGCTGAAGGCCATCGCCGAGGAGTTCGAGGCCGACGTCCTCCTCTACGTGGAACTGGAGCGGTACACCATGTTCGAGAGCGGAAGCCCGAACCTGCTGCGCGGGCAGGTGCGGGGCCGCGTCCAGGTCGTCGAGGCGGGCGCCGAGGCCAACCCCGTGTACGAGGCGATCGTGGAGACGGTCTTTCCGGAGCAGCGGCCGGTGGCGGAGGGCGAAATCAGCGTCCGCCGGCTCCGGGCCACCACGACCCGGCTGTTCGCGCGCGACGTCATCCGCAAGTTCTACGACCACGAAGTGCCGCTCGAAGGGGAGGACGCCGGATGAACCGACTCCGGCCGAGCCTGCTCCTGGCGGCAGTTCTCGCGACGGCTGCGTGCACCGGGTGCGACTGGCTCGCCTACGGTCTGATCAAGACCATCGGGCCGTTCGTCCCGGAGGACAAGCACGAGGCCGAGTACGACCTGGCCGGCAGCAGCGTCCTGGTCCTGGTGGACGTGGAGGACCCGACGGTGGCGTCGGAGTTTCCCCGGGCCGACACCCTCCTGGCCAGGGGCATCGCCGAGACGCTCGAGGCGCACGAGGCCTCGGGGCCCGTGGTGTCGGTGCGGAGCGTGCTGGCGGCGAGGCGAATGGAACCGGACTTCGCCCGGTGGTCGGTGACGCGGGCGGGAAAGTACTTCAACGTGGACGTGGTTCTGCACGCGCAGTTGTTCGAGTTCCGCATCAAGGACAGCCCGTCCTCGAACGTGCTGCGGGGCTACGCCGAGGCCGCCGTCCGCCTCGTCTCGCCCGAGACGGGGGAGCAGGTCTGGCCGGTCCTGGAGGAGGTCCGCCTCGTCACGGCCGAGGCGCTGCCCGAGGCAGAGACGGAAGAGGCGACCCGGCACGAGGAGGACCTGGCCCGCGGCCTCGGCAAGAAGATCGGCCGACACTTCTGCACCTATAAACTCAACGAACTGCCGCTTCGGCCGAAAGTGAAGTGACGATAGCCACAGGCTGCAAGCCCCAAGCCACAAGTTTACTCTCCGCAGGCGGGCCGAGAGCCATGGCGCGCTGAGACGCGGCAGCCGAAGCGACGAGAGCCATGATCCTGGCCGAGGGTACAACCCGGCTCCTCTTCGCCAGCGAGGGCCTGGCCGCCACCGGCCTGGTCTCGGCCGTGGTGGGCGCGGGGGTGTTCATCGCGGTCCTCGTGCACGGCTTTGTGCGGGCGGGGCGCCGGCCCGCCGGGGAAGAGGCCGAGGCCGCCCCGGTCGTCGAGCCCATCCTGCCGATGTGGCAAATCGCGGTCGGTCTCGGCCTGGCGGCCCTGCTGATGCTGACGGCGTGGTCGGCCATCGGGGCGGACGGCTGGCCGGTGCACCTTTCGCTGATGGCCATCCTGACCGTCGCCTGCGGCGTGTGGGTCCTGTTCTTCTACCTGCGGGTCTTCCGTTGGCTCGGCCGGGCGCCGATGGCGGCGCTGTGGGCGATGCGGCTGCTGGCGATCCTGCTGCTGGTGCTCCTGATCTTCAAGCCGGTCCTCAGTTTCGAGGAGACGCTCCAGCACCGGACGGACCTGCACATCCTGGTCGACGCCTCGGAGTCGATGTCGGTCAGCGACTACCCCGATTCGCCGCACCGCATGAGCCTGGCGGTCCGGCAGGTGGAGCAGTACCTGGAGCGCCTCCGGCGGGCGTTCCGCGTCCACCTGCACGCCTTCGACACCAAGGCGCAGGAGGCGGAACCGGGCGCCTGGCCCGACCCGGAGGGCAAGGCCACCAACCTGGCCCGGGCCCTGAAGGACGTGCTCTCGGCCGCCCGGCGGATCGACCTCTCGGGCCTGGTCCTGATGAGCGACGGGATCCACAACGCGGGGGGCGACCCGGCCGAGGCCATCGCCGACCTCGGACCGCCGCCCATCTACACGGTGGGCGTGGGGACGGACCTGACGGCCCGGAGCGGGTACCAGGACATCAGCATCGCCGAGGTCCGCGCCCCGGAGGAGGCCACCGTCAACAACGTGGCCGAGATGACCGTGGACGTCGAGGCGGTCGGCCTGCCCGACCGCAGCGTCCAGGTGGAACTGCGGGAGCACGACAGGCCGCTCGCCCAGACGCCGCTTCGCCTGGACGGCCGGGAGGGACCCCAGGCCGTCACCTTCACCTTCACGCCGGAGGAAACCGGCCGGCACACCTACACGGTCCGCATCCGGCCGGACCCGGCCGAGCGCCGCGACGAGAACAACCGGCGCCAGGTCCACGTCCTGGTGACGGACCCGAAGATCCGCGTCCTCTACATCGAGGGCGTCATCCGCCCCGAGTACAAGCCCCTGAAGAGCGTCCTGGAAACCGACCCCAACGTGGAACTGGCGGCCCTGGTCCAGGTGAAGCCGGGCGAGTTCATTCAGTCCGGCAGCATGCAGGGGGTCACGCTTTCCGGACCGCCGCAGACCCTGGAGGACATGCGGCGGTTCGACGTCTTCATCCTCGGCGACCTGCACCGGAGTTATTTCTCGGCCGAGCAGATGGAGAACCTGCGGCAGGCGGTGGAGGAGGGACGCGGGTTTCTCATGCTAGGCGGGTACAACAGTTTCGGCCCCGGCGGGTACGCCGACACGCCCATCGAGAAGATGCTGCCCGTGGAGGTGGGTCCGCCCGGCATCGGCCAGGAGACCACCCCCTTCGTCCTGAAACTCACGCCCGAGGGCGCCAGCCACCCGATCTTCCACGGCACGGTGAACTTCTTCCAGCAGCAGCGGTCCGAGGGACCGCGCCAGCAGTTGCCCCTGCTGAAGGGATGCACCAGGCTCGTTCGCGCCAAGCCGGGCGCCGGCGTCCTGGCGGTCCATCCCGAACGGGCGGGCCCCCACGGACCGCTCGTCGTCCTGGCGGTCCAGCAGTACGGCGAGGGGCGATCGGCCGCCTTCGCCGCCGACACCACCTACCAGTGGTACCTGCCCTTTCGGGCCATGGGGGCCGAGTCCCCTTACGTCAAGTTCTGGAGCCAGATGGTCCGCTGGCTGGCCAACATGGAGGTCAAGGAACACGCCGACACCCCCGGCGTCACCCTCCTGGTCCGCAAACCGTACTACGAGCCCGGCGAGACGGTCCTCGTCCGGGCCAAGGTCCGGGCCGAGGAAGGACGCGCCACCAACTTCGCCGAGACGACGGGCGTGCTCGTCGGCCCCGGCGAGGACCGGACCCGGAGCCTGTCGCTCTCGCTCGTCGCCGGCGACGTCGGCGTGTACCAGACGGAACTCGAGACCCTCGACCCCGGCGACTACACGGTGCGCGTCGCGGCCGAGAAGGAGGGCACGGCGCTCGGCGAGGACAAGGTGGAGTTCAGCGTTGGCCGGCCGAACCAGGAGTTCGACCGCCTCGGCATCGACCGGGCGCTGCTGAAGCGCATCGCCCGGCAGACCGGCGGCGCTTACTACGAGCCGGCCGCCTTCGGCGACCTCGTCGAGACCCTGCGCGGCCGGACCGTGACCGAAAACATCCACCGCGAGTTCGGCATCCAGACGGTGCCCGGCCTGTTCGCTGTCCTCTTCGGCCTGTTCCTGGCCGTCGTGACCGGCGAGTGGCTGCTGAGAAAGTATTATCAACTCGTATGAATGGAAGTACCTGAGTGCACCGGCAGCGCGACTCGGTGCAGGGCATTTTGCCGCCGGGCCCGCCAAAAAGACGGCGGGTAAACTTGCCCGGCGCGTCGGCTTTCTCCGCCACGCGCGCCGGCCGAGGCCGGCGGCTGAATGGGGCCGCGCTACGGAGCCAGGTACTCGCTGCGGAGGCGCTCGGCCAGGGCGCGGGTCAGGCGGAACACCCGATTCGCCGTCTCCGCCGGCCGGGTGCCCAGACCGCACGCCGGCGTAATCAGGCTCTGCCGGAGCACCTGCTCCCGCGCGAAGCCCAGCGCCTCGACCTTCGCCAGGTGTTCCAGCATCCGCGCGTGCAGCCCGTCCACGGTGGCCCCGGCGACGGCGTCCGGGTCGGTCGGCACGATGCCCCAGGCGATGGTTCCGCCGCCCTGGAGGAACGCCCGGATGTCGTCGCGGTACACCAGGAAGTTCTCCGCGAACTCGAAGGCGTCGAACGAGACGACCTGCACCGGCCCCGCCAGGAAGATGGACCACTCCGTGTTCGAGCAGCAGTGCGAACCGGTCGTCTCGGCCCCGGCCGTCACCGACGCCAGCGTCTCCTGGACCTGCGGCTTCTCCCACCCGAAGAACGGCGTGCCGAAGGACGCCAGGAACGGCTCGTCGACGAAGACGATGGGCCGGGCGCCCGTCTCGGCGATGCGTTCGGCCTGCCAGCGGACCCGCAGGTTCAGGAACCGCGCGAGCACGTCGCGCAGGACGTCGTTGTAGAGGATGGGGTTGCTGTCCTCGCCCCGAATGTTCATGCCGACGGTGACGGGCCCGGCCACCTGGCCCTTGGCCTCCGGGCAGCCGCGCCGGCGCACCTCCTCCAGGAACGGCGCCAGGCCCGCCGCGGCCTCGTCGGGTATGGCGGCGAAGTCGGCATCACCCGCCTCCGACGCCGCCAGCAGACGCTCCACGCCCTCGAAGAACGCCTCGTCCTGCACGAGCCGCAGCCGACCGTCCTCCATGCGCAGCCCCGGCAGGCCGACGGCCGCCTGCTCGTTCATCCCCTCGGCGCGGGAGACGTTCGGCAGTTGGGGCCAGTACGGCAGGTCGGGGCAGTCGCGGAAGACCGCCGCGACGGCGTCGTCGGCGTCCTCGTATGGCAGGCTCCCGATGCCGGTGGCCCGGCAGTTGGCGGTGAACGTCATGCTTGGCTCCGATGCGAGTCGAGGTTTGCGGGAATCGGCGGGCGCGGCGTTTCCTTCCTGTCCCGCGCCGGGTGCCACGGTTTGCTTGGCAAACCGTGCGCAGGTCCAGAAAACACGGATTGCAAGCAATCCGTGGCACCCAGCGAATGCCGAAGGCTGTATCCTGCGCGGTGGAGCCATGATACGCCGGGGCGCGGGCCGGGACAAGGCCCCGCCGAAGGCCGATGTCCAATTGTCCCATGCCGATGGCAGATAGCCGACGATGATCACCGCGTCCCAGACCGTGACGGCGAGGTGGGCTGCAATCACAGGCGTCGTGCTTTTCAAAGGTTCGAGATAGGAACACACCTGGCGTCAGGTCGGTTCACTCGGCGGCTTTCGGCGGGCCGGCGTCTACTTCGCTCGTTCGCGCGGGGTTCGGCGTCTACATCACGGCGGGCTGATAGGCGTACTGGTCGGCCAGGGCGAGTGTCTCGGCCAGGCTCGTGCAGGCCTCCGTGCAGCCGGGCCGGGAGAGGCTCCGGGCGGCGGCGCACACCGCCAGCCTCAGGCTGCGCCGCAGGTCCCACCCTTCGTGGATGCCCAGGAGCATACCGGCGCAGAAGGCGTCGCCCGCGCCCGTGGTCGCCTGGATGTAGCCCTCCGGCAAGGCCAGGGCGGGCTGCCAGAGGGCCCGTCCGTCGGCAGTCCGGAGGTAGGCGCCCTCCGGCATGTGGATGCACACCAGCCGCTCCACGCCCTGGGCGAGCAGGGTCTCGGCGGAGGCCCGGATGGCCTGCGGGTCCGGCCGACCCCCCGGCCGAAGATCGTGGCCGGTGGTGCGGCCGGCCTCCAGTTCGTTCACAATCACGTCATGGCTGTATTTCAGGGCGGGTTGGACGATCCGGGGGAACCGGTCACCGGCCTCGCTGACCACGTCGATGGAGGTCTGGATGCCGGCCTGCTGCAGCCGCGCCAGCAGCCCCGCCGCCACCGTGCCGTAGGCCGCGTCCGGCGCGTCCATGCGGTCCATCTGCAGCAGGTACGCCAGGTGGAGGAGGCGCACGCCGAGCCGCTCCACCGGAACGTGTTCCGGGCCGAACAGCGCGTTGGCCCCGCGGTGATGGAAGAACGTCCGCCGGCCGGTGCCCCGGACGACGATGACGTTCGTGAACGAGGTGGACGCCTCGGCCGTCGTGCCGAGCGCGGTGTCGTCGATGCCGTGGGCACGGCAGTCGCGGCGGATGCGTGCGCCGTCGGGGTCGTCGCCGACGAGGCCGATGCCCTCCAGGGGGATGGGGGCGCCGCCGTCCGGCGGGCCGAACTTCGCCAGGTCCAGCAGACAGTTGTAGGCGGCGCCGCCCGTCCCGCGGTCTCTCCCGACGATGTTGGCGAGGGTTTCCTCCTCCGGCCACCGGTCGCACATGAAGATGTAATCGCAGGTCCAGCATCCGGCGACGGCGATGCCGCGTCGTGGGTGGGACATGGCCTGTTCCAGCCCGGTGATTGCGGGGAATCCTGCCAACGGGCCAACATACCAGAAGACCTCAACCCTGCCGGTCTCCGGGGCAGAATTAGACCTCCCGCCGGCGGCCTTGTCAAGCACGGCTCTGCGGCGGACGCAATGACGAGCCCGCCGCTCAGCAGGGATCGGGAGGCGCGGCTCCGCCGGCCGAATACACCCATCTGGTGCAGAAAATCTTGACCCAAGCAGCGATACAGTCTACCATGCGGGAAATCATCCGATACCGGGCAAAGCCGTCCGGAACGTCCCGACCCTCTGGGCGAAACGCCCTCCATCCCTGAAGGAGCGAAACCGGTGCGAGCAACGCAATCCTATCCGAAAGACTGTCGCAACAGGCGCTGGGGAAGAATGGGGTTCGTCGTCGCCGTCATGCTGGCCGTGGACCTCGCGGCCGGGCCGATCGCATCCGCTGACAGGCCCCGCGACCACATCCACGTGGCGAAGGCCCGGGCCAACGCCCCCGGCCCCTACAAAGCCGAGTGGGAATCCCTCAAGAAACACACGGTGCCCGAGTGGTTCCGCGACGCCAAGTTCGGCATCTACTGGCATTGGGGGGTGTACAGCGTGCCGGCGTTCGGCAGCGAGTGGTACCCGCGGAACATGTACCTGAAGGGCCACGGCGTCTATAAGCATCACGTGAAGACGTACGGGGACCCGGCCAGACATCCGTACACGCGATTCGTCCCCCAGTTCAAGGCCGAGACGTTCGACGCCAACGCCTGGGCCGACCTCTTCGCCAAGGCCGGTGCCCGGTACGCCGGCCCCGTGGCCGAGCACCACGACGGCTATGCCATGTGGGACAGCGAGGTGACGCCGTGGAACGCGGCCGACACCGGGCCCAAGCGCGACATCACGGGCGAACTCGCCCAAGCCATCCGGGCCCGCGGCATGAAATTCGTCACGACCTTCCACCACGCGCGCAACAACCTGTGGCAGAGGAACGGGAAATGGACCGGCCACTACGATGGCGTCAAGAAGAACTTCCCGTCGCTCCTGGAAGACGACAAGAACGCCGTCCTCTACGGCTACCTGCCGCGCGACCTCTTCTGCGACTTCTGGCTCGCCAAACTCAAGGAAGTTATCGACAACTATCAACCGGACCTCATGTGGTTCGACTCCTGGCTCAACGAGATCCCGGAGGAACATCAGAAGGAGTACTGCGCGTACTACTTCAACCGCTCGAAGGAATGGGGCAAGAAAGTCGTGGTCACGTGCAAGCAGCGGGATCTGCCCATCGAGGTGGCCGTCGAGGACTTCGAGAAGGGCCGGGCCGAACGCCTCACCGACTTTCTCTGGCTGACCGATGACACCATCAGCAAGGGATCCTGGTGCTACACGCAGAACCTGCGCATCAAGAGCCCGGACGAGGTCATCGACACGTTCGTCGACATCGTCTCGAAGAACGGCTGTCTGCTCTTGAACATCTCGCCTAAGGCCGACGGCTCCATTCCCCAGAATCAGCGCCACGTACTCCTGGAGATAGGGCGCTGGCTCCAGGCAAACGGGGAGGCCATCTACAACACCCGACCGTGGAAAACCTACGGCGAAGGCCCCACTCGCATGGCCAAGGGCGGCCACTTCGTCCGCATGAAGGAAGGCTACAAGGCCGGCGACGTCCGCTACACCCAGGCCAAGGACGGCCGAGCGGTCTACGCCATCATGCTTGGGTGGACCGCCGGGCCGGTCGTCCTACGCTCCACCAAGGTCCGGGACCACGCCAAGGAGACCAAGGTGACCTTGCTCGGCTACAACAAACCCATTAAACACGAGGTGAACGACGCAGGCCAACTCGTCCTCCACGTTCCGAATTTGAAACCCAAGCAGCGGCCTGTTGCGTACGCCTGGGCCTTCCGCCTTGTCGGCTTTGACCTTGGGCAACAGTAGCCCACGACCCGCCATAAACGCCTGTTGCCGTTGTATCCGGGGGGGGAAATTCGGCTTTTCAGCGGGGCGCGCGAGCGATGTGCAGACCATTTCCCCGCCGTGCCTGCGGCGAGGGCCACGTGTCCCGACGCGCACACAGAGGGCTTCGGACCGTCGAGGACAAATCGGTCACCACGATTCACCTGGTGCGGGCGGCACACAAGCGGCAGCGTCCAACCCAAAGGGGTATACGTTCGTTTGCGCCTCGGCACCTGCGGCACGATCCTGCACGCTGCGGGGTTGTCCAGGAGACTCACCGCCCAGGATACTCCGAGAGATACGCCGCGCCGGATACGCGCTCGGTGCTTCTCACAGGATGCGGGCGGGCCCCGCGCCCTTCTCGCGCTCGGCCTCGACGGGGTTGGCGAGCACGCCGATGCCCTCCACCTCCACCTCCACCGTATCGCCCGGCTCCATGGGCCCGACGCCGGCCGGCGTGCCGGTGGCGATGACGTCGCCGGCCTCCAGGGTCATGATGCGGCTGGCCCAGGCGACGACGTATCGGCAATCGAAGACAAGTTGATTCGTCCGCGACGCCTGCCGCTGCTCGCCGTTCAGGCGGCACGCGACGGCCAGGTCGTCCGGGTTGCCGGGGTCGGTCTCGATCCACGGACCCAGCACGCCGAACGTGTCGAACCCCTTGGCCCGGCTCCACTGGCCGTCCTTCGATTGCAGGTCCCGGGCCGTCACGTCGTTGAAGCACGTGTAGCCGAAGAGGACCCGCTCGACCTTCTCGGGCGGCACGCTCCGGCAGCGTCGGCCGATGACCAGGGCCAGTTCGGCCTCGTAATCCACCCGGCCGGCCATCCGAGGGTACACGATAGGCTGGCCCGGGCCGGCCAGCGCCGTGGCGGGCTTCAGGAACAGGACGGGTTCGGCGGGCAGGGGCGTGCCCATTTCCTCGGCGTGGTCGCGGTAATTCAGGCCCAGGCAGAGCATTTTGGACGGCCGGCAGGGAGGAAGCAGGTTCACCTCCGCCAGCGCATGGGTGGTCTGCATGGGCGTTGTGCCCTCGAAAAAGGGGCGGAGCAATTCGCGGACACGGTCGCCCTCGATGACGCCGTAGCGGACCTCGCCGTCAACCTGGAAGCGGATGAAACGCATGGGTGCTCCGTCCTTCCCGCCCTTTCGCTGCGCTCAAGGGCGGGCGTTGTCATTCACCATTTATCATTCGCTTCCCCCCATTCCCCACCACGTCTGGCACGGCAAGGTGGGTTCGGAGAGGGGGAGGAAACTGCACGGGTTCGCCAGGAACTCGGGCACGCCCGCCTCCCGGGCCCAGTCGAGCGGCGGTTTGTCGCCGCGGCCGACGCGGAAGGCGAAGCGGTAGATGCGCCCCCTCCCGCCCCGCAGCGGCGCCAGTGCCTCCCATGGAATCGCCGCCTCGTAGACGGTATGGCCGATGGCACCGTCGCGGGCGATGACGGCGCGGGCCCCCTCGACCGGCCCGTACCACGGGTCCAGGTTGCCCGGCACGTGCGACCGCAGGACGACGCCCGGCCGCCGCAGCCGGATCACCTGTGCCCCGTCGCGTCCGAACGTCAGGGCCATCAGGTGGCCGGTATCGCGGAAGGCGCCGTCGGGCAGCGCCCAGCCGCGGGCGGGATGGGCGAAATCGTCGTCCGCGCGTCCCTCCGTGCCCCAGGCCAGTTGGACGGCGTCGCCGCCGTAAGCGAAGGTTCCGGCCCGGAAGGTGGCCCGCCGGCGCCGCACGCTCGCCGAGACGTAGAAGAACTGCTCGTCCCAGGCGGAGCGGACCTCGGCCCAGACCTCGCCGTCCGGCCCCTCGAGCACCACCGGATCGATGCCGTCCCAGTCCGCGAGGCCGTAGCCGACCTCGATGGTCCGCTTCGGCGTCCGGGCCCGCCACACCTCCTGCCGATGGCGGACGAACGCCTCGTCCAGCGAGACGACGGCCTCCACGGGGTACGGCCCCCGGCCGGCGTCCTCGGGCGCGGTACATTCGAAGGAGACCTCGCCGGCCTCGCCGGGCGGCAGGTCGAACCGTCGTTTGCTGTCGCGGACCTCCCAGCCGTCGGGCAGGAGGAGGCCGGCCCGGCCGGCCAGCGGCTCCGCACGGTGACTCTGGACCCACAGGGTCACCCGCGTCTTGCCGGGCACCCGGCCGCGGATGAGGCTCTCCACCCGCACGGTGCCCGGGGCGATGCCGAAGATGCGGGCCTTGCGAAGCCGGTCGCGCACCTGCCCGGCCGAGAGGGTGAGGCTCACCACGTACACGGGCGCCTCGCTGAACGGGACAATGAGTCGCCGACCCTTCCAGATGCCGATCGGGTGGCCGAGGACGTCCCTCGCCTCCAGGCCCCGGCCGTCCTCGAAGACCAGCACGCCGCGGTCGCAGTGGTCCTCGTCCCCGCCGCCGACCCACGACCACACGACCGCCGCCTGCCGCTCGGGGCCGCTGAAGACGTGCCCGTAGAGCAGCGGCACGTCGGCCCAGGCGTCGCCCTCGTAGCGGGCATCGCCCAGGAGATGGGCCATCCAGGCGTAGGCGGCGGCCGAGGCTCGCGGCCTCGGCAGGCCGCAGCCCCAGCGGAAGAAGACCCGTTCCGCCCCGGCCGCCACGGCCGTCACGTGTCGCGTCACGAGTTTCCACGCCCGCTGCTGCGGGGAAGCGGCGCCGGGTTCCTGGGCCGAAGTGACCACGGCCGCGCGGGGCACGTCCATGCGCTTCGCCGTCTGGACGCCGTAGTCCACGCTCCGCCGATAACCGCCGCTGCGAAGGGAGGTCGCATCGCCCCCCGCGTCCACGTGGAGGACGACGCCGTCCGCGCCCGCCAGGACGGGCCCCTCCGTCAGGACGCTGCCCAGGATGGCCGGCGTCGTGCCGACCCACAGCCCGGCCGGCGCCTCGGCCCGTCGAACCGCCCGGAGCAGTTCGGAGACCGTCCGGCGGTAGGAGTCGGCCGAGAAGGCCAAGGCCTCGCGGTCCAGGACGGGCCGGCGGCCCAGCTGCCACGCCGGCGCCGCCTCGGCCAGGGGGGCGATGGCCTCGGCCGTCCTCGAGGCGAACGCCTCCGGCCGCGGCTGCTGCAGACTATTAATCGGGACGACCGGCACCGGCACGAGACCGCCCGCGCGGACGGCCTCCAGGGCCTCGGCCGTCCCGTCCCAGTCCAGCGCCAGGTGCCGGGCGCCCAGCCGGCGGGCGACCTCCGGGACGTCCCCCGGCACGGGGCCGGCCGGGGCCAGGAGGCCGAAGGCGCTCTCGGCGTTCGGAGCCGCCGTCGACGGAGGGACCACCGCCACGCCGCACGCCGCCGAGGCCGTCCGATTCCGGCTCGCGGCCGTCACCAGCACGTGGTAGTAGCCGGCGGCGGTGGCCTCCTCCACGGCCAGGTCGGCCTCGGCCGTGCCGGCGGCATCCGGGAAGACCTTCGGCAGGTCCGCGCCGGCGACCTTCCGGCCGTAGAAATCCTGCACGAGATACCGCAGGCGGACGGCGCCCGGCTGCCCCGTCGCCCGCACGTGGACCTGGAGGCGGACGGGCAGGTCGCCCTCGGGCCCCAGCCGGTACAGCCCGCCGGGAGCGACCGGTTCGACCTCGACGGCCAGCGGCGCATCGGCGGCGGCCGGAGGCCTCTCGTACGTGTACTGGTGGAAGACCTGGGCCAGGATGCGGCGCTGGAGGTCCGTCAGGCCGAGGCGTTCCATGGCCTCGGTCATCGGCTGCCAGACGTCGGCCGGGCCCTCCTCGTGGACGGGCTTGGCCGGCTTCGGCGCAGGGGCCGCCGCAGCCGCCGTGGCCGCGGCCACCCCTGCCAGCAGCGATAGACCGACCCAAAAGATACGGCCCCGAATCATGGAGAGCCTCCCCTTGCGACGCGGAGTCCAGGATTATAGAGACGGGCCGGGAACCGGCCAAAGAAAAACGGGGGCACCGGGCGAGAAGCAGCGCCGCGGCGGCTGGATGGTCATTTCGACCCAGGCGTCGCGCAGCGACGCCGAGCGGAGAAATCTCGGTGTTGAGTCTCGGCGCGATGGCGAACCGGGCCCAACGACAAGATGTCCTGCGCCCGGGTTCGTTCCCGGCCTTTCGCTTCGCGCAAGACCGGGCGTGACGGCGCTCAGGGTGTTAGCGCCCGCGCCGCGCGGGTGCGCCCGTTTCACCATGCCGCCAGGTCGCCGACGATCTCCTCGACCAGGTCCTTGACGGTGACGATGCCGACGGCGCGGCCCTTGTGGTCGGCGACGACGGCCATGGCGGCCCGGGCCCGCCGCATCCGCAGCAGCGCGGCGCTGACCGGCATAGCGGCGGGCAGGCGGACGACGTCGCGGCGCATGGCGGCCGCCACCTCGAATCCCTCCCGGGCCAGCACGTCGTTGATGTGCACGATGCCGACCACGTTATCGCGGTGGTTCTCGTACACCGGCAGACGGGAGTAGGAATGGCGTCCGAGTTCGCGGGCGAACCGCCGCTGCGTCACGTCAAGGGGGACGGCGGCCACCTGCCGCATGGGAATCATCACCCCGCCCACCGTCTTGGTGCGAAGCGCCAGGACCTTCTCGGCCAGTTGGTCCTGGTAGCCGGTGATGAGGCCTTCGGCGAGTCCCTCGCGGATGATGGCCCGCAGGCGCTGTCGCGGCGTGAAGGGGCTGGCCTCGCCCCGCCGGCGGGCGATCCGCAGCACCAGCCCGCTGATACCCTTCAGCGCCGGCACCAGGCCGACGGCGTAGAGGCCCCAGTAGACGGCCCGGATGGGCCTTGCCAGTCGGCACATCCGCTCGCCGGGGGCGAAGGCGAAGACGTTCTTCGGCAAGACCTCGCAGAAGACGAACAAGAGGGGCGTCGCCACCGCCGTCGCCGTCAGTTGCACCGTCACGCCGCCGCCGGCGACCCACCCCGCCACCAGGGCCGTCACCGCCGCCGTCAGCAGGTAGTTGCCCACGTTGTTGACGACGAGGATGCTGATGATGAGGCCGGGCAGGTCGGCCAGCAGCCGGAGCAGGACGGCGGCCCGGGCGTCGCCGCCGTCGGCACGCAACCGAAGCCGGATGCGGTTCAGCCGGTAGGAGCCTGTCTCGACGGCGCTGGCCAGGAAGGAGATGGCCAGCCCTGCCGCCGCCGCGCCGTACAGGCCGTAACGGGCCAGGATGTCAGCCAAGGCCTCCATGGTCAGGCGCTCTCCTCCGTGGCGGACGGGGGCTCGCCGGCCTCCTCGAGCAGACGGACGCGAACCCAGGTGACCCGGCGTCGGCGGACCGCCTCGATGAGGAACTCGACGTTGCCCCAGCGGATGCGTTCGCCCTCGGCGGGCAGCCGGCCGACGAGGCTCGTCACGAACCCCGCCAGGGTGGCGTACCGGCCGCCGCCCTCCGGCAGAGGAGCGCCGAAGAGGTCTTCCCAACTGCGGACCGAGAGGTCGCCGGCCAGCCGGTACTCCGACGGCCCCAGCCGCTGGACCGGGTCGGCCGTGGGCCGGTCCGTCTCGTCCTCGATGTCGCCGACGATCAGTTCCAGGCAGTCCTCCACGGTCACGACGCCGGCCAGGCCGCCGTACTCGTCCACGACGACCCCAAACTGGATGCGGCGGGAGCGGAACTCCTTCAGCAGGCTCTCGACCGTTTTCATCTCCGGCACGAAGTACACCGGCCGCACCAGCCGCCGCAGCGGGCCCTCCGGGTGCAGGTACGCCGTCTTTGCGTACACGATGCCGACCACGTTGTCCATCTTGCCGGCGTAAACGAGCAATTTCGTCAGGCGGGACCGGCGGAAGAGGGCCAGCACCTCCTCCATCGGGTCGGCGAAGTCGCAGGCGACCACCTCCACGCGGGGCGTCATGGCCTCGCGGACGCGGCGCTGGCCCAACTCGAGGACCTCGGCAAGCATGTCGCCCTCGTCGGGCGTGACCGCCCCTTCGCGCTCCGACAACTCGACCACCGCCTGGAGTTCGTCGGTGGTCATCAGGGGCGGCTCGCGCAGACGCCGCCCGGTGATGAGCCGCTCCAGCGGCACCACGATGCCGCTGACCAGGACGACGCGAATCGGATAGACGAGGTATTCGAGGGCCGTCAGCGGCAGGCTGACCAGCGGGGCGAACCCGCCCGGCAGGATCGCCCCCACGCTCTTCGGCGCCACCTCGCCGAACAGGATCACCGCCAGCGGCGTGGCGACGCCGATCGCGATCCGCCACGCCGACCGCGCCTCCGGGAACCGCTGACCGATGGCCTGGATCAGCACCACGCTCGTCGCAAACAGCGCCACGTTGACCGCGTTGTTGCCGAACAGGACCGTGACCAGGAGCCGGCGCGGGTCCTCCATGAGCCGGGCCGTCGCCCGCCGGAAAGGGCTCCGGGCCGACCGGAACCGCCGCAACTGTTCCCGGGAAAGGTTAAACAGGGCCGTCTCCGCCCCAGAGAACAGCCCCGATGCCGCCAGAAGCAACACCATGGCGGCCAGATATCCGGGGAACTCGGCCAGGACGGTCATGGCGTTTCACTCGTGTAGCGCGGCGGGTTCGGAGACCCGTCGCGCGCATTCGTTCCCGACTTTTCGCTGCGCTCAAGGCCGGGCGTTCTACACCGCACCCCCGCCCGCCTGGCAGACCAGGAGGTTGTCGTGCCCGGGCACGACCAGATCGGCGATTTCGAGCACGTCCCGGAGCGACTGGCGGGCCTTCTCCAGGTCCCACGGTTCCTCCTCCAGACTGCCGCGCTCGAAGTGCTCGCGCGTGGGGACGATATCGCCCGCCACCACCGTCGTCGCCAGGGCCGTGTACACGAGCAGCGAACAGTGCCCCGGCGACGGGCCGAACGTCGGGAACAAGTCCACGCCGGCGGCGAACCGTTCGGGCGCCGGCCGGACCCGCTCGATGACCTGCCCACCGAGGCCGTCCCTCTCGCCCTCGGCCCGGGCGTAGCGGATCTCTTCCTCGAACATCGCCCACTCGGCCTCGCCGAACAGGTCGATGCCGCAGAAATGGGCCGGGTCGAAGTGCGTCAGGAAGACGTGCGTGACGGCCTCCGGCGCGAGGCCCGCCCGGTAGAAAAGGGCGGCCCGGAGGACCTCGGCCGGCCAGCCGGGGTCGACCACCAGCGTCACGTCCTCCGAGCGGACGAGCGTGGCGGTAGCGTACTCCCGGCGGACGGGCGTCTTCTCGCCCCAGTATGGGTTGGCGGCCAGGCTGCCGATGGCAAGCACGTCGAACCGCACCGCGGACATGAGGACTCCCTCTGCCTGGGCGCGGCGTGTACGGAGACCCGCCGCGCGTCAACATCGATGGTAGACCGTCCGGGGCGGCGCGGCAAGAGGAAACGGCCGCAGGCCGAATGCTCAATGTCCAATGCTCAATGACCAAGTATGCCTTCGGCATGTAAGCCGGAACACCCGGATGCCGCAAACGAACCCCTCACGCCGCAGGCGTCCTTGGGCATTGAGCATTGGACATTGGGCATTCGACGAGCCCTCTGTCACTTCGTCCCTCTGGCCCTCTGTCCCTTGCTGTTCAATACTGCACGAGCCTGATGCACATTTTGTCCTGCGCAAGGCGGGCCTTCCACAGGTGTCCGCGCCGGAACCCGTTCATCAGGATCGCGAACGCCAGCCGGTGCCCGCTGTCGGTCTCGGCGTAGCCGGAGAGGGCGCTGGCGCCGGCCACGTAGCCGGTCTTGGCGCGGATGCGGCCTTCGGCAGCGGTGTTCCGCATGCGCCGGCGGAGCGTCCCGCGAGGGTCGCCCGCGACGGCCAGCGTCTCGCGGAAGCGTGCCCCGTACAGGCGGTCCATCCGCGCCAGCACGCGAGCGAGCGTGAAGACCGTCAGGCGATTCTTCTTCGAGAGGCCGGACCCGTCGTCGAAGACGCACCCGGCGGCCGGGATGCCGGCCTCGGCCAGCCAGCGCTCGAGTTCCTGCCGGCCGCTCGCCCACGACCCTTGGCGAGGCGGGTGCGGCGTGGCGACCTTCGGCGTCTGGCCGTAGGCGCCCAGCAGTTTGAAGAGGCACTCGGCGTACAAGCCCTGGCTCCGCGTGTTGGTGACGGCGGCGGTGGCGGCGAGGCACGAGGTGTGCACCACATCGCAGCGGAACCCGCGCCTGGCGGCGCCGCGCGGCGTGGTCAACTCGGCCCGGACGACGGGGCCGGCCACGCGGACGCCCTCGGCCCGAAGCGTGTGCGCCAGCGCGCCGCCGAACACGCGCGTCGGGTCCACCAGCGTCCGGTGGACGACCCGCTCCGGCGCCTCGGCCCAGCAGGCGCCGTCGGCGTGAATGCGCATGGACCCGTCCGGATCGACGAACCGCTGGAGGCTGAACCGGTGGGCCTTCTTCGAGGCGGCGGTGCGGATGCGGCCGGTGAGGCCGATGCCGGCGCCCGGCGGCGCCAGCCACACCCGTGCCGCGCCGCCCACGGGACCGGGGGCCACGTGGACGTCCACACAGTTATCGTTAATCGGCAATGCGTTGACGGGCGCCTCGTACCACTTGTGGCGCTGGTCGGCGGGCCAGTTCGGGTGGACGAGCGTATCGTCGAAGAGCGTAGCGTCCAGGACGATGCGCTCCACGGCCGTCACGCCGCGCTGCTTCAGCACCTCGGCCCACCGGCGGAAGGCGCCGACCGTGTCGCCGCCCCAGAATCGGCCGGAGACGTTCGGGTCGCCGCCGCCGATGACCGCCAGGTCCCACCGCCCCTTTCCGCGCGGCGAGGGCACCCGCCCCACGTGCGTCCGGATGCGCCAATCGGGGCCGAGGCGGTCGAAGCACGCAGCCGTCACCATCAGTTTCATGTTGCTGGCGGGAATCAGGGGACGGTCAGGCAGCCGGCTGTAGACGGTCCGCGGCCGCGCGGGCCCCTCCGGCTCGCCGAGGTCCAGGACGCAGGCGGCCACGACCGTCTTGCCGAGGTCGGCCCGGGCGAGCAGCGAGTCGAGGTCTTCGGCCAGGGCGGCCGGGTTGGGCCGGGCCTGGGCGGCCCGCGCCGAGACGACGGTCGCCAGGCCAACCGCCAGGCAGAACGTGAAACCGAGGATGAGCGTCCGGCAGCCCGGCCTGCGCATGAAGGCGTCCCCTTTCGCGTTGGTCACCACATTGTGCGATGTCGACAAACGGGCGAGCCCGGCCACGGCACATCACGGGGGATGGACGGCCTGCCGGGCGGCGAATTCTGTTGCAGCCAAGGAGCGGCCGATTATAATCTGCTCCGGGACCATGTAAAGAACAAGACCTGGGGGCCTTCGACCGTTCCGGCCCCCACCAATTGCGGCAGCCGCCGTGCCCGAGCCACCCGCCGTCAACCGGATCGTCCGGGGCGACGCCCTGAAGGTTCTGCCCACCTGGCCCGAGGGGTGCGTGGACCTGGTGTTCGCCGACCCGCCGTTCAACATCGGCTACGACTACGACCGGTACGACGACAACCGCCCGCCGCAGGAGTACCTCGACTGGACCGAGCGGTGGATCGACGCCTGCCTGCGGGTGCTGAAGGCGGAGGGGACGATCTGGATCGCCATCGGCGACGAATACGCTGCCGAGATCCGCGTCAGGATGCGAAGCCGGGCAACGCTCCGGAACTGGGTCGTCTGGCATTATACCTTTGGACAGAACTGCAAACGTAAATTCAACCGCAGCCACACGCATCTCTTCTACTTCGTGAAGGACCCGAAGCGGTTCACCTTCAACGCCGACGCCGTGCGCGTTCCGTCGGCCAGGCAAACCACGTACAACGATAAGCGGGCCAACCCGAAGGGCAAGTTGCCGAACGACGTCTGGACGTTCTCGCGGGTGTGCGGCACGTTCCGGGAGCGTGTGGGCTGGCACCCGTGCCAGATGCCGGTCGAATTGCTGGAGCGGATCGTCCTGGCATGCTCGCGGCCGGGCGAGGTGGTCCTGGACCCGTTCGCGGGGAGCGGCACAACGCTCGTCGCCGCCGCCCGGAACGATCGGCGATGGGTGGGCGTGGAACTCTCCGAGGACTACGCCCGCCGGGCCACCTGCCGGGTCCGGCAGGAAACCGAGGCCGGCCCCGGCGCCGCCGCACAGACCGAGACGGATGCCGGCTCGATAGCCCTGCCGCTCTACGCCTCCGGCGAGGAGACGGCCGGCTGAGGCGGCCAGTGCTGCGACGGCCGCCTGCCCGCAGGCACATCCCGGCTATCGCGGAGGCGTCCCAATGCACGGCATCGCCATCCTGGCCGAGCAAGCCGCCCCCGCGGCGACGGACGGGGCGCACCCGGCCGTCCGCTTCCTGCTGGAGAACCCGTTGGCGGTCGGCCTGCTGGTCGTCTTTGTGGCGGCGGCCATCGGGGCGTTCGTCGCCGTACGCAAACGCGACCGATGCCTGAAGGCGTTTCGCGGCTTCCCCGTGACGCTCTCGGAACAGAGCGGCCGGCAGGTGTGGGGCCGGCTGAAGGTCTTCTCCCGCGGCGTGGAACTGGAGTACGAGACGCCGTTCGATGCGCCCGCCAAACGCTCGTTCCTGATGTACGAGGGAGACCTCGGCCGGCTGCTCGCCCTCCACCGCTTCGCCGACCGCCTGGGCGAGGCGGACCGCCGGCGCCGGCATCAGCAGGTCCGGCGCCTGATCCATCCGTCGCCGGCGAGCCGGGCCGCACGATGGGCCCGGAACGTCGTCAACACCTTCCGCGATGCCATCGTCAAGGCCATGGGCATGACGGTGCAGCAGGCGGTCCAGGCCTCGCCGAACCCGACGCTGGCCGCCCAGGGCGGGCAGATCAACGCCATCGGCACGCTGCTCATCGGCGAGACCGCCAACGCCTACGAGCCGATGATCGAGCAGTACCTCAGCCGACCCGTCATCCTTGAGGTCGTCAACCCCGCGGACCCGGAGAAGCGCGTGGCCGAATACCACGGCTGCCTCGGCGAGTACAGCGCTCAATTCGTTCTGCTGATCGACGTGCGGCGGCGGTTCACGCAGGACGTGCCGCTGGACGGCGACCTCCACCGAATGATGGAGGACACGGTCGAGAGCCGCATCGACGGTCAAACGCTGCACGTTGCGAACGGGGCGGCCGTGCCGGTCGTCGTGGAAAGCGTGACGGCCGGCGGCACGTGCCAGGAGATTGGCACGACCGTGGGGCCGGGGGAAACGGCGGAGGTCGCGCTGCCGGCGGAGACGGCGGCCGGCCCGGATGCTGCGAAGGGCGAGGGGGGCAAGACGGCGGCCCCGGCGCCGGCCGTGCGCCTCGCCTGGGAACGGACCTTCGACCTCGTCGTGCCGCGGTCGATCGGCATCGTCCGGCACGCGAGCGAGGTGAGGGAAACGTAACGTAGCCTGCACGATGTCCCGTCCTGGGCACCGCGCCTTGAGCGCGGCGGGCAGGACTGCTCGCCGCGCGATGCGTTCACGGTAACTTCTCTGCCCGCCCCCCCGGCAGACGAGCCGGCCGGGCCACACACCGCCTGTTGCCGAATGCCCGTGGCCGAGTGCCCGCTGTTACAGAAACCGGTCCTTGCGTTGGGCCTTGAGGTCGGCCACAAGTTCCCGGACTCGCTCCACCTTGTCGCGGGTGGTGACGAGGGTGGCGTCGGGCGTGGCGACGATGACGAGGTCGCGGACGCCGAGGGCAGCCACCAGTTGGTCCTTGGCGGCGTAGATCAGGTTGCCGTGGGACTCCCCCATGACGGTCTCGCCCTGGGCCACGTTGCCGTGCTCGTCGGCGGGCAGGTGGGCCTGGAGAATGCGCCAGGTGCCGACGTCGTCCCAGGCGAAGTGCCCCTCGATGACGCGGACCTGGTCGGCCTTCTCCAGCACCCCGTCCGAGACGTTGATGCGCGGGAGGCGGGGGTACACCCTCGCCAGGGCCGACGCCTGCCGCTCCGTGTCGAGGTCGGGCACGAGTTGCTCGAGCCCCTCGGCCAGTTCCGGCTGATGGCGACGGATTTCTTCCAGGATGGCGTCGGTCCGGCCGAAGCAGATGCCGCTGTTCCAGAAGTAATCGCCGGAGTCGAAGTAGGCCTCGGCCAGGGCGATGGACGGCTTCTCGAGGAAACTGGTGACGTCGAAGACCGGCTCGCCGTCCACCTGGCCCACCGTCTCGCCGCGAAGCAGGTACCCGTATCCGGTGGCGGGATAGGTGGGGCGGATGCCGACGGCGTAGAGGGCGCCCGGTTCGGCCCGGACGCAGTCCTCGGCCCGGCGGAGGCACTCGCGGAGGGCCTCGGCCGGGTCGATGACGTGGTCCGAGGGCAGGCACAGGACCGTCTCCTCGCCGGCGCGTTTGCGGATGATCTCGGCGGCCAGGCCCATGCACGGGCCGGTGTCGCGGATGCGGGGTTCGACGACGAGGTTCTCTTCGGGCAGGTCGGGCAGGAGCCGGCGGGCCGCCTCCTGGTGCTTGTGGTTGATCAGGACGAGGATGTTCTCAACCGGCAGGAGGCCTTCGAGGCGCTCGAGGGTCTGAAGGACGAGCGGCTCGCCGCCCAGGACGTTGATGAACTGTTTGGGGCAGGTATCGCGGCTGGCCGGCCAGAGCCGGGTGCCCTCCCCGCCCGCCATGATGGCTGCATACATGGGCATGCCTCGCAATGGGGTCAATTCGGACGATACGTGTGTATAGGTCCGGCCGGGGCGGGGGTCAACCTTTTTCGGGCTGACTTGGCCGACCGGGAGGCAACAAGGCTTCCGCCGGCGCTTGAGCGCCCCAGGGCGGCCGCCGGCAGACACTCCCGGCACGGGTCAGGCACGCGGACCGGCGTCGCGGAGGGGAAGCGCTGGTCGGCCTCGGGCGCATCCTCGCCCGGCTCGGAGAGAGGATCCGGCGCGGTCGGCGTCTCCTCCGCCCTCTCCGCTACAGGGTTCCCTCCGCTACGGAGCCCCCGCCGCTACGGGGCTTCCTCCGCCTCGCCGCCGGCCTCGGCTCGCGCTGCCCGGACCAGCCGCACGTCGCGCCAGGTGATCCCGCTCAGGACAATCAGCAGCAGCCCGACCGCCGCCAGCCCGATGCCGAACCACAGCAGTCCGGTTTGACTTTGCTGCTCAATGGCCTGCGACTTGGCGTAGTCCTCGGCGTTGACGGCCGGCTCGTCGAAGCCGGAGGCGTTGGTGTAGTAGACGTTACCGGCGTCGGTCTTGCGGTGCTCGGCGCCTTCGGGGACGGCCCAGAGTTCCCCGCCGTGCTCGACGATCTCGAACCCGTCCACGGGGATGTGGGCCTCCTGGAGTTTCTCGTGAAACCGGGCCAGGTGCAGGGCGTAGGGGTCCGGCTTCCCGGCAATCAGGTCGGGAACCTCCAGCGGATGCACGCGGAAGACCCCGGCGCAGATGCCGACGGCCAGGCAGAGGAGGCCGACCACCAGGGCGGGCAGCCAGATGACCCGCTTGAAGGTGATGTGGTGGGCGGCCCGCTCGTGGCCGCGAAGCACCTTCTTCTTCGGCGCCGTTGGGCTGGGCGCCGCTGTGGCCGGCCGTTCGGCCTCGCCGACGTGCGGCGCCGCCTCCTCCCCCGGGCCGGCCTCGCCGACGCCTTCGCCGCGGAGGGCCTCGGCGATGTCCGCCGCGCCTCCGCCGCCGAGTTGCCGGCGGAGGGCCTCGGCGTCGCCGCGGCGTTTCTCGGCGGCGGCGGCTTCCTCGGCATCCTCGCCGGCGAGTTGTTCGCGGAGTTCGTCGGCGGCGTCGCGGGACGCCTCGGCCGCTGGGGCCGACGCCTGGTTCCCGGCCGGGGCCTCCTCCGGTGCGGGGACCGGCACGTCCCGCCCGCAGGCCTCGCAACGGATCAACCGACCCACCTCTGCCTCGTCGGCCCGACAGAGGACGCCGCACGCACATCGGAACTCAATCATCACGCCGTCTCCTCCAGGCCTCGCAGCCTTATTGTACGGATGCGTCCACCCGGCCGCACGCCTTTTCTCGTTGACCTTTGCGCTTGGGTCATCTACAGTGCGGGGCTGGAGCGTCCGGCGATTCCACCCGTTTGTGAACTGGACCGGCCACTTTATCCCTTTCCGAGGACGCCGTGCCCGAGACGCCACCACCCAATCCGAGGCTGGACGAATCGTATATCGGCATGGTCCGCGACCTGCTGGCCGAGGGCCGTCGCGGCCAGTTGGCCCGCCTCCTGTCGGACCTGCACCCGAGCGACGTGGCGGACCTGTTCGACGCCTTCGAGGTGGAGCAGCAGGTCCGCCTGTTCTCGCTGCTGCCGCGCGATGCCGCCGCCGACGTCCTCGTGGAACTGGACCGCGAGACGCGGGAGGCCCTGATCGACGGCATCCGGCCGGACGACCTCCGCCAGGCCCTGGCGGAACTGGAGCCCGACGAGGCGGCCGACGTCATCGGCGAAATGGACCCCGACGAGGCCGCCCGCGCCCTGGCCGACCTCGAAGACCGCAGCGAGATCGAAGAACTATTGGAGTACCCGCCCGAGACGGCCGGCGGCCTGATGACGACCGAGTTCGTCACCCTGCCGGAGCGGGCCACCGTCCGCCAGGCCGTCGCCCGCGCCCGCGGCGCCAGCGAGACCACCCACCGCCACGTCCTGTTCGTCACGGACGAGGCCGGCCGGCTCACGGGGCAGGTCCCGCTGTTCAAACTGGTCGTCTCGCCGGCCGAGACGGGCGTCCGCGAGATCATGGACACCGAGGTCCACGCCGTCCCCGTGGACATGGACCGCGAAGAGGTGGCCGACGTCGTCCGCCGCTACGATTTGCTGGCCGTCCCCGTCGTCGACCCGGAGACCAACTGCGTCAAGGGCATCATCACGTTCGACGACGTGATGGACGCGGCCGACGAGGAGGCTGCCGAGGACCTCTACCGCCTGGCCGGCACGGGCGCCACCGACCCGCTGCACGAACCCGTCTGGAAACGCGCGCTGTTGCGCCTGCCGTGGATCCTCTCCACGCTCCTGTTCGGCTTCCTGGTGGGGCAGGTCACGCGATGGCTGGGGTTCGACCCCGGGGCCGAGCACACGCTGCTGCTCTTTGTGCCGGTGATGATCGCCATGGCCGGCAGCGTCAGCCTCCAGTCGGCCACGGTGATGGTCCGCGGCCTGGCCACGGGCGACATCCATCCGTACAGCCTGGGGGCAATTCTCTGGCACGAGGTGGCGGTGGCGCTGCTCGTCGGCCTGGTCTGCGCCGCCATCTCGGCAGCGGTGGGGTACGGGTTCTTTTACGGCCAGACGGGGTTCGCGGTGGTGGTGGGGTTCAGCATGTTCTGCGGGATCGTGACGGCGGCGTGCAGCGGGACGCTGATTCCCCTGATATGCGACGGGATGGGCGTGGACCCCGCCCTGGCCAGCGGGCCGTTCGTCACCTCCATGAACGACATCATCGGCGTGGTCATCTACCTGGGGCTGGGCGCCCGCCTGCTGGTCTTCTTCGGGCACTGACACAACAGGCCGCTTCCGCGCGGCAGGTCTCCGCACCCGCCGCGCCATCCATGGGGGACGGCAAGGGCGCGGCGGCGCAAACGCGTGGCGCCCCCGCCCTACGCCGTCCACTGCGTGTGGAAGGCGCCTTCCTTGTCGACGCGGCGGTAGGTGTGGGCCCCGAAGTAGTCGCGCTGGGCCTGGGTCAGGTTCTGGGGCAGGCGGGCCGTCCGGTACGCGTCGATGTAGCCGAGGGCCGAGGAGAGCGCCAGCACGGGAATGCCGGCGGCGACGGCTTCCGAGACCACTTGCCGCAGCGCCCGCACCCGCCGGTTGACGTTCTTGGCGAAGTGCGGCGCGACCAGCAGGTTCGTCAGCGCGGGGTCGGCGCGGTACGCCTCGGCAATCGGGTCGAGCAGTTTGGACCGGATGATGCATCCGCCTTTCCAGATGCGGGCGATCTCCGGCAATTGCAGGCCGTAGCCGTACTCCCGGTCGGCCTCTCGGAGCAAGGCCAGCCCCTGGGCGTAGGCGCAGACGACGGCACAGTAGAGGGCGTCGCGGCAGCGGTTGATGAACTGGGTCCGGTTGGCCGGCCGATAGACTCGCGGCCCCTTGAGGATATGGGAGGCGGCCTCGCGTTCCCCCTTGAAGGCCGACAGGATGCGGGCCTCGACGGCCATGTCGATGGTGGGCGTCGCCACGCCCACGTCCATGGCGGCCTGGCTGGTCCACTTGCCGGTGCCCTTCTGGCCGGCCTGGTCGAGGATGACGTCGACGAGCGGCTTGCCGGTCTCCTCGTCGGTCCGGGCCAGGCACTCGACCGTGATCTCGGTCAGGTAGCCTCCGAACTCCCCCCGGTTCCAGTTGGCGAAGGTCTGGCTTATCTCGTCGGGCGTCATGCGGGCGAACGCGCCGAGAATATGATACACCTCCGCGATGGACTGCATGATGCCGTACTCGATGCCGTTGTGCACCATCTTGACGAAGTGCCCCGCGCCGCGGTCGCCGATGTAGGTGCAGCAGGGCCCGTCGACGTGGGCGGCGGCCTTTTCGAGGACGCCCTTGACCAACTGGTAGGCCTTCTTCGACCCGCCGGGCATGATGCACGGGCCGCGGAGCGCGCCTTCCTCGCCGCCGGAGACCCCCGTGCCGATGTACAGGAGGCCGTCGTCGGCCAGGTCGCGGAGCCGACGCTCCGTGTCGCGGAAGTGCGAGTTGCCGCCGTCGATCAGCAGGTCGCCGCGGTCCAGGTGCGGGCGGAACTGCTCGATCATGGCATCCACCGCCTCGCCGGCCTTGACCATAAGGACGATCTTGCGGGGTGTCTGAAGGCTGGCGCACAGTTCCTCCGGGCTGGTGCACCCTACGACGTCCCTGCCCTGGCAGCGGTTCTGGATGAACCGGGTGACCTTGGAGGTGGTGCGGTTGAAGACGGCCACCGAGTAGCCTCGGCTTTCGAAGTTGAGGGCGAGGTTCTCGCCCATGACGGCCAGGCCGACGAGTCCGATCTGCTGTTTCGCCATCGTGGATGCCTCCCTCGAATGGTGCTCTTTCGCTGCCGATGACGGCCGAGCGACGTTGCGGATGCAAGAGCATGCATTTTACCACTGACGCCGCGCGTGTCAAGCATGGTCGGCGTCCGGAACGCCGGGGCCGGCAGCGGGATGAGTCGGCCTCCTGCTCCGGGGGACGAGGGCGGGGCGCGGGGAAACGCCTGGAAGGTCCTTCGCTTGACGGTCGGAAACAGCGGGCTATAATCGCCGCGGGGGCGGAAACCCGCCGCGCTTGAGTCTTCGCCGCGGTGCGTGTGCCGCCCGGTCGTTGCGACATCCCGCGGGGCAGATCTCCCGACCCGCCGCGCGGTCATGGGGGTTTGCATGAGTACGTTCTTCTTCTGGGCGGCGGCGGCGAGCGTGGCGTTTCATCCGCTCCTGTACCCGGTGCTGGGCCTCAAGCGGATCGTGCCGGGCTGCGGTCCGCCCCCGGGGTACTGGCATCGCCGGCTGGTGCTGAATCTGCTGGAGACGAACCTGGGGATGGTCCTGAATCTCGGGCTGGCGGTGGGGGTAGCGCTGTCGGCCGAGTCCGCCTCCCCGCTGGCGTGGCCTCTGGCGGCCGTGGCGGCCGGCGTGGACCTGGTGTATACGGTGGCGATCGTGGCCCTGACGCCTCGGGACTGGTGGCACGGGCTGCCGACGGGCCTGGCGCTGGTGGCCTACGCCATTGCCTTCGCGCTGGCGTGAGCCGGGCCGCTGCATTGACGGCCGCGGCGGGCGGGCTATAATCGCGTCGGCGGGTTCGGGGGTACCACTTCGAAAAGGAGACGCGCATGGGCACGGGCTTCCTCGTACTGTTGATCCTCCTGCTGCTCGCAGGCGGCGTGGTGGTGGTGGTCGGCCTCTGGTTCATGCTGACCTACAACGGCCTGGTCCGGCTGCGGAACCAGGTCCGGAACGCCTGGAGCCAGATTGACGTCCAACTGAAGCGCCGCTACGACCTCATCCCGAACCTGGTGGAGACCGTCAAGGGCTACGCCTCCCACGAGCGGGAGACGCTGGAGCAGGTCGTGAAGGCCCGGCAGCGGGGCATCGACGCCTCCAGCGTCAAGGAACAGCAGGACGCCGAGAACATGATTACCGGGGCGCTTCGGCAACTGTTCGCCCTCTCGGAGGCATACCCGGACCTGAAGGCGAACCAGAACTTCCTGGCGCTTCAGGAGGAACTGGCCTCGACGGAGAACAAGATCGGCTTCGCCCGCCAGTACTACAACGACACGGTCCAGACGTTCAACACGCGACAGCAGCAGTTCCCGGCGAACCTGGTGGCGGGAATGCTGGGCTTTGAGGCGGCCGACTTCTTCGAGATCGAGGAACCCGCCGCCCGCGAGGCGCCGAAGGTGGAGTTCTAAGCATGGCCGAAGCGTGTGCGCGGCGGGTCTCCGCACCCGCCGCGTTCGCTTGGCGTACAGAGCGGCGCGTATGGGCCGCGCATGCTTGAAAAGGCTCTTTTCAACGAGGCGGGTGCGGAGACCCGCCGCGCAATCGTGTATCCCCCATGGCCCAATTCGAATCCCTCATCTCGGCCAACAAGCGGAACAGCGTCCTCCTGGTGATTCTGTTCGGCCTGTTCATCTGCGCCCTGGGGGCGGTGCTGGGCTGGGCCCTCTGGGGCAACCCGCGGGCGGCCATTCCCAGCATCGGCATCGCCCTGGCGGTCGCCCTGGTCATGGGCCTCGTGGGCTACTACTCCGGGCCGAAGGCCGTCCTCGCCCTCAGCCGGGCCCGGCCCATCGCGAAGGCTGACGATCCGGAACTCTACAATGTGGTGGAGGAACTGACCCTGGCCTCCGGCCTGCCGATGCCCGGGCTGCATCTCATCGACACGCCGGCCATGAACGCCTTCGCCACCGGCCGGGACCCCGACCACGCCCACGTGGCGGTGACGCGCGGCCTGCGGGAGCGCCTCAGCCGCGACCAGTTGCAGGGCGTCCTGGCCCACGAACTCTCGCACGTCAAGAACTACGACATCCGGTTCATGACGCTGATGGCGGTGCTGGTCGGCACGGTGGTGATGCTGGCCCACATCGGGACGCGGGCGATGTGGTTCGGCGGGGGCCGGCGGCGCCGCGGCGGAGGCGGGGCCGCCATGCTCGTCGTCCTGATCGTGGCCATCGTCCTGGCGATTCTTGCGCCGCTGCTGGCCCGGCTCATCCAGATGGCGGTCTCCCGGCAGCGGGAGTTCCTGGCCGACGCCTCCGCCGCCCGCATGACGCGGTACCCGGAAGGGCTGGCCGCCGCCCTGGAGGTCCTGGAAGGCGACACCGAGAAGATGCCCCAGGCCAACGGCGCCAACGCCCACCTCTTTATCCACGAGCCGCGCATGGCCCGCAGCGGCCGGCGGAAGTCGCACGGCCGGTGGTGGTCCAGCCATCCGCCCATCGCCGAGCGGGTCGAGCGGCTGCGGTCGCTCGGCAGCCTCGGGGCGTGAAAGAAACGGTAACGCCGACCTGCCCGTTGAGCCGTCCACGGAACGTCGACGGTTGTTTGGCACCCGGGCATCAACGGACGGTCGGCGTCGACCTTCGGTCAACGGCTCAACGGTCGTGCGGTGCGAACGTGCCGCCGAGCCGCGAAAAACCCCAAGACGCCCCCGCCATCTTGCCGACATTCCTACCGGGAGCGAGGTCCATGCCGTGGTCCGCTACGTCGCCTACATCCTGGTGACGGTCATCGCCCTCGTCCTGGCCGGCTCGATCGCCGTCGTGCTCGGCAAGGGCGCCGTGGCGTGCCTGGCCGGTCGGCCGGCGGTGTACGTGACGGCCTTCGACGGTGTGGGGTCGGTGGGCGGCCATCCGCCGAGAATCCGGGCCATGTTCGAGGGGCCGAGGGGACCGCGCCCCCTGGATTCCATCTGGGCGGTGGTCCGTTTTCGCGGCGGGTGGATCCGGTGGGCGTACATCAACCGGCAGGGCCTGTGCCATCCGCATGGCCCGGCGGACCTGCCGCCCGGCCCGCACCGCTTCCGGGTCGGACTGCCGGAGGTGCACCGTCGGCTGGACGTGGTCGCCCACGGCACCGCCTGGATCTGGCCGCGAGGCTGTCGCGTCCTGTGGGTCGATGCGTCGGCCCTGGTGCCACCGGGGACGGGTCCGGCGGTCGGTGGGGATGCCGCGTTGCCGCCCGCCTCGGCACGCGCGGGCCTGGAGGCGCTACAGGCTCTTGCCTCCCCATGCCGCTGCGTGTACCTTGTGGCCGACGATGCGCGGGGATATGCCGCGGCGCGGCGCCGGCTGAAGATGTGGGTCGCGCCGGCGGGGCCGGCGTTCTGGGTGATTCCCGGTCGGGCGTACGGCCGGCTGAACGGTCTGAAGGGCGTCTGGCCGAGGGTGTGCGGGGCCGTCGTCGCCTCGGACGATCTGGCCGACGCCGCGGGGCGACTGGAGGTGCCCGTTGAACGCCTGTCGGCGGCGGGCGAGGATGCCCCGGCATCGCCCGCCGACCGCGCCTGGCGCCGAACGCTGAATCGACTGACCTCACGGACCCGATGAACCCCAGTTATGGGAGGTGACGTGTCTCGACGAGCCGCCGTTCTCTTGACCGTTAGTGTGATTGCCGCTGCCACCGTGACGGGCTGTTCGAAGCCGCAGCAACTGGTTCGGCGTCCGCCGGGCGTCGCGACGGAGACGTTCGCCTACAAGCCGATGCCCGAACCCGCGCCGCACCGGCCCGCCGCCCCTCCTCGCCCCGCTCCGAAACCGGTGGTCCGGCCGCCGGCCAAGCCGTCCCTTCCCGAACACGATGCGGCGTGGGAACCGCCCGAGCCCGCCCGTCCGTGGCGGTTCATCGTCGTCCATCACAGCGCCACCCACAAGGGCAGCGCCGCCGTCTTCGACCGCTGGCACCGCAGGCACAACGGGTGGGACGAACTGGGGTATCACTTCGTCATCGGCAACGGGACGTACACCGGCGACGGCCGGATCGAGGTCGGCAGCCGATGGCCCAAGCAGAAGCACGGCGCCCACTGCAAGGTCGGACAGGACGAGACGTACAACGACTTCGGCATCGGCATCTGCCTGGTCGGCAATTTCGAGAAGCAGTGGCCGACCCAGGCCCAGATGCACTCCCTGGCCCGCCTGGTGGACTACCTCTCGGCCCGGTTCGAGATTCCGGACGCGAACATCATCGGCCACGGCGACGTGGACGACACGCGGTGCCCCGGCCGACACTTCTCCTTCGCGGACCTGTTCGAGCGGCTGCGTCGGCGCCGCGCCGCCCGAAAGGCGTTGGCGGCCAGCCGGGCAGGATGAGCGGCGCGCCGTCAGCGCCGCAGGCCGTTCCACGCACCGGTTCCGCGTACCGCCGACGAAGGGCGCGGCCAAGTAGCCGACGGCCCGGACCGTTGCGTCAACTCGGCCGGCCAGTATAATAGGGTGGGACCCAACAGGATGGGCCATGATGGCCGGCCGAGGCCGACAGACCGTCCTCTCCGACCTGCGCCTGAGCGTGTACCTGCGGGCGCTGCACCCGGAGTTTTTCCAGATCCGGGCTCGCCGCGACTTTGCTGGCCTCGCCTTCGACGGCCGGTTGTGGCTGATCGAGGGCGGCCACGTCATTCTGTTCGTCGACGGCCCCGATGCGGTGACCGAAGTGGTGGCCCGGAAAGACCTGGAACTGCCCAAACGGGGTCTGGCCCGCGCCGCCGACCTGGCCGGCGAACGCGAGCATCGCGTCCAGGCCCACGGCACGCTTCTGTACCGTGCGGCCTACCAGGTGGATGCCTGCTCGGCCGGCCGATACCGGCAGGAAGCGGAAGAACTGCTGGCCTCGGCCCGCAGCGACCACGTCTACACGGAAGGGCCCTGGCAGGGGCGGGCCCCCGCCTTCTCCTACGCCGTCCCCGAACCGAAGGGACGCGGACTGCTGGTCCACGCCTGGCACGGGTTCCCGGCCGAACGGACCATCCTGCGGACCCAGACGCTGATTGAGCGGGCGTGACCATGCATCGCCTCCTTGCCATCGCGGCGGTGGTGCTTTGGGGGATGGGGGTGCCGGCCGCCAGCGCACGGGCGGGCATCAGTTTCGGCACCGTCGAGGAAGACCCGCGCCTTGCCGAGGAAAAGTGGAAGCGGAAGGCCGAGGAGGATTACAAGGCGGGCATCCAGGCCCGCGCCGCCGGCAAGAAGGGCCGGGCCGTCAAGTGCCTCATGCAGGCCTTCCGGATCGGCCGGCGCACGCGCATCGACTCGCCCTATCCCCAGAAGGCCGCCGACGCTCTGGAGGATCTGGCACGCGAGGGGCTCCGCGAACTGGACGTGGCCCGCGACCTGGTGGCCGGCGAGGCGCCCCGGGCCGGCCTCCTGGAACTGAAGCGGATCATGCGCACCTACCTCGGCCTGCCGCCCGCCCGGCAGGCGGGGACACTGCTCCGCCAACTGCAGAGCGACCCGGCGTTCCAGGCCCGCCTTCGCCAGGCACAACTGGCCGAGCAACTCGACCGGGCCGAGGCCCTGGAGGCCCGGGCCGCCGCCCTCGCCGCCCAGGCCGACGTTGACGACCTCGCCGAGGGCGAGCCCGGTGTCTCCGAGCCCGCCGAGCCGACATCGACCGAGGCCGATGCCGCAAATGCTGAAGCAGGCAACGAGCCGCCGCTGCCCAAGGGCGTTGACGCCGCCCGGGTCCGCGACTGCCCGCTGACCCCGGCCGAACGCGCTGCCCGCCGGCTCGAGCTGCTGGCCGAGGCCCACGCCCTCTACGCCCGCCTCGCCGAGACGGCCGAGGGGACCGAGGTCGGCCACAAGGCCGACGCCGCCCGCCGACGCCTGGAGCAGGACTCACGGCTCCTGGCACGCATCCGCCGGGCACAGACCGAGGACCAGGCCCGCGAGTGGCTCGGCCTCGGCACGAACTACATGCGGGCCGGCCGCCTCGACAAGGCACGCGAATACTTCGAGAAGGTCCTGGCCGAGTGTCCCGGCACGCCGCAGGCCCGCGAGGCCCGCGGGTACCTGGACGACATGAGCGAATAGGACGACGCGGCTTGATGTGTTTCCGCGTGGTGGCCTTCCCAGGCCACCACGCTTGCGACCAAACAAGAGTGATGAACAGGGAATGTTCAACGCGGAGTGATGAACCGCCGGTGGCGCCGGCCCAGCGTACCCTCCATCAGTAAGCATTCATCATTCCTTGTTCATGATTGTTGTGTTATTCCGCGCAGGAATCTGTGATGCGCTCGAGCCAAGGAGTCCACCCGTGACCCACGCCGACGTCCTGGACCGCATGTGCGAGGTGGGCCTGGTGCCGGTCGTCCGCGCCCCGTCGCCGGAGGGGCTGGTCCAGATCGCCCGCGCCCTGGCCGCCGGCGGCGTGCCCGTCTGCGAGGTCACCATGACCGTGCCGGGCGCGATCGACGGCATCCGGCACCTGGCCGGCGAGGTGGGGGGCGAGGTGCTCGTCGGCGTCGGCAGCGTGACCGAGCCGGCCCAGGCCGAGGAGGCCATCGACGCCGGCGCCCGCTTCGTCGTGGGGCCCGTCCTGGTGCCGGAGGTCGTCGAGGTCGCCCGCGACCGCGACACGGTCGTCGTGCCGGGCGCCTACACGCCGACCGAGGTCTACCAGGCCCACGCCCTCGGGGCGGACATCGTGAAGGTATTCCCGGCAAACGTGGGCGGGCCGGCGTACCTCAAGGCCCTGCTCGCCCCCATGCCGTTCCTCAAACTGCTGCCCACCGGCGGCGTGACCCTGGAGACGGCGGCCGACTTCCTCCGCGCCGGGGCCGTGGCGCTGGCCGCGGGGTCCGCGCTGGTGAAGAAATCGGCGGTGGCGGCCGGCGACTGGGCGACCATCACGGACCTCGCTCGCCGCTTCCGCAAGGAGGTGGAAAAGGCGCGACGTGAGTGACCGAGACGAAGGATTGCGGATTGCGGATTGCGGATTGCGGATTGACAGGCGAGCATGAGCAACGCGAAAGGGTTGATGTTCCCCGCGGCGGATGCCGACGGCATGGCGCCGTCCAGGTCCTGCCTTCATTCCGAAATCCGAAATCCGAAATCCGAAATCGGCTGCGCCGCGCCGCAACTTGCGCCGTTTTGGCCCTTGGCGCCCTGGCGCTGCTCGGCGCCTTGGCGCTGCTCGCCGCCGGCTGCCACCTGCCGCGACACCGGCCGCGGAAGCCCAACCTGTACGAGGTCCGCGGCCGCGTCATCGACGCCGACACCAACCGGGGCGTGCGGGCGGCCCGCGTGCGGCTGCGGGCAACCTTCGCGGGCCCGGCCGGCGCCCAACATCTCACCTCGTACGCAGTGACGCGGGCCGACGGTACGTACCGGGCGGAACTCTCGGCGAAGTTCGATCTTGTGCGGGAGGCGACCGAGATTCGCCTCGACGCCTCGAAGCAAGGATACATCACCGGCGGGGCCGACCTCCCGCCGCCGGCCAAAAAACGCGATTACTACAAGGCGCCGGACATCGTCATCCAGCGAGGCCGGACGCCACCGCCGCCGCCCGACCTGGAAGGGCTCGGCGTGCCGCTGACCCGACCCCCGTCCCGCACCCGATCCCGCGGAAGGTAAGACCTCCGGCGCTGCTCGGGCGACCGGCGCGGTGGGCTCGAACTCCCCGCCGCGCGGACAGGGGTGTCTTCGGGGCGGCGCAGCGGATGCCGCTCGGCTGCGCCCGGCACAGGCTCCGACCCGCCTCGCACACAATCCGGCGGCACGGGGCTCGGGCACGGGCTCAGAACGTCTTGACGGGCACCTCCGCGCCGCCGCGCTCGTCGGAGAGGTAGGCGGTGTAGATGACCGAGATGGCGTCGGCGCCCAGGGAGGCCGATCCCTCCGGCTCGTCGCCGTAGGCCACGGCCCGGTAGAACGCCTCCATCTCGATCGGGTAGCCGGTGAAGTAGTCCTCGTCGGGCGAGGGGTTCGACCATCCCTGCTTGGTGCCGGTCTTCTCGACCACATAGATATCCTTGAAATACTCCTCGCGGGCGTTGTAGGTCTGCATGGCGGTGTTCGGGTTGATGTTGCAGATGGTGCGGTGGTTATTGGCGGCGACTTCGAGCCGGTTCCGAACGCCGCCGAGCAGGATTTCGCTGGCGAAGACGTCGGCCACCATGCCGTCCTCGAACACGATGTGGATGTGTCCGAAGTCCTCCACGTCCTCGTAATCGCATCGGAGGTGTCCCAGGTCCTGGTAATCGGGACTGGTGGTCAGCCGATGGGTGCGTGCGGAGACGGCCTTGGGGCGGATGGGCGCGCCGAGCCGCGTCCGGCCCTCGACGCGCTTGAAGTAGAGGACGGCGGTGAGGGGATGGCACGCCTTGCCGATGAGCGACCCGCCGCCGACGAACCGCCACATGCCGTACACCGGCGAGTGCGAGCCGGAGTGCCCTTCCTCCCCCACCATCCACAGGATCTGGGCGCCGGTTTTCTCGATGATCTCGCGCTCCTTCTGGACCGCGGGGGCGTAGACGAAGTTCTCGGCGTAGCAGATGCGGCCGCGGCTGGCCTGCTCGGCCTCCAGCATCCGCCGGACGGACGAAAGTGCCCCCTCCAGCATCGTCTCCTTGGAGAACGTCTGGCCGTCGAACTCCTCCGACCCGTCGCCGAAGTACCCGGTAAACGGTTTCTCGACGATGACGCAGGTGTCGCGCTCCAGGGCCGCCACGGCCACCGGCTCGTGCGCCACGGGCGGGACGCAGGCATGGACGACGTCGCATGCGTCGATGAGTTCTTCAAGGGAGTCCATCGCCTTCAGGCCGCGCTCGTCGGCGAAGGCCGCGGCGCGGTCGGCGTCGGTGTCGTACACGCCGACGACTTCCGCATCGGCCCCGTAGACCCGCTGGACGGACTCGTAGTGGAAGTTGGCCGCAAAACCGGCCCCGACCAGTCCCGAACGAACGGTCTTTCGCTGCATGGCTCGCCTCCTGTCTCGCGCGTGCGGATGTTCGGTGCATTCTGTGCGGCGGGTCTCCTTCCCCGCCGCGGGGGACACGCTACCAAATCGAGGGCGGGCATTCTAACGGAAACGGGGCGGGCGATGCCAGAAAAAGCGCTCCGGTACCCTTCGGCCGGGGGGCGGATTCGGGGCCGCCTTCGGCAGGCACGATTGCAAATGCAAGACGGCGGCCCTTGCCGCAGAGAAACCATGAACGCCGGGAACACGGTGCGAAAATAATACCACAACGCGACGTCAGCCTTTTGCGCGGTGGGTCTGGAGCCCCCACCGCGCTCGAGAGGGCGTTTTCGGGGCTGCGCAGCGGGTGCGGAGATTTACCCGCCGGAGGCGGGCCCGCCGCGCACGAGTTAGCGTTGTCGTGATAATAGATGCTATGATATAGATATCCCGCTTATTCCCAGGTGAAAAGCGGAAGCCCGTCCCGGGCGGACAAGCCGGCCGGGCCACACACCCCCGGCGCGCGGGAGGGGACGCTTGAGGGCTAAACCTCGGCCGTCCCGCTCGCCGATAATTCCCGGGAAACCGAGGAGACCGCACCATGCCCACGAGTCTCGCTGCGTGCCACCGGTTCGGGCGGGCCGGCATTCGCCGGAGCCCCTGGCCCGGCCTGATTCCGGTGACCGTCGCCCTCGCGGCCGTGCTCCCGGCCGCCGGCTGCGGCGCCTGGGGCCGCCGGGGCGACACCGTCAAGCCCACCATCGCCGTCATGACGTTCGAGAACCGTGCGCCGTTCCCGATGAACTGGGACCTCGGCGGCGGGATGCAGGAAATCCTCGTCCACGAACTCATGGAGACGGGGCGGTTCCACGTGGTCGAGCGGGCGGATCTCGGTCACGTGCTCCGGGAACAGCAACTCCAGGCCTCCGGCGCCACCCGGCCGCAGGGCCGGGCCGACACGGGACGCATCAAAAACTGTCAGTATCTCATCAAGGGGACCGTGACCGACTTCGGCCACGTCGCCTCCGACGCCGGTTCCTTGAGCGGCCTGTTCTGGGACATTTTCGGCGGGTCCGAGCGGGCCGTCATGAGCGTCATCCTGTACGTCGTGGACGTGGAGAGCGGCGAGGTCGTCGCCTCCGAGTCCATCGAGAAGACCGTCCGCGCCGGCGACGTCTCGGTCCAGGCCACCTACGACAAGGTGGGGTTCGGCGGGTCGGCGTTCCGGCAGACGCCCCTGGGCCGGGCCACCGCCGACGTCGTGGAAGACGCCGTCGAGGAAATCACCGACGCCATCGCCGACCGGTCCTGGCGGCCGCGCATCGCCCAGGTGGCCCCCGACGGCACGGTCATCCTGAACGGGGGCACGAACCACGGCCTGAAGCAGGGGGCCGAGTTCGCCGTCCTCGAGACGGGCCGGCCGATTCTCGACCCGGAGAGCGGCGACCTGCTCGGCCGGGCGCCCGGACGCCGAGTCGGCCGCGTCGTCGTTCACGAGGTCCACGCCCGGTGGGCCCGGGCGACCATCGTGGTCGGCACGCGCGAGTCGATCCGTCCCGGCCAGCGCTGCCGCGCTTCTCTGTAAGGCGCCGATGGCCTGTGGCCCCGGCTTCGCCCGCAAAAAGCGTGGCCGGCCGGGCGCCTCGGGCCCCGCTCCCTGCCGTCACTCCACCCGGTGCTGCACCCCCTCGGCGATGGCGGAGGCGACGGCCAGGTTCCCGGTGTGCGTGATGGTGACGTGCCAGGCCGAGATGCCCAACGCCTCGGCCTTCTCGGCGGCGGCGCCGTGGAGTCGGACCTGCGGGCGACCGGCGAGGTCCGTGACGATTTCGATGCTGCGCCAAGCCACGCCCTCCCGCCACCCCGTGCCGAGGGCCTTCATGACGGCCTCCTTGGCGGCGAATCGGCCGGCCAGGGTTTCCTCGAAACCCTTCTTGCGTCGGCGAGCGTGGGCCACCTCCGCCTCCGTGTAGGTCCGCTGGAGGAAATGGTCGCCGTGATCGGCGACCATCCGGCGGATCCGCCCCACGCTGCACAGGTCGATGCCGTGCCCGATGAGCATGGCGTCAGAATACGCAGGGCGCTCGCGGAGGCCAAGTCAAAAAGCGAGTTGCCCTGAGGCATCCGACGGGTTATAAGAAAGTTTTCCGGGTCTTCAGGCGAAGGAGGCGGTCGTGAAACGGCGAGATTTCCTGGTGACCTGTGGTGCGACAGTAGCAAGTGCCGGGTGGCTGGGCGGGGGTGAGGCTCAAGGCCGGCCCAAGCCGGCGGCGGCGGAGGGTCGGCCCAACATCCTCTTTCTCCTCGCCGACGACCTGGGCTGGGCAGACGTGGGGTTCCACGGCTCGCCGATCCAGACCCCCCACATCGACCGCCTGTGTCGGGAGGGGGTCGAGATGGACCAGCACTATGTCCAGCCGATGTGCACCCCCACGCGGGCAGCGCTGCTGACCGGCCGATATCCCAGCCGCTTCGGCGACGCCGCCGTCACGCCCTGCAACGAGCGGGTCCTGCCGTGGGGAACCAAAACCCTGGCCTCCATCCTGGGCGAGTCGGGCTACGACACGGGCCTGGCCGGCAAATGGCACCTGGGTTCCAAGCCCGAATGGGGCCCCAGCCACTTCGGCTTCAAGCATTCCTACGGGTCGCTGGCGGGCGGATGCGGACAATACAACCATCTCTACAAAAAGGGCCCCTACAGCCGCACCTGGCACCGCAACGAAAGGCTCATCGGGGAGGACGGCCACTCCACCGACCTCATCGCCCGTGAGGTAATCGGATGGATCGAGCAGCAGAAGACCCCGTGGTTCTATTACGTTCCGTTCACGGCCGTGCACGTGCCCGTGGAGGTTCCCGAGAAGTTCGTCGAGATGTACCGCGGCCGCACCTATGACAAGGACCCCGGGAAGGACGAGTCGTTCAAGCGTTACGCGGCGTACGTCACGCACATGGACGACGCCATCGGGCGCATCCTCAACGCCGTCGAGCGGACGGGCCAGCGCGAAAACACCCTGGTGATCTTCACCTCGGACAACGGCTCGTTTCCGAGTTGGAGGCCGTCGGGCAAGTATCCGGGTCGGTACCCGGCGAGTCCTCGGCTGGGGAGCAACCGGCCCCTTCGCGGCCGCAAGGCCCAGTTGTACGAAGGGGGCATCCGGGTGCCGACGTGCGTGCACTGGCCCGGCCACCTCGAACCCGGAAAGACCCCGGCGGTGACGCACGTGGTGGACTGGATGCCCACGCTGACGAGGCTGTGTCGCTGCCGGCCCGAGACCGACCTCCGGTGGGACGGCCAGGATATCTGGCCTGTGATTACCCGGCAGGTCACCGACCCAGCGCCGCGGACGCTCTACTGGAAGTTCCACCGCGGCAACCGGGCCGTCCGCCACGGCGGCTGGAAACTCATTCTCCACGGCGGCAAACGAGTGGAATTGTTCAACCTGGCCAAGGACCCCTGCGAGAAGCGGAACCTCGCGGACCGGTATCCGGAAAAGGTGAAGCGGCTTCGGGAAAGCATGAACCTCGCCGCCCGGGCCGACTCCCGCGAACGCCCGCCGGACCCTGTTGATGCGCCCAAGCCGAAATGAGATGGCATCCGATGCATGCGAGAACCGCGGTTCAACGCATTCTGCCCGTGGCGGTTCTCATTGCGATTTGCAGCCCCGTGGTATCGGCCGAGCCGCCGGACGAGGACCTGGCGTGGCTCGACGCCTACAACGTGGTTTGGACTTCCGAGAGCCGCAACGCCGGCGGGTCCATGCCGTGCGGCGGAGGCGACATCGGCCTGAACGTCTGGGTGGAGGACGGGGACCTCCTCTTGTACGTCGGGCGGGCGGGCTGCCGGGACGAGAACGGCGCCCTGCTGAAACTCGGTCGCGTCCGGGTCAGGCTGACGCCGAATCCCTTCCGCCAAGACGCCACGTTCCGCCAGGAACTGAAACTCCGCGAGGGTTGCGTCCTGGTCAGCGCCACGCAGCCCGGCGGCGATGCCCTTGCCGTCAAGGTCTGGGTGGAAGTCTTCCGGCCCATCGCCCACGTGGACATCGCCTCGGACAATCCCGTGACGGCGGAGGCGACTTACGAATCCTGGCGGACCGAGGATATCGAACTGCCGAACGACCGGAGCAAACACGGCCGCCGCGCCATGTGCATGATCAACTACGACGCCTATCCGGGGAAGGTGTTTCTCTACAGGGACAAGATTCGTGCCGGGGAAAACCTCGTCCGCTTCCACCATCGCGTGGACAACGAAAAGGACTGCTTCCATTTCCAGGTCAAACAGCAGGAGTTGGAGCCCGTTCGCGACCGGATGGTCAATCCGCTCAAGAACCTCGTCTGGGGCGGCGCCCTGGTCGGCGACGGCTTCTCTCTGGCCGGCGAGACCGAGGGCAAGTACGCGGAATGCCCGTTCCGCGGCTGGAAATACGTCAGCAAAACGCTGGCAAGGGTCCATCGTATTCGTGTTTGTCTCCATACGGACCAGGTGGAGCAACAGGAGGCCTGGGATGCAGCCCTTCAGGAGTTCATCGAGGTATCGCCGAAACAAGATGAGGAGGCATGGAAGAAGAACCTGACATGGTGGGCCGACTTTTGGAACCGGAGCCATCTGGTTACCAACCCCGGCCGCGGCGAGAAGAACGTGGGGTGGCGCCTCGGCCGAAACTATCAACTCTTCCGCTACATGCTGGCCAGCAACCTGAACGGCCGCGAGCCCACTGTTTTCAACGGCGGACTATTCACGTTCGATCCGCTCTACGTCAACGGCAAGAAAGGTCCCGGCTACACGCCGGACCATCGGCAGTGGGGCGCGGCCTTCACCGGCCAGAACCAGCGGCTGGTGTACCGGTCGATGTTGAAGACCGGCGATTTCGACCTCCTCCCCCCGGGCTTCAGTTTCTATCGGAACGGCCTGCCCAACGCCACGGCCCGGGTGCGGCATTACTGGGGGCACAAGGGTTGTTGCTTCGAGGAGCAGTCGGCGATTACGGCGTTGCCCGGCGCCTGCCAGTATGGATTCTTCGAGGGCGGCGGCCGCGGCCGGCCGAAGGACTTCGAGATTGGCATTCAGGTCAACCATGCGGGCGGCAAAGTGTACGAGGAGCAGTTGGACTGGTCCTGGCTCATCCTCCAGTACCATCGCTTCTCCGGACGCGATATTGCCCGCTACCTGCCGTTCATCGAGCGGTCGGTGATCTTCTATGATGAACATTACCGATATCGGTGCAAAGAACGGACCGGCAAGGAACTGGGGGATGACGGCAACCTGGTGATTTATCCGGCAAACACGCTCGAGGGCCATTGGAATGCCCGGAATCCCACCAGCGTCATCGCGGGGCTCCGGCGGGTGTTGACCGCCTTGCGAGCTCTGCCCGAGAAATACACGAGCCCGGAGAAGAAACGCCGCTGGCTGACAATCCTGGACCGACTGCCGGACATGCCGAGCGGCCACAGCGAAAAACTCGGCGGCACCTACTTGAAGCCGGCCGAGAACTATGAACACCGCTCCTGGCACTGCCCGGAGATGTTTCCGCTTTACCCTTATGAACTGTACGGTGTGGGGCTAGACGGTCTGGATCTGATGAACCGGACCTTCCTGGCCACCGGAAAATGCCGGTTTGCCGCGACGGCCTGGCAGCAGGCCAATATCCATGCGGCGAGGCTCAGCAACGCGAATCTTGCTCGCAAACTGAACACCGCCAAGATGGACAACGGTCCATTTCGCTTTCCGGCCTTCTGGCCCCAAAGCATCGACTGGGCCCCGGACCACAACTGGGGCGGCAGCGGCATGATCGGCCTCCAGGAGATGCTGATGCAGACCCACGCATCGCTGGAGGAGTGTCGAAGCGGCCAACCGGGAACAATTCGACTGCTGCCCGCCTGGCCCAAGGAATGGGACGTGGACTTCAAACTCCACGCCCCTGGCCGGACCACCGTGGTCGGTACCGTGAAGAACGGGAACGTCTTGGCTTTGGAGGTCACTCCCCCTCGCCGCCGGGACGACGTCGTGATCGTCGGGCCCGAATGAGCATGGCGTCGGGATGCGTTGGAGGGCAGATGGGCCAAGCGAAAAGCGTTGGCGGACGCTTCCGCAGGCAGTAGACTCCCATTCCGAACGTACCTGAGTACCTGAGTACCTGAGGGCCGGCGAAACCGTTTTGCAGGTCGGAGCACGGAGTGCGATCGAAAGGACACTCGATGGAACCCAAGAACCGGCAGGGCATCCGCACATACCGCGATCTGGTGGCCTGGCAGAAGAGTATGGACTTGGCTGAGGCCGTATATCAAGCGACCCGGCCGTTTCCCGATGAGGAGCGGTTCGGCCTCACGGCCCAGATGCGCCGGTGCGCGGTGAGCATCCCGTCAAACATCGCTGAGGGTTTCGGCCGGTCCCGCAAGACGGAGTTCAAGCGGTTCCTCGAAATCGCCAAGGGGGGTCTTTTCGAATTCCAGACCCAAGCCGAAGTGGTCCGCCGGCTGCGCTTTCTCAAAGGCGATGCGCTATCGGCCCTGCGATCGCTGGCTCAGGAGGTGGACGCACTCGTGACCGCCCTCTTGCGTTCCCAACGCCGTTGATTGCCCGGAGCCGTGCCGCTGGCCCTTCCCTCAGGTACTCCGGTACACAGGTACTCAGGTACTGCCTTTTCAGTTCCTCCCTCGCCCTGCTATAGTACCGCCTCCAAACAGACCCCAGCGGGACGCCGGACCATGGATATCCTTGCCGACCTCACCCCCGCCCAGCAGGAGGCGGTCACGCACACGGACGGCCCGCTGCTCGTCCTGGCCGGGGCGGGCAGCGGCAAGACCCGCGTCATCACCCGCCGCGTGGCCTACCTCATGGATCGGGGCGTGCCGGCCCGGCACATCCTGGCCATCACGTTCACGAACAAGGCGGCGGGCGAGATGCGGGAGCGGACCAAGGCCCTCCTGCCGGGCGTCCGCCCGCCCCTGGTGGCCACGTTCCACAGTTTCTGCGCCCGGATGCTGCGGCAGTACGCGGACCTCCTGGACCTTGACCCCCGGTTCACCATCTACGATGCCGACGACCAGCAGCGGGCCGTCAAACGGGCCCTGGCCCACCTCAACCTGGACCCGACGCACTTCGACCCGCGCCGCTGCGCCGAGACCATCGGCCGGGCCAAGAACCGGCTCCAGCGGGCCCGCGATTACCGGCCCCCGGGCACCAGCGATTTCCGGGCACGCCACCTCGGCCGCATCTACGAGGTGTACGAGGCCATCCTGCGCCAGGCCCACGCCCTGGACTTCGACGACCTGCTCATGGAGACGGCTCTGGGCCTGCGGGCCTCGGCCGACTTCCGCGAGCACCTGCGCGACCGGTTCCGATACATCCTCATCGATGAATACCAGGATACCAACCACGCGCAGTACGTCATTGCGCGGGACCTGGCCGGCCCACGCCGAAATCTCTGCGCCACCGGCGACCCGGACCAGTCCATCTACGGGTGGCGGGGCGCGCGGCTGGAGAACATCCTGGACTTCGAGAAGGACTTCCCGGACGCCCGCGTGGTGCGCCTGGAGCAGAACTGGCGGAGCACCCGGACCATCCTCGCCGCCGCCGACGCCGTCATCCGCCACAATGCCAACCGCAAGGCCAAGACGCTGTACACGGACAACGCGGCGGGCGAGAAGGTCTGCCTCGTCCTCACGGACGACGCGGAGGCCGAGGCCGACGCCCTGGTCCGCGGCATCCGCCGGCTCTGCGACGAAGGCCTCGCGCTGCGCGACGTGGCGGTGTTCGTCCGGACGGGCGCCCAGACGCGGGCCATCGAGGACGCCTTCCGCCGTGCCTCCCCGCCCATCCCGTACGAGATCGTGCGCGGCACGAGTTTTTACGAGCGGAAGGAGGTGCGCGACGTCCTGGCGTACCTGGAGGTGCTGCACAACCCGCAGGACGAGGTGAACCTGCGCCGGATCATCAACACGCCGGCGCGCGGCATCGGCAAGAAGACCCTCGGCCGGCTCGCCGACTGGGCCGGCCGCGAGCGAATCTCCCTGTGGGACGCCCTGCCCCACGCGGCCGACGTGCCCGACCTGGGCGCCCGCGGCCGGGCGGCGCTTTCGCGCTTCCGTCGCCTCATGGACACCCTGGTCGAGGAACCGCGCGACGCCGTTCGGCCCCTCCTCGAAACCGTCATCCAGAAAACGGGATATCTCGAAAGCCTTCCCGACGACGAAGCCCGCGACCGCAAAGAGAACCTCGACGAACTCGTCACCGTCGCCGCCGCGTTCGACCACGCTGCGGCCGAGAACCCGGACGACCCGGAAGTGCCCCGCGGCCTTGAGGGGTTCCTCCAGACGGTCCGCCTCGCCAGCGATCAGGACGGCTACGACGAACAGGCCGACCGCGTGCCCGTCATGACGCTGCACGCGGCCAAGGGGCTGGAGTTCCCCGCCGTCTTCATCGCCGGGTGCGAGGACGGCCTCCTGCCGCACAGCCGCAACCGCGACGACCCGGACCGCCTGGAGGAGGAACGCCGGCTGTTCTTCGTCGGCATGACGCGGGCCGAGCGGCACCTGACGCTCACCTGCGCCCGGTACCGTCGGCTTCGCGGCCGCCTGGAGCGTAGCACGGCCAGCCCGTTCCTGGGCGAGATCGCCCCCGAAACCCTCCACACCGTGGACGAGACGACCGGCACCGCGCCGACCGCCTTCGGCTGCAAGGGGGGCGGCGGCTATCGCCAGCCGGGCCCCGACCGCGTCATCCGGCCCGAACGCGACGCCGAGACCGGCCTGGCCCTCGGGCAGGTGGTCCGGCATCCGACGTACGGCCTGGGACGGGTGGCCCGGTTCGCCACCTCCGGCGGCCGGCGAATGGTCCGCATCCGCTTCAACACCGTCGGCGAGAAACTGATGGACCCGGCGCATGCGCGGCTCGAGACCGTCGCCGACGCGTGAGTACGCGACCCCGTTGAGCCGGCGACCGAAGGTCGCCGCCAGTGCACATGACCTTACCGAGGCACGAACGGCCGCCGACGTGCCGTCAGCGGCTCAACGAGGCGCACCAAACGCGGTTGAGCGCGGCGGGTCTCCGTCCCCACCGCGCTCAAGGCTGACTGCGCGGCGGGTGCGGAGACCCGCCGCGCAAGACCCTGACAAGGAGAGCCAGCCATGCCTAATATGCCCCCCATCCGCTTCGAGCACCGCGGCGCCTTGGCCGAGTCCATCGGCGAGGAAGGCCTGACCGAGGCCGAGTGGTCCGCCCTCCGGCAGGAGACATCCGCCATCGCCGAGCGCCTGGCCGGCGCCCTGGATTCGACGCCCTACCGCCGCCTGCCGGAGGACGAACGCCTCTCGCAGGTGGATGCGGTCGAGGCCCTGGCGGCCGAGTGGGCCGGCCGGTTCGACGACGTCGTGGTGCTGGGCATCGGCGGCAGCGCGCTGGGGACGATCGCCCTCAGGACCGCCCTCCTGCCGCCCTACTGGAATCGGCTCACGCCCGAGCAGCGCGGCGACCGGCCGCGACTCTGGGTCATGGACAACGTCGACCCGGACGAGTTCGCCGCCATGCTCGAGGCGGTGAACCCGGAGCGGACGCTCTTCAACGTCATCTCCAAGAGCGGCGGGACGGTCGAGACGATCGCCCAGTTCCTCGTGGCGCACGAGCGGCTCGTCTCGCGTCTCGGCCCGGACGCCCTGACCGACCACCTCGTCATTACCACCGATGCGAGCGAGGGCCTGCTCCGGCCGGTCGTCGAGGCCCTGGGCGTCCGCAGTTTCGCCGTCCCTGGCGGCGTGGGCGGACGGTTCAGCGTCCTCTCGCCGGTGGGCCTCGTGCCGGCGGCGATGGTCGGCATCGACGTGCGCGGCCTGCTCGCCGGCGCCCGGACCATGGACGAGGCCTGCCGCTCGGCCGATTTCGAGGCGAACCCGGCCGCCCGGGGTGCCGCCGTCCAGATCGGCCTGTACCGCAAGGGCAAGCCCATCAGCGTCATGATGCCGTACGCGGCCGCGCTGCGCGACGTGGCCGACTGGTTCCGCCAACTCTGGGCCGAGAGCCTCGGCAAGCATCGCGAGGGCACCGGCACCACGGAATGCGTCGGCCCCACGCCCGTCAAGGCCCTCGGCGCCACGGACCAGCACAGCCAGGTCCAACTGTACCGCGAGGGGCCGGCCGACAAGGTCTTTACGATCCTCTCGGTGGAGGAGTTCGCCAGGAAGGTCCCCCTGCCCGCCGGCCCGGAGAGCCTGGAGGGGTTCGATTACCTCGCCGGCCGGACGATGGCCGACCTGCTGAAGCGGGAGGAGCAGGCCACGGTCTGGGCGCTGGCGGAGGCCTCGGGCCGGCCCACGGTCCGCCTCGGCCTGGAGGCGGTCACGCCGCGAAGCGTCGGCGGGCTGCTCCAGATGCTGATGGTCCAGACTTCCATCGCCGGCGAGATGCTCGGCATCGACACGTACAACCAGCCGGGCGTCGAGGCCGGTAAGGAGGCCGCCCGCGCCCTGATGGGCAAGACCGGCGCCCTCGCGGACCCGGCCGCCAAGGGCCTGCCGACCGAGGCGACCACCTACGAGGGCCTTCGCGAGCGGATCGAGGCGTTCTTCAGCCGGCTCCGTTGAGTCGGCGACGTTCACGGCTGAGCGCGGTGGGTCTCCGTACCCACCGCGCTCGAAGCGGACGGTGCCGCGGGTGCTCCAGACCCGCCGCGCACACGCTATTTTCACTGATGCTCGCCAGCGACCCGAGCCAACACGGTTTCGGCCAGGTCCGTTTTGCCCTGTTCGTCGGGTGCATTCTCCTGGCGATAGGCGGCGGATACCTGCTTCGCCGGATGGGAGTGGTCCGGTCGGCCTCGGCCAGGCCCATCATGAGCGCCGCTATCGTCGGGTGCGATGGGCCGATCGCGGGCCTGGCCATCTGGCACCTCCAGATTCTGGCGGACGTCTGGAAAGTACCCGTCGCGGGCGGCCTCGCGGCGGTAGCCGCCTCCCTCGTGGGCCTGGCCCTGGCGCGGTGGCGGCGGATGGCCCCGGCCGATGCCGCCGTCTTCGGCCTCCAGGGCGGCATGGGGAACGTCGGGTACACCCTGGGCGGGAGCCTCTGCTTTGCCCTGTGGGGCCTCCAGGGCCTGGCACTGGAGCAGATGTTCTGCCTCATGTGGCCGTTCTTCGCCTTCCTGTTCTGCTTTCCGCTGGCCCGGCACTACGGGGAGCGGGCCAGCGGGGCCCGCGCGGACGGTCCGGCCGGCCTGGCCTACGCCGGCCGGACGCTCGCCCGGAGCCTGACGGACCTGCGAAGCCTGCCGCTCTACACGGCGGCGCTCGGGCTGGTGCTGAACCTGCGGGGCGTCGTGCCGCCGGCGGCCATCGAGCGGTGGCACGTGGTGGACGTCCTGATGGTGGCCGGCATCCTGGCGCAGTTCGGCGGCGTGGGGATGACCGTGCGGGCGCGCCGGCTGCCGCTCTTCTGGAAAAAGGCTGCCGGGACGGCCGCCGTCAAGTTCCTCGCCAGCCCGCTGCTGATGGCGGGCGCGGCGGGGACGCTGGGGCTGGCGGGTACGCCGCTGGCGGTCTGCCTCCTGCTTGCCGCCATGCCCTCGGCCCTGTACTCGGTGCTGATGGCGAACCTGTTCGGCCTGAACCGGGACCTGGCGAGCGCCACCTTCATCCTGACCCACGCCGTGTGCCTGGCGGCGGTGGCGGTTGCGGCAACGACGGGACTCTTGATGTGAACCGCCAACGCGCCGTGAGCCGCGACTTGCCGTGAGCCGCGACTTGCCGTGAGCCGCAGCCTTCGGCTGCGGCCACTCCACGGCGCCGCGGACTTGCCGCGGGCGAAGCCCGCGGCTCACGACACGGGCGCGAACGAGCCCGCGGCTCACGACACGGGCGCGAACGAGCCCGCGGCTCACGACACGGGCGCGAACGAGCCCGCGGCTCACGACACGGGCGCGAACGAGCCCGCGGCCCACGACACGGGCGCGAACGAGCCCGCGGCTCACGACACGGGCGCGAACGAGCCCGCGGCTCACGACAGCGGGTTTCGTTGACGCCCCGGCCTATGGTCACGTACAATACAGGACCTTGCGACCCTGCGAAGGAGGAGCGTTCGATGGCCGAGGACACGAACGGCAAGTACAAGATCCTGGTGGTCGACGACGACCCGGACGTAGTCCAGACAATCTCGGTCGGCCTGACCGAGGTGAAACAGACCATCCTGACCGCCCGGGACGGGGCGGAGGCGCTGGAGGTCGCCGGCCAGGAAGACCCGGACATCGTCGTCCTGGACCTGATGCTGCCCCGGCGAGGCGGGTTCCAGATTCTCCAGAAACTCAAGGGCCACCGCAGCATGAAGGGCAAGCGGCCGCTCATCTGCATGGTGACCGGCATCGAGGGGATGCGGCACCAGCAGTTCGCCGAGCAGAACGGCGTGGACGCGTACCTGCGGAAACCGTTCGCCATCACGAACCTCGTCGACATCGTCCGGGACTTCATCGCCCGGCTCGACGCGGGCATCGAGGACGCGAAGTAGACACGGGGGTGAACCGTCGTGACCCGCGGACTTTGCCCGCGGTGAGTTTGATCCACCGAAGGCCCTCCGCGACCGGAGGTCGCGGCTCATGCAATCGGCCAACGCGCTGTCATTCTGAGGAGGCCCTTCAGGGCCGACGAAGAATCTCGCCGTGGCCGTTGCGTTTTTGCCCTTATTACGGCGAGATCCTTCGGCCCCGCAAACGGGACCTCAGGATAACATTGTTCAGGAGGATGGTCCATGGCTCACCCGCTGACGCGACGGAGGTTCCTGGTCTCGGCCGGCGCCGCGGCCGTCGGCGCGGCCGGGGCGGGCGCCCTTTCCGGCTGCGGCGCCGGCAGCGACACGGCTGTCTACCGCGCCCGCGCCCATCCGCAGGCCGAGGACTGGAAACACCGCATCGGCCTCGCCACCGGCGGCGACGATCCGGCGCGGAACACCCAGGTTGCCATCGAGAACCTCTGCGGCCCGGACGGCGTCAAGACCTTCATCCGCCAGGGCGACACCGTGGTCGTCAAGCCGAACATCGGCTGGCCGCAGGTCCCCGAGATGGGCGCGAACGTCGACCCCCGGGTCGTCGCCGCCCTCGTCCGCCTGTGTCGGGAGGCCGGCGCCGGGGCGGTCAAGGTCTTCGACAACTCGGTCGGCACGGACGCCAAGTGCTACCGGTTCAGCGGCATCGAGAAGGCGGCCCGCGAGGCCGGGGCCGACGTGTTCCTGTGCAAGCGGCACCGGTTCCGGACCGTGGCGTTCGCCGATCCGCGGTGCAAGCGGCTGAAGGAGTGGCCCATCTACGAGGCCGTGCTCTCGGCCGACGTGCTGGTGAACCTCGCCGTCGCCAAGACGCACAACCTTTCGCACGTGACGCTGTGCATGAAGAACCTGATGGGCACGCAGGGGGGCGACCGCGGCAAGATGCACCAGGAGATTCACCAGAACCTGGCGGATTTGAACGTCACGATCACGCCCACGTTCAATCTTCTCGACGCCACCCGCGTCATGGTCGAGGGGGGACCCAGCGGCGGCCGGAAGGACCAGGTCGTCCGGGCGAACACGATCGTCTGCGGCACGTCGGCGACCACGATCGACTGCTGGGCGGCGGACCCGGCCAACCTGCCCTGGCCCAAGGGGCACCATGATTTGAAGGCCGTCGAGATGATCGCCCGGGGGGCCGAGGCCGGCCTGGGCACGGCCGACCCGGCCGAGATTGAGGTCAGGGCGTAGAGGCCCACTACCCAGGGCGTTGCCCCGGGCTATCTTCTTTCAGCCCCCCGGCGGCGGGCAAGGAGATGCAGCATATTGGATTAGTACTACAACGCGAAGTCAGCATTTTGCGCGGTGGGTCTGGAGCCCCTACCGCGCTCGAGAGGGCGTTTTCGGGGCTGCGCGGCGGGTGCGGAGATTTACCCGCCGGAGGCGGGCCCGCCGCGCACGAGTTAGCGTTGTAGTGTTAGTAGACCTGGCCCGGCGCCGCGTGACGACGGGAACGCCGAACCCGTACCCGTGAGACGTGCAAAGGAGTCCCTCCGATGGCCCGAAGCCTGCCCTCCGCCCTGCTGGCCGGCCTCTTCCTGGCGGCCCTCGCCCCGGCGGCCGAGAAGCCGTACGAGCCCACGTGGGAGTCGTTGAAAAAGCACCAGGAAGCGCCCGAATGGTTCAGAGACGCCAAGTTCGGGATTTACACCCATTGGGGCCCCTGCACCCAGGCCAACAGCATGGTGCCCTCGGGGGCGTCGGGATGGTATGGTCGACAAATGTACAAGAAGGGAAGTAAAACCTACAGGGCGCACAAGAAGCACCTCGGCCCGCCTTCCAAGTTCGGTTACCACGATTTTATCCCCAAGTTCACGGCCGGGAAGTTCGACGCCGACCGCTGGGCCGCGCTTTTCAAGAAGGCCGGCGCCCGGTTTGCCGGCCCCGTGGCCGAGCACCACGACGGCTTCTCCATGTGGGACAGCGACGTGACGCCCTGGAACGCAACGGATATGGGGCCGAAAAAGGACATCGCGGGCAGGCTGGAGAAGGCCATCCGGAAGCGGGGCATGAAATTCGTGATGACCTTCCACCATGCCGCGTGCGGCAGATTCTCCACGAAGGGCGGACAGAAAATGCCGTGGTGGTTCCCCAAGAGCGAGGAGATGGGCAATCTGGAACCCACCTATCGTAAACTCTACGGGAACATGCCCGCGGAAGAATTTTATACGATGTGGAAGGCGAAACTCATTGAATGTATCGACAAGTATCGGCCCGATCTCATGTGGTTCGACTCGGGGCTGGACGCTGTCCCGGACCGTCACAAGACCGAGTACCTGGCATATTATTTCAACAAAGCGGAGGATTGGGGGAAAGAGGTCGGCGTCACCTACAAACAGAAAGACCTTCCGCCCGAAGTGGGCATCCTCGATCACGAGCGGGGACGCGAAAACCGTTTGACCGAATACGTCTGGCTGACCGACGACTCCGGCGGCTCCTGGTTCTATCATAGCCCTGCCTACAAGGGCTCCGGATGGGTCGTGGTGCAGTTGATCGAAATCGTTTCTCGGAACGGCTGCCTGCTGCTGAACGTCCCCCCCAGGGCGGACGGCACCTTTTCGGACCAGGTGAAAACGTGTCTGCGGGGGGTCGGCGTGTGGCTGGCGGTCAACGGGGAAGCCATCTACGGGACACGTCCCTGGAAAACCTGCAAAGAGGGCGACGATATCCGCTTCACGCGCAGCAAGCGCTGGGACGCGGTCTACGTGATCTGCCTCACCTGGCCCGGAGAGGAACTGAGGGTCCGAGCGTTGGCCGCCGGGTCGGCCCTGTGTCCGGAGGACATAGAGGAGGTCCGCATGCTGGGCGTAAAGAAGGAACTCACGTGGTCCCGGAACAAGGAGGCCCTGGAGGTGGCCCTGCCGGAAGAGCCCCCGTGCAAGCACGCCTACGCGCTCCGGGTGGAGTTGAAAGGCGGAACGTAGGAACCCTTTCACGCGAAGAGCGGCATCATGATGCGCAGCCTCGGCAGGCAGCACATCGGCGTGCGTTGTCGGATCCGAAACCCCGGCAGCCTTCATCGGCGAGAGCGTCGAGGCGACGCCGACACGGCGATGCCGACCCTTGGCCAGTTTCTCGGGCGGCGGCGCGGAGGGCTGGAACGGACCCGGGCCCTTCTTGCCCGGCTTCGCCGGGGCGATCGCCGGACCGCCGTCTCGGGTCGGCCCTTCCTCTTGTCGGGGAGAAACGCTTGCCCGGCACCGCGTGACGCCGCCGACGCTAATACTACAACGCGAAGTCGTCATTTTGCGCGGTGGGTCTGGAGCACCCACCGCGCTCGAGAGGGCGTTTTCGGGGCTGCGCGGCGGGTGCGGAGATTTACCCGCCGGAGGCGGGCCCGCCGCGCACGAGTTAGCGATGTAGTGCTAAGAGCCCATCCGGATACCCTCTTGCCGGCCCGGGGCCGAGCGAGGCAGACGCAGGCAAAGAGGGCGAAGCAGGCAGCCCCGCTCCGGGCTTCCGATACAGCCCCACGCCGCAGGCGGTCGCCGCAGCCGGCCGAGGCCAGGGGAGTACCCGGATAGACTCCTACCGCTCAGGAAGGAGAATGCCGATGTGGCTCAAGCACGGGTCGCGTATGGGAAAAGGCCGTCCTCGCCCATCGCGGTCCTCACGATGCGGATGGATGCTTCTCTCCCTCTCGCTCGCGGCGCTGGCCGGACCATCTCCGGCCGCGGCCGGCGAAAAGGGAGAAGCCGCACCCGCGAGTGCGGTGGTCGCGGCCCCCGATGAACACGGTGCCCGGCGGCAATCCCGCAAGGCCCCCACCTCCAGGCCGACGAACCGGGCCGAGTCCCTGCGCGCCATCCTTTCCCGCCTCGGCCTGGGCAAAGGCTCGGTGGTGGCCGACCTCGGCGCCGGCGACGGCCGGGATTCGTGGGTGTTTGCGAAGAGCGTGGGCAACACGGGGACCGTCTTCGCCGAGGAAATCTTTGAAGGCAAGGTCAAGTCGATACGCAAGAACGCCGAGCAAAAGGGGCTTGCCCAGGTCCGCGCGGTCCTGGGCCGCAGCGACGATCCGTCTCTGCCGGCCGATTCCGTCGACCTCGTCTACCTGCACTACGTGTACCACCATATGGCCAACCCCCGGCCGATGCTGCGGGGGATGTGGCGGTGCCTGAAACCGGGGGGACACCTCGTCGTGGTGGACCGCCATCGCGGAACGCTGCGCGACTGGGTCAAACGGTCTCGCCGCGAAAAGCAGCATTTCTGGATCGCCGAGACCACGGTCGTCCGGGAGGCGAGGGAGGAAGGCTTCGCCTTCGTCGACTGCCCCGACGACTGCTGGCACTCCAAGGAACCGTTTGTACTTATCTTCAAGCGACCGAAGGACCTCGAGCGCCCCGGCCGGGACCCGGATGCGTTTTGCCCCCTGCCGATGGAGCGGGCGTCGCGCTCCTTCCTCCCGCTCGGGCGCGATTACCAGCAGCCGGTCTTCGTCGCCCTGGGCGAAGCGCGCCGACTGATGGGCCCCATCCTCCGGAATGCTTCCGGCCGGGGACTCGAAATCGTCCTGGAAGAATGGGCCACACAGAAGGACGAAAGGCCGCCCCTGCCTCCGAACGTGTCCCTCCCCTCGGTCCTCACCCACAAGGGCGATCCCCGCCTGGGCCATGATCCTATTGACGTAGTTTTCTTTCTGGATAGTTATCACCTGCTTTTCCACGGCAAGACGCTTCTGGCCAAACTTCACGAGGGGCTTGCGCCGACCGGCTGCGTCTATGTCCTCGACCGGAAAGCCGGGAAGCCGCTGTCCCGGCGTGAGGCGAGCCACCGCAGAATGATCCGGCCGGAAACCGTCAGGCAGGAGATGGCCGAGGCGGGCTTCTCCCTCTGGGGCGAAGGGCCGCCCCCGGCCCGCGACCGCTTCCTGCTGGTCTTCGGCAAGACCGAGGCGGAAAAAATCCGACCGGAAAAGGATCCCTTGGTCGGCGGTCCGCGGATTCGCCGGCCGCCCGGCCAGTGGCTCAGTGAAAACTACTGGCGCCTCAGGGGCCTGAGGACCGTGGACGGAAAGTACCTCCCTTTTTCGCACCGGGCACCTCAGGCTGAGCCGGAGGCCGTCCCCCAGGCTTCGGGCGAGAAGCGGTTCTGGAAGATCCCCGAGGAGCGGCTCCTGCTCGCCTTTGAGAAGAAGGGCAAGGCGTACGCGCTGACGGGTTATCGATCCTCGGCCAAGTAAGCGGCGGGTGTGCTGTTTACCCGCCGGAGACGGGCCGGCGCCTGTTTTGTCCTCAAGCCGTCCCGGAATCCGGCCGATACAGACGCCCAGGCTGTGGGTCACCCCGCCGCGAGCGGCGGGAACAGCCCGACGCGGAGGACCCGGGGCGCGGCGAACTCGGGTCCTCCCTTTTTCCTTGCGGCCGGGCCGGTCTTCTCCGGTCGGCCCTTCCTGTCGAAATCCATCCGGCTATAATGGTCCTGGAGCACGTGGCGCGAAAGGGGACGCTATGACCAGAGCCCGCCTGAACTTCCTCATCGACATCGTGATGGCCGTCCTGATGGCCGCCGTCGCCGGGATCGGCTTCCTCATCAATTGGATCCTGATTCCCGGCGAGGAGCGGCCGGCCGTCTACGGCAGCCGCCCGGACCTGTACTGGCTCGGCCTCGACCGGCACGAGTGGGGCGACGTGCACCTGGCCCTTGGCATCGCCCTGGTGGGGCTGATCGTGCTGCACGTGGCGCTGCACTGGGCGCAGGTGGTCGGCATCTGGCGGCGGATGGTGGCGAGCGGCCCGGTTCGCGTGGTCCTGGCCCTGGCGCTGCTCGTCCTCCTCCTCGCCCTGATGGCCTTTCCCACCCTGGTGAGGCCCGAGGTGGTCGGCGGCGGGCACGGTGAGGGCGGCGGTGGGGGTGGCCGCGGACAATCCGAAATCCGAAATCCGAAATCCGAAACCGGAAACAGCAAAAGGACCGCAGACGGCCCCGTCGGCCGAGGCCGGGGCGGTTCGGGACGCGGACTCGGCCGAGGCAGGGGGCAAGGCGGCGGACGCCGTTCGCGTTAAGGCATGATCGTCGGCACCACCGGCTTGGCCGCCGCCACCTTCCGGCGAAGCGCCGCCGGGGCCAGGGCCTCGACGTACCGGCGAATCTCCGGCCAGGTCTCGTCCTCGTAGCCCAGGCGCTCCATCTCTGCCAGGGCCCGCTTCTTGCTCCACCCCTGGACGACGATGCGATACACGGCCGCCATCATGCCGCAGCGGTCCGTCCCCCACTTGCAGTGGACGAAGACCGGCCGGTTGGCCGGGTCCCGGAGGACCTTGAGGAACCGCACCACGTCCTCGTCCTCCGGGTGGTTCGCCTTGAACGAGATGTGCACGTAGCGCATACCCAAGCCTTCGAGGCGGTCGGTGTGCACGTTGAACGTGCGGAGCGAGACGACGGTGCGGATACCCATGGCCTTCAGGCGGGCAAAGGAGGCGGCGCTCGGCTGCCCGCCGCGATAGAGGTCGTCGCTGACTTCGTAAAAGTTCAGGATCCCCGTCTCCGGGTCCACGGGCCGGTCGCTGACCGAGAGCGGACAGCCGGCGCAGAGCACGAGCACGCCCATCAGTGCCCATGCGTCGGCGCGGCGGGTACGGAGCCTTGCCGCGCCCACCGTCCTGCGGGATTGTCCGCACATCATCCTTTCCCGTATCGCTCTTCCGGGTCAAAGACCACGACGCCGTCGTCGGCCCAGTCGCCCTCGGCGAGGACCCAGGAGAAGCACGAGCGCCGGCCGGTGTGGCAGGCGGCGCCGCCCACCTGCTCGATCTTCAGCAGGAGGGCGTCCTTGTCGCAGTCGCAGCGGATTTCCTGAACCTTCTGGATGTTGCCGCTCGTCTCGCCCTTGTGCCAGAGTTTCTGCCGGCTGCGGGAGAAGTAAACGGCCTCGCCGGTCTCGATGGTAGTGGCCAGTGCCTGGCGATTCATCCAGGCGAGCATGAGCACCTCGCCCGTCTCAGCGTCCTGGGCGATGGCCGGAATGAGGCCACGGTCGTTGAACGTGAGTTGATCAATCGCGTTTGCCATCGTTTCTCCTCAATCTGTTTCTTAACGCTATGAAAACCGGGTCTCCGGTTCCGCTAGAATACAGGCCCGATGGCCCAGTCTATGATGGGCTGGCCCACGGGGGGTCGCCCATAGCGGGAACGAAAGGAGACCCGGCCATGCAGATTCTCGCACTGGACGTTGGCAAAAGCAAGAGCGTGGCGTACGCGGTGGACCCCGACACGGGCGAGTGCGGCTTCACGGCGGTCCGCACGCGGCCCTCGGCTCTCGGCCGCCTATTCGTCCGGCACCGGGGCGCCCACCTGGTGACGGAGATCGGTCCGATGGCCGGCTGCATCAGCGACTTGGCCCGGACCGCCGGCCTCCGCCGGGCCCAGGTGGCCCACGTGGGTCCCCCGGCGTGGCGGTGGCGGAACGTCCGTCGCGCCCCGACGCCCCGCCAAGGACCACTCCTGGCGGCGGCCGTTCAAGCGGTCAGGTCTATCGGGCAGAAAACCGGACATTCCTACTTGGCGTTGACAGAACGCCAGGACGCCCTTGCGTCCCGCCGGGGCGGTCCCTACACTGTTGCGTCTGCGAACGCCCAGGGGCAGGGACGGACGCCATGCCGGACTATTCCTCCATGCCGGACGAGCACCTGATGGTGCGGTTTGCGTCGCGCCTGGACCAGGCCGCCCTGGACGAACTGGCGGCGCGGTACATGCGACCGGCGATGGCCGTGGCCAAGCGGTTCCTGCCCGACGCCGCCCTCGCCGAGGACGCCGTCCAGGAGGCGATGCTGCGGCTCATCCGGCACCGGTCGGCGTACGAGGCGGGCCGCCCGTTCGCCCCGTGGTTCTACGCCCTCGTGCGGCATGCGGCGGTGGACCTGGCCCGGCGACGGTCGCGGCAGCGGGAGGCCGTGGCCGACCTGGCGGCCCGCACGCCCCGCGGCGCGAGCGTTGAACCGGCCGGCCCGCCCGCCGACGCCGACGACCTGCTCCGGCACCTGCCGGCCGGCGAGCGCGACGTCCTGGTCCTGCGGATCGTCGAGGGGCTGCGGCTGGCGGAGGTGGCGGCGGCGCTCGGCATCTCTGAAGAAGCCGCCAAGAAACGCGCCCAGCGGGGCCTGGCCCGGCTGCGGGAGCGCGGCCTGGTGCCCGCCCAGGCGTCGTAGGATATCTGCGAACTTTCGTTCGCGGCTCGATGGCGCATCCCACCACGGGCGTTTGGCGTTTTTTTGTCCCCGAACCTCCCTGCCCGACGTACAGCCCCACGAGGTACGACCTATGGATTGCCGAGACGTTCGCGAGCAACTGACCCTGTGGGCGACCGGTGACCTGACGGAGGCCGAGCGCCGTCGGCTGGAGTCCCACCTGGGTTCCTGCCCTGCCTGCCGGGAGGCCGCCGAGGTCTACCGCGTCGCCGCGGCCGAGGTCCGCGCCTCAACCGCGCCGACCGCCGTCCGCGCTGGGGCGCTGGCCCGTGTGCGGTCGGCCGCGGCCGAGGCCGTCCGGGCGGAGCGACGCCGCGTCCGGCGCCGCCGGGCGCGGCGGCTGGGGGCAGGCCTCGCCGCCGCCCTCCTCCTCGGCATCGGCATCGGATACCTGGTCGACGCGCTGCGGAACCCGGCACCGTCAGCCCTCAGTCCACGGCCCGAGCCGTACCCGGGCCAAGGGCATAGCCCGGCTTCGCCTCGGCGAGGCCGGGCGGCGGGCCGGGGACCGGCCGCCGAACGCTGGCGCTTCGCCGGCGTCGAGGCCGAGCGCGCCTCCCCGGCCGAGAACGTCGTCGTCCGCGGCGACCGGCTGTACGCGGTCCGGCGTGGCCCGGCGGGGGACGCCGTGGTGGCCATCGACGCCGGCGGCGGCGAGGCCCGCTGGGAAACGCCGCTCGCCCGGCCGGCGCACCTCGCGGTGGCCGGCGGACGGGTCTACTGCGTGTCTTCCGGCCAGGGGGGGCCGGCCCTGGTGGCGCTGCGGACGGCCGACGGCCGACCCGCCTGGCGGTACGCGGCCGAGGGGCGGGGGGTGGCGCTTCGCCTCTCGCCCCCCGTGCCTCTCGACGGCGCGCAGGTGGCCTGGACGCTGGCGCACCGGGTGCACGTGGTGGACGCGGCGACCGGCCGGTCGGTCTGGACCCGCGCGCTGCCGGCCGGCCCCCTCTCGCCGGTCGCCGACGCGGGGGAGGACCTGATGGTCGCCTCCTGCGGCGCGGTGTACGGGCTGGACCCGGCCAGCGGCCGGGAGCGGTGGCGGACGCCCTATCGGGATCGGCTGGCGCCCACGCTGGCCCCACTGGTGGCCGTGGGAGGAAAGCGGGTGTACGTGGCCGGGGCCGACGACGGCGGCGGCCGGCTCCTGTGCCTGGACGCCGCCTCGCGCCGGCTCCTCTGGACTCGCCGGGTGCCCCGGCCGAGGCACCTGCTCGCCTCCGCCGAGGGCGTGTATCTGCGGTGCGAGAACGTGCAGGCCCTGGACGAGTCCTCCGGCCGGTCCCTCTGGACGTGCCGGGCCGACGGCTGCGGGCCGCTAACCTGCACCGACGGGCTCATCCGGTTCGTGGACTCCGGCCGCGACGGCCGACTGGTGGCAGTGGACCGTCAGACCGGTCGGATCGCGTGGGAGATGGCCGGCCTGCGATCCTGCGGGGCGTTCCTGGCCGCCGGCGACACGGGCTACGTCCGGACGTGGGACGGCGTGGTCCACGCCATCGCCCTCGGGACGCGGTAAGGGCAGGGCGACCAACGAACGAGCGCCCAACGCCCGGCCTTGAGCGAAGCGAAAGGCCGGGAACAAGCGCCCAACGGTACAAGCTCCCCGCGCGCCGGGTCCGGAGACCCGCCGCGCGGGACGTTGTGGGTCTCGAATCCCAGGAGGTGAACATGCAGAGGCAGCGCAGCATGGTGATGAGCATCGCGGCGGTGATGGTGGCGGCGGGCCTCTCTGGACCGGCGGCGGCCGATGGGCCGGCGGCGCCGGACGAGGTGTCCCTCGCGGCCGAGCGGATCCTGGCGGCCCGGGCGGCGGAGGCGGAAGCCGCGGCCGACGCCCCGCCCGAGGACGAGGGCGGTGGCGCCGCCGGCGCTCCGCCCCAAGGCGGCGCCGACGCTCCGCCCCAAGGCGGCGCCGACGCTCCGCCCGCCGAGGAAGACGTCGGCGAGGTCGTCATCACCGGCAAGCCGGCGCCGGTCGCCCAGGGCGAGCGGTCGCACCTGGCGCCCCTCCCGCCGCGGGACCTCCGGCTCCGGCCGCTCACCGAGTCGCCGGGCCTCGACACCGCCACCAGCATCGTGGGCGAGGAGGAGATCGAGTGGCTGGAAGCCTACTCCGTCGTTGACGCCATGCGGTACGTGCCCGGCGGCTGGACCGAGAACCGCGGCCGCAAGGTCAAGCAGTTCTTCTCCGTCCGCGGCCAGACGTACCCGTACCCGGAGTTCATGGTGGACGGGGCATACTTCCGGCAGTTCCACGAGACGGACTACTTCCTGCCGGCCAAGATGATGGAGCGGATCGAGGTCCTCCGCTCCTCGGCCGTCCTCCTCCACGGGCCGGGCGGGATGAACGGCATGGTCAACCTCGTGCCCAAGCGGTTCACCGAGCCCGAGGGCACACTCACGCAGATTTACGGCAGCCAGAACCTGTCGCGCACCGAGGCGACCTACGGGGAGGGCGGCGAGCGGTACTCGTACGGGGTGGCGGCCGGGTTCCGCCACACCGACGGCGACAAGGAGATGAACGCCGAGGAGAACCTCACCAACCTCTACGCCAACCTCCAGTACGACGTCTCCGACGCCCTGACCCTGTCGATGACCCACGCCGCCTTCTTCGGCAAGCGGGAACTGGAGAAGGGCGAGGGCGCCATCGACCCCCGGTTCCTCACCCGCGAAGACTCGTTCGACCCGATGCGCACCTACATCTTCGTCGGCAAGGCGCACTATCATCCGAGCGACCGCATGTGGACCGAGGTGACGGGCAATTACGGCATCCGGCGGTTCTTCGGCCACCGGACCGGCCAGCCCGGCTGGCTGGAAGAGGACACCGAGTACGGGGCACGCGTGGTCCAGGGCCTTCGGCTCGGGGAGGCCAACACGCTGCGCTTCGGCACGACGTTCAACCGCTGGCGGACGCCCACCGGCAAGCGGTTCTACGTCGGCAACCCGGGCGACATCTCCACCTGGACCGCCTTCGTCGTCGACGAGCACCGCTTCGACCGCCTGACGCTGAACAGCGGCTATCGCACCACGTGGGAGTATATCGATACGTTCGGCGGGTTCAACGTGGAGGGCAGCCCGGGCGGCGGCCTGCGGAACGTGACGATCGAGGAGGACCACGCCGACCCGCTCGGCACGTACACCCTGGGCGCCGCCTACGCCCTGGACAAGCAGTGGTCGCTGCACGGCAACTTCGCGTGGGGCCAGATCGCTTCGGCGCCCGGCATGTTCACCGCTGCCGGCGAGCGGCCCGACACCGAGACACGCTTCAAGTACGACGTGGGCCTGAAGCGGGCCTGGGCCGGCTTCGGCGAGGTCACGGGCACCTTCTTCTACGTCGACCAGCAGAACGCCGCCCTCGGCCAGAACCAGACCGTACTCGTAAGCGGCGACCCCGTCCAGGTGTTCGCCAGCGGCGACCGGGAGTCCTACGGCTTCGAGTTGGACATGCGGAGCAAACGGTTCGACTGCGGCACGCAGTTCTTCGCCAACGCCACCCTCATGACCGCCCGCCAGGAACAGGCCGGCGACTGGGAGAACGACCAGGAGGTGCCGAACCTCGTGGTCGGCGGCGGCGTCTCGCAGATGTTGGGCGAGGCGTGGGAGGTCTCGGTCTTCGTCAAGCGCATCGGCGATTATGAGAACGAGCGGTTCCTGCCCCGGGGCGCCTCCCCGGCCCCTCTCGGCGACTTCACCGACGTCACTACCAAGATTACCCATTACTTCGGCGACGAGAAGCAGCACCGCGCGTTCGTCATGGTCGAGAACGTGGGCGGCCAGCATTACTCGACCGTCAACGGATGGCCGGACGAAGGCGTCCAGTACTCCGGCGGCGTGACGCTGGCGTGGTGAGGCGCGCGCCGCAAGCGCCCACGCCCGGCCTTGAGCGCAGCGAAAGGCCGGGAACCGGGAATCTGCCCGGCGGCCTGGGAAGCCCGCCGCGCGGGAAGCAAAAACCCGCCGCGCCGCCCAAGGAGGTCTCATCGTGACGCAGCGAATCATCGCGTTGGTAGTCGAGCTCGCCTTGGCCATACCGGCCGTCGGGTGCACCTCGGTCGCCGCCAAGCAGCCGGCCCGCGCCCCGGCCGAGCCCGACGACCAGGCCCGCGCCGCCGAGGGCATGATCCGGGCGAGCCGGGGCATGCTGGCTCCCGTCTACGCCCCCCTGGCCGAGTACCTCGTCGACCACCTCGACCTGGCCGACCGCCGCGGCGTGGGCATCGACGTCGGCAGCGGCCCCGGCACCCTCATCGTCGAACTGGCGAAGCGGACGCGGATGCACTGGGTCAACGCGGACATCAACCCGCACTTCTTTCCGCCCTTTTACCGGCTGGCGGAGGAGGCCGGCGTAGCCCATCGGGTCAGCGCCGTCCGGGCCGACGCCCGCCGACTGCCGTTCCGCTCGAACTGGGCCGAGGCCATCGTCTCTCGCGGCAGTGTCCATTTCTGGGGCGGCCGGAAGGAACGCAAACAGGGCTTTGCCGAAATTTACCGCGTGCTTGCGCCCGGGGGTGTCGCATATATTGGACGGGGCTTCTCGCCGAACCTGCCGCCCGAGACCGCACGCCGCATCCGCGCCAGGCAGGGAAGGAAGAAGTACGATCGCTCCAAACTCGCCGACCAACTGGCCGACATTTTAGACGACCTCGGCATCGACGACTACCGGGTCCACCTGCCCGACCCGCCGGGCGCCGAGGGCGTCAACTATGGCCTGTGGGTCGAGTTCCGCAAACCCGCTGCCGATGGAGAGTAAGATGGCGAACCCGCGAAAACGTTGCCCAACCGCTCGCTTACGCTCGCGGCTAGTCAGGGGCGCGACGCATCCGAGCCGCAACCGTGAGGGAGCGGCGCCGCTCCTCGCCCTGGCGGCCGTCCTCCTTGCCCTGCCGCTGGCCGGCGGCGCCGGGCCGAAGGACGCCGGCGACGCCGGGACTGTCCCGCAGCGGGTCCAGGCCGAACTCGCCGCCGCCCATCGGGCCCGCTCCCGACTGGCCGAGGAGAAGCAGGCCTGGGCCAGGGAGAAGGAACGGCTCGAACTGCTCGTCTCGGCCGTCCGACGCCGGGCCGAACGCCTCCACGCCGAGGCCGAGAGGGACCGCGCCGCCCGCAAAGACCTCAAGAACAAAGTCGATGCGCTGTCGGCGAAACGGGAGCGGCTCCAGGCCGTCGAGGCCCTCCTCGATGCCCTTGCCGAGCGGCTGGAGAAGGACCTTCAGACCCTCGCCGAGGCGTCCCTGCCCGGCCTCGTCCCGCCGGACACGGCGGCCGGCGTCACGGACCCGGCCCGGCGGCTGGACGCGGCCGTGGCGCGGCTGGAGGAGACGGAGGCCCGGCTCGGCACGGCGACGGTCGAGATCGTGACCGGTGTGCTCAACGGGCGGGAGGTCACCGTCAAACTCCTCCGGACCGGCAACGCCGCCGCCTGGTGGACCTCCCTGGACGGCGGGCGGGCCGGCACCGCCCGCCGGGAGGGCGAGCGGCTGGTCCTCGCGCCGACGGACTCGCCGGAGGCCGCCCGCGCCATCCGCAAGGCCGTCGCCGTCGCCGAGGGCCGGGCCGCCCCCGACTGGGCCGTCCTCCCCGCCGAGCACTTGGACCTGAAGAAGTAGAAATGCTGCGCGGCGGGCCTCCGCGCCCGCCGCGCCCGAGCCACGAGCGTGAGGTCGCGGGTACGCTTGAGCGCCGGCGTGCGTGCGGCGCGGTGGGTCCGGAGACCCACCGCGCAGGAAACCGAGGAAACGCCGGGCGCTGCTGGCAGCTTGTCCGCGGTGCGTATCGGCGCGGTGGGTACGGAGACCCACCGCGCAACAGCCGGGAATCGCATGACGCGTTCGATTCTCATCGCGATGCTGCTCGCCGCGGCGACGCTGGCCGTCGCCGGCGCCCCGTGCGCCGCGGCCGAGGCGGTCGGCGACCTTCTCGCCCGCGCGAAGGCGGCCCGCGCCGAGGCCGAAGAGGCCCTCGCCGAGGCCCGCCAGGCCCATCTTGAGTCCCGCCGCGACCTGGCCGAAAAACTCGCCGACGCTTACGCTTGGCTCGACGCCGCCCGCCAGGACGCCGAGGCCGCTTGCACGGCCCGCGACGCCCTCGCCCAGGAGGCGGCGGACCTGGAGCGCACCGCCCCCCTGGCCGCCGACCAGGCCCGGCGGGCCGTCCGCAGTGCCGCCGAGGCCGTCGGCGCCGAGGTCGAGGCCGACGCGCCCGTGGCGGCGATCGAGGAGACCTTCCGCGACCGCCTGGACGCCCGCCTTGCCGCGGTCCGACGCGGCGGCGCCATCCGGCTCGCCTCCGAGAAGGTCATCGCCCGCGACGGCGCCGAGGCGGAGGTCCCCGTCCTCCGCCTGGGCGAGGTGGCCGCCTACGCCTGCGGCCCCGGCCGCGAGACGCTCGGCCTCTTGCGCACCGGGGCGGACGGTCCGCCGCTCGTCGCCGGCCCGTACCTGCCGGAGTCCGGGGCCGAGGCCCTCCGGAGCGCCGCCGACGGCCGCCTCGCGCACCTGCCGATCGACGTGACCGGGTCCCTGGCCGACCGGGCTGCCGCCGCCCCCAAAACCCTGCGGGCGTGGCTGGAGACGGGTGGTCTGTTCATCTATCCCATCATTGCCGTCGGCGCTCTGGGCGTCGTCCTGGTGCTGGAACGGTTCGGATACCTGGTGCTGACGAAGCCCCGGCCGGGGCTGCTCGCGGACGTGCTCGGCCACCTGGAGCGCGGCGACGCGGAGGCGGCGCGGGAGGCGGCCGGACGGTCCCGCAACCCCGCCGGCCGGGTCCTGGCGGCCGGCGTGGAGGCCGCCCGCAAAAGCGAGCAGGAGCGGGAGGCGGCCATGGAGTCGGCCCTGCTGGCCGAGGCCCCCCACCTGGAACGCTCCCTCTCGCTGCTCGGCGCCCTGGCCGGCGTCGCCCCGCTCCTGGGGTTGCTGGGGACCGTCTCGGGCATGATTGCCACCTTCGACACGATCTCGGCCGTCGGCACGGGGAACCCGCGGCTGCTCTCGGGCGGCATCAGCGAGGCCCTGATCACCACGCAGTGGGGGCTGATGGTGGCCATCCCCCTGCTGCTGGCCCACGCCGGCCTCGCCCGGTGGGTCCAGCGGCGCGAGGCCATGCTCGAACACCAGGCCATCCAGGTCTTCGGCGTGCAGCAGAACGGTGAGGAGGCGGACGCATGACCGACCTCCGCATCATCGTGGACTGGTTTGCGAGCGGCGGCTGGACGATGGCCGCCCTCTCCGCCGTGGCCTTTGCGCTGGCGTACCTGGTGGTGGAACGGCTCCTGGACATCCGGGCCCAGACCCGGGCCGTCGAACGGGCCGCCCGGCCGACCCTTGCCCCACCGGTCGCCGCCGCCGGCGTCCGCGGCCTGAGGCGGATCGGCCTCATCCGCGCCTGCGTCGTCGTGGCGCCGCTGCTGGGCCTCCTGGGCACCGTGACCGGCATCATCGAGACGTTCGACAGCATCCTGGCCGGCGGGTACGTCGCCGAGATGGGCGAGGGCATCCGCAAGGCCCTCCTGACCACGCAGTACGGGCTGGCGATTGCGGCCCCGGGCCTGGTGGCCGAGCGCATGCTGCTCCGTCGGCAGGAGCGGCTCCGCCGGCTGCGGCGGACCGCCGGCCTGGCGGCGGCGGAGGTGGACTGATGCGTCGCGGCACGCTGACAACGCGTCGCGGCAGGCGGTCGGGAGCGACCATCGAGATCACCCCCCTCATCGACATGGTCTTCATCCTGCTCATCTTCTACATCGTCTCGACCAGTTTCGTCCAGGACGCCGGCGTTCGCATCGACCGGCCCACCAGCGCCGCCGCCCGCCAGGTCACCACGCGGTACCTGCCGGTGGCCATCACGAAGCGCGGCACGGTGCACGTGGCGGGCCGGACCATCCGGCCGGACGACTCCGGCGCCATCCGGGCCGCCCTCCGCGACACCGACACGCGGACCGTCGTCCTCCAGGCTGACCGCGACGTGCCGACCGGCCTCCTGCTGCGGGTCCACGACACGTGCTTCGCCGGCGGCGCCGAGACGGTCAACGTGGCCGCATTGCCGCGATAACAGTTCGCCGCCGGCCCGCCTTCGGCGGCTAAACTTGCGCGGCGCGTAAACTTGCGCGGCGGGTCTCCGGACCCGCCGCGCCCAAGCCGCGACCGTGAGGTCGCGGGGACGCTGGAGCGCCGAAGTGCGTTGGCTGCGGTGGGTACGGAGACCCACCGCGCTTACCCGTGCTGGTTGACCAAGGCTGACGAACGCATGACTGCGATCCGCGCCAATCCGTCCCGCCGGTCGCCCGCCCGGCACGCGGCGCGCCACGCCGGGGCCGTCGCCCTGGCGCTGACGCTGAACCTGGCGCTGGTGCTGTTCATGGTCACGTGGCTGGAGCGGAGCGAGGCGTCCCGGCCGGCGGCGGCGCTGGCCGTCCCGCTCCAGGTCCGGCCCCTGGAGCCGGAGGAGATGGAGATGGCCGAAGGCCCCGCCACGGACGAGGCCGGCCCCGTGCCGCCGTCGCCCCGGCAGCCGGCCCTGCCCGAGCCGGAGGTCCTGGAGGTGGCGGCCCCGGACCTGTCCATGCCGGAGCCGGCCCTGCCGGCGCTGGAGCCGGCGAAGGCCGCGACGGCGGCCTCGCTGGCGGTGCCGGCGTTCGAGGGGGCGGCCCGGGGCGCACCGCCCGTGCCGCCTGCGCCGCCCGGCGGCGGGGACGCCGAGGAGGACGAGCCGGCCGTCGGCCGCCCGTCCCGCGGGCCCGTCCTCCTGCGGCCGCCCGACCTCTCGGACTACTATCCCCGGCGGGCGCGGATGCGCGGCACCACGGGCGTCACGCGCCTCCGACTGACGGTCGACGCCGACGGCCGGGTGAGGGACGTGGAGGTGCTGGAGAGTTCGCCGGCCGGCGTCTTCGAGCAGGCGGCCCGGCGGGTGGGGCGGTCGCTTTCGTTCCGCCCTGCCCTGCGCGACGGCCGGCCCGTGCCGGCACGGGTCACGCTCAGGCTCGTCTGGAGGCTGGAATCGTGACACATTTATCAACGCCCGGCCTTGAGCGCCCAACGCCCGGCCTTGAGCGCAGCGAAAGGCCGGGAACCAGCACCGTGGTGCGCGGCGGGTCTCCGTACCCGCCGCGCAATCGCCACACGGGCAATTCGGGCGCGGTGGGTGCGGAGACCCACCGCGCTCAATGCCTTTGTAGCACGACCGTGGCAGGGTTTCTGGTCGCGTTGCTTCTCGCCGTGAGCGCCCCCCCGGCCCGCGGGGGCGAACCCGTCACCCTGCCGAAGGACCTCGCCGAGCGGCTGCGGTCGGCCCAGGCGGATCTGCGAAAGGGCCAGCCGGCGGCGGCCGTCGAGCGGCTGGCGACGCTGCCCGAAGGCAGCGAGGACCACGCCCTCCGGCACCTGGTGCTCGGCCACGCGCACCAGCGGCAGTCGCATCTCGACGAGGCGGCGGCGGCGTACCGCCAGGCCCTGGCGATGGACCCGTCGATGACCGAGGCCGGCCTCGGCCTGGCCCAGGTCCGCGTCCGGCAGGAGCGGTGGCGGGCGGCGGCGGACCTCTTCGGCCGGCACCTCGACACCGACGCGTGCCCGGCGGACCTGCTGTACCTCTACGCGCAGACGGCCCGCGAGTTGGCGGACGGGCGGCTCGGGCGGCTGCTGGTGGAGAAGGGCATCGCGCGGTTTCCGTCCGAGGCCCGCTTCCGCCGGATGGACCTCGCGCTCGCCGTGGAGGAAGGCGACGCGGAGGCCGCCGCCCGGGCGGCGGAGGATCTGCTTGCCCGCTCGCCCGGCGACGCGAATCTCTGGCGGCACCTGGCGTGGGCGCGGGGCGAGCGGGGCGAGGCGGCCGGCCGCATCGCCGCCCTGGAGGCGGCGGTACTCGCCGAGCCGTCGGACCTTGCCACCCGGCGGGCGCTGCTGGCGGCGGAACTCTCGGCCGGGAACTGGCCCACCGTGCTCGCGCGCGGCCGGGCCCTGCTGGCGGGTCCCCTCGCCGAGCAGGCCGAGGCCGACCCCGACCTGATGGTCGTCCTGGTCCGGGCCGCCGACGCCGGCGAGGCCGACGCGACGCTCCGCGCCTGGCTCGACCGCGTGCCGCCCCGGAAGCGGACGCGGTCCATGCGCCTGGCCGAGGCACGCCTGGCCCTCCGACGCGGTGAGACGGACCGGGCGCGAACGGTCCTGAAGCAACTCATCGAGATGGGTGATGCCGGCCCGTCCGTCTTCCTGTGGGCGGGCCGCCTGGCCGAGAAGGCCGAGGACTGGACCGAGGCCGCCACATATTACACCCACGCCCGGTCGCTCGGCGGCCGCCAGGCGCGCCTCGCCACGCTGTATCTTGCGCGGCTTCACCTGCGCCGGGGGCGGGACGCCGAGGCGGTTCGGCTGCTGCGGTCACACCTGAAAAAGCGCCCGGAAGACGCCGTCGCCCGGTCGCTGCTGGCCCTGGCGGAGGAAGGCGAGGCGGCCAAGAAGGGTAAGTGACGGCAGCCTCACACGAAGCCGCCAAGACGCTATAACGGCGAAGGCAGAAATCCGGGGCAACGGGCAGGGAGGCCGGATAAGAAATCGCGAAATCGGGTACCATCAATCCCTGGCCATTTGTGCCTTTGCCGTTGAACTGATTTAGCCTTTGTTTTCTTGGCGGCTTGGCGCCTTTGCGTGAGGACCGTTTTGGTTTACTTCAGTCGCCGCACGCGGACGCGGCGAACGTAGAGGCGGTGGTTGAAGCACGTCTCGGGGCCCGAGACCTTCAGGGCGATGGGCCCCCGCGCCGGCGGAGGCTCGTCCAGGTCGGCGCCCTCGGCCTTGAACGTCGTCATCGCCTTGCCGTTCAGGTAAGTCTTAATCACGGGCGGGTTGCCCCGGATGGTGACCCGCAGGTCGTTCCAGTCGTCCTTTTTCCATACGTCCTTCCATCCCTTGGCCGGGGTGTGGACGCGGTCGAAGAGACCGCCGCACGCCACGCCGGCCACGTCGCCGTCGTCGCGGGTGTGAAGGGTGACTTCCCATCCTCCCGCGAACCGTCCCATCCGCAGATGCACGCCGGCGTCCAGGGGCCAGTCGGTCCGGACCTGGAGCCGCAGGTCCGCATCGCCCACCGCCTTGCGGGTGACCAGGACGCCGGTGGCGCCGGGCCATTCCTGGACGCCCGTGATGGCGCCGTCGGCGACCTTCCAGACGGCGCCCCAGCCGTGGCCGGGCCGGTTCCGCCGATGCCACCCGTCGAGGGAACGGCCGTCGAAGAGCGACTCCCCCTCCGGGCTGCCCTCCGGCGCGCCTTCCTTCTCACTCCGGCTGTCGGCGAGCAGCCGCAGCGCCCCGCCTTTCTCGAGGCCAGCCGGGCGGCACCAGGCGCCGTCAGTCGCGTTCGTCGTTCCGACGTCGTTGCCGGCCCAGCCGACGCGGCGAGCGAGCCGGCCAGCGGCGGGCAAAGGAGGCCCGGCGCCGGACTGCTTCACGGCCTCGGCGGCGGCTTCCGGGAAATCGCTTCCGGCAAGACAAGGCAGCAGAATGGCAAGGGCAAGAAACGTGTGGAACGCGCGTGTCATGGTCGGCTCCCTCGTAGGCAAAGGGATCTTGAACCGTATTCCGCAAAAGCATTGTGCCGCCCGGCGAGGGGGGTGTCAAGCGTTCGCCGCGGCCGTGGCGGTTCAGCGGCGGGCCGCCCGCCGGAAAGCACCGCCCTCGCACTCGGGCCCCTGTGGCCGACGATCGGGGCGGAGGCGTTCGCCGGGCGGTTCGTTGACTCCCCCCGCCGGCCGATTACAATGGCCGGTTGCTTCGCGGGGGAGAACGCCTCATGTGGGTGCTCGTCGTCTTCATCCTGTACCTGATGGGCCTTGTGGCCCTCGGGGTGTACTGCGCCCGGCTGAACCGGACGCTGGCCGACTTCGTCCTGGGCGGCCGGCGGCTGGGCGTCTGGGTGACGGCCATCAGCGCCCAGGCGAGCGACATGAGCGGCTGGCTGCTGATCGGGTTGCCGGCGACGGCGTTCGCCATCGGCCTGAGCGCCGTCTGGGTGGTCGCAGGCTGCACGGCGGGGGCGGTCTTCAACTGGCTGGTCATCGCGCCCCGCCTGCGGCGGGAGACGGGGGCCGCAGGGGCCCTGACCATCCCCGACTACCTGGCCGGCCGCTACGGCGAGGGACCGCTGCGGCTGGTGCGGGTCGCCTCGGTGGCGGTCATCCTGCTGGCCTACGCCACGTACATTGCGGCCCAGTTCATGGCGGCGGGGAAGATTTTCGAGACGACCTTCGCGCACGTCGAAACGCCGTGGGGGGTGCTCGGCCTCGGATACCACGAGGGCATGCTCATCGGCGTCGGCATCATCATGCTCTACACGGCGATGGGTGGGTTCCTGGCGGTCGCGTGGACCGACCTCGTCCAGGGCCTGCTGATGGTCCTGACCGTGGTGGTCCTTCCGATCGTGGGCCTGGCGGGCCTCGGCGGCATGACCGTCCTGGGGGGCCGCCTCGCCGAACTCGACCCCGCCCTGCTGACGGTGACCCAGGGGAAGTCGGGCCTGGCGTTTGTCATGGGCGTGGCGGTGGCGGGCCTTTCGTGGGGGCTCGGATATCCCGGACAGCCTCACATCCTCGCACGCTTCATGGCCCTGAAGGACCCGAAGGCGATGCGGCGGGCGGCAGTCCTCGGCATCACGTGGGCGGGGCTGGCCTTGACCGGGGCCATGATGCTCGGCCTGGTGGGCCGGGCGATGCTCCACGAGCTGGCCGACACGGACCACGTCATGCCGACGCTGGCGGTCCGTCTGGTGCATCCGCTGGTGGCGGGGGTGATGATCGCGGGGGCGGTGGCGGCCATCATGAGCACGGTCGATTCCCAGTTGCTGGTGGCGGTCTCGGCCGTGGAGGAGGATATCTACATCCGTTTGCTGGGCGGCAAGCCGCAGGACCGCGGCGCCGTCTGGTTCGGCCGGCTGACGGTCCTCGGCCTGGGGGCGGCCGCCCTGCCGATTGCCTGGCCCAGGGAAAGCGTCTTCAGCACGGTCTTCGACGCCTGGGGCGTCCTGGCCGCCGGCATCGGACCCCTCGTCATCCTGGGGCTCCTCACGCGCCGGACCAACGCCTGGGGGGCGATGGCGGGTATCCTGGCAGGCACGGTCGTGGCCCAGGGATGGCCATGGGTCAAGCCGGCGTTCGGAGGCGACGTGCTGTTCGAGAACGGCCTGATTCCGGGGTTTGTCCTGAACCTGGCGCTGGCCTACGGCGTGAGCCTTTTGGCAGGCGGTCGGGGCGGGACCTCCCCGCCCCGGCAATCAAAGAGGTAAGGCCGATGACGCGCCGCCCCTCGGCGCTTGCGCGGGCGAGGAAGCGTCACGGCGGGCCTCACCCGGATCGTTCCCCCGCGGCGGACCGCCGGGACGCGGGCGCTACTCCGCCGACTCCCGTGGGGTTTGGCTGCGGGAAAGCCGCGGCACGAGCAGCAGTCCGACCAGCAGCATCGCGGCGCCCGCCGTCGTGTAGGAGGCGGTGAAGATCGCGGAGAAGTACAGGCCCGCCCGGACGCGGTCCCAGTTGTTGAACCGGAACCGCACCTCCTCCGCAGTCAGGGGCCGGGGCGTCTCGCCCTCGCCGGCTACCTTCAGCGTGCCGGACGCCAGGTGGTCGGCCAGCGGCGTGCCGGCGATGAGCACGCGGACGCGGTCGCGGCTCCCCTCGAGGTCCTCGGCAAGGGAGCGCGGCGTCCACCGGTGCTCCGGGCTCGCCAGGAAGGCCGTCAGCAGGTGACCGAGGCCCGTACAGACCGCGATCATGCCCACGATGGTCAACGGGTTGAGGCGCCGGGTCATCAGCGTTTCTCCTTTCCAGGGTAGCCCCGTGGTATTCATCGGCCGCTGCGGGGCCGTCGGGTGAGGCGCATCGCTGTCGGTTCCCGGCCATTGGCCCTGCTCATGGCCGGGCGTGGGCGTACTGCACCCGGGCGTGGACAGCGGGCGCTACTGGCTGCTCGTCGGCCAGTGTTTCCGGCATGTCGAGGCGCACTGGCGGGCAAGCCGCCAGTGGCACCCGGCGCACCGTGGCGGTGGATTCCGTCGCCCCGGCGCGCTATAATAAAAATCCTGGGGTGCCTGCCCACGGTCCGACCGTCCCATGAGCGACCCGACCGACAACGCGCTGCCCCGCCGCGCCACCGAGGCCATCCTCCAGAGCATCTCGGACGGCGTGTTCACCGTGCACCACGGGTGGCGGATCACCTCGTTCAACCGGGCCGCCGAGGCGATCACCGGCGTGCCCCGCGAGGAAGCCGTCGGCCGCCCGTGCGCCGAGGTCTTCCGCTCCTCCATGTGCGAGTCCGCCTGCGCGCTCCGCGAGACGATGGAGACCGGCGAACCGGTCGTGGACCGCTCGGCCTTCATCGTCGACGCCGACGGCCGGCGCATCCCCATCAGCGTGTCCACGGCCCTGCTGCGGGACGAGCGGGGCCAGGTGGTCGGCGGCGTGGAGACGTTCCGCGACCTCAGCCTGGTCGAAACGCTCCGCAACGAACTGGCGGGGCGGACCCAGGTCGGCGACCTCGTCAGCCGAAGCCCCGCCATGCGCCGCATCTTCGAGGTTCTGCCCCAGGCCGCCGAGAGCGAATCCACCGTCCTCATCCAGGGCGAGACCGGCACCGGCAAGGAACTGCTGGCCCGGGCGATCCACGACCTCGGCCCCCGCGCGGGCGGCCCTTTCGTCCCCGTCAATTGCGGGGCGCTGCCCGATACGCTCCTGGAATCGGAACTGTTCGGCTACAAGGCCGGCGCCTTCACCGGGGCCGCCCGGGACAAGCCCGGCCGGTTCGCCCTGGCCGAGGGCGGCACGATTTTCCTGGACGAGATCGGCGACGTGAGTCCGGCCCTGCAGAGCCGTCTCCTCCGCGTCCTGGAGGAGCGGACCTTCGAGCCGCTGGGCGGCACCGAGCCCGTCCGGGCCGACGTCCGCGTCATCGCCGCCACCAACCGCGACCTGGACGCCCTGGTGGAGGACGGCACCTTTCGCCGCGACCTCTACTACCGCGTGAACGTGGTGCGGCTCCGGGTGCCGCCGCTCCGGGAGCGCAAAGAGGACATCCCGCTGCTGGTGGAGCATTTTATCGCCCGCTTCAACCGCCTCCAGGAAAAGGCCGTCACCGGCATCAGCCGCGACGCCCTGGCCGTCCTCATGGCCCACGACTACCCCGGAAACGTGCGGGAACTGGAGAACGCCATTGAGCGGGCGTTCATCCTGTGCGAGGAGGGCGACATCCGACGCCGCCACCTCCCGGAGGAACTCATGCCGAGGGCCGGATCCCGCGAGGAGCCCGCCCCCGCCGGCGGCGACCTGGCCTCGGTCGTCCGCGCCGCCGAGCAGCGGGCCATCCTCCACGCCCTGGAGCGAAACGAGTACAACCGCCAGGCCGCCGCCCGCGACCTCGGCCTGCACAAGAGCACCCTGTTCCGGAAGGTCCGGGCGCTCGGCCTCCGGTTGCCGGCCCGCGACGGCCGGTCGTCGCAGGCGGACTAGGGTTGCGTTGCTGCAACCGTTCCGCGTCCTTGCGTCGCATCTGTGCAACGGTCCGGGGCTGCGACAGGACAGGATCCTCGCCCGCGTAGAGCGCGCAAGCCCTTTTCGAACAAGGGCTTACGTAAATATCGGGCCGCATGGACCCCGCTTGGCATGGCTTTCGCACCTGCGCCACCGGAGGCACGCTCCCATGACGGTGGCCTTTGCGGTATGGGATAACCGAATCTCGCCCGTCTTCGATACGGCCGGGAGGCTCCTGCTGGTCGAGATCGAAGCCGGCCAGGTAACCGGCCGCCGGGAGGAGCCGATCCAGGCCAACCTGCCGGGCGAGAAGGTGGCCCGATTGAAGGCCCTCGGCGTCGAGACCCTCGTCTGCGGGGCGATCTCCCGGCCGCTGGCCGGCATGGTCGCCGCCGAGGGGATCCGCCTCGTGCCCTTCGTGGCCGGGAGCGTCGAGGAGGTCATCGCGGCCTACACGCAGGGCAACCTGCCGGGACCGACCTTCGCGATGCCCGGCTGCGGCCGGCGGCGGCGGGGCCGACTCGGCCGGGGAGGTGGACGCGGCCGAGGGCGCGGAAGAAGTTTTCATAGTTAGCCGCCGGGCTTGCCCGGCGCGTATCAAAGGAGGTAGCAATGCCCAGAGGCGATGGCACAGGACCCGCAGGACAGGGACCGCGCACCGGCCGCGGCATGGGCGGCAGAGGACAAGGTATGGGCGCCGGGCGCGGTCGAGCCAGCGGCGGCGGTCGCGGACGCATGGGCGGCCCCGTGGCCGGCGGACCGGGCGGCGGATGCGTCTGCCCGCAGTGCGGCCACTCGCAGCCGCATGCCCGTGGCACGCCCTGCAACGCCCTGACGTGCCCGAAGTGCGGCGCACGCCTGACCCGCGGCCAGTGAGAGTTGTGCAAACGAGAGAGAACGAGTAGCGATCGTATTTCACAAGAAAGGAGACGTATTATGCCACGTGGAGATGGAACCGGACCTGCCGGAATGGGACCGATGACCGGCCGGGCGGCCGGCTACTGCGCCGGCTACGGCATGCCGGGCTACATGAACCCGACCCCCGGCGGCGGAGGCGGCTGGGGCCGCGGCCGCGGCGGCGGCTGGGGCTGGCGAAACTGGTACTACGCCACCGGCATGCCGGGCTGGCAGCGCGCCGCTGCGGGCATGCCCGCCTGGGGCGGACCGCCCCCCGGCGCGCCCGCGCCGAACCCGGAGGCCGAAAAGCAGTTCCTGACCCAGCAGGTCGAGGCGCTCCAGCAGCAACTCGACGCCGCCCGCAAACGGCTGGATGACCTGGCCGCCCGGGAAGGCGAACAGAGCACGTAACGCTCCGCCCGCGGGTGTCCCGTTTCGGGCGCGGCGGGTCTCCGCACCCGCCGCGCAGCCGCTGGTGTCGAGCCGCGATCGTATGGTCGCGGGTAACCGATGCCGCGTTGAGACTCCCCTGATGAGGCGGTTACCCGCGACCTCGCGGTTGCGGCTCGGGGGATGCGGCGCAGCCAACTGCCACGAACGAAAGGAACGCCATGAAACTCTGTCTGACGGCCCAGGGGGAGACCCTGGAATCCCCGGTCGACCCGCGGTTCGCCCGGGCGCCCTACTTCATCCTCTACGATACCGACACGGACCAGTGGGAGGCGGTGGATAACGCGCGGAACGTCCAGGCGGCCGGCGGGGCCGGTCCCCAGGCCGCACAGCATCTGGCCAAACACGGGGTCGAGGTCGTCCTGACCGGCCACTGCGGCCCGAACGCCTTCCGCACGCTTCAGGCGGCCGGCATCCAAATCGTCACGGGCGTCGAGGGCACCGTGGCCGACGCCGTCGAGCAGTACAAGGCCGGCTCCCTGACCCCCACCGAGGCCCCGGATGTGCCCGGCCACTGGATGTGACCATGGTCATCGCGATTGCCTCCGGCAAGGGCGGCACGGGCAAGACGACGGTGGCGGTGAACCTGGCGGCGGCCCTCGAGCGCCCCGTCCGCCTCCTCGACTGCGACGTCGAGGAACCCAACTGCCACGTCTTCCTCCAGGCCGACATCGAGACCTCCGAGCCCGTCGGCATCCCCAACCCGGTCGTGGACGAGGACGCGTGCACGGCCTGCGGCGCATGCGCGGAGATATGTCAATATAACGCTATCGTGTTGCCCAGGGATAAGCCGCTCGTCTTCCCGGAACTTTGCCACGGCTGCGGCGGGTGCAGGCTCGTCTGCCCGGAAGGGGCCATCACCGAGAAGGACCGCCAGGTCGGCGTGGTCGAGACCGGCCGGGCCGGCCCCATCGCCTTCGTCCAGGGCCGCATGAACCTGGGCGAGCCCATGGCCCCGCCGATCATCCGGGCGGTGAAGCGGCACGAGCGGCCGGAGGCCATCAACCTGCTCGACAGCCCGCCCGGCACGGCGTGCCCGATGATAACGGCCGTCCGCGGCGCCGACGTCGTGCTGCTCGTGACCGAGCCCACGCCGTTCGGCCTGCACGACCTGCGCCTCGCCGTCGAGACGATCCGGCTGCTCCGGATCCCGTTCGGCGTGGTCGTGAACCGCGTCGGCGTGGGCGATGATCGCGTCCACCGGTACTGCGCCGAGGAAGACGTGCCGGTGCTGATGGAAATCGGCGATGACCGCCGCATCGCCGAGGCATACTCACGCGGCGAGTTGGTCCTCGACGCCGCGCCGGACCTGCGGGAGAAGTTCGTCCGCCTCTTCGAGACCGTCACGGAGCGGCTGGCTGCCCAACCCGCCGGGGATGTCAAACGCTGAACCATGCCGGGCGGAGAAAGAGGGTCCCGTGGCCGAACGCGCACAATACGTCTACGGCCCCGTACCGTCGCGCCGGCTGGGGCGGTCGCTCGGCGTGGACCTGATCCCGTTCAAGACGTGTACCTATGACTGTATCTACTGCCAGTTGGGGCCGACGACGAACCGGACGCTCCGCCTCGCCGAGTACGTGCCGGTGGACGCGGTCCTGGCGGACCTCGACCGCCGCCTTGCCGGACTCGATGCGCCGCCCGATTACGTGACGCTGGCCGGCTCCGGCGAGCCGACGCTGCACGCCGGGCTCGGTCGGCTGGCAGCCGAGATCCGCCGGCGGACCGACGTGCCGGTGGCAGTGCTGACGAACGGGGCGCTGCTGTCGGAGCCCGCCGTCGCGGACGCCGCCGCCGAGGCGGACCTGGTCGTGCCGTCGCTCGATGCCGGCACCGCGACCATGTGGCAGCGGGTGAACCGCCCGCACCCGGACCTGGACTGGGAGATCATGCTCGACGGCCTGATAGGGTTCGGCCGACAGTTCGCCGGCGAGGTCTGGCTGGAGGTCATGCTCCTGGAGGGCCTGACGGGTGAGGAGATGGCGGCCTCGGCGATCGCCCTGCTGGCCGAGCGGATCCGCCCGGACCGCATCCAGTTGAACACGGCGGTGCGGCCGGCGGCGGAGGCGGGCGTGGAGGCCGTCCCGCGCGCGCGCCTCGAGGCCCTCGCCCGCCGCTTCGACCCGCCCGCCGAGGTGGTGGCCGAGTTCCGCCAGCCCGCCGACCGGGAAGGCGCCGCCACGACCGAGGACGTCCTGGCCCTGCTCCGCCGAAGACCGTGCTCGGCCAAGGACGTGGCCGACGGTCTCGGCGTGGCGCCGAACGAGGCCGTCAAACTCCTCGACGAACTCACCGCCGCCGGCCGGGCTCGGGCCCTCCGCCGCGACACCGGCGTGTTCTACGAGGCAAGGGAGGAAGGATGAACGAACTGGTCGTCATCAGCGGCAAGGGGGGCACGGGCAAGACAAGCCTGGTGGCCTCGCTCGCCGTCCTGGCCGAGCGCACCGTCCTCGCCGACTGCGACGTCGACGCCGCCGACCTCCACCTCGTCATGGCCCCGGAGATCGAGCGGCGCGAGACGTTCACCAGCGGCCGCGAGGCCGTCATCCGCCAGGCCGACTGCACGGGGTGCGGCGTGTGCCTGGCCCGGTGCCGGTTCGACGCCATCGTTCGCACCGAGACGGACGCGGGGCCGCGGTTCCGCGTGGACCCGGCGGCCTGTGAGGGGTGCGGCGTGTGCGTCCGCTTCTGCCCGGAAGGGGCCATCGACTTTCCCGAATGCGACTGCGGCGAGTGGTTCGTCTCGGAGTCGCGGCACGGGCCGATGGTGCACGCGCGGCTGGCGATCGGGGCGGAGAACTCCGGCAAACTCGTGACGCTGGTCCGCCAGCACGCCCGGGAGGCGGCCGAGGCCCGCGGCTTCGACCAGGTGCTCATCGACGGCCCGCCGGGCATCGGGTGCCCGGTCATCGCCGCCATCACGGGGGCGTCGTTCGTCGTGGTGGCGACCGAGCCGACGCAGTCCGGCCGGCACGATTTCCAGCGGGTGGCGGAGGTGGCCCGGCACTTCGGCGTCCCCGCCGCCGTCTGCGTCAACAAGTGGGACCTGAACCCGGACCTGGCCGACGCCATCGAAGAGCAGGCCCGCGGGCTGGGCCTGGAGGTCCTCGGCCGCGTCCGCTACGACGAAGCGGTGACCGCGGCGCAGGTTCGCGGCCGGGCCGTCGTGGAACTGGACCACAGCCCCGCCGCCGACGATATCCGAACCCTCTGGGAGCAGATATGTCAACGGAACCCACCGAGCAAATGAAGCAGGAGACGGGCGCGGCCGCCGGACGGACCGACCGGGACGCCGAACGCCGCCGCCAGCAGCAGGCGCTCGCGGACCGCCTGTCCCACATCCGCCACAAGGTGATGGTCCTTTCGGGCAAGGGCGGCGTCGGCAAGAGCACCGTGGCGGTCCATCTGGCGAGGGCCCTGGCCGAGGCCGGCCGACGCGTCGGCCTGCTCGACGTGGACGTGCACGGCCCCAGCGTGCCGCGAATGCTCGGCCTGGAAGGCCAGGGCGTCCAACTGAGCGGCGAGACGCTCCTGCCGGTGACCGTGGGCGGGCTGAAGGTAATCTCGATCGGCTTCATGCTGCCCGAGCGCGACGCCGCCGTCATCTGGCGCGGGCCGATGAAGATGAACGTCATCCGCCAGTTCCTGGCGGACACCGCGTGGGGCGAGTTGGATTACCTGGTCATCGATTCGCCGCCCGGCACGGGCGAC